>Ga0182021_10004172_pt1 | contig 16950 bp, 12 predicted proteins | sample 612E3MmetaG_FD_120493 | JGI IMG/M metagenome (GOLD analysis project Ga0182021, IMG submission 120493) | Permafrost microbial communities from Stordalen Mire, Sweden - 612E3M metaG (Illumina Assembly) | ecosystem: Environmental > Terrestrial > Soil > Wetlands > Permafrost | place: Sweden...
CTGTCGGTAAATCTTTTTAGCATCAGATAAAGCATTGCAAAAAAGACCAAAATGAGGCCTACATAGATCCATCGTTCACCAGGTCTGCATCTTGTGATCGGGATATGGTCATCGGAGCCGGTTTTTCTGATCCAGTTATACAATCCGTACATGCCCATCAGGAAATAAAAAACATTAATCCCTGCATAGGCATAAAGCCGGGCCGAAAAACAAATAAAAACATATATCAGGACATTCACCGCCCCTACGGGGAAACCCCATACCGATTCTTTTTTTACCAGCCACACACTTGCAAGACCAAAAATTACTGCAATCAACTCAACAACTGAGGTATGGATGAATCCTAAATCGATGATAATATCAGGGATCATGGCACAAAGGTAAATTAATGCTGCGGCTTGCAAACTGGAAAAAAACTAATTTTGCACCGATTACCGGGAATATCCGCACCATGTTCCATATCTTTCACATTCATCTGCCCTTCATCGTTAACCTGCTCCTGCTACTACTGACTGCAAAAATCCTGGGTGAAATTGCTGAACGGTTCAGGCAGCCGGCAATGATTGGCGAGGTTCTTGCAGGAGTCATCCTTGGCCCGTCCCTGTTTAATATCATCCCTTCGGTTGGAGATATCAAGCCCATTGCCGACCTGGGCGTTTTCCTGCTTATTATCATGGCAGGGATGGAAATTGAAGCCAGTGAGATCAGGAATTCGATCCGGGGAAACAACATATGGATTGCTTTGCTGGGATTTATCATTCCGATGGGCAGCGGCCTGTTGCTGGGTTACCTTTTCCATTTCAGCAATATTTTCACAATCTTTCTCGGTTTATGCATTGCAATCACGGCTTTGCCTGTGAGCATCAGGATCCTTGTCGATCTTGGCAAATTGCAGACGGATGTAGGACAAAGGATCATTTCTGCTGCGATTTTCAACGATATTATCTCCCTGATGTTGCTTGGAATTATCCTTGACTTCAACAACATCTCCGGTAATCTGCGGGATATTACATTTTCCATCCTGTTTGATACACTCAAAGTAGTGATGTTCATCATTCTCCTGATTGTTGCATATCATTTATTTAACCTGGCCAAGGCCCGTGTCAGCACGCTGAATCCCAAAATGCAGGGGTACCTTCAATATCTGAGAGGGAAGGAATCCCTGTTCGCCATTGTTATCTTATTTGTCCTGGTTTTTTCCAGTATTGCCGAATTGCTAGGGCTTCATTTCATTGTGGGTGCCTTTTTCGGAGCCATACTGTTCCCAAGGACCATTTTTGACAAATCCGAATTTGAACAGGTAAGGCATTCCACTACAAGTTTCGCCATGGGTTTCCTGGCCCCGATATTCTTTGCGACCATGGGGATCGCCTTCGATTTTTCGGCCCTGAATAACGGATTATTGCTCACGGCAGTCCTTATTGCTTCTTTTTTCAGCAAGATACTGGGAGGATATTTCGGCTCAAGGCTGGCCGGTTTCAATAGTACAAAATCAATCACCATCGGTTTAGGGCTTAATGCCAGGGGAATAATTGAACTGGTTATTGCCAGTATTGCATTGCAGAAAGGGTTTATCGACGTTCCTGTTTTCTCCATCCTGGTAATGATGGCCCTGCTTACAACCATCATCACTCCATTCCTGCTCCGGGAATCATTTTTGAGGATTGATAAAACCCAGTCTGCATGATGCAATAAAATTCGACTACCTTTGCCCGCGAATTTTAAAAACTGACAATTCATGGGTATCATCCATCAATTTATTGATTTCATATTACATATTGACAAACACTTACTGGAGATTGTCTCAACATACCAGATATGGGCATACCTGATCCTTTTTTTAATAATTTTTATGGAAACGGGTCTTGTTGTGACCCCTTTTTTACCGGGTGACTCCCTGCTGTTTGCAGCAGGGACCGTTGCAGCCATGCCGGGTGAGCCGCTGCAGTTGCTGCCTCTGATCATCCTGATGATTTGCGCGGCTTTCAGCGGTGACAATACGAATTACTTTATAGGGCGTTTCCTGGGGCATAAGGTATATGAAAAAAATTACAGGCTGATTAAAAGGAAGTACCTGGATAAGACCCATACTTTTTATGAAAGACACGGGGGAAAGACCCTGATCATTGCAAGGTTTATGCCGATCATCCGCACGTTTGCACCCTTTGTCGCAGGAGTCGGAAGTATGACATGGTTGCGGTTTATCAGTTTCAGTATCATCGGGAATGTGTTGTGGGTGGTATTATTCAGCCTTGGGGGTTATTTTTTCGGCAATATCCCGGTGATAAAAAACAATTTTACACTTGCAATCCTGGGGATCATTTTGATTTCCATCATGCCGATGGTGATCGCCGTGGTGAAAAAATTATTTTCTCGCAAGAACTGATTTCACCGCCTCCACCACATCGGAAGTATCCAGCCCGTATTTTTTCAGAAGCTCGTCAGGTTTTCCGCTTTCACCGAATTTATCATCAACGGCGACCATTTCCACCGGCAGAGGGTATTTTCTTGCAAGCAGCTGGGCAATACTGTCGCCAAGCCCCCCGTTCCGTTCATGTTCCTCGGCCGTAACGACACACCGGGTCTTAATGGCCGAATGAAGAACGGTTTCTTCGTCAAGAGGTTTTATTGTATGGATATTTATTACTTCGGCTGAGATATCTTGTTCTTCAAGGATACGGCAGGCTTCAAGAGCCTTCCAGACGAGGTGGCCTGTTGCAAAAATACTCACATCATGGCCTTCATTGAGCAGGACTGCCCTGCCGATCTCAAATTTCCGGTCCGGATCAGTGAAGTTAGGCACCTTCGGCCTTCCGAAACGCAGGTAGACAGGGCCGTCGTGCCTGGCAATTGCCAGGGTGGCAGCTTTGGTCTGGTTGAAATCACAGGTATTGATCACAGTCATGTGAGGAAGCATTTTCATCATCCCTATATCTTCCAGGTTCTGATGTGTGGCTCCGTCCTCACCCAGAGTAACTCCGGCATGGGATGCGCAGATCTTGACATTTTTATTCGCATAGGCCACACTCTGGCGGACCTGGTCATACACACGGCCGGTGGAAAAATTCGCAAAGGTCCCGGTAAAAGGTATTTTCCCTCCTATTGTAAGACCGGCGGCAATCCCGATCATATTGGCTTCGGCAATCCCCACTTCAATAAATCTTTCCGGGTATGCTTTTGCAAAAGCATCCATCTTCAATGAACCTGTAAGGTCAGCGCAGAGAGCGACCACATCGGGATTCTGCCTGCCAAGTTCCAGCAAGGCTTCCCCGAACCCTGACCTGGTATCCTTTGATCCCTGGTTTGAATAGATTTTCATTCTCAGTTCTATTAATTCAAAAACATCTTGATATTTACAGTCTGCCCTGATTCAACCTTGAACGATTTTTCCTCGGTATAAGAGGAGCTGTTGGAGTATTTTGATCTGAATACAACCAGGTAATTACCAGGCTGCAGGTAAAGGGTTTCCTGCTGCTGCTGGTTGTCCTTAAGATTATAAAGCCAGGTCAGTTTGTTTTTTTCTTCGACATAAATACTGCCATAGCCGTTGGTCGATCTCTGGATCACTGCGATACCCGGTAACGGTATCTCGACAAAAGTCGTATGGCTTTGGGTTACTTCGACATCATACACGTTAATCCTGGGCATGCATAGCACTTCGATATCATATTTTCCGATCAGGTATTTTTCGACCTGGTCAAATTGCTGGATATTCAAAGTCTGCATATTTCCCGACTTCCGTACAATACAGGGAAGATATTTAAGGGTCGCATTCCCCGCAGCTTTGAATGTCAGGTAACCCTGGGGGGCATCAATTCCTGCAATATTATGTTTCCCGGGGATAAGCTTTACGGAGTCTTTCCTGACTGAAGGGATGGTATGGACCACGATGTCATATACGACCAGGGGGTCCACATCCAGCGTATCGGGTAAGCCCTTGCTGTTCAGTGAATGGATGAAATTGTACCGGATTGCTCCGTTGACGTGGTCGTAAAATGTCATAGCGACATTGGTTTCACTTGGATTATGGTCAATATCGAGCAGGTTTACCTGCATGGTTGTCGGGTTAAGGGTGCGGGAAATAATGATCTTTAATGATTTGGTAAATTCTTTCTCGCTGCTGGCATCAAAATATGTACCGACGCAATCAAACTGATCCTTGAAATTTTTACCTATCCCGACGATGAATGGTTTCAGGGTAATGCCTTTTTGCTGAAGTTCGGCTGAAACGGCGCAAGGGTCGCCTCCGCATTCCTCCATACCGTCGGTTATAAGGATGATGACATTCCTGCAGTTATCACAGGGGGTGAAATCTTTTGTTGCAAGCGAAAGTGAGTATGCAATAGGGGTTGTGCCATTCGGGCTTATTGTTTTCAGGACATGCTTGATCCTGGCGATATTATCCTTTCCGAAGGGAACCTCAAGGCGGGTATCGCTGCAGTCCTGCGGCGGAAATGGTTTCATATGCCCATAAACCCTGAGGGCCAGTTCCAGGTCAGGGATAGTCCTCAGGCTGTCAAGGAGTCCCGATAATAAACGTGTTGCTATATTGAATTTGGTATCGCTTTGCCATCTCCCGAACATACTCTGGGAAGCATCAAATACAAAAAGTATGCGTGTCACCGGTTTTGGTTTTTCGGGGATCTCCTTATGTATTTGACCAGAAACTTGCAGGCTGAAGAGAAAACATGCTGCCAGGAAGAACGACAGCAGGGAACCTGATATCTTCATGGATTTCAGAACAGGCAAAGAAAAAGTATTTTCCCGGCTTGGCATAGAGTGAACTTAATAATCTCCCAGGGTTTCAGGAAGCTGGCTCAATGCTCTTGAGGTTTGCTCATCATCAGGCGCAACTCCGTGCCATTCATAATTGTCAAGCATGAAATCGACTCCATATCCCATATGGGTGTGCATCAGGATGAGGTTTGGTTTTTCTTTTCCGGTATTTTTCCTGACTGTATGAAGAACGTTCAGTATCTCCGGGATATTATTCCCGTCCATATCAAACACCTCCCAGCCGAAAGCTTCAAATTTTGACCTCAGGTCGCCCATGGGCATCACCTTCGCCACAGGCCCGTCGATCTGCTTGCCGTTATTGTCGACAACTGCAATCAGGTTGTCAATTTTCTTTGCAGGAGCAAACATCAGTGCTTCCCAATTTTGTCCCTCCTCCAGTTCGCCGTCTCCTGTAAGGCAGTATACCAGATGCGGGTCATTGTTCAGCTTTTTCGATATAGCTGCCCCTATGGAAACCGAAAGGCCCTGCCCCAGGGAACCCGAAGCCATGCGTATCCCGGGCAATTTTTCCATGGTTGAAGGATGCCCCTGCAGGCGGGTACCGAGCTTCCGCAGGCTGGCAAGTTCACTTATGCTGAAGAAACCATACCTGGCCAGGACACTATACCATGCAGGGGAAACGTGGCCGTTGGACAGGAAAAAAATGTCTTCATCTTTTCCGTTCATTTCAAACTTCAGAGGATCGGGACGCATGACTTCAAAATACAGAACGGTCAGGAAATCAGCCACTCCCAAGGATCCGCCGGGATGACCTGAAGCAGCTGAGTTGACCATCCTGATAATGTCGCGCCTGACCTGTGCAGAGATTTTTTGCAGTTCTTCAGCAGAAGGCATAGCATTTTCGTGATTAGGATGAGGTGCCCAAAGATATATTAAACATCACAGGCCGTCAGGGCGATGTTAATAAAATTGCATAATATTTCATATACATGAAAGCAATTTTAACTTCTTTTGTCCGCAGGAGTTTTAAACAGTAACAAAGCCCGGATGCGCCATATTTTTATCATCCTTTTCCTTTCAACCTGTTGCCATGGTATTTATGCCCAGGGGATTCAGAGGACCGACAGCCTTTGGGCCGATTCGGTATTCCGTTTGTTATCGCCTGAGCAGCGTATCGCCCAATTACTCATGTTAAGGGCATATTCATACAAGGATTCCATTTATCAGGACAGCCTGGTTTCCATCATTGAAAAATACCGTCCGGGAGGGATTTGTTTCTTCAGGGGCAGCCCGTGCGCCCAGGTTAACCTCACCAACAGGCTCCAACACGCAAGCAAAGTCCCTCTGCTGGTTGCAATGGATGCTGAATGGGGGCTGGGCATGAGGCTCGACAGTGCGTTTGCTTTCCCGAGACCGATCACCTGCGGGGCAATTTCTGATGATACATTGATATACCGCATGGGGGCAATGATTGCAAGGGACTGCCACAGGATGGGGATCCAGGTGAATTTTGCCCCTGTTGCCGATATCAATTGCAATCCTGACAATCCGGTTATTAATTTCAGATCCTTCGGAGAGAACAAATACCTTGTAAGCAGGAAAAGCCTTAGTTATATGAAAGGCTTGCAGGACAATGGGATCATGGCCGTCGCGAAGCATTTCCCGGGTCATGGCGATACGGATACGGACTCCCACCTGGCACTTCCTGTCATCAGGCATTCCAGGGCCAGGATGGACAGTGTGGAACTCCTGCCGTTCAGAACGCTGATCAACAACGGGCTTGAAGGGATGATGATCGCACACCTTTTCCTTCCCTGCTATGATTCCAATGAAAATGTCCCCTCAACGCTTTCCTACCCCATTGTGACAACGCTTTTAAAAGACAGCCTCGGTTTTAAAGGATTTATCATCACTGATGCACTTGACATGCAGGGAGTGACAAAGAACCTGAAGCCGGGGGAAATTGAAGTGAAAGCCCTGCAGGCAGGTAATGATATTCTTCTGCTTCCATTGAATACGGAAGAAGCTGTAAATAAAATCAAGGCTGCCGCAGACAGCAATCTGCTTAAATGGCCGGATATCAACAGAAGGTGTTTCCATTTGCTGATGCTGAAAAGCGGACTGGGGGTAAATCAAAAAGCAATAACTACACGGAACCTTTATTCGGACCTGAATCCCCGCAGCTCTGTGCTGCTCCAGAAGCAGATCTTTTCTTCAGCACTCACCCTGGTGAAAAATGAATTGGGGCTTATCCCGTTTAACTATCTTGATAAACGGAGTTTCACTTACCTCGGTATAGGCGAAAAAGAAGGTTGCACTTTTGAGAAAACCCTTAATGAATATACCGGGATAAGCTCCTGCTTTATTCCCATGAAATTCGAACCCAGGCTCCGCGACAGCCTGGTGAAGATCCTGAGCAGCCATAATATCCTGATCATTGGGTTACATAAGATGACCGGCTATCCTGCCGACAGTTTTACCCTGTCCAGGCAGACCCTGTCACTCATTGACACGCTTTCAAAAATAAACCGCACGGTACTGGTTGTATTCGGCAATCCTTATGCACTCAGGCTTTTAAAACCGCCTGCCCGACCTGAATCCATCCTGGTCTCATACCAGGATTTCCCGGTCACACAGCAGCTTTCAGCGGAATTGCTTTTTGGCGGGATACCTGCATCGGGCAGGATGCCTGTAAGCGCTGCGAATTTCGGATCCGGTTCCGGCGAAAGCACGGAACATACCCGGATGTGCACTATTTTACCCGAGGAAGCAGGCCTTACTGAGGAATCGCTGAAAGTAGTCGACTCCATTGCTTTATCCGGCATTGAACAAAAAGCCTATCCCGGCTGCCAGGTCCTCCTGGCCAAAGACGGCAGGATATTTTACAACAAGTCCTTTGGTCACCCGGTTTACGGAGACAGTGTTAACGTGGTCCCTTCCGACCTGTATGATCTTGCTTCCGTTACGAAGATCGCAGCGACTACACTGGCAATTATGAAGTTATACGATGATGGAAAAATCAGCCCCGGGGACTCCCTTGGGAAATTCCTTCCGCAACTGCTGAATTCAAATAAATCCGCCATGATCATCAGGGATATCATGACCCACAGGGCTGGATTGCAATCCTGGATCCCGTTCTATAAATCAGCTATCTACGGAGGAGTTCCTGACAGCAATATCCTGAGAACTGATTCCAGCGGCACGTTTTCAATAAAAGTCTGTGATCATCTTTATATGAACCATGCTTTTACCGACAGCATCTACCAGAAGATCAAAAAGTCACAACTTGGGGAACCCGGAAAATACCTTTACAGTGACCTTGGTTTCTACTTGTTACGCCTTGTGGTTGAAAAAATCAGCGGGAAACCGTTTACAGAATATCTTGATGAGAATTTCTATAAACCTCTCGGCTTGCACCATACTTCTTTCAATCCTTTAAAATCATTTCCTGTTTCCTGCATCATTCCAACTGAAAACGACACCGAATTCCGGCATCAGATTGTCCATGGCTATGTGCATGATCCGGGAGCCGCCATGCTTGGCGGGGTTTCCGGGCATGCAGGTTTGTTTTCAAATGCCGCCGATCTGGCGGTAATTATGCAGATGCTCATAAAGGAAGGCTCTTACGGGGGGAAACAGTATCTTAAACCATCAACCGTAAAGGAATTTACAAGCAGTCAGTTTCCCGGTAGCGGAAACCGCAGGGGACTTGGCTTTGACAAACCCCTGCAGAAATACCATGATGACAGTCCTGCATGCCGGAGCGCTTCACAGCTGAGCTTCGGCCATAGCGGGTTTACCGGAACCTATGCCTGGGCCGACCCCGGGAATGGACTGGTATATGTTTTTCTTTCCAACAGGGTTTATCCGTCAGCAGGAAATCAAAAACTTAAGGAGCTGAATATCCGGACAAACATTCACCAGGCTGTCTATGACCTGTTCGAAAAATTCGGTGTCAAATGATTACCTTTGCCGCCGGATCCTGAATCATTAAGTATTTATTTAATCTTTAAACCTAACAATGGCGAAGTACAAATCTATTTTCATTTGGGTTTTTGCATTTATTTTTACTTTGGCACTGGCTTATTATCAAAGGACAACCGGGCCGACATACCCGATAAGAAGTAAAATCAGCCTGGAATCCACTTTGATCAAGTATAAACTTGACAGGTCGGGTGATTGTGGCAAAGATCACGAGGTGAGGATCAAAGTCCCTGATACATCCGTTCACGGCGAGTTCACTTTCAAACGCTATAAAAGCCATGACGAATGGACAAGCGTCCCGATGATACGACAGGGAGAGGAACTGGTTTCCCTGATACCGGATCAGCCTGCCGCAGGTAAAGTAGCCTATAAGGTCAGCCTGGTTAAAAACGGGACCAGGTACCCATTAAATAACAACCATGAAGTTGTCCTGAGGTTTAAAAGGAATGTGCCACTGACTTTGCTTCTCTTTCACATCTTCGTGATCTTCAGTGCGATGTTATTGTCGACAGTGACAGGGCTTAAAGCCGTATTTCACAGGAAATACCTTCTTCCCTATATATGGCTTACTGTTATTTTCTTTTTTGCCGGCGGATTTATCCTCGGCCCTCTTGTCCAGAAGCACGCATTTGACGTATACTGGACCGGGTGGCCTTTCGGGCACGACATGACCGATAATAAAACATTCGTCGGTCTGATCTTCTGGATCATTGCCCTTATCATACAATACCGGAAACCCGGGAACCGGGTCTGGCCGGTCATCGCATCCATTGTTTTTCTTGCAGTCTTCCTGATACCCCACAGTGTATTCGGCTCAGAGATCGATTACACCAAGCCTGTTCCGGCCGAGCAGCAGAAGAAATAAAAGCAGGATTTTGCCGGGTCTGGCCTGGGGAGTATTTATCTGCCATGTTCTATCCTTATCCTGGCATCGACAGCCCGGATAGTGTTTTCATCAGCCAGGAGGGGATTTAAGTCCATTTCATTAATCTCAGGAGCTGCTTCAAGCAAAGCGGACAGCCTGAGTAATATTTCAACGAAGGCATCTTCGTTTACCCCTTTCCGGCCTCTGACACCCTGGATGATCATATAGCTTTTAAGGCTGCGTATCATTGTCCTGGCTTCGGTCCTTGAAAGAGGTGATAAAGCAGCTGCAATATCTTTCAGCACTTCAATAAATATCCCTCCCATGCCGCAAAGTATCATATGTCCGAATTTGGGCTCATATTTGGCTCCCGCAAAGAGCTCGATTCCGGAAAGCATAGGCTGGATCAGGACTGAACTGGTTTCCTTTATCCGGATCATCCGGTCAAATTCCTTCAACACGGTGGATTCGTCCTTCACGTTCAACGTCACTCCGCCCACATCCGATTTATGAACAGGTCCCACAACTTTCATTACTACAGGGAATCCGAGGGCCATTGCCGCTCCCGCAGCATCTTCGCGAGTGGTGACAACGGCTTCACCTGCTCTCGGTATCCCGCATGCATCCAGCAATCCCTGGATGGCTGATGGTGCAAGATAACCCCCGGGGGACGCATCAATGATCCTTCTGATGCTCTCACCGTCAACCCTGGTTTTTTCCGGATCTTCAGTTGGTGCCGGAGTATGGAAGACCCTGGCCAGTGCATTGCCGAAAACCACCTCATCCGGGAAAAAGACCCTTCCTTTTTGCAAAAAATCTTTGATCTCCTCCCTGGCTGTCATCACTGAAGGCAGAATGGGATAGATCGGTTTAGCGGCCGTCCCCATCTTTTCATCAATCACATTGTAAACCTCGAAAACCCTGTTGAGCCCCGGTGTACCGAAAATCACAGCCATGCCATCGATCTCACTGAACTTTTTATCACAATAATCAATAATTGTCCCAAGCTGCCCGGCTGTTCCGGTTGCCAGGAAATCGATGGGGTTTGCCACAGATGAACCGGGGAATAATTCGGCGGCCAGTTCTTTCGCGGCCGGATTCACTATCCTGGGTACTGACATCCCATTGTTGGATAAGGCATCTGTAAGCATCACGGCAGGTCCGCCCGCATGAGTGATGACAGCAATATTTTTTCCTTTCAGCTCGGGGTGCATGAACACCGACGCCACGCTGATAAGGTCTTCGCGGCCATAGCAACGGACTATCCCGGCTTTGCGGAACAGGGCGTTCACTGCAACATCAGGACTTGCCAGTGCGCCTGTGTGGCTGGATGCGGCCCGGCTTCCGGCTTCGGATGAGCCTGCTTTTACAGCTGCAATCCTGCACCCTTTCCGGATCAATGAAGATGCATGCTTCAACAGCATCCGGGGCTTTGAGATATTTTCAAGGTAAAGCAATTTCACCCTGGAACTTCTCTCCGGATCAAAGTTCCCGTCCATCCATGCAAGGATCTCCTCAACCCCGATCTGGGCGCTGTTCCCGACCGAAAATACATTTGCAAAAGTGAGCCCGTTCGGGATACCTGCTTCCATGATAAAGCAGGCTGTTGCACCGGAACCGGAGATAAAATCGCAGCCTTTGGGATCAAGGACGGGAACAGGCTTGGTAAAGATGCCATGATAGTCCGGCGTAAGGACACCAATGCAATTGGGTCCGATCAGCACGCCATTAGCTGAGGACACGATGTCCACGATCTCACACTCCAGGATTTTGCCTTCCTCTCCCTCCTCGCTGAACCCTGCTGAGAGGATGATGAAAGCTTTTGTATTCTTGGAACCCGCCAGGATCTTCACTGTCTCAGGAATAAACTTTGCAGCAATTGCAATGATGGCCAGATCGACAACCGGCAGCAATGAAGGATCCTTGAAACTCGTAATCCCCTGGACTTCTGTTTCCTTTAAATTGGTTACATAAAGTTTTCCCCTGAAATTACCTTCAATGAGGTTCCTGAGAACAGCCCCCCCGGGCTTCTGGATGTCATTGGATCCACCTACGACGACAATACTTTTTGGTTGCAGCAGTGATTTGTTAAGCATGGTATGGTCTTAGAAAAATTTAACATACGGGATGAACGGTGCTGTCTTGCCTTTATAATCTTCCCAATCCGGCCGCCCTGCATACTTCTTTTCCAGCATAGGCACCCCTGAAACAAACCTCAGCAGTAATGTGATAACGACCGGGCTTATCAGCGTTGTCCAGCCGTAAGGGAGATTCAGGGCATAAAAGCTGATTCCCCACCAAATAAGAGCTTCACCGAAATAATTGGGATGCCTTGATATTTCCCATAATCCTGATCTCATTAATTTGCCTTTATTTCCCGGGTCTTTTTTAAAATTCATAAGCTGATAATCGGCAATGGACTCTATGAGAAATCCTGAGCCAAATACCACAAGCCCCAGCGTATCCCAGAAGCCAAGAGGTTCCTTTGAATAAAAATTGATATAATACACCGGGAAGGCAATAATGTACATGAAAACACCCTGGAGCAGAAAGATCTGGACATAGCTTCTCAGGATAAAGAATTTCCATGTTTCCCTCCAGTGGCGGTAACGGAAATCTTCTCCTTTACCCCGGTTTCGGAGAAACACATGTACCGACAACCTGATCCCCCATAATGCGACAAGGAAAGTTACGATATATTTTCTTAAATCAGGTTCTGTATCCTGGATTAATGAATAGATGGCGATTAGGATAAATCCAAGTCCCCAGAAAATATCCACGATGGAATTATCCTTTACAATCTGTGCAAGGATAAATACCAGGGACATATATAACAATACCAGAAGTGCGATTTCGGTATACATAACACATTAACGATTAATGATTCGGAATGTAAGGAACCAAAGGTAAAAAAATTATTCCAGCATCAGGGAGAGGCAGACAACCCCGGGGCCAGTATTTGCCACAAGGACCGGTGATGCATGTTCAAAGTAAAGTGGTTTTTTACCCGTAAGCCTTAGCATTTCATTTGCATAAAATTCAGCTGTGCCGGGATTTCCTGCATGAGTGATTGCATATTCCCATATCCTGTTTTTTTTCAGGGTACGCCCTACCTCGGCAACCACTTTTCGCCTGGCGCTTTGTTCGGTGAAAGATTTATTCAAAAGGAAAGTCTTGCCCTTTTCATCCGTGGCAATTACCGGTTTCAGATCGAGCATACGCGCGATGAAACTCTTCATCGGGCTCACCCTGCCGGTACGGATTATATACTTTAAGGTCTGAACGGTGACCCTTATACTGATCTTCGGGATCCATTCAAGGACCCTTGCTGAAAGTTCCTCAAATGACATCCCTTCTTCCAATGCCCTTGCCGCACGAATGACCAGAAGACCCAGTCCGCCGGTGATCACTTTGGAATCCACGACCTGCAGCGGTTTGCCGGACCGCTCCGCTACTTCTTTTCCGGAGATCAGGCTGTTGCTGTAAGTACCGCTCAGGGCACCTGAAAGGTGTATCCCCATTATGTTTTCATAAAGGGTATTCAGGTACTCATATTTATTCTGGAAATCCTTGGACGTTGGTTGTGAAGTTGTCGGGATTATTTCAGATCTCTCCAGGCGCTGGTAAAATTTTTCAGGATTTATGGTAAGACGGTCAAGGTAATAGGTATCCCCGAAATTAAGATTCAATGGAACAACATGGATCTGGTAACGGTCAACCAGTTCCTGGGGCAGGTCGGATGTGGAATCGGTCAGCAGGGCCACATCCGATTTCCTTTCCAGAAGTACTTTGTTCTGGAAGATCATATCATCGACCTTCTGGTAAACGACATTACCGTAACGCTGAAGCTGGGCCATTATTTCGACAGGATAATCGGTATGGATATGGACCCGTAATTTATTATTCGAACCTGCAACAACCAGCGAATCACCACAACTCTCCAGGTAGGAGAATATCCTTTTTTTATCCAGGTCTTTCCCGCTGATCAGGGCCTCGGTACAGTATCTGAATGTGATCACGTCATGGGGAATATCCACCGGACCCACCACTTCTGCTTCGGCTGTCCGGGCAATGTCAGAAACAGCATCCTGGCCAAGCGTAAAGAAATCCTTTATCCCTTCAAGGAAGTATACGAAGCCTTTGGCTCCTGCATCAACGACATGTGTTTTCGCAAGTATCTCAAGCTTAACGGTTGTGCCTGCCAGGGCCTCAAGAGCTTTATTATAAGCTTCAATCAGGAGCTTTATAAAATCGTCTATCCGGTCCTTGAAAGCATCCAGGTATTCAGCCCATTCTTTGATAACGGTGAGGATGGTGCCTTCGACGGGATTGGCGATGGCATCATAGGCATATCCAACCGCTTTTTTCATACTTTCAGCAAAGGACCTGATATCAAGTTTTTCTTCTGCACTGATCTCGTTGCTGAATCCATAGAGGAACTGTGCAAAAATAATCCCTGAATTGCCTCTTGCTCCGCTTATTGCGGCATCTGCCATGGCAACTGCCGTTTGTTTAAGGTTATCGGTCGGAATGATGGCTTCCATGATGGATCTCATGGTGGACGCCAGGTTGGTTCCTGTATCTGCATCAGCAACAGGGAAAACATTGATTTTATTCAATATTTTCTGATGCTCAAAGATCCTGCGGGCGCCGGCAAGAAAAGAATAGTAAAGTTGCTTGCCGTCAAGTTCCTGTATCTTCTTTTGCTGTTCAGTCAAATCTGAATTTTTTAGAAGTTTGCAAAGATACAAATTTATTATGAAAACCGGATTGCCTTAACGGGGTTCACCCTTGTTATGATCATCGACGGGACCAGGAGCATCAGAAAACAGCTTAACACCGTAATGCAGTTCAGCAGCAGGATGTTCAATACATCAAGGTTAACCGGAACAACCGGTACATAATAGGATTCCTGGGGCAGGCCGACTATTCCCCATTTCTGCTGGGCGAGGCATAGAGAAAATCCCATCAGGTTCCCGAATCCGATTCCCCAACCCAGTATATAAAGTGCATGATAGATAAATATCTTACGTATCCTCCTGTTAGGCATACCAAGGGCCTTGAGTACTCCTATCATGGAGGTCCTTTCAAGTATCAGGATCAATAAGGTGGAGATCATGGTAATTGCCGATACAACGATCATTAAAGCGAGAATTATGACTACGTTCATATCCTGCAGATCAAGCCAGTCGAATATCTGTGGCTTCAGCTGGTAAATGGTGGAAGCATCAAGCTGAAACCCGATCTGGTGATAAACAAATTTTCCCATGCTGACAATATCCCGGAAATCTTTCAGGATGACCTCAAAGCCGCCGACCTGGTCCCGGGTCCAGCCATTGATCTTCTGTATATGCTGAATGTTACCGATGACAAAAAGCCGGTCAAATTCATCAAAACCGGTCTCGAAAATCCCTGTTAACCGGAATTTCCTGCCAACAGTATGATCCCCGACAATAAAATACATCCTGATATTGTCATGAAGTTTCAGGTTAAGGAAATCGGCAAGTGACCTGGAAATGAGGACATCATTCTTTTGCGATGAATCCCTGAAATCAGGAATTTGTCCTTCGGCCAGTCTTTTCCTGAAAAACGTCCAGTCATAATCTTCCCCCACCCCTTTCAGAAGAACTCCCTGCATCTGGTCATATGCATTTATGATCCCGGCTTTTGTCGCGTAAACCTGTATATGTTTTATCTTTGGATGATTAAGCAGCACCCTGAGAAATGGTTGTTGCCTTGATACCGGATAAGGAATGAGGTTACTGTTTTCTGAAAACCTGGTGATCTGTATATGGCCGGTGAAACCAGTGACCTTATCACGGATCTCCCGGCGGAAGCCGGTAAGGATGGCGATTGAGACGAACATGACCGTAAGGCTCAGGGCTATTGAAAGAACCGAGATGCGGATCACAGGGCGGGAATAACGGCCCTTGCTGCCTTTGATCATCCGGCGGGCTAAAAACAGATCAGTGTTCAAGAAAACTGGATGTTTACTGGTAAACAAAATTAGAAATTAATTCCATGCTGAACCGAATAAAAACCCTTGCTTTCATGGTCACACTGCTGGTCATGGTGAATTCTCGGATGGCTGATGCCCAGATTGTCCCTTCTGCCTGGAATACAGAACGGTACCTAAAGATCCTGCATGGCAAAAAGGCCGGCATAGTGGCAAATAATGCTTCCATGGTCGGGAAGCTGAATATTGTCGACACACTGCTTCACAGCGGGATTGACGTCAGGGTCGTGTTTTCCCCCGAACATGGCTTCAGGATCAACGAAGAGGCCGGTGAGGATGTGAATGACTACCTCGATCCTGTAACGAATGTGCGTGTCGTATCCTTATATGGTATCAAGAAAAAGCCGGTCGGTATCGACCTGGAGGGACTGGACCTGGTTGTTTTCGATTTGCAGGATGTCGGTGTGAGGTTCTTCACTTATATCAGCACGCTGAGCCTTGTCATGGAGGCCTGTGCTGAAAATAATATTGCCATGCTGGTACTTGACAGGCCAAATCCAAATGCGTTTTATATTGACGGGCCTGTGCTGGATATGAAATACAAATCATTTGTCGGCATGCATCCTGTCCCGGTTGTTTATGGAATGACCATAGGCGAATATGCCAGTATGATAAACGGGGAAGGATGGATCGGGAAAGGATTGCACTGCGATCTGACTGTTCTCCCGATGGAGAACTACAACCATCAGGCAGTATATTTCCCGCCTGAAAAACCTTCGCCGAATCTTACGACCCCCAATTCCATCCTCCTTTATCCATCCCTTTGTTTTTTTGAAGGGACAACCATCAGTGTGGGCCGTGGTACACTTTATCCTTTCGAAGTATACGGGCATCCCGGCTTAACGGGAAAAAACTTTTCTTTTAAACCGGAACCGGTTATAGGGATGGATTCCCATCCCCTGTATAAAAACAAAACATGTTTCGGCGAAGACCTCCGGGCATATTTCGAGAAACATCCTGATGAAAAGGGGAATATCAGGCTGGCATGGCTGATCGGTTGTTACCGGGAACTGGGAGGAAAACCTGGTTTTTTCACGGACTATTTCGACTGTCTTGCCGGCAGTGATGAACTCAGGAAACAGATCATCCGGGGAATGAACGAAGAGGATATCAGGAAAAGCTGGCAGCCGGGAATCAAAGAATTCAAAAAAATCAGGGAGCGGTATCTATTATATCCTTAGACCGGCGGGATCTGTTGCGCTCCTGAATATTTTTCACATTCCTAACGGAGCAGGGATGATCATTTTTTCCGGCCGGGATAAATTTTTAAGGCCGCCTCCAGGCATTTCATGGCATTCCGCAGGTCTTCCACATTCAGTACATAACTGATTCTGACCTCGTCTTTTCC
>Ga0182021_10004173_pt1 | contig 16948 bp, 18 predicted proteins | sample 612E3MmetaG_FD_120493 | JGI IMG/M metagenome (GOLD analysis project Ga0182021, IMG submission 120493) | Permafrost microbial communities from Stordalen Mire, Sweden - 612E3M metaG (Illumina Assembly) | ecosystem: Environmental > Terrestrial > Soil > Wetlands > Permafrost | place: Sweden...
CCCCCACCCCTTGTGGGGACGAGGGCGTCGAACTCGTCGAAGAAGATGATGCTCGGCGCAGCCAATCGGGCCTTCCTGAAGGTCTCACGTATCGCCTTCTCTGACTCACCGACCCACTTGCTGAATATCTCGGGGCCGCGGATGGCGATGAAGTTCGCCTCAGACTCCGTAGCGACAGCACGGGCCAGGAGCGTCTTGCCGCAGCCAGGTGGGCCATGAAGGAGTATTCCCTTGGGTGGTTGGATCCCGAGGCGCGTAAACCTCTCAGGCGTCTTTATTGGCCACTCCACCGCCTCCTTTAGCCTCTGCTTAACCTCCTCGAGGCCGCCGACCTCGTCCCAGTGGACATTCGGCGTCTCGACGTAGACCTCGCGCATCACCGTCGGAGTAACCTCCCTAAAGGCGCCCATTATGTCCTCGCTGTTGACGACCATTTGGTCAAGGACCTCGTGGGGTATCCTCTTCTGCTCTAGGTCGATCTTTGGGAGGTACCTGCGGAGCGCCTTCATGGCGGCCTCACGACTCAGGGCCTCGAGGTCGGCGCCAGTGTAGCCGTGGGTGAATTCAGAGATCTTCTGGAGGTTTACGTCCTCAGCGAGGGGCATACCACGCGTGTGGATCTGCATGATTTCTAGGCGCCCCTCCTTGCCAGGGATGGCGATCTCTACCTCCCTGTCGAACCTGCCAGGGCGGCGGAGCGCTTCGTCAATAGCGTCGGGCCTGTTAGTAGCGCCTATGACTATGACGTGGCCCCTGCTCTTCAACCCGTCCATGCTGGCGAGTAGCTGGGCGACGACTCGGCGCTCAACCTCTCCGGTGACCTCGCTCCTCTTCGGCGCGATGGCATCTATCTCGTCGATGAACAGGATGCTCGGTGCGTTCTTCTCGGCGGCCTCGAACATCTTCCTTAGATTGCCCTCGGACTCACCGTAAAACTTGCTCATGATCTCGGGGCCGTTTATTGCGTAGAAGTTGGCGTCTGATTCGTTCGCGACTGCGCGGACCAGGAGCGTCTTACCACAACCTGGCGGGCCGTGGAGGAGAACACCCTTCGGCGGGTCTATGCCGAGACGCTGGAATATCTCCGGGTGCTTCAGCGGCAGCTCCACCATCTCCCTTATGCGCCGAATCTCCTCGTTCAGGCCGCCGATGTCCTCGTATGTGGTTCGGCTCGGCATCTCTATCTCGGACATGGGTTCACTCAGGATCTGGATCTCCGAGGATTGAGAGATCTTGACGATCCCAGCTGGCCGCGTGTTGACTACCATGAAGGGCACCGAGTGGCCGAGCATCATGATGAGCAGCGTGTCGCCACGCGTCGCGGGGCGGTCGATGAGGCGGTCCTTCACGAAGCTTATGAAGTCGTTGTCCACGCTTATTCTGAAGTCAACTGGCGCGAGCTTCACCGAGACGGCGTACTCTGCTACGGCGCTCTTGACGTCGACGAACTCGTTGATGCTCACGTTGCAGTTCTTCCGGATGAAGCCATCGATTCGCAGGAGGCTGAATCCCTGGTCCTCTGGGTAAGCTGGCCAAGCCTTCGCCGCGGTGGACTTCTTGCCGATGATCTCGACGACGTCGCCTACGGTGACACCGAGGGTCTTCATTGTCTCAGGGTCCATGCGCGCGATGCTGCGACCGACATCCCTCTGCTGCTTTGCTTCGGCTACCTTCAACTTGACGCTGCTCAAAGGGTCCACCTAAAGATGTTTCTCGGCTTTCAAGCTAGGTCTTAATCAATATAAGATTTAGTTTGTTATCCGTCTTTATGCGCACGCGCGCTATATAATGTGATCCAACAGGAACTCGAAAACGCTATTATTACTTGGCATCAGTGGAACGCGCGCACCCAAGTTTTAATTAATCGCTGCGTCCACTCGAATCGACTCTTAAAATGTCCGTTGAAAACATCGTCTATATTGGAAGCAAGCCCCTCATGAACTACTGCATTGCTGTCGTTACATCACTACAGGAGAAAGGAGGAGGAGTAGCGGTGAAGGCGAGAGGTCGAGCTATAAGCACCGCCGTTGATGTGGTTGAGGTGACGAGAAGTAGGTTTCTTAAAGATATCACTGTTGAGGATATTGAGATTGGGACTGAGGAGTTTGAATCTACGGATGAGCGGATAAGGAACGTCAGCTCTATAACGATCGTCTTGAAAAAGAAGTAGATATTGACCGCTTGTATTGAGCCAAGGTCGCGTGTGCGATGAAGTTCACCTTCATGAGGTTCTCAGCGGTCAAGGCGGGCAACTTCGATAACTTAGAGGGCTTCGAGCGGTCGTGAAGATCATAGACACATAGAAGTCTTCAAAGTCTTAAAGGACCCAAAAATCTTCAAAATAGGCTAACTTTTAATGGGGTTATTATCTATATACAAAGTATTTTTATTCCTCCTGATAGTTGACAAGGTGGAATCGCCACAGAGACGTGGGAAGGAGACTGAAAGAATGATAATACCCGTGAGATGCTTCTCATGCGGGAAGGTAATAGGTGACAAGTGGGAGCCGTTCAAGAAGCGCGTCGAGGCAGGCGAAGAGCCCGGAAAGGTCCTCGATGATCTGGGCGTCACCCGCTACTGCTGTCGCCGAATGATACTCTCCCACGTAGAGATCATAGACGACGTGATAAAGTTCCACGAAGGACAGAAAGGTCTAGAGGTCAAGGGAGGAAACTAGTTGGAGCCGGAGAATGAGGCACAGCAGCCGATCAACGAGAACCTACTGCTACCGCAGGAGGTCCTACTATCCGCGGGTGTCCACATCGGGACACGCGTGAAGACAAAGGACATGGAGCCATTCATCTACAAGGTCCGCCCAGACGGCCTCTACGTCCTCGACATGGAGCAGATGAACGAACGCGTCAAGGTTGCCGCGAAGTTCCTCAGCCGAATGAACCTCAGCAAGGTAGTCGTCGCCTCGAGCAAGCGCTACGGCAGGAGCCCAGTCGAGATGTTCTGCGAGACCGTCGGCTGCAAGGCTATCACGGGCAGGTTCACCTCGGGCACCTTCACGAACCCAGTCTACGCGGGATTCTTCGAGCCGACAGCAGTCATAGTGACCGACAGCCTCGCCGACGACCAGATCGTCATCGAGGCCAGCCAGATCGGCATCCCGGTGATCGCCCTAGCCAGCACGGACAACAGCAAGAGTAACGTCGATCTCGTAATCCCAATGAACAACAAGGGTCGCCGTGCACTCGCCATCGCCTTCTGGCTCATAGCGCGCGAGATACTCAAGGAACGCAATGAGCTACCCGCGAGTGGCGAGATGAGATACAGCATCGACGACTTCGAGACTAGTTAGGAGGTCTCCAGTTGTCGGTGAGGCGCCCCTACGTCGCTGGGAGCTTTTATCCCAGCGAACCTCAGCGCCTCAGACAAGATATTGAAGGCTGTTTTAAGCATGCTCTAGGACCGGGTAGATTACCCACTAAGGGCAATGAACCAAGGACCATAACCGCAATCGTTTGCCCACATGCCGGTTACATGTACAGCGGCCCAGTTGCAGCGCATAGCTACCTAGCCCTCTCAGAGGAGAGAAAGCCGGACACCGCCATCATCCTCTGCCCGAACCATACAGGGGTAGGCAGCGCCCTCTCCCTAATGGGGAAAGGTATCTGGGAGACTCCCCTCGGCAGGGTAAACATCGACGAGGAGATATCGAGAGCAATCTTCGACACCTCCAGGATGGTTGACATGGACGAGACTGCCCACGCCTACGAGCACTCGATCGAGGTCCAGCTACCCTTTCTCCAGTATCTATACGGTTCAGCTATTCGCATAGTCCCGATATGCATGGGGCTCCAGGATCTCGACGTCAGCAGGAACCTCGGCGAGGCCATAGCCGATGCCACCAAATCGAAGAACACAATCGTAATCGCCTCGACCGACATGACCCACCAGGAGTCCCAGCAGTCCGCCACGCGTAAGGACCGACTTGTCCTCGACGCTATCCAGACCATGAATGAGGAAAGCGTCCAGAAAACCGTCGAGAGCCACCGGATCACCATGTGCGGATACGGCCCAGTCTCAGCTGCGCTCGTCGCCTCGAAGCGCCTCGGCGCTGACAGGGCAGAAATCTTATCATACCACACGAGCGGGGATATAACGGGTGACCGTGGGGCGGTGGTCGGATACGCTTCTGCGAAGATCACCCGAACGGTGCAATAGATGAGCGCAGAGGCAACGGCCCCAGGGAAGATAATCTTATTCGGAGAACATAGCGTGGTCTACAAAGGGCCTGCTATACTTCTCGCCGTCGACAGGCGCGCAACCGTTACTGCCTCAAGACGCGATGATAAACGAATCTACATTGACTCCGAGGACCTCGGATTCTCCGGCTACTTTGTCGACGGCGAGTACACGGCCGTTACGGGAAAGGAGTGGAGGGGGAGGAATATGATGGCACTCGCCGTCGCCGCCCGGAAGGTCATGGCACACCTTGGTGTCGACGTGGGGGTCAACCTAAAGGTTCGGAGCATGATACCCATCGCAGTCGGCCTCGGCTCCTCCGCAGCGGTATGTGTAGCAACGACTGCAGCTGTAGGCGAGCTATTCGATGGCAACCTCACAAAGGAGAAGATATCCGAGCTCAGCTTCGAGGGGGAGAAGGTAATACACGGCAACCCCAGTGGCGCTGACAATAGCATCGCTACCTATGGGGGAATAATGCGATACGAGCGCGGTGAAGGCCTCAAGAGGCTACAACTCGAGAACACCCTCCCATTTGTTATCGGCAACACACGTAGGAAGCGTTCCACACGCAATATGGTCGAGGGCGTCAAGGAACTCAAGGACAAGAACCCGGAGGTCGTCGGCCCTATTATCTACACCATGGCGGGTCTATCTCAGACCGGCCTAGACGCTCTCCTCCGGGGGGACAAGCAGAAGCTCGGCGATCTCATGAACATTAACCACGGACTACTCTCCGCCATCGGCGTTTCGACGATTGAGCTTGACGACCTCGTCTACGCCGCCCGCCAAGAGGGGGCGCTCGGCGCTAAGCTAACCGGCGCTGGGGGAGGGGGTTGCATGATAGCTCTCGCTGAGGATGAAAACCTGAGCAGGATCGAGAAGAGCATCAGGGCCTCGCGTGGCCAATCCATGAGAGTCAACGTCACCGACGAGGGTGTGAAGACGAGGAAGATCAAGGATGGAGATTCTTAAGCTCGGTGGCTCGGTCGTCACCCACAAGGAGAAGCCGAGGACGCCTAATACCGAAGCTATAACCCGCCTAGCATCGGAGGTCGCGACCGCGGGACCGAGGAGACTCATAATAGTACACGGCGGGGGCAGTTACGGCCATCCCCTCGCCAAGGAGTATGCGATATCTATGGGTTACAAATCCCCCAATCAGATGGCTGGCTTCTCTTTGACACATCAGGCAATGGTAGAGTTAAACAAACTGATAGTGGACGCTTTCCTCGACGCTGGCGTGCCAACAGTCTCCATAGCACCCTCCTCATTCATCATAACCGAGGACCGAAGAATCAAGACCGTCGACTTCGCCCTCGTCTCCCGGGCGGTCGAGTCCGGATTCGTCCCCGTCCTCTATGGAGACGCAGTTCTCGACACTGCGCTCAGGTTCACGATCCTATCCGGTGACCAGCTCGCCACGAGGCTCGCCACCGACCTCGGCGCAAGCAGGATAATTTTCGGCGTCGACGTCGACGGCGTTTTCACCGCTAACCCTAAGCTCGCTAAGGATGCACGACTGATTGAGGAGCTGTCCCTCGGACAAATGAAGGGCATGATCAAGATCGGGGAGGCACTATCAACAGACGTCACAGGCGGGATGCTCGGTAAGATCATGGAGGCTGCGGCCGCTGTCGAGGCGGGCGTCGAGGTCCAGCTGGTCAATGCACTCAAGCCGGGAGTCATCCACGATGCGCTCCGCGGTCAAAAGGTCGCGAGCACGTGGCTAAGGAGGTAAAGACATGAGCATAGGGAAAAGGAAGCAGAGACACATCAGGATAAGCCTTGAGGAGAACGTCGAGTCAGTGATACCGACGGGCTTCGGCGACATCAGCCTAGTCCACAGAGCCGTCCCTGAAATCGACCTCAGGGACGTAGATACAAGCGTAGAACTCTTCGGTAGAAAACTCTCTGCCCCTCTCATCATCTCCGCCATTACTGGTGGCACGGAGGAGGCCAAGAAGATAAACGGAACCCTCGCTAGAGTCGCCCAGAGGACGGGGATAGGGATAGGCGTCGGAAGCCAGAGAATAGCGATCCAGCAGCCAGAGGTCGAGGGGACCTTCCGCGTCGTAAGGGAAGAGGCCCCGGACGCCTTAGTCATCGGTAACATCGGATGCCCCCAGCTCAGCCTCGGATGGGGTATAGAGGAGGCGAAGAAGGTCCTCGATATGGTCGAGGCGGACGCCCTCGCAGTCCATATGAACCCCTTACAGGAGGCAATCCAGATCGGCGGAGACACGAACTATCGCGGCCTGGTAGAGAAGATAGGCTCCCTTGCCTCGTCACTCAGTGTCCCAGTAATCATGAAGGAGACGGGTGCGGGTATTTCATACGAGGACGCCGCGAGGCTTGAGGAGGTCGGTGTCTCCGGGTTCGATATAAGTGGCCTCGGGGGTACTAGCTGGGCAGCTGTTGAGCACCACATCGCGAGAGAGGTCGGTGACGCCCGTCAGGAATATCTTGGTAAGTCTCTTTGGAGCTGGGGCATACCCACCGCTTGTAGTCTAGTCGAGGTCAGGGCAGCATCAAAGGGGAAGGTCATCGCTTCCGGTGGACTCAGGAGCGGCCTCGACGTCGCTAAATCCCTCGCTCTGGGAGCAGACACCGCAGGAATTGCTAAGCCTTTCCTCCAGAAGGCCGTCGAGGGTGAGGAAGCCCTCCAGAAACACGTTGAGGACATTATCGCTGAGGTCAAAATCTGCATGTTCCTCGTCGGCGCAAGGAACGTCGCCGATATGAGACGAGTCCCCGTCGTCGTCACGGGGTGGACCTCGGAGTGGCTCAAGGCGAGGGACTTCGACACCGCTCATCTCGCCTCAAGGAGAATGTAGGACAGCTTTTATCTCAGTCGAGGATTTGCTACCAAGTGGTCGGATTGTCCAGCGGCGACGTCATAAAGAGGAAGCTGGTGCAGAGCGTCAAACCAGTGGACGCCTTCATCGACGAGATACTCAAGCCAAGGAGACCCGAGATGCTTTACGAGGCATCGAGGCACCTTGTCATGGCAGGTGGAAAGAGGCTCCGCCCGTTCCTCACGTTGAAGTCATGTGAAGCCGTCGGGGGAGACCCCAAGGACGCGATTCCCTACGCCGCAGCCTTCGAGATACTTCACAACTTCACCCTCATCCACGACGACGTGATGGACAATGACGCGATGAGGCGCAACGCGCCGACCGTCCACACGAAATGGGGCGTCCCCATGGCGATAGCCGCGGGGGACCTACTCTTCGCCAAGGTATTCGAAGCGATGACAACATACGCCCCCAAGGGTTTGAGCGCTAGGCGCGTAAAAGACTGCATAGAGATTGCCACAACTGCAACAATCGAGATATGCGAAGGGCAGGTCCTAGACATCTCCTTCCCCAACACGACCGACGTCACCGAGGAGGACTACATAACGATGGTCGGGGGGAAGACGAGCGCCCTCTTCGAGGCTTGCGCCGAAGTAGGCGCTATAGTCGGCGGGGGGAAGACGAGGCAAGTAAAGGCGATGGGCCAGTTCGCATGGGATGCGGGGATCGCTTTCCAGTTAATGGACGACTATCTCGGGGCAACCGCCGACGAGAAGACCCTCGGGAAGCCGGTGGGTAGCGACCTCAGGGAGGGGAAGAAGACCCTCATCATCATCCATGCCCTCCGGAAGGCGAAACCACGCCAGAGGGAGAGGATACTCACAGTCCTCGGGAACACCTCTGCGACAAAGCAGCAGATCGAGGAGATTAACACCTTACTCAGGGAGATAGGTTCTATAGACTACACGCTGAAGAGGACCGGCAAGTACATTGTGACTGCCAAGAAACACATTAACACTCTCCCTGACAGCGAGGCGAAGAGCGACCTGCTGGCACTCATCGACTACTTCACAGCTAGGCAATACTAAGCAAGTTGGTAGAGCTTTCAACTATATTTCCCGAATTGGGAAAAGGATAAGTGTTTTACATCTGCTTTATGGGACGTAGTGGTCTCCTGTGGGGCTAGATTTAGATAAGGTGAGAGAGTCTGCGATCAAGTACGCTGTCTTTAACGCTTCCCAGTACGACGGGAAGGCGAACCCCGGCTCAGTGATGGGAAGGATATTCGCAGAGTACCCAGAGGCTAAAGCGAACGCTAAGGACATTCAGCACCTCATCATGGGCGTCGTCGCAGACGTCAATTCCTGGTCCACCGAGAAAATATTGGAGACCGTGAAGCAGTGGCCTGAGCTCTTCGAGGCTAAGAAGGCCGAAGAGAAGAAGATCCTCCCACCGCTCAAGAACGTTGACAAGTGGCCAATGGTCAAGGTCCGGTTCGCTCCCAATCCCGATGGACCACTCCACCTCGGGAGCGCTGAGTCAATAATCTTCAGCGACGAGTACGCAAAGCAGTACAAGGGCCACTTCATACTCCGCTTCGAGGACACAAGCGCTGATGTGAAGCCGCCGATCCCCAAGATGTACGACTGGATACAGGAAGATCTCAAGTGGCTCGGTGTAAAGATGGACGAGAAGTACGTCCAATCCGATAGGCTCGCCATCTACTACGAATACGCCGAGAAGATCCTCGGAATGGGCGTCGCATACGTGTGTACCTGCGAGTCGGAGGAATTCAAGAAGCTCTATATGGCAAAGGAGGCGTGCCCTTGCAGGGACATGTCCCCTGAGGAGCACCTTAGGCGTTGGCAGATGATGCTCGATGGCGACTTCAAGCGGGGTGAAGCCGTAGTCAGGTTGAAGACAGACCTCACCCACCCCAATCCAGCTATAAGAGACTGGCCCGCGCTAAGAATATCAACACGTTCCCACCCACTTCAGAAGAAGAAGTACCGCGTCTGGCCCCTCTACAACTTTAGCTGCGCCATCGACGACCACCTGATGGGGGTCAGCCACGTGATCAGGGGCAAGGAGCATGAAGTGAACAGCACCCGCCAGAAATACCTTTACGATCACTTCGGGTGGCAGTTCCCGGAGGTCATCAATGTTGGGCGGCTCGGGCTTGAGGCGGGGATCTTGAGCAAGTCGAAGATCAGGGCGGGGGTGGATTCAGGCGTCTACACCGGATGGGATGATCCCCGACTCGGCACCCTTAGGGCATTAAAACGAAGGGGCCTACAGCCTGAGACGATAAGGGAGATCATGCTGCAAGTCGGACCCAAGCCGATCAACGTCATGATCAGCTGGGGGAACTTTGCCGCGGCGAACAAGAAGATCATCGACCTCCGCTCGAACAGGTATTTCTTCGTAAACGAGCCAATCGAGCTTAATGTGAAGGGGGTAACGGAGGATTTGAAGGCTAAGCTGCCTCTTCACCCTGACCACCCCGAGAAGGGGTACAGGGAGTATACTGTCGTGCCGGAGGATGGAAGGTGTGTCTTCCTAATCTCCACTAAGGACTTGGAGGATGCGAAGGGCAAGCTGATCCGCTTAATGGGTCTAGTCAACGTTGAAGTGACGATGACAGGGAAGAGGGCAGAGGCGAAGTTCCATTCAAGGGAGCACCACATCGCTCGTGAGAAAGGCGCGCGTTTCATACATTGGCTAACCGAGGGTAACTCGGTGGAGGCCGAGGTTGTTATGCCGAACGCGTCGACCGCCAAAGGCAGGGCCGAGAGCCTTGTTACCGGGCTAAATGTCGACGACATGCTTCAGTTCGAGAGGTTCGGCTTCGTACGCGTCGACTCAAAGGAGCCACTAAGGTTCTATTACGCCCATGACTAGACCCTTTTACATAACGTTTAAAAAGAAAGAGTCGGCGTCTACTATGCACAACTGGAGGAAATGACAATGTCCGATCTTCCGAAGAAACCGTTTTATGTAAAGTTCGATGTCCCAAAGGAAGTAGTCGAGGCCGCTTACGAGGCCCTGAAGGTCGCCCGTGAGACGGGTAAGATCAGGAAGGGTACAAACGAGACGACCAAGACGATTGAGAGAGGTAAGGCAAAGCTCGTACTCATAGCCGAGGATGTCTCGCCCCCAGAGGTTGTAGCACACCTCCCCCTCCTCTGCGATGAGCGGAAGGCCGCTTACGTCTACGTGCCCGAGAAGCAGCGCATCGGTGAGGCTCTCGGCCTAACTGTGGGCAGCGCAGCAGCGGCCATCGAGGAGACAGGCGACTCAGAGAAGCTAGTCGCCGAGATCGTCGAAAAGCTCAAGGGCATAGTAAAGTAGGGTGAACCTCAGTGTCCGAGGAACAGGAGAGCCTGACGCAAGCGACGGTCATCCAGATACTAGGCAGGACCGGCCTGACCGGCGAAGTCATGCAGGTCCGCGTCAGGATCGAGGATGGCAGAGACAAAGGCCGCATCATCACCAGGAACGTAAAGGGCCCGGTGAGGATAGACGACTTGCTGCTGCTACGCGAGACTGAGCGCGAGGCTAGGAAGATCAGGTAGGTATAGTGTATGCCGACTGTCTACAAGTGCGCGTTCTGCGGGAGTGATATCGCCCCCGGCACAGGGATAGGCTTCGTCCGCAGGGACGGGCGTGTCCTTAGGTTCTGCGGGAGCAAATGCAGGAAGTGCAGCCTGAAGCTGAAGAGGGACCCTAGGAAATTCAAGTGGACGAAGGCCTGGGGCCAGCAGCGGTAAGACCGCCCCCCTTCATCAACCTTTTTAATTCATCTAGGTGGATTAAGTGCACGTTTTTACGCATAATTTAACCCAATTGGGGCAATTTTCAGGCGTATTTTCCTCATAAGCGCCCTAATTCGGTCTTGATGGTGGACCCTTTATTATTTTTTACGGCGGTGTTTCTCAGCGACCAATGCTCTAGAAGATTGCGCGCGCTGGGCGGAGTGCTATACCTGCTGAGGTCCTGATTATGAGGTTGGATGGCATGTAGTTGGGTCGGTTGATGGATGGGCCTGACGTCTCACTCCTAGCAAATAGGAGTTTGGTTAGTTGGTGCAGGGGGTGGGGCACCAACCCGTTTTTACTAGTAATAGGGAATAGAATGGTGCCATTTCTATCACTTGAGAGAAGCTATTCTTAGATACTCAGGTTGGAATGTTATCTATTGTAGCTTTTAGGCTGTGGTGGCTGCTTTTTTTTTATATTTTTCATAAGAAAACGGATTTAATTCAAGTTTCAAGGGATAGTTTAGTCAATTCAAGTTTAGTTCAAGGGTTGTGTGCACCAACCTGTTTTTACAAGTTATTAGACATTCTTGAAGCGCTATAAAAAAAGTTAGATGAATCTAAACACTGAACGAAGCCTCTCAGATCATATCCACAGTAACTCATTCTTCTAGACTTTATGCGGTGTAAATCAGGGTCCCGGCACGTGGTTAGGATAACCCGGACCAACAGAAATCGAAATTGAGCGATCCTCATCAGTCACAGTTATCATTGCTGCACCTGACGTAACGCCACCGGTTCCAGAGGTGAGAGGCAACCCAAGTTCATGATAGTAAATGTAAGGAACGTATAGACCAGCGGGTATGGTGTCAAAGACGAATGTTCCATTTACTGAATTAATTGAACCGTCCGTCATCTTACCTTCATAGGTGTTGTTCGTCGATTCATCGGTGAATAACAACCTGTATGGGTATCCGAATCCCTCTGTCTCGACTTTAACCTCTACATGTTCGCTTGTTACTTGCTTCAGGCTGCTCGCCATCTGAATAATGTCATATAATGGAATATTCTCAGGCGCCCTGAAGACATACAGCACATAACCGATGCGAACTGACACAATTCTCGCAGTGCCTCCATAAAGATCCGCGTAGCCGCCCTCGAACCAGCCAATCAACCCCGCATAGGCGGGATAACCATTAATCGTCGTGTAGTTTCCACCGATTCCCAGTTCCATTCCGGGGTGCGGGTCCAGCCAGCCCAAGTCCGACGCCATCTGAACCCTCAGCTGAACCTCAGCCGTCCACGGGTCTCGGATACCCTTGTAGCTGTATAGCGTTGTAACCTGCGTGATCTTTCCCGTATGAGTCACGACGTTGCTGTTCAGCAAGTAGACCGCGGTCTGGTTCATGCCCTCCGGGATCCATGTTGGTTGTGAGAGTGAGGTTGCCAAAGGTGGGTTAACCCAGAGCTTAACAGCCGATGTAATGTTGGATTGGAGTCCGTAGGTGTATTCGATTGGTATGTCAGGTGGGTGGGAACCAACTATGTGGCTCTGACTTTCTAGACTGATCATAAGTTCCCCTGTCTGCGCATCGACGATGTAGGTTCCGTTGCCACTATCCCAGCCGCTTCCCCACTTTGTCTCGTAGGTGAGGACCCAGTATAGTTTCTCATTGTTGAATGGGGTCTTCGAGACATAGATCCTTGAACCGTTTACCCTCCCCATGTCCTTCAGTTGGTTTATCCAGCTGAGTGTGACTTGTCTCAGCTCGGTGCTCTGTGAGGTGCCGTTGACGATTCTGCTGTAGACTCTTGGATTGCTCAATATGATTGTGATCGCTTGGTCTTCGGTTATCTTCGCATAAGATACTGGTTGGGTTGTTGCCGCGACCAAGAAGGCTGTGGTTGCTAGAATGATTGAGATCAATGCGGCTAGTTTAGTTGATTTAGTTACACCCATGCTTACTATCCATCCATTATTGATTGGCGTTTAACGAGCTTTTACTCTAAATAACTGGCTTTGTGGGGTTGGCTAAAAGAGTTGACCTACTGAGAAGGTTGCCTCTTCACAGAATCGTTATATAACTTTCAAGCGATACTAAGAGTGATTTGTGGACCGGTACTAGGATTCTAATAAAATCCGCACGATACTCGATAATTCTAACGATTATAAACCTGATCCTCAGCGCAGTCATATCCATGATATTCTCCGGAGGCATTGAAACAAGTCAGATAGCTGGGAATCTGGGCAACCTTACCCTTCTAGAGTCAGTTATTCTGATTTTCCTCTCTGCCCCAGCTAGTTTGTATAATACTGCAAGTAGGCAAGATAGATACGAGGGTGAAGAAAGCGACGAGGAAGTAAAAAACAAGCAGGGCGATGATTACACCGTCGCTCGCCTCCCTGACGGGCATGGAGGATGGTTTGTTGGTCTCATCGGCAAGCGAAGGGCGGTTCCATATGAAGGTGATAACAGTAATGTTGAGCGAGCATTAACTTTCATCTCGTGGGGAGTGATGCTTCTCCTTGAGACCGTGGTGCTGGCGCGGATTACGGGATATTGAATGATCTTCAGCGGTCTAAATGACGTTACATCGACATTGTTTGTATTTGAAGGTCGTGCGCATATGCGGATGAGCTTATCGACCCCTCGCCAACCGGAACATGAATAGGCTGTAATAGCGTAGGGAGGGTGGGCATCAACCCGTTTTAGTTAGTAAAATGGATCGGCTCCTTGGTCCTTTTAATCGCATATCTACTGGATGCTTGAGAACGTCTTTTACCTCTATAATAAAGAGCAAAGATGATAACGATTGCAAATTATAATAAAACTAGATGAGGTCTCATCTGTTATTACGAGGTAGAAAATGAAGTTGACGAGCAATCACGAGCCCATTAGTATCAACATGCGAACCGCGATAGGCTTGCAGAAGATTTTCGTCATAACTATCATTCTCGCTTTTATTGCCACATTAACAACTGGAACGGCTGAGATGCGGCTTATCAGCGTGGCTTTAATCACACCCTTCATAATTCTCAGCCTTGCATTCATCTACTACTGTAGAAAGAGGAAAGTCTGGGGCTACGCTGGAGCTTCAATTTTGGGAGCAGTAGGCGTCGTTTTGCGGGTGATTGTTAGCACCTAACCTGACCTTGAGGTGGGTGGTGGGCTTCCAGTTGGTGTAACTGTCCTCTATATCGTGTTGGGGGCTCTTGTTGCATTGAAGAGCTACGAATCCCAGTTGGAATTACGTAACACGTAAAATACGGAAAAGAAAATGGTGCCATTTCTAGTTTTTAAAATGAACTAAGTAAACTGTTAAATGAGCAATGCATTGAGCCAGTAATCATTGAGAAAAATACACCTGCTTACCGCCATTCTCATCTCCATAGTCGCCGCATTATTAATCTATCATTACATCGCTCCAATGCCCAAGTTTGAGAAAACCGGCGCCGAGCCGAGCCTAGACTGGGGCACAATCTTTGAGGGCTACCCGGACATAACAACACCCCCGCCTCAACTCCTATTATCAAATGGACTCATATCCGCACTACACAACGCAACGGGACACACCATAGCATACCTATCAAATCCAGTGGCAAGGAAACTCTACATAATAGACACTACTACGGGGGAATACCTCGGCAAGATACTCTTCAATAGGGCAGCGACTGGCCCATTTTCTGCAGCCTACTCCAAAAAAGTGGACAGAATCATAATTCTGAGAGGATCAAACGGCAACGACCTACTGATCGTTCGACCCACGGACCTCTCACTCGAAAGGCAGATATCCGTAAGCAGGGGAAACGGGCTCATCCTGAGCAGAGACGGGTCAACAGCCTACGTATACGCGAACTCTGGATTCGACGGCGCGCGCGCCGTAGTATTAGATAAACAACCTACATTCTGTTAGATACTAGAATACTCAAGCGTGACGACTATGTCAAAGACACATAAAGCAATCCCATTAGCAATCTTAGCACTCCTAACCGTCTCGATAGCTCTGGAAGAATACACATCCGCCTCAATCGCTTATCTCCCATCCCCGGCACCGATGTTCACAAACTCAGATGCAGTATTCACAGGGACTATGCTCGATGTGGCCACTCGATTGGGGGAAGGAAACGAGAGCATCATAATCACGGTGGTGAGACTCGACGTTGAAGGATTAGCAAAGGGAGAGCTACAGGGAAACCCCATCGAGGTAAATATTCCCGGCGGGCAAATGGGTGATGTGGGGGTGTGGGTCGAGGACCAGCCCACCTTCAAGGTCGGGGAGCACGTTCTACTCTACCTCAGATCAGTCGGAAGCAAATCACGGGACGGCTATCCACTTTTCACGCTCTTCACGGGAACCTTCGCGGGCAAATCAGACGCGGCGGGAAACACCACGATCGGTGCCAATGGGGAGCCGGTGCCGATTAATCCGAGAATACATAGTCAAGGTTGGGTCATCCCATCCGACACTTCAACAACGCACGCTCAACTATCACTAAAATACATAGAATTTTCCGACGACATATTCATCGTAGGAGAACCCATCATGGTGAGGGTGGGACCGATATGGTCCAACCAGACGGGGGAATACAAAGCCGTCGCTGTAGTAACGCCACAGATAGGAGGAGCGGAGTCCTCCTACGTGAGCAACGCTTCATATAGTAGAGACTCGAACTGGTTCGCGTTTAACTTCGTTTTGAGGGATGTGGGCAATTATACGATTGCTGTCTGTCAGGGTGGTGTAAAGCAGCTTACCCGTGAGATATCGGTGGGCTCATCCACCTCTTCAGGTGGGGGTGTCGCTAAACCTAATCCGGAGGCTATGCGAGCCGCCGAAGAAGCTGCGAGAGCCGCAGGAACACAATCAAGGTCTTCGGCAATTCCATCACAAATAGACCTCCGATGGGTCATCATCCTGTTAATCATAACCGCAGACTCAATCTGGCTTCTAAACACAAATGTAAGCAATTAGAAAACAGGAACCAGACCTTAGCCTAGTGGATTATCGGAGTGCGGGGCTGAACGGAACGGTTACAACTAAGGAAATAGCAAGGACCACTCCTATCACATGCGCATGAGTCAGCCAACATACGACACGGTCTCATTCAACACATCCGCAAGAGAATGCCCTGAAACACTCGGAGCCCAAGACTCAAACCTAGGATACACCCTACCATCCCTAACAAGAAACATGCTAAGCCCACCCACACTAGGCAGAAACTCCGATCTTGCAGTCCCATCCCCATTGCTCCCCTTAATCAAAAAGAGGACATACTCCTCGCCAATGTTCATGAGCGGATTATCGGATACATCGGCGTTTCTACAGTCGAGGTGATACCCACCCTGACTCACCAGTACACTACTCCTATTGAATGTCGATGGCTTAGCGACCTGCAGCACCGTTACGTTGAAGGTTGTATAGGGATAATCAGACCAAGTCCTAGAGTAAACCGATTCAACTCTTCCAACCACTATTATGTCTACGGATTGCGTCATCTCCTTGAAGCTGCTGTATCCGGGGTAGTCCACGTTGATGAGCATGCTCTTGTTGCCGCTCAGGAGACATGGGTATCTCCAAACTAGGATTATGGCAATTAGAAGGAGTACCGATATTGATGCTAGGACGTATTCTCTGGGCTTAACCATTCAATTTTTCCTCAATATTTCCAGCTATATGTTTTCCCCTAGTGCTTGAATAGGCGCAGGTACAGAAAGACCTTAACTTCCACGCGAAGACTCCTCCAAGTCATCTCGAAAAGCCCGCCTTCGCTATCGAAAATCGCATTTAAGTGAGACGTCATTGTGCCAAAAAGCAGCTTCAAACTATGTAGGAGTCAATCGAGTACCGGTTGGTTATCGTTGAATAAGATGCTGATGTTGTAGCGTGAACTCGGTAAAACCTTTGAGAGCGGATTCTGTAAGACGATGTTTAAAGTATACATCTCTCCCACGAGACCGTTGGGCTCTGGCTTTACTTCGTAGCTGGCTCTCTGTGAGAGGAACAGAAGCAGCTTCCTCGCCTCGGTGGGGTCAATGCTTCTGGAACTGTGAGGTATGAATCCCTGTGCGGATTCGAGGTAATCGATGTATGTCTTCAAGGTGGGGTATCTAACAAGCTCTTCCTGAGTCAGCTGTATTTCATGGTTGGTTGGGGGCTGCGTATCTATAGCGTAACCGTAAATAGGCTCACCAAAGATCCAAGC
>Ga0182021_10004175_pt1 | contig 16942 bp, 12 predicted proteins | sample 612E3MmetaG_FD_120493 | JGI IMG/M metagenome (GOLD analysis project Ga0182021, IMG submission 120493) | Permafrost microbial communities from Stordalen Mire, Sweden - 612E3M metaG (Illumina Assembly) | ecosystem: Environmental > Terrestrial > Soil > Wetlands > Permafrost | place: Sweden...
CTTCAGAATGGGCGATTTCTTCGAGACATTTGATGAAGATGCAAAGATTACATCCAAAGTGCTCGGTATTGTGCTTACCAAGCGCGGTAATGGCACTACAGGTGAAACACCGCTGGCAGGATTCCCTCATCATGCACTTGATGTATATCTTCCCAAACTCCTTCGCGCCGGATATCGAGTTGCCATCTGTGAGCAGTTAGAAGATCCGAAGTTCGCTAAAGGCATCGTCAAGCGTGATGTGGTTGAGGTTGTTACACCGGGTGTGTCGTTCTCCGATAAAGTATTAGAACAAAAGCAGAACAATTTTCTCGCTGCTGTCGCTTTATCATCACCGCTATCGACGAGCGACGATATAATCGGATTTGCATTCGTTGATGCTTCGACAGGAGAATTTGGACTCAGTGAATTTCCATTGAAGCAATTTATAGAACAGATAAGCAATCTCCAGCCGCAGGAATTACTCGTGCAGAAGCGCGATTTGGAAACGATTAAGACTTTGTTAGGCGAACGCTTCCGCGTGTTGTATACTAAAATGGACGACTGGGTGTTCAATATCGACTATGCATATGAACTGCTTATTAATCATTTTAAAACGCAGTCATTAAAAGGATTTGGTGTCGAGGAGATGCATATTGGCATTGTAGCGGCTGGTGCAGTCATGAATTATTTGCAGGAAATGCAGAAGACGAACATTCCGCACATCAAAAAGATTGTACCACAAGATGTGAGTGAGTACATGATGCTGGATGTTTCAACAAAGCGCAATCTCGAGATTTCAGTAAGCATTTCCGGTCAGTCCGATGGCACACTCTTTTCCATTATTGATCGCACGCAGACCCCGATGGGTGGGCGAATGTTGAAGCGATGGATCAATCGTCCGTTGAAGCGATTAGAACCGATTCGGGCGCGGCTCGACGCAGTAAATGAATTAGTGTTGAATGAACCGGTGCGGGGAAAAACTCGTGAAGAATTGGAACCGGTAGGCGATCTTGAGCGGTTGATCGTAAAAATTGCTACAGGCAGAACAAATCCTCGCGAAATAAATCAATTGAAAGTTATACTGGCACAAATTCCAAATCTCAAATCTCAAATCTCAAATCTTTCTTGTTCAACCATAAAGAATTTAAATGATCATCTTGATCCGCTTGCCGATATTGTTTCTATTATTGGACAAGCCATTGCTGATGATCCACCCATGACACTCGTGGATGGTGGAGTGATTCGAAAAGCGTATAATGCAGAATTAGATGAAATCCGTTTATTGGCGTTTGGAGCAAAGGACTGGGTGGCGAAACATCAGCAATCGGAGCGAGAGCGCACTGGTATATCTTCGCTCAAGATTGGTTATAATAATGTCTTCGGGTACTACATCGAAGTAACACACACACACAAAGATAAAGTGCCGGCAAACTACATCCGCAGGCAAACGTTAACGAATGCCGAGCGTTTTGTGACGCCAGAGTTAAAGGAATATGAAGAGAAGATTCTTCATGCAGAAGAAAAAATTTTTGTACTGGAAACACGTCTCTTCAATGAATTGCGGCAAATGATTGCCGAATGCATCGATGCAATTCAAGAAAATGCGCATACCATAGCAATGTTGGATTGCTACATCTCGCTCGCCGAAGTCGCAGTGGAGAATCACTATGTTTGTCCGGCGATGAATGATTCTTTCAGGATCGACATTAAAGATGGCCGACACCCAGTGATCGAAAAGCTACTGCCGCCAGGTGAGCATTATACACCGAACCATACACTGCTGGACACCGTATCCGATCAAATTCTTATTATCACAGGGCCGAATATGAGCGGCAAGTCAAGTTACCTACGCCAAGTGGGATTGATTGTCCTGCTTGCACAGATCGGGAGTTTTGTTCCAGCAGCATCCGCAAGTATTGGGATAGTAGACCGTATTTATACTCGCGTGGGTGCAAGCGATAATATTGCTTCTGGAGAAAGTACATTTTTAGTGGAGATGCATGAAGCAGCAAATATTGTCAACACGGCAACACCCCGCAGTCTAATATTACTCGATGAGATCGGACGCGGAACCAGCACCTTCGATGGTATTAGTATCGCCTGGGCTCTTACAGAATATCTACATGATCATATAGGCGCTAAAACTCTCTTTGCAACACACTATCATGAATTAAATGAACTTGCTGATGTTTTTCCGCGCATTAAAAATTACAAAGTAGACGTTCGCGAGTATGGCGATAAGGTCATCTTTCTTCATAAAGTACTACCGGGTTTTGCTGACCATTCGTATGGAATTCAAGTGGCGCAAATGGCTGGTTTACCCGAGGAAGTAACGGAGCGGGCAAAATTGGTATTAAAAAATTTAGAAAGCTCTGAGTTGCTTGTGAGAGATAAAGGGTCGATCCAAGGGAGAGAAAAGACGAAAGAAGAAATAGTACAGATGGCAATGTTTGAAGTACAGGATGACAAGCTGCGGACGGAACTTCGCACGCTTGATATCGAACAAATGACACCGCTGGAAGCGATCCATATGCTGGCGGCGTTGAAGCAAAAAGTTGAAGAGAAGGATTAAGAAATGACAAAAAATGAAATTCAATTATTATTTGAGTATGATACATGGGCGGATTTGAAATTACTCGAAATGATTGCGGCGCTCACAGGGGATCAGTACCAGAGGGATCTGCATTCCAGTTTTGGCGGTATTCAAGGAACGCTTGTACATATTTTATCTGCTAACCGAGTTTGGCTGTGTCGCTGGATTGGAAAGGAACCCCAACCATTAAAAACAGAAAACTTCCCAGCAATGGAAGTCGTGAAAAAGCAATGGGATACGTATCAATGTGAGATCATCAATTTCCTGCAGAGTCTCACCGATGAGAAATTAAATGGCCCTTTGCAATACTCAGATTTTAAAGGAAATACCTACACCCAACCCCTATGTCAGCAAATGCAGCATAAGGTGAATCATTCATCATACCATCGTGGTCAATTAGTGATGATGCTGAGACAGCTCGAAACGGCAGTTGTGAGCACAGATTTGATTACTTACATTAGAGAAAAGGAAATACATGACTGAGGTGTCTCTGAGGACTCTTAAAAAACATAATTTGGAACATATCTCGGAATTGCGAATCGATCCAGATATTTTATTGAATCGCTTTTCCCATGACTGTTCTATGTGTCGTTGCAACGGAACATGCTGTGCCGAAGGAGTGCTCCTTGATTTAAAAGAGAAAGAACGTATTCTTACTCATTCAGATTTAATCAGAAAATATTTAGAACCACAGCAGGAACATAATGTCGCAAAATGGTTCGATAACAAGATTGAATATGACATTGATTTTCCATCTGGGCGATGTGACGGTACTGCAGTACGAGACGGCGGGTGTGTGTTTCTCGACAGTAAAGGTCTCTGTGTACTACAGAAAACGGCATTGGCAGAAGGAATGGATAAATTTGCTCTGAAGCCGTTTTATTGTGTCGCTTTTCCGCTGGTTATCGATGGACATGTGCTCACGACGGATGACCCGGAATTTACGAATCGGTCACAATGTTGCAGCATCGTTCCCAATGGATCGTTGACGGTTCTTGATGTCTGTCGGGAAGAATTTGAGTACATTCTTGGGACCGAAGGTTTAGAGGAAATTGAGCAAGTATTTAAAGAAGAAGTTGTTTCCCCAGTGGTGAGTGCTGTATGAACCAACGCCGTTTATATCGTACGATTGAAAGCTTTGCTTCCATTCAATTCAAAACCGAGAAAGATTTACTCAAGCATGTTCTGAATGAAATCGTGAAAACCGATGATATTCTTTTGAAAGGCGGCAGACTTTGGCAGTACGAACCATCCACGGAATCGTACCGATTGATTCATCAGATTGGACAGATTGATCGCCTTGATTCAGGTTATCGTATTCAAGTTGCGCGCTATTCGATGTTTCAACATCTTATCGAACAACGTTCTATTATCGCCAACGAGACCGATGGATATCTTCGAAAAAAAGGAATTATTAAGTATTCAGCCACAGGGATAGGGGATAGGATGCCCTATCGGGAGAAAACCGTTTATCAGTACGTCCTGGCATTCAATTCTGATTTTATTGACCAAGATCTACTTCCGAATCTCAACGTGATCAGTTTGGCAGTCACTTCGGTTCTGCGCAACAAACGCATCGAGCAAAAAGCTCGATTGCTTGAACAAGACATCGACAAAGCACGTGAGATTCAACAGAGTATCTTGCCGGAGCCGTATCTCCATTTTTACTATTATGATGTTTATGGGATTTCTATCCCTGATCGTATTGTCGGTGGTGATTTCTTTGATTATATTTTTTCTGATGAAACAAAAGATCGCTTGATGATTGTTGTAGGAGATGCAGCAAGTAAAGGATTTCGAGCTGCGGCGCAAGCCTTATATGTCGTCGGAGCTTTGCGAATGGGAATCGCACATCATACAAAAACCGCTACGTTGATGTCGGGTATTAATAAAATTGTGAGTCGCTCGTTCTCGGAAGAACAATTTGTCTCGATGTTCTATGCCGAATTAACGGATGGAGCGAAAGGTCTGCTGTTGTATGCTAATGCGGGACATAATAGTCCTATGGTTTATCATGCACAAGAGAATAACATCGAATTATTGGAACCGACAGGACTTATTCTCGGTCCGTTTCCTCGCGGCAACTATCGTGTGGAGAGCACCATGCTGAAAAAAAATGATGTTGCCGTTATTTACACAGATGGGATTACTGAAGCGCTTCGTACTGACGGTACTCCCTACGGCGAAAAACATCTCGCAGACTACATCAAGCAGCTTGCCGGCAAGGGAGCACAAGAAATATGCAAAGCGTTGATTGAGGATGTAGAACTTTTTTCAGAAGGCGCAGAGTATTCAGATGACAGAACAATTGTTGTCATTAAACGAGTGAGTTAGGAGTCAAACGTTCAGAGAAAGGTTGAGTTATGGTTGAGCAAAAATATATTGGCGTCGTATCGACTGTGAATAGTGCGATTGTTTCCATTCTCCTCGATCCAAAAATTACGACTCTAAAAAGAGAAATCAATGGAAAGACCTACTATATTGGTCAGATTGGTACATACGTCTTGATTCCTATGGGAACGCTTGTATTGATTGGATTGGTTTCAGAGCTGAAAAAAGAGGATGTCCATGTCGATGGACATGCACATCAGCGGTATATTCTCTATGTATCTATGGTGGGGACAGTAAAGAGCGGCCGCTATGAGCGAGGTGTTTCTATCTTTCCAGTGTCTGATACGCCTGTATATCTTGCGGAAGATGCGGATCTTTCTATTGCGTTTGCAGTCTACCAGCGGTACGGATTTTCTATCGGGCAAGTATCTTTATTCGAAAACCAGCGGGCATTTCTTGATGCTAATAAATTTTTTGGCAAACACATTGCTGTGCTTGGTTCCAGCGGTTCTGGAAAATCTTGTACCGTAGCTTCTATATTGCAGAAGGTTTCGAGGTATCCAGATACGAATATCATTATTCTTGACATCCATAATGAATATCAAAAGGCATTCGAGGGGAATTGCAACCACCTTGACATTGCAGAATTTGAACTTCCGTACTGGTTAATGAACTTCGATGAATTGCGCGAAATGTTTATTGATGAGAAAGATGAGAATGCGTCCAGTCAGATTACCGTGTTGAAAGACCTCGTCATTATGTCGAAGAAAGGTAAGAATCCGGAAATGTCTACGATCATTACAATTGACACACCGGTCTATTACGACCTCAGTGAAATTCGCGCAAAAATGCAATATCTGGATACCGAAAAAGTGACATCGGGTGCGACAGCCAAAGATGGACCGTTCTACGGTAAATTTACTCGGTTCCTTGTACGTCTTGATGGTAAGTTGAATGATCCACGATACGCATTCATGTTTCGACCAAAGAAATATATCAGCTCTATCACATTTAATGACCTGTTGACGAAGATACTTGGCGCCGATGATAATGCCAAGGTGACCATCCTTGATTTGAGCGGTGTGCCGTTCGACGTTGTGAATACGATCGTGTCATTGCTGGCACGCATCATTTTCGATTTCAATTTTTGGAATACTAATAGGCGCGACTTTCCTATATTGCTGGTTTTTGAAGAAGCACATAACTATCTACCGAGCACTCTCAATACGACCGCCGCTGCACGAAAAACCGTAGAACGCATTGCAAAAGAAGGACGAAAATACGGCGTCAGTTGTATGGTAGTGAGTCAGCGTCCAGTGGAGGTCTCAGAAACGATTCTCTCACAGTGTAACAATTATGTGATTTTACGCTTAACAAATCCCCTTGATCAAAACTACGTCAGACGATTAGTGCCAGATAGTTTTGCAAGCTTTACTGATCTATTGCCATCACTCCGGCAAGGAGAAGCGCTCATCGTTGGGGAGGCAATCCCGATGCCGATGCGCGTACAAATCGACTTTCCTGACCCAGAGCCTGATAGCAGTGATATCAAATTCTATGAAAAGTGGAAGCAAAGTGATGCAAAGACAAAGATTGAAGAGGTGGTTACTCGCTGGTGGAAGCAAGAAAAAGTGAAGTAGAAAGAATGAGTATACAATCTATAGTAGTCTGATAAAACCATGGATCGTCAGATGTGCGGATTGATAAATTAAGTGTCCCTTTGTATTGCTCTCTTTATTCAAGAAGAAATTTTATTGTTGCAGTATCACTTACCATGGCGATGACGTCTGTCGAGAGACGTGAGAAGAGTGTTATTTCTGCCATTCGATTCCGTACGATTCAGAATTCTAGTTAGCTTAGAATGCTCTAAATATTCTTGATTCCTCTATGAATTTTTACATCGATTGGTGGATGAGCAAAATGTCTTTTTGGCACGACTCTTTGTGCATTTCTGTTGAGAATCTGCGGGTACTATCTACGTTTATATAGCAAAAAAATCATAGCACCACTTGAATTCAATACTATCCTTTAATACATTAGAGAAGATTGTTCGGATGAACTTTCTATTGAACCAAAATCCTGGAGGTAGTATGAAAGCGACCATCATCCTGTTTATTTTCTTGTTTCTCGTTCTTGCCGGCTGTTCATCTCTTACGCTGAGACCTGGTGATTTTGCTTGGCCCATCGAGTCGGTCTCGAAAGTTAACGAAAAAGGTATGATAGAAGATAAGCAGTATTTTTTTTCACTCAATGTTAAAGATCTCCTCTATGCTGAGACGCAGGATTCGATCAATATATCGAATGTGACACTGCGGATAATTCGGGATATGAATGGTTATTACTTCATGACGGCATCGAAGTTTAAAAATGTTTATGTATTCGAGCAAATTGAGGGCGGTTTAAGAATTGCGAATAAAATTTTTATAACACAAGACGGTATCGAGAATCCTGCATTCAACCAACGGCCTCCATACATCCAACTATTGAATGGACAAAATCCACCCGTTTCGCTGACGAAAGAGGGTATTCTGAAAGGAGAAAATAAATGAAGACTATCCTTCGCCTTGTTGCTTTGCTGGTATTTTTGAGCCTGATACTTGTTGGCCAGCAAAAATCGGATTATGCTACCGTCCAACTTTTTCAAACTATGGCCGAATCTATTTCGAAGAATGTGGATAAAGCAAATTCGGTTCAGGAATGTGCAGAGCTTAATGCCTCCGTTGATGCATTGGAAAAAAAATTTGCTGATAACAAGATACTTCTCAATAAAGCCATCTATCCTGATGGCTACGATAGGACAATAGAACATCTTCGCGGAAAACTACTTGTGCGTCAGAAGGATCTTGGCTTTATCGAAAGTCAGGTGATTCGTATTACGGAATTAGAAGCAACGGTGCGCGGACTTTCGGATCAGGTTCAGAAACTCAATATGCAGAATGAAAAACTCCTCGCTGATATCCAGATGCTTACACGGAATGTTCAGAAGCTTACCGGTGATCTTTTCAATGCCGCTACTCCGTTAGATTCCCTGCGCAATATGATTGTGAAACTACGCCAAGGATTACAGGATCGCGATGCGCTTATTTTTGCATTGACCGACAGCCTTTTCCTTCAGTACGACAAGAACGTTAGTGATATGAAAGATGTTGAGAAACAAGGATTGCTGGGCAAAATTGAACGGAATAATATCGTCGGTAATGTGAAGCATGCTATTATGGACAATGTGACATTCCTTGAAACGACACAACTAAAAGGTAGCGATTTAGTGGCGCTTGTTCGACAACAAAAGCGGTTCCAGTCGCAGTGGACTGGAATTGCGCCAAAGCTTACTTCGATCTACGTGAGCGGAAAAACAAAAAAGTACGAGGTAAGTACAGTTGATTCAATGTTGGCTGTCTGGAGAGATAAAGTTGACGATGCAATGTGGCGTTCGCTGAATACATTATTCAAGGAAAAGGGCTTTTTTGTGAAAGAATTTAAGAATGGTGAAGAGTTTAGTGCGAACTTTATTGCATTTCTTTCTGAACAGATTCAGAATCCGAATGAAGAAACGAACGATACACGCTTTAAACTATTTACGAACTTTCATGAAAATCTTTGGCTAACCGATCTGAATGCAACATGGTTACCGGCTCTTACCGAGCTTAACAAAATATCGGATACACAAAGGAAAGAAATCGAAGCCAAAGTAGAAAAATGGCGTTCAATTGTCTCGCCCGGGGCATCATGGTTGATTTATGTGCTTGTCCTTCTTGGGGTTCTTCTCATACCGATTCTTGCCATTCGGTTATTCCCAAAAGCAGCTAAAACGCCGAAAGAGACATCGTCAACTTAAGCAAAGGATGAAATGTAAAACGCCGTAATAACGATATGCAGAGGCGACAACTTTTGTCGCCTCTATTTGTTTGATAGCAGAGTGTACTTGTTTACTGCTAACGCGCCATCAAATTATATCTAATTTTCTTTTCTAATAGAACTCATCTGTATTAGAAGAGTTCTTCTATGAAGTTTTATTATATCTTTGATGAACGTATTTTTTTATTACACTTACTGCAAAAGGAATGTATCCCAATTAATGAAGTAAGGACAGAATGATCAGATGACATATAGGGGATATAAAAAAGTCAATATCGCAATAGCAGGAAATTACTTCTTTCACTTCGTTCAGAAGAATAACGTTATAACAGCATTATTATTTAATAGAAAAAATATTTTGTCGGAAAAAGCGCTGTGTTGTTATGCGAAATGAAGGAAAAAAAGTTAACAGGATTTATCAATACAAATGATTTATTTTGCTCGACAAATCTTGTTCAAAAGCTCGATGTGCTTTTTACGTTGGTACGAACTGGCGATGAGAACGCGCACAATACAGAAGTTGTTTTATCAGATGTCCCATATTTTAACCCAGTTGATAACATATTCGTAATCCATTGAAAAAAGAAGAAAATCAGATATAAAGTTGAGAGAGGGAATACCCTGCAGAGATTATTAAGACAAAGCGCGCACATAGTAAGCATTATCTTTTAGTATATTTCTCTACTTGCTTTCAATGTAACAATCTATTAAACTTGGACTGGTCATTTATTTTCATATTCTTTTGGAGCTTACATGGAAGAACCAATGTTGCATGTACTGATTGTAGACGATGAACCAACCTATCGTCTTGTTCTTACACAAACCCTAAAAACGTATGGGTACACGACCGAAGCTTGCGAGACTGGGGATGCCGCTATCGATCTGTTGAAGAAAAACAAATATGACGTGGTGCTTCTGGATTATAAGATGCCCGGCACGAGCGGCCTGAATGTACTGCAATGGATGTATGGAATGAAGATAGAAACACCGGTCATTATTATTACAGGTCATGGATCCGAGGAAATTGCCCTCGAAGCGTGGAAATGGGGAGCAAAGGATTACTTTGTCAAAGGGAAATCAGATATGTCTCAACTTCCTGCGCTCGTTTTAAGAGTATATAAACAGGTAATTTCTGAACGTCAACATAGATCTGAAAAGGATTAATACACTTCTGCTTCATGATTCTTGAGAGATATCGTGGAACGCGAATACTTTTTATTCTTCAGAGTTACACGTTCCTCGATCGTCAGTCGAGAGCAAATGAATTTGCTTGTAAGGTGTTTGATTTATTCTTTGGTTTATTATACGGTTACGTTATTAATTACAATCTAACCACTTGCATTGTGGTGCACGTATGAATATGCAATCGCTTCGTGTACTTGTGGCAGACGACGATCATCCTTATTCGGCACTCTTGAAAAAATCTCTCACGGATCATGGTTGTTTAGTTACAGTAAGTAATTCAGGCGAAGCAGCGTTGACTTGTCTGCAGAAGGATCTGTTCGATGTTGTGTTGTTGGATTTTAAAATGGAAGGAACGAATGGTATCAACGTATTGCAGTGGATGTACGGGAGGAAGATGAATATCCCCGTCATTCTGATAACTAGTCATGGGGGAGATGAAATATTTGAAGAAGCATTCAAGTGGGGAGCAGAAGAGTATTTCATCAAAGGAGAAATGGATACCATACGGTTGCCGGTCTTAGTGGAGCAAGTGTTTAATAAGTATCAAGCACGAAAGGAAAGCTCGAAGTAGGTTCGCTGTGTTTTTTCTTATGCTCTGTGGGATATACGAAATCTAACAAGCTCTATTAAAGGTAGAATATTTGAAAAAAAATTTTGATGTATCGGTTTTCTTTCCACAAATAGTTTACAATGAACGGCAAGGGAAGATTCGCTGCGAGGCCTGCTATTTCTGAACTCTGAAAAGGTTGACGATACCGGCCACAAGAAAAATGAGGTTGGAAAGCCAAGCAGTGAGTAGTGGATTGAGATCGCCGTTGTAACCAAACACCTGGCTCGCTTTCATAAAGATGAGGTAAATAAATGCCACCGCGAGAGCAATACCGAATCCCAATGCAGCACCGGTGCGGGGCCTGCTTGATGCAAATGGGACACCAAACAGCACCATAATAATGCTTGCAAAAGGGAAAGCTAGTTTGAAATGATACTCCACTAACCATCGTGCAACATCTTGTCCGGCGCGTTTTTGGTTTTCAATAAATTCTCGCAAATCGGTGTAATTCATTTCATCCGGTGTCCGTTGCTTCTTCTCGATATCGGTAGGTGTCAATGCAAGTCTTCCCACCTTCAAACTGTCGAATCGTGCAAGTGTTTGAGTTGTATCAATGAAACTCCGTGTGGTTCCATTCAACAGAACCCAACTTCCTTTCTGTGCATCATCTCCCTGTGGTTGTATCCATTGCATCTGGAGCGCATCGAACCGTTGTCGAAGGATGGTCATGTCGTTCGTGTCGAAATCTTGGATACTGACTTCTCGTGCGCACCTGGCTTGTGGATCATAATAGTTGAGCGAGACAATACGTCTGAGACCTTCTTGAAAGAGGATATTGTACCTATTGCTCGCAGAGACAGAGCGATTCAGGTGCATACGTTCAATGTAAATTTTTTTCTGATTGGCATATGGAACGACCCAGCCGTTAAAAAAAATGGATGTAAGACTGATGATAAGCGCAACAATAAGAAATGGTGCCATGATTCGGTACAAGCTCGTTCCGGTGGATTTGATAGCGGAGAGTTCATTTTGGCTGGATAGTCGCCCTGTAATAAAGAGCGCGGCAAGAAGTACCGCCATAGGAGTCATAAACTTGATAATTTCCGGAACAAACGCAATATAATACTCAACAATGATTTTTAGAGGCGCATTGACATCGATAAAATCATCGAGATTTTCCATCATATTGGCGATGACGAAGATAAGTATAAATGCAATTAATCCGAAGAAAAAAGAAACGAGAAATTGCCGGACAATATAACGATCGATAATTTTCAAGTTTCACTCGGTGGAGAAATATCTGAACGCCATGATTTTGGAACGAAGCGCGATAGACCGGACCAGTTAATGATAAGGTTCTCACGCGCAGTTCGAAATGTCAAATACAATCCGACGATTCCAAGAACGATGTTCGCAATCCACATTCCGATCCACGGATCAAAAAATCCACGATCAGCAAGATTCTCACCGCCTTTCAGGCATGCCCAATAAAAGAAGAAAAATCCCAAACTTAAACTTGCTCCAACCCCGAATGTTCCCCTGCGCGACATGATGCCAAGCGGTGCGCCGACAAACACAAACACAATACACGCAAAAGGAATTGCGAATTTTTTGTGGATCTCTACTAAATATTCTCGTGCTTCCCGTTTACAGACACTGATCATATAGAGATTATAACGAATTGTCTGTTCCAAGGAGCGGTCAACTTTTATTCCTTTGAGTGGTGCACTGAAAATCGAAGCCGGTTCATGGAAGGTCTTCATATCAAGAATTTCTTCGGCACGCTTTCCGGTTCGTTCATGCAAAAGAAGTTCGATTGCAGACTGTTCTTTCTGGATGCTGTCCACTTTTTGCTGCATCATTTGAAGATTCATCTCACGATCTCCACGTTCTTGAGTGCTTGCCTCATGACGCTGAAAATTGAACCCCTCAGCTTCCATTACCATCCGATGCTTCTGGAAACGGATAACCCGGTACTGGTTCTTGAATTGATTATTGACTTGGTGAATTTCACCGTCAAATAAATCCATAATCAACTTCTGATAGTCGGTCGAGAAGGAAATGATTCCGCGGTGTGCTGTGATAGTAGATGCCATCATTGGTTTGGAATAATCAATAATTGTAACGCCTTCGAGGTCGTTGGAGTGTTCGAATGTCTTTCGCACAAGAATACTATGCCCTTGCAGCAATTGAATAAACATACCCGGAACAAGAGTGAGCGTTGGTTTTTTATGAGAAATATCGCTCATTAGAACCTTCGTGCGATGATTGGCGTCCGGCAGGATATCATTATTGAAGCTGATGAGCAGAAGGCAAACGATCATAGATCCGACTACGGCAGGTGCAATCATCCTGTAAAGACTTACCCCGCTCGCCCGCATTGCGGTAATTTGATTGGTAGAGGCTAATCCACCGAATGCCATCAGTGTGGCCACAAGTACACCCATCGGGACCGCTAACACAAGCATCCATGCAAGGTTGAGAGTGATTAATTCGGCTATAATTGCTGGGCTGAGTCCTTTTCCTGTTAACTGATCGAGGTTCTTCATGAGGAATTGAAGAAGGAAAATAAACATCATCAGCACCACAGAAAAAATAAAAGGTCCAATGTGCACACGGAGAATATGTCGCCAAAGAATAAACATCTACTGGAAATATAACGAGAATGTTCGCTCATTACAAGCACTTGCTTGTTGCCTTTGCCCGTGATGGTAGCTATATTGCAAGAAACATAAGTGGAATTATTTTTTTTACGGAGATTCTTTTTCCTGAAGGGACTGAAGGTGATTGAAAATCCAACGATAGAAAATAAAATTGCACAATCACCGGTAAAATACTTGCGGCAATTTCTCCTATCGTTCCATAGGGATAATTTGCACTGGTATAAAATCAAAGAAGTCCTTGACTTGCTATCCAATCAAGAACAGGCGGATGTACAAAGATTCCAGAATGTGCTAAAACGAAAACAAAACCAATTGTTACTCTTCAACCGCTTCAAGAGTGATTTCATCTCAATAATAGATGTACAGATAATGCATCGCGCTTGGGAAGTGGCATCTGAAAACACTGGTGCCAATGGTACTACTCTTCATTTCTGTAGAGAAGGAATATGGGCGTAATGGCAAATCCCAAAATCCTTATTGTCGAAGATGATGACTTTGTTGCGAATGATCTTCAAAAACGCTTGGGTCATTTGGGATACGATATTATAGAGTTCGCTTCAACCGGCGAGGAAGCCGTAAAAAAAGTGATTGCGATTTCACCCGACCTTGTTTTGATGGATGTTCGCTTGAAGGGAGAGAAGGATGGGATCGAAACTGCATCGGTGCTTCGATCTCAACATGGAATTGCCGTTGTATACCTAAGTGATGTGGTCGACACCGATACGCTCAAGCGTGCCAGTAAAACGGAACCCTTTGGTTATATCCTCAAACCGTTTGATGAACGTGAACTCCGGACCACGATCGAAATGGCATTCTATCGAAAGGAGATGGAGAGGAAATTCAAAGAAAACGAGAAATGGTACGGCACAACGCTGAGAAGTATTGGCGAAGCAGTCATTTCCACCGACGCACGAAGATCGATCAAATTTATGAACACCGCTGCTGAGAGTCTTATCGGGTGGAAAATGAACGAAGCGCTCGGAAAAGATTTATTGAAAGTATTCCGGACAAAAGATAAATTGGCTAAGTCTTCTATAAATCCGGTTGATCAAATCCTGAAGAATAAGATTACTGCTGTTCTCAAGTACCATTCGACACTTATTTCGCGAGAGGGCAAGGAATTGCCGATTGAGGAGAGTGCCTCACCCATTAAGGATGAACTCGGAAATACTATTGGAGTAGTATTGGTGTTTCAGGATATTTCAGAGCGCAAGCGAGTGCAGGAAGCGTTAAAGACCTCGCAGGACTATGCGCAGAGCATTATTGATAGTTCTATGGATATGGTTATCGCAGTAGATCTTGAGCAGCGTATTATCGAATTTAATAAAGCAGCAGAACGAACGTTTGGCTACAAAAAAGAAGAAGTGATCGGAAGACATAATAACATCCTTTATGCCGATCCTGAGGGAGAGACTAGCATCAACAAGCAAGTGGATGAAGCAGGTCGCGAAGTCATAGAAATAGTAAATAGAAAGAAGAACGGTGAAGTTTTCCCTTGCCTCTTGTCATCGTCAGTGCTGAGAAATTCTCTAGGCAAAAAAATTGGCACTATGGGTGTGTCCCGCAATATTGCTGAAATGAAACGAGCTGAAGAGAAATTGAAAACTGCACAGGAATATGCGCAGAACATCATTAGCAGTTCACTGGATATGATCATAGCGGTCGATAAGAATCGAAATATTATTGAATTCAATAAAGCAGCGCAGGAAATATTTGGGTATGAAGCAAAAGAAGTTTTGGGAAAACATATAAACGTTCTCTATGCCGATCTAACCGAGGGGATGAAGATACACAAGACGACTGTAGAAAATGGCCGCTATGTACAAGAAGTCCTCAACCGGCGGAAAAACGGTGAAACGTTCCCAAGTCTTCTTTCGTCTTCTATCCTTCAAGACGCAAAAGGCGAGATGATCGGTGTTATGGGAGTGTCGCGTGATGTCACCGAAAAGAAGCGATCTGATCAAGCATTGTGCGAGAGTGAGGAACGCTATCGCGCACTTGTCGAACTCTCGCCAGATCCGATTTGTGTGTTTGTCGGTGGTAAATTCGCTTTCGTGAATAGCGCAGCAATTGACATTTTTGGTGCCGAATCATCTGATGAATTGGTAGGACGATCGATCATAGATCTGGTTCATCCGGATTATCGTGTTGCCATCAGAGATCAATTCCATCAGATGGCGCACCAAGGGAAACGTGTGCCGATCAGAGAAGTAAAATTTTTCCGTATCGACTGGACAACGTTTGAAGCAGAAGTTGCTACTATAAACTTCTCATGGCAAGGGAATTCCGCCATCCAAGTTGTGATGCGCGATGTTGCTGAACGCAGGAAAGCAGAACAGATCATTCGCAGTTCTGAGGCGAAATATAGGTCGCTTATCGATAACGTTTTAGATGGAGTGTATCAAACCACGCCGGATGGTGAAATTCTTACTGCCAATCCGGCATTAACTCGAATGCTTGGCTATGAGACAGAGACTGATTTGTTGCTGCTCAATATTGAAAAGGATCTTTATGTCAATTCGGAAGAACGAAGAAAGTATCTGGACCTTCTGATCAAGGGAGAGCGTATTAAGAACGCTGAGTTCAGAATCAGGCGGAAGGATGGCCAGATCATTACCGTGTTGGAAAATGCCCGAGTCGTTCGGAATAGGCTTGGCGACATTCTTTATTTTGAAGGCACACTTACAAATATTAGCGAAGTCAAGTTCGCACAAGAGGCCTTACAAATGAGCGAAGAACGTCTCCGCGTTTTCGTTGATCAAAGTGCGGAAGAGACACGATTGCAGGAAGAACTTCGGCAGGCAGAAGAAGCTGTTGAGATCGCGTATAGAGTTAAAAATGAATTCCTTGCTAATATGAGCCACGAGATTCGTACTCCGATGAATGGAATAATCGGCACAATTGACCTGCTGTGTCGTACGATACTCACACCCGAGCAGCGGGAATACACAGAAACGATCCGATTAAGCGGCGATGCTTTGCTCAATGTAATCAACGACATTCTCGATTTCTCGAAGATTGAATCGCATGAAGTCAAACTAGAGGAACATCCATTCCGTATCGAAACTTGTATTGAAGAGATCTTCGAACTGTATGCTATTCAGGCAGACCAAAAGAACATCGATCTCATGTATTGGATTGATGAAAAAGTACCTCAAGTTGTTATCGTTGATGCGACACGATTACGTCAAGTATTAGTGAATCTTGTCAGCAATGCTATAAAATTTACAGAACATGGTGAAATCTACATCGTTGTATCTCATGCTTCCGAAGCGAATGGCAAGATCGAACTCATCATTTCCGTCCGTGACACCGGAATTGGAATTCCATCCGACCGTTTACATAGACTTTTTAAGCCGTTCTCACAGGTTGATTCTTCATCTACAAGAAAATACGGCGGTACAGGACTCGGACTTGCCATTTGTTCCTATGCGGTCGATCTTCTCGGCGGACAAATCTGGGTGGAAAGCACCCTTGCAGAAGGAAGTACGTTCTGGTTCACCATCAATGTATCTAGTTATATAAGTGCTACACGAGATGATAATGTATGTCCTCCGATAATAACAATATTTAAACCAGAGACTTATGAGCCTGAGACTCAAAAGAAAGTGCTTCTTATCGATGATAATTCAACGTGCCGGCGAATACTGGAAGATTTATTAATTGAATGGGGATTCTCGGTATATTCGGCACCAACAATAGAAGAATCTCTTGATCACCTGAGAAGCAGCAAACAATTCGATATTGTCGTGGCTGAACAAGCCCCCCCGGATTATAGCGGAGTGC
>Ga0182021_10004176_pt1 | contig 16940 bp, 17 predicted proteins | sample 612E3MmetaG_FD_120493 | JGI IMG/M metagenome (GOLD analysis project Ga0182021, IMG submission 120493) | Permafrost microbial communities from Stordalen Mire, Sweden - 612E3M metaG (Illumina Assembly) | ecosystem: Environmental > Terrestrial > Soil > Wetlands > Permafrost | place: Sweden...
CAAACAAGATCGGCACTTACCAGGTGGCCGTGCTGGCGAAAGAAAACGGCATCCCTTTTTATCCGGTTGTGCCCACTTCGACGATTGACCTGAGTCTGGCCCACGGCGATCTCATCCCGATCGAGGAACGCGACGAACGCGAAGTCACGGAGATCGACGGGGTGCGCATCGCGCCGATCGGCGTGAAGGTGGGCAATCCCGCTTTCGATGTGACCCCGCACAAATATGTCACTGGCATCGTGACGGAGAACGGTATCGCGTATCCGCCGTTTGAAGTCAGCTTGAAGAAAGTAGTAAAGAGCTAAATGCCATTGGACAAATTGCAGAGACTGTGAGGACAATAATTTAACAGAATTGGAATCTTCTGCAATTCGTCGAACCATGCAACACCCAAAGCCGTGGTTACAAGGAGTGCTACAAGCAGTAAGAGAACAATAGACAACACAACTTTGTTCCGTCGCAACAATCGGGGCCGATTCATTTGGTGTCTCCTTGATCTCTCAGGATGCTCCGAACATTGATGGATTAGTTCAATGTCGCCTGCTAAATTATAGCGCACCCGTTCTATGGTCTCATAATGGCGTATGGGAAAAGAATTCCCTGTTCGCCGTCTGAGATCAGCCTATCCACGGCAATGCAGGGAGGCTAGGGAAGCGGCCGCATGGCATTTGCCTTGCAAGCTCGAATGTGGTATTTTAGAAACACGTTTGAGAGTAGTCGATCCGCTGTACAGAGTAGATAAGGAGCCGAAAATGACAACTCGCCGTCTTGTAGTGATTCTCGTCGCCGTCGCGCTGCTGCTGGCCGCGCTGGCCAATGTGGCCGTCGCCGCGCCGCTGGGCGCGCCGCAAAATGCGCCGCAAGCAGGGTATAGCTGCGTGGCCTATTACACGGTGCAGGCCGGTGACAACCTGTATCGCATCAGCCTGAAATATAACATGTCGATGGCTGCCCTGATGGGCGCGAACGGCATCGCCAATCCCGATGTGGTGTACGCCGGACAGACGTTGTGCATTCCGGGCAACACCCCCGGCCCGGCGCCGGCGCCGCGCCCGCCGTGTGGAACGTATTACACCATCAAGTGGGGCGATATGCTCAGCAACATCGCTTGGCGCTATGGTGTCTCGGTGCAAGCGATCATGCAGGCCAACAATATTTGGAATCCCAATTACATCTATGCTGGCATGATCTTGTACATCCCTTGCGGGAACACGCCTAAACCCCCACCGCCGCCCAATAGCGGCAGCTACTTGCAGTGGAAGGGCGAGTATTTCAATAATCAAGATTTGGCCGGCGCGCCCTCGATCGTGCGCAACGATCCGATCATCGCCTTCAACTGGGGCTGGGGCTGGCCCAATCCTAAGATTTCCGCCGATCACTTCTCAGTGCGTTGGACGCGAACGCTTAACCTGAAAGAAGGCACCTATCGCTTCTCGGTCACGGCGGATGACGGGGCGCGCTTGTACGTCGATAACGTGCTCGTCATTGATCAATGGCATACGGCTTCAGGCCAAACCTACGTGGTCGATGTGTCGCTGGGCGCGGGCAATCACGTGGTTCGGATGGAATACTACGAAGACGCGGGGAATGCCTATGCCTACCTGACCTATGCCTGGGTCGCCGGCCCGGGGCCCAATGTCACGCCCATGCCGCCCGTCCCGCCGACGCCTGGCCCGGGTACTGGAGGCAGCGCGTGGACGTGCACCTACTTCGCCAATCAAGACCTGGATAATCCCGTTGCGATGGTCATTCTGCCCGATCTGCTCCTGAATTGGGGTGGAGCATCGCCGTATCCAGGTGTGCCCAAGAACCTCTGGTCGATGCGCTGTACCAGTGTGCAGTACATGCCCAGCAATGGATTGTATCAGTTCAATGCCCAAGTGGACGATGGCGTACGCGTCTTTGTCGACGGCAACGCCGTCATCAGCGCCTGGACCAATCATGCCGGCACCACCGAAGTCGGTACGGCCAACCTCAGCGCCGGCCCGCACAACGTGACGGTCGAATACTATCAATTCGGCCACGATTCGATGCTGTCGGTATGGTGGAACAAGAAGTAAATCGCGGCCATTGATTTGAAGACAAGGCCCGACACAGCTGTGTCGGGCTTTGTTATTGCTCCCAGAGTGTTGTTGCGGGTATACAGCAAAACTGTTGGGCGTGCGTGCTGCCCCGGCCATGCTTACGCTGGATGTGCCATCCAGCAGGAGCATATTCCACAAGTCACCAACACTTTTGCGTTATACTCTGTTGTTGCTCCACACTGGTCAACCCGTGGCAGGGCGGTTATAATGGGCCGCGATCTAATCTCCCAAAGAGGACCACCATGCAACGAACACTTATCACCGGAGGGGCGGGCTTCATCGGAAGTCATCTAGCCGAAACCCTGCTCGTTCAGGGGCAGCACGTGGTCGTCATCGACGATCTCTCCACCGGCCGCTTGGAGAACATTGCGGCCCTCATCGGACAACCCAATTTTCAGTTTGTCAACGAAACGATTCACACGGAAAGCGTGATGGATCGCCTCGTCAGCGAATGCGATGTCATCTATCACCTGGCCGCGGCGGTGGGCGTAGAACTAATCATCAAAGACCCGGTCCGCACGATCGAAACCAACCTGCTTGGCACCGAAGTGGTGCTGCGGCTGGCGCGGCGTTATCAGCGCAAGGTGCTGCTGGCTTCCACCTCGGAAGTTTACGGCAAGAGCGACGATCTGCCGTTCCGGGAAGAGTCCGATCGGGTGATGGGCGCGACCACCAAGAGCCGCTGGAGTTACGCTGAATCCAAGGCCATGGATGAGTTCCTGGCGCTGGCTTATCACAAGCAGCTCAACGTCCCGATTGTCATTTGCCGCTTCTTTAATACCGTGGGGCCGCGTCAAACTGGCACCTACGGCATGGTTATTCCGCGCCTGGTCAAACAAGCGGTCAACGACTTGCCCCTGACTGTCTATGGTGACGGCCTGCAAACGCGCTGCTTCTGCAACGTCAAAGACACCGTGCGCGCGGTGGTAACGCTGAGTCAGGAACCGCGTGCGGTCGGACAAATTTTCAATGTAGGCAGCAGCGATGAAATCACGATCCTGGAACTGGCGCAGCGCATCGTGCAGCAGGCGCACAGCCGATCGGAGATCAAGCTCATCCCGTACGATCAGGCCTACGAAGCCGGCTTTGAAGACATGCGCCGGCGCGTGCCCAGCACCGAAAAGATCAAAGCGGCCATCGGCTGGCAGCCGACCATTCCACTAGAGCAAACGCTCAATGAAGTGATCGCGCAGTTCCGGTCGCCGGCATGATCGACTGGCCGCAGGTATTGGCTAATGCCGTATGGATCAGCGGCGCGGCGCTAGCCTTAGCCACGTTCAGTTACGCCAGTTGGCTGGCCAGCCTGCGTAACGAACGATTGCGAGACACCCTGGGTCAGGTCACGCTGCAACTGTTACTCCGTGGCGCCGCAGTGCTGGTCTGTCTCGGATTGGGGTTAACGGCGAATAGCCTGCTCGAAACGATACTCTGGCTGGCCTTGGCGGGCCTCAGCGCCGCAGCCTTCATTTCACTTTGGTGCACACAGCGCTCCAAACGGACACTATGAAAGTTATTCCCACTGAGCTCCCGGATGTATTGTTGATCGAGCCGCAGGTGTTTCCTGATGCACGCGGTTTCTTCATGGAAACCTATCACGCGCGCAAACTTGCCGAGCTGGGCATTACGGCCGAGTTCGTGCAGGATAATCACTCGCGCTCGCAGCAAGGCACGCTGCGCGGTCTGCATTATCAAATTCAGCACTCGCAGGGTAAGCTGGTGCGCGTGGTCAACGGCGAAATTTTCGACGCGGCCGTCGATCTACGCCGCCATTCGCCTACGTTTGGCCGCTGGACCGGCGCGCTCTTGTCCGCCGACAACAAGCGGCAGTTGTGGATCCCGCCGGGCTTTGCGCACGGGTTCTATGTCCTCAGCGCAGTCGCCGATTTCATCTACAAAGTCACAGATTACTACGCCCCGGAATGGGAGCGTACCCTGTTGTGGAACGATCCCCAGCTCAATATCACCTGGCCGCTCATCGACGATCAGCCGCCCGTGTTGTCGGCCAAAGACGTGCAGGGCAAGCCGCTGGCGCAGGCAGACGCGTTTGAATGGTGAAGCTCGTGTCTGAGCCTGACAAGTTATTGAAGCCTGTCAGGTTTTTTGTCTTGCTCGCACTGAGCGTGATCATCAGCGCGCTGGGCGTGGGCTTGATTGCGCGCACGATCGATCCCAATCGTTTTGCGCGCAGCCTCGGCACGGTCGATTGGCGTTGGGTGCTCGTCGCCGTAGCGGTCATCTGCGCCACGTATGTCGCCCGAGAACAACGCTGGGCCATTCTATTGCGCCCCCTTGCCTTTCGCCGCGCGGCCCTGTGGCGGGCGTTGCTCACCGGTCAATTGCTCAACCTGTTGCTGCCGATCCGCAGCGGCGATGTGGTCCGCTCGATCTTGGTGGGCCGCGAACCCACCGGCAACCTGGCGCGCGTCTTCGGCAGTGTGCTGATCGAAAAAGCGTGGGACTGGCTGATGCTGTGTCTGTTGATTGTGATCATCACCTGGGCCGCACCCCTGCCCGCTTGGCTTCTGCTGCCTGCCCGCCCGATCGGATGGGTGGCCCTACTCGTGTTGATCGGATTTCTAGGTGTGGCGCTGACGCCGGAAGCCTGGATCACCCGCGGGGTCGCGTGGTTCGATCGGGCACTAGCACGCCTGCCACCGCGCTGGCACACTTTCGTGTTGAATAACACACGGAGCTTGCTCGACAGCCTCAGCGCGTTACGCCATCAAGAAGCGATCATTGGCGCAGCATGTGGGTCGTTGATCATCTGGAGTTTAAGCGTGATCATCAACTACGCAGTGCTGCGCGCCTACGGTGTGGAAGATTGGATCGCCGCAGCCGCCTTGTTAGTCGTATTGATGATCGGCGTCAACCTGCCGCCGTCGATCGCGGGTCTGGGCGTGTTCGAAGGCTTGACCATGCTCACCCTGCAGGCCTTCGGCCTCCCACTAGAAACCACGCTGGCGATTGGCGTAACGCTGCACGGCATAGTCGTTGTACCCCTTATCGCCGGCACGGCCTGGTCGTGGCTGACCATAGTCAAACGTGAGCGTGCCGTATCGTAGCGGGTAGACTTGTAGTATCTGACAAAACTTGGCTCGACCCATGGATTTTTCGATCATCATTCCAGCCTATCAAGCCGCGGCCGTGTTGCCGCAGTGTTTGAACGCGCTGTGCCATCAATCGATCGACCGCTCCCGCTATGAGATCATCGTCGTCGACGATGGCTCCACCGACAACACCGCCGACGTAGCGGAACAAGCGCTGCGGAACCAGTCACCCGCGCACGTGATTCGCGCGACTCATGGCGGACCGGCGCACGCGCGCAATTTGGGCGTGCAGGCCGCGCAGAGTAATCTCGTGTTGTTCACCGACGCCGATTGCGCGCCTGGGCCCGATTGGATCGAACAGCTGAGCAGCGTCTTCACCGACTCCACCATCAGCGGCGCTAAGGGCATCTATCGCACGCGGCAGACTTCACTCATTGCACGGTTTGTCCAGCAAGAATACGAGGAACGGTACGATCGCTTGCAGCGCCTGACGCCGATCGATTTTGTAGACACGCATGCGGCCGCTTATCGCCGCGCCGTGTTTATCGATCAGGGCGGGTTTGATGCGATCGGGCTGCCTACCGCCTCCGTCGAAGATCAAGAATTCTCGTTCCGCCTCGCCGCCCGTGGACACCGCCTGGTGTTTGTGCCGGAAGCCGTGGTCTATCATCGGCACAACACTTCGCTCCGGAGTTACTTCCGCCGCAAGTACAACATCGGGTACTGGAAAATCTACATCCTGCGACGGCATCCGGCCAAAGCCTTACGCGATTCGCACACGCCGCAGATGATCAAAGTGCAAATCGCACTGTTGGCCGCCGCCTTGTCGATCACCTTGGTGACGCTGCTGCTGCCGATCGGGCCAGGTGGGCCGATCGGATTGTGGGCGGCCTTCTTCCTCTCGATGGGCCCGCTGTTGATCAAGATCGCACGGCGCGATCCGCCCGTGTTGCTCGTCGCACCGCTCATGATCGGCGTGCGCACGTTGGCGTTGGGACTGGGCATGCTCAACGGTCTGCTGCGCTTTGACGTCTTTCGTCGCACTCTCCCCAACGCCGTATCGACCCGGCATTGAAAATGAAAACCTGGCTCGCCTTCATCACGGTCAGTGCCGCAGCCTTGGTGTTGTATCTCAGCACAGCCGCGCCGTCGCTAACGTGGGCGCACGCCGGGGCCGATGGTGGCGACTTGATCAGTGCGGCCATCACCAATGGCGTAGCACATCCGCCGGGCTATCCCACTTACGTGACGATCGGGCAGCTGGTCGCACGTCTGCCCGTCGGCGATGCGGCCTATCGCTTCACGTTGTTGTCCACTGTAAGCATGGCGCTGGCGGCGGGCTTCACCACGCTGAGTATTCTGGCTTTATCACGCAGAGTACTGATTGCTATCCTCGCCGGATTATTCTTCGCTGCCGCGCCGATGGTCTGGGGGCAAGCGACGATTGCCGAAGTGTACGCGCTCAACGCCGCCTTCGTCGCCGTTATCGTTTATCTCGTCACCCCGATCGTCTTTCGCCGCGCACCTGTTTCTCTCTTTCGTTTGGCCTTCGCCGCCTGGCTGTGGGGACTGGCTTTCGGTAACTCCGTGACCGTTGCGGCTTTAGCGCCGCTGACGATCGTGGCGTGGTGGCGTAAACGAACATCGACAGCGTCACGGCGCGTCACGCGGCGCATGACGTGGCTGCCGATTCTGACCTTTGCGATCGGCCTCAGCGTCTACCTGTTAATTCCATTGCGCGCAGCGCAACAGCCGCCCATCAACTGGGGCAACGCCACCACGCTCGATCGATTCTTCGCGCTTATCTCCGCCGAAATGTATCGCGGCTATGCACTGAGCACCGCACCGCCGGAGCTCCTCACACGGATCGTCGCTTTCGCGCAATTGCTGGTGATGCAATATGGCTGGCTCGGCGTGGGGCTGGGTACGATCGGGGCATATTACGCGCTCATCACGTCCAATCGAAACTGGCGCTGGTTAGCTCTGACAATCTTGCTCTATTTGCTCTTTGCACTGAGCTATAACACTCCAGACAGCGCCCTGTATTTGATCCCGGTATGGATGTTCGGCGCGTGGGCCATCGCGCGTGGGATGGACGCTGCGCGCCGCGTCCCTTCTTGGGTCTTGTTGCTGCTCATTTTCCTGGTTGGTCCTCTGCTCAATATCATCACGCATTACCCGGCCATGAATCTGCGCGACGATCATGCTGCAGTTGATTTTGCCAACCAGGTACTCACTACCGCCCCGCCGGGCGCTATCGTCATCACGGGCCGCGATGGACACACTTTTGCTTTGTGGTATCATCGCGTCGCCGCCGGGTCGCGTCCCGATCTGGCGATTGTGGATCGTCGTTTGGCTGGCTATGAGTGGTATGCGGTCATGCTGCAAACACAAGGGTCTGCGCCGCAGCTGCCCGAGTATGATCCACCAGACAGCTGGCTCGCGCGGCTGGCGACGCTCAACCCGGGACGCGCGCTCTGTATTGTCGCTGACACAACAGCGCAGTTCACGTGTGACTGATTGAAATCATGTCAGAAGCTGGACCAACTCCAATAACGGCTCAACGCCAACGCCGCAAACGCTGGCTATTTTTCGTCGTGCTGGGCCTTGGCCTGATCGTGTTGTTGTGGATCGGCTTGCTGGTGCGCGATGGGTTGGCCCTGCGCGCCGATGTGCAAAGTCTGCAAGACTACGTGGCAACCCTGCCCCAACCGTTGACGCCGGCGGCCATCGATATGAACTTCGTGCAGTCGCGCCTCGCTTCACTGCACGATAACCTGGCAGCGCTGCGCAGTCATGCCGCGCCCTTGCTGGCGATCACGCCGGCGTTTGGCTGGCTGCCCAACGTCGGCGGTGATGTGCAAGCCGCGCCCGCTGTGTTGGATATGGCGCTCGAGTTCACCGACCTGGGTCGCCGTGTCTCGGCCACGCTCGCACCGTTTTGGCCGCCACAAACCGGGGATGGACGCCTGTCATTGCCGGTCGTGGCGCGTCTGACGCAGGTGCTGCAACCCAGCGTCGAAGTCTATCGCGAACAGATCGAGCGAGTCCAGACCGCGCGTGAACGCATCGACAGCACACACCTTTCGCCGCGCTTCCAAAGTTTGCTGGCACGCTATGACGAAGCCTATCCGTTGATGGACAGTGGCTTGGCGTTACTGCAGGTTGCTCCGCAGCTGTTGGGAGCCGATCAACCCCGCACGTATTTGATCCTGGTGCAGAATGAAGAAGAACTGCGCGCGACCGGCGGCTTTATCAGTGCGGCGGGGCGCGTGACGCTCGATGCCGGTAAGATCATCTCGCTGACCATCGAAGATTCGTATGCCGTCGACGATTTCACCACGCCTTACCCTGATCCGCCGCTCCCACTGCGTGATTTCATGGGGATCGATTTATGGGTCTTCCGCGACAGCAACTGGTCACCCGATTTTCCTACGGCGGCCCGGCAGGCCAGCCAACTGTATACTCAAACACGCGGCGGCCACATCGACGGAGTGATCGCTTTGAATCAAAATGTCGTCGGTGCCCTGATCGATGGTTTCAGTCCGCTGACCATCGACGGGCACACGATCAACACGGCCGCGGACATGCGCGCGTACATGCACGCCGCGTGGGCGCCTTCCACTCAGACTAGCGCAACCGAGTGGGTGGCACAGCGCAAAAATTTCATGGGGCGCGTCATGCAAACGCTGCTCGAACGGATCATGAACGGCGGCGGCCAGGTTAATTGGCCGGTGTTGGGCCAGGCACTCGATCGGATGTTGCATAGTCGCGATTTGCTGATCACCTTCGCCGATCCCGCCTTGAATACGCCGCTGCATACGGCACGCTTAGATGGCGCTCTGCGTCCCAGTGATGGCGATTACTTGATGGTGGTGGATGCCAGCATGGGCTTCAACAAGGTCAGCTCGGTCATGCAGCAAGCGATCCACTATACGGTCACGCTCTCCAGCGACAGTGCGCCGCAAGTGCTGCTCAGCTGGGTGTATACGAACACCAATCCACCACTGGCCGGCTGTGTTCATCAACCGCCCGATTACGATTTGAATACAACTTACCAGGAGTTGATTCAACAATGTTACTGGCTCTATCGGCGAGTGCTGACCCCGCCGGGAACGGAGTTCAGCGCGGCCTCCCGCCATCCCACCAGACCGGGCGAACTGAACACCGGCTTGTTGAGCGATGGCGCTACCCGCGTGACTGAAGAAGATGGCAAGACCGTGTTCGGCACGTTCTTGATTGTGCCGCGTGGACAACGTGTGGAGAGCAATCTTAGTTACACACTGCCCGGTTCAGTCGTTCAAGCCTATAACGGGAAACAGCTGTATCATTTGGTGTGGCAGAAACAACCGGGAGCGGCGGCGTGGCCGGTCACAATAACGCTGATGTGGCCGGAAAACATGCAGTTAAGTACGGCGCAGCCTCAGCCGGTGGAAACCACGACTCATACGGCGACCTTTCAATTCAGTCTCGATACGGATCGCGAAGTGAGCGTGTCGCTTAAAAATAGGTGAGGAGAAGACACAAGATGCGACGTTGGACTATTTTTGGTTTGTTGAGCATGTTGGCTTTTATTCTGGCCGCAAATATGGCCGGGCCGGCGGCCTGGGCACAAGATCAAACGGCGTCTTCGACCGTGCCGACGCGTACTCCCAAACCGGCCAATACCCCGGTGCCGCCCACCAAAGGGCCTAAAGACCCGACAGACACTCCTCCGCCATCGACCGTTGCGCCGACGGCGACGCGTCAACTCGGCACGACTACGCCACGATCGGCAACGGTCACGGCCACGGCAACAGCGCGACCGGGTACGGCGACGAGCACTGCCACGGCGACGAATACAGCAACGGCCACAGCAACGACCAACCCGGCCACAACGACGGCCACGGTGACAAGCACAGCGGAAGTCACTGTCACTCTCAGTAGTACCGCTACGCCAGCGACGGCAACGGTGGCGGCCGTAACGGCAGCAGAAACGACGCCCGCAGCTTCTGCCAGCACATCCGAAGCTCGTGCGCCGGACAGCTCTTCTACTTCACCAGCGGATGCCGCTGCCCCGGCTGACAATCCGCCGTCAACGGATACGACTTCGACCAATGTGTGGTTGATCGTATTGGCTATAGCGTTGGTCGTCTTTGGCGGCGTGCTGCTGTTTGGTCGCCGGCGCACGAAGGATTCGAAGTAGCATGCGTACCATCGGCGTGCGTCGCATCTTGGGCCTAATCCTGATTGGGTTGGGCCTGCTACTGGCTGTGATCTATTTCGGCCAGAACAACCGATCGGCGCCGCCGACTCCGCGGTACTACGGCCCCTTAGTGCCGACGTCAATCGGCCAGACTGCGCCAGCCCAATTGCTGCAAGTGAGCGATCCAACGACAGCGCTGCTGGCTGTGGCGGATTCTTCGATCAGGCCCGACTCGATCGGTCAAACCGCGCCCATGGATAAGGCCACGCTGGCGCCAGCGCCAGCGACAAAGCGCTCGAGCACGCCGCTGGCTGCCACGCGCACCCCGATCAGCCAAGGAACGCGGACGCCAGCGACGAAACGTTCGAGCACGCCAGCCGCAGCGGCTTCAACGGTTACCTCGCCGCCCAGCGCTGCGCCACAACCACAGACTGATGTACAGCAACGCATGTGCGTGAGTGCGCCATTGCCAAACCTGGTCACCAGCGGGATAACTCAACTGCGCCCAGGGTGGTACCTGGATTGGACAGTTGCCGCACACCCGGCCCGTCCAAACAACGTCGCATACGCACAGATGGTGCGCGTGCCTCAAGGCAAGCCCGACCCCGATCTAAAAACGATTGGAAAGATCGCGCAGCAGAACCCTGGTTCGTTGTGGCTGGTGGGCAACGAAATGGATGTGATTTGGCAGGACAATGCCACGCCGGAACAATATGCCGCGGCTTATCACGATGTGTATGCCACCCTCAAGCAAGCTGATCCCAACAGCCGGGTGGCGATTGGCGGCATCAGTGAACCATCGCCGCTGCGTCTACGATATTTAGAACGCGTGTTGAAAGCGTACCGCGATCAATATGGGCAGGAGATGCCCATCGATGTGTGGAACGTGCACAATTTCATCTTGCCCGAGCAACGCGGCTCGTGGGGAGTGGATATTCCACCGGGGTTTGACGAGGCGCGCGGCCTGTCGTTTTCCATCGACGATCACGACCGCCTCGACATCTTCAAACAGCAGCTGGTCGATTTCCGACGCTGGATGGCGCAACACGGCTATCGTGACAAGGAATTGCTGGTCACCGAATACGGCATTCTGATGTATGCCGATTACGGTTTCGATTATCCGCGTGTGCGTGATTTTATGCTCGGCACGTTTGAGTATATGCGCACGGCCACCGATCCGGCGCTGGGCCTCCCTGCCGATGGCAACCACTTGGTGCAGCGCTGGTGCTGGTATAGCCTGGCGGACACTTACTACCCGACCGGCAATCTCATGGATCCTGCGACACGTCGACTCACGCCGCTCGGGCGTGATTTCAAACAGTATCTTGAGACACACCCGTAACCCCATAGAAAACTCGGCGAAGGGGATGGGCGCTTCGCCGAGTCATGGAATCTGCCAGCCTCGCTGGTTTCTATTTCTCGCCAGCTGCACAAGCAGTCTATGGCAATAAATCCTCCACCGCACTCACCAGGGCCTTAATGCCGACCGGTTTCATCAAGTAACGATCAGCGCCCGCCGCGACGGCATCGGCTTGATCGATGTACGAAGCGCGCGCCGATAAGATCACGCGCGGAATGTGCGCCGTAGCCGGATCGTGGCGCAGCCGGTGGCAGACCTCAAAGCCGCTGATTTCCGGCAGCATCAAATCGATCAGAATAATCGCCGGGCGACGTTCGCGTGCCAGCTGCAAACCCGCATGGCCATTCCACGCACCGATGACTTCGTAGCCACGCCGTTGGAAAGCCGCCTCAACCAGGTCGATGGTATCGACTTCATCGTCAATCACAAGAATCAAACGCTGCGACACCTTACTCCCTACATTCGCGGCAAGTGAAAAACGGATAGGCCACCGCGGAACCTACATTATGGCACAATTGGATGAGAAAATCGTTAGCGCCCAATTGGGTTAAGATTGGCGTTGTATTGGCGCGCCACGCATGTTACCATTTCACGCTGTATATCGTCAATCCCATTGTGGTACCACACGCTACAATGAACAGAATACAGCCATAACGATCATAGACAGGCATCCATCGGGAGGGTACAATAGGCCAAGAAACTGATCGAGTAAGGAAACCGCCTCGATGATATCTTTGAAATCGTTCCGCTATCTCATCACCGATATGGACGGCGTGCTGTGGCGCAGTCACGAACCCATGCCGGGACTGGTGGAATTCTTCCAGTTTTTGCGCCAGCGTGACATTCAGTTTGTGTGCGCCACGAATAATGCCTCCACACGGGCCGAGAAGCTGGCGGAGCGCTTGCAAGGTTGGGGTGCCGATGTCACGCCCGATGAAATTGTCACTTCGTCATCGGCCACGGCCGATTACCTGGAAACCATCCTGCCCGCCGGGGCGCGGTTGTACGTCATTGGCATGGAGGGGTTGCGCGTCCCCTTGCACAACAAGGGCTTTGAATTCGCCGAAGACAAAGTCGACGCTGTCGTGGTCGGCATTGATTGGAACCTTACCTATAATCAACTGAAGCACGCGGCGCTCAACATTCGCGCGGGAGCCAAATTCATCGGCACTAACAGCGATCGCACTTTCCCCAACCCGGAAGGCATCGTGCCCGGCAACGGCGCCGTGCTGGCGGCGATCGAAACCGCCACGGATGTGAGACCGATCGTGATTGGCAAGCCCGAGCCGGTGTTGTATCAGATGGCGCTCAAGAGCATGAACGCCGTGCCGGAACAAACGCTGGTGCTGGGCGATCGCTTAGAGACAGATATCCTGGGAGCCGTGCGGTTGAATCTAAAGTCGGCGTTGGTGCTGAGCGGGGTCACGACACGTGAGCAGCTGGCGGCGAGTGATTACCAACCCGATTGGGTCTTCGAAGACATCTCGGCTCTCACCAGCGCTTGGGCCAATGACTAAATTGCAAACCTCGCTCTACGATCTGAAATTCGACGAACTCCAGTCCGCCTTGCGGGGCTGGGGTGAGGCCGCGTTTCGCGCCAAACAGATTTGGGAATGGTTGTACGTGCGGCTGGCCGATTCCTACGAGGCCATGACGAGTCTGCCCAAACCGCTGCGCGATCGGCTGGCCGTCGAATACCCGCTCGGGCGATTGACCCCGAAAGTCGATTGGCTGTCCTCCGACGGCTGGACACGCAAGATTCTCTTCACCTTGCCCGATCAAGCCCAGATCGAAACGGTGTTGATGGAATACGACACACGCAACACGGTGTGCGTCTCGGCGCAAGCCGGCTGTGCCATGGGCTGCACGTTCTGCGCCACAGGTCAGGGTGGGTTTCAACGCAATTTATCGGCGGGCGAAATCGTCGAGCAAGTGTTATTCTTTGAGCGTGAACTGCGACGAGCAGACGGTGGGAATGAGAGACAGGGCGACAGAGGGAAAAATCAGCAATCAGCCATCAACTATCATCAATCCGTTATGGGACACCGGGTAACCAATATCGTGCTCATGGGCATGGGCGAACCCTTCGCCAACTACCATCAACTCATCGACACGCTCCATCGGCTGAGTGATCCGATCGGGTATCACTTTGGCGCGCGGCGCATTACCGTGAGCACCGTCGGCCTCGTGCCAATGATTGAGCGCTTCACCCAAGAACATCTGCAAGTCAATCTGGCCGTCTCGTTACACGCGGCGACGAACGACTTGCGTGCCTCGATGCTGCCGATCAATAAGCGCTACCCGCTGGAAATTTTGATCCCGGCGTGCCGCGCTTATGCCAGCGCCACGCATCGGCGGCTCAGTTTTGAATGGGCGCTGATCGACAACGTCAACGACACGCCCGAACAGGCGCGCGCCCTGGCCAACCTGGCGCAGGGCCTGCTCTGTCATGTCAATTTGATTCCGCTTAATCCCACCTATGGTTACGCGGGCGCGGCCTCGTCACGCGAGCGCATTGCCGCTTTTCGGACCATCCTTGATGACCAGCATATACCCAATTCGCTGCGTGTCCGGCGCGGCATCGACATCCACGCGGGCTGCGGGCAACTCAAGCAAGCTCTGAACGCGGCTGCGTGATCTTGAAATTCGGAATTCGCACCCGATGAGAAAAATTGGGCGGCACCGGCAGCCAGTAGGGACGCGCACCATCAGCCGACATCAAATCACAAAATCCTCGCCGTGCCACACCCCCTTGATGGGCAGATGCACGTCAGGGTGCTCGACGTGACCTTCCACGAGCCGCTCTAGTTCATCGACGCGCGCGATGAGTGATTGCAGCGTCACGCCGACGAGATCGGGCATCGAAGCGTGTTCCAGATCGGGTCTGTCCTTGGCCGTGTGCGGCCTGGTGCGCGAGATGATCTGGCCCGGCACACCGACGATGACGGAATTCGACGGCGCCGATTTGACCACGACCGCGTTCGCGCCGATGCGACTGTCGCAGCCGATCTCGATCGGGCCAAGGACCTTGGCCCCCGCGCCCACCGTCACCCGATCGCCCAACGTCGGATGGCGCTTGCCTTTTTGCAGGCTGGTGCCGCCCAACGTGACCGTGTGATACAGCGTCACTTCCTCGCCCAATTCGGCCGTTTCGCCAATCACCACCCCCATGCCGTGATCGATGAACAAGCCCCGCCCGATCTTTGCGCCCGGATGAATCTCGATGCCGGTGAAAAAGCGCATGATTTGCGAGACGTAGCGCCCCAGCAATTTCAGATGATGTGTCCACAACCAGCGGCTGAGCCGATGGCCCCACACGGCATATAAGCCTGGGTAGCAGAGCAGCACTTCCCATACGCTGCGCGCCGCCGGGTCGCGATCGAAAACGGATTGAACATCACGCCGAAGAGTTTTCAACATGGCACTCCTTTGTCGACAGACGCGAAAAACGTAAAGCGTAAAACGTGACACACCTTTTTACGCTTTAGTCCGCTAAATTGGCAAACAACGCCGTGCTCAGATAACGCTCGCCAAACGACGGGATGATGACGACGATCAACTTGCCGGCATTCTCCGATCGCCGCGCCACTTGCAGCGCCGCCCACGTCGCCGCACCGGATGAAATGCCGACCAGCAGGCCCTCTTCCTTCGCCAGGCGTCGCGCGATATCAAACGCATCATTATTCTTGACGCGAATGATTTCATCGTAGATGTGCGTATTGAGGACAGCGGGCACAAAACCCGCACCGATACCTTGAATGGGATGCGGCCCCTTTTGTCCACCCGACAACACCGGCGACGCATCCGGCTCGACGGCGATCGCCTTGAACGATGGCTTGCGCGCTTTGATCACTTCGCCCACGCCCGTAATTGTGCCGCCCGTGCCGATGCCCGACACCAGGAAGTCAACCTGCCCATCGGTGTCACGCCAGATTTCTTCAGCGGTGGTCGTGCGATGAATCTCGGGATTCGCCGGGTTCTTGAATTGCTGCGGAATGAAATAGCGCGGATCAGCAGCCGCGAGTTCTTCGGCTTTCCGGATCGCGCCCCCCATCCCATCGGGGCCGGGCGTCAGAATCAACTCCGCGCCATAGGCCCGCAGCAACATGCGGCGTTCCTTGCTCATCGTCTCCGGCATAGTGACCACTAACTTGTAGCCGCGGGCCGCGCACACCATCGCCAGCGCGATGCCGGTATTGCCGCTCGTCGGCTCCACGATGATCGTGTCGGGTTTGATCAAGCCGGCTTGCTCCGCCGCATCGATCATCGATGCGCCGATACGATCTTTCACGCTGTGCGCGGGATTGAAGAATTCCAACTTCGCCACCACTTCGGCGACAGCGCCTTCAGTGACGCGACGCAGTTTGACCAACGGGGTGTTGCCAATCAACTCGGTAATGTCATTGGCAATTCTCATGATAGATAGTCTCCTTGATGAGTATGGTTTAGCCTTGATAAGGCCAACAAACAAAACAGCGCCAACGGAAAATCCATTGGCGCTGCGTTAGCGACACAGTTTACTGTGTTCGACGTCGCCCCTGCGATTTCCGGTTCAATGTATAACGCGGAAAACGGTGGGGCTTGTCGATCGATCGACTAGCAGGCAGCAACTCCTGCCGCAGGCGAATCCCACCGCCTCCGCGTTTGACAGGAGCACCGACACATGCAAACCACGGCGATCGTTGATTGAGACATATGAATGCCCTTCGACGGGAAAAATTGTAACCGGTTTTGAAAGGTCTGTCAACGAACTTATTCGCTCTAAGCCCCTTCGGCTAATGATGGTTCCACCACTTCGAGCGCGGGCAGCGAGACAGTCGACCGGGAGCGCGCGGCAGCCTGATTGAACGTGATTAACACCACGGCCAGAATGATGATCGCTGCGGCAACCATTACTCGCACGCTCAGCTGCTCACCGGCGAACGCCCATCCCAGAAACACGGCCACGACGGGATTGACAAACGCATAGGTCGAGACACGCGCCGGGGTAGTCACTTTCAGCAGCCAGACGTAGGCCGTGAACCCGATCAACGATCCGAAGATCACGAGATAGCCTAACGCAACGAGCGAAAGAAGACTAACCTGATCTAAACGGATCTGCGCGCCCTGTCCTAACAACAACCCCGTCACCAACATTAAGCGGTTCTCCTCAGATTGGTGGGAGAGATGAGCAAGTTTGATTGATTATGTGTTATCCTCGAGCACTCAGGAGGTAACGGATGAAGACGCCTTTGTTGCTGAGTGCACCGACCCGAGTCATCCGC
>Ga0182021_10004177_pt1 | contig 16940 bp, 12 predicted proteins | sample 612E3MmetaG_FD_120493 | JGI IMG/M metagenome (GOLD analysis project Ga0182021, IMG submission 120493) | Permafrost microbial communities from Stordalen Mire, Sweden - 612E3M metaG (Illumina Assembly) | ecosystem: Environmental > Terrestrial > Soil > Wetlands > Permafrost | place: Sweden...
ATGCCCCTCTCGGAAGAGGAAAGGCGATGCGACGACATCGTCACAGAGGCACAACCGCACATCGCTATGACGGGAACCTACGACGAGGTCCAAGACTATTTCGCTGCGGGGGGCTTGTCGGACGGGTTGCCGATCGTGCCGCCAACCGAAGAGAAGGTCGCCGAAATGCTCTCGGGCACACGACGCGCCCGGGACGAAGTGGTGACGACCAGGATGTTCCCGGAAGAGCTGACAGTGACGGTGGAGAAGGTGGCCATCGTCGGAGCCATGGCCGGCTGTCAGCCGGGCCACATGCCCGTGTTGCTTTCTCTCGTCAACAACTGGGGCAGCAATCCTCTCTTCGGCCAGGCTGTGCGATCAGACAGTACCTTCAACCTAATGATAGTTGTGAACGGCCCAATTCGCCGTGAGATCGACATGAACCAAGGCTCCAATGCCATGGGCCCGGGCAACCGAGCCAACGCGAGCATTGGACGCTTTCTACGGCTGGCGATCATATGCCTGGGCGGCTCGATTCCCGGTGCAAACGACTTGAGCGCGCAGGGAAATCCGGTCAAGTATGGCTTCTGCTTTCCCGAAAACGAGGAAGAAAGCCCATGGGAGCCCTTTCACGTATCTCAAGGGTTCGGCGCAAATGAAAGCGTGGTCAGCCTTTGGGCGGGCGGATGGTGCTTCTGGAGCCTCTGCGCCGACCTTGATCTCCTCGCTCGAGCTTTCGGAAGCTTCCCGCAAACAGGCGGAGCCCTGTTGATGTCACTTGAGGCAGCCAGGCTGTACAACGGCTTGAAGATGAGCAAGGCCGATGTGGAGCAGTATGTTCTGGAGCACGCGCACCAGCAGTTGTTCGATCAGCAGCCGACCTGGTACAAGGTGGACATGCCGCCTATAAACAGGCTGTCGCCATCCGCAAGCCCGACGGCGATCCCCAGCGACGGGTTGTCCATTAAGATCATCGTGGTGGGCGGGGAGACAAGCATCCCCATCGCCCAAGCCTGGCATTTCAACCCGGCCACATCGACCCCAGTCGACAACTGGCGATAGGCACCCCTCGCGGTGGGTCCGTGGAAATGCAGGCCCCCAAGACTCGCCGTCTCGCTGCCCGGAAGAGTCGCACGGTTGAGACCAGCGAGGCATTCGCGGGGCGATCAAGGTGAACGGTGAACACGAAGAAAGGTTGGCCTGAGTGAATCGTCCTACAGCACAAGAAGGATGCGCTCTCGAGGTGCTCAACCCTCGCGGCGTCCTGCAGGCGGTGACCACAACCGGTCTTGCCAATCCTCGAATCGCGAATCTGAACGGGAAGAGAATCGCTCTCTTGAGCGAGAAGGAAGAGTCCTCCCATTTCTTCGAGGCTCTTGCTGAATTGCTGCAACAGAAGTACCCGGCTACCGAGATTGTGCGCTTCGGCTCCGCGGCCAACCCGATGAGCCATGACAATACCGCGGAAGTCGCGGCGAACTGCGATACCTGGCTGGAAGGCGTCAAGACCTCCGGAGCCGGCGCAGTCGACTACGACGTCAAGCTGGAGAGAATGGGCAAGCCGGGCGCAGCATTCTGTATCGATGGCCTGGTGGGGCAGCGGCAACGCCTGGCGGAAGCCAACGGCATTCCCACACTGCGCATCATTCCGATCCCCGGGGCATCGTTTCTGGGTGCCGAAGGCGATCCGAACAGGATGCGGCGAGTTGCCGCCGCGGTCTTCGACTCCACCCTCGCGGCTCTGACAGATCCACTTCGCGAGGCCGAGAAGAACCCGCGGCCGGTGTCGTACGACTACGGACCATTCCGTTTCGCTGGCGAAAGCAGCGACGAAGTCCTCGAGCAGTTCCAGCAGCACTGCGTAGACAACTTCCTCGGTGATGGTCTGCCGCTGACCCCTCCGACACGCGCCGCCGTCGACCGGATGCTCACGGGCACTAGCCGGTCACCGCAGGAAGAAATCGGGCTGATGGCCCCTCGAAATGGGATGGCGACGATAGAGAAGATCGCCATCAATGCCGTCATGGCGGGTGCCAAGCCCGAGTTCCTTCCGGTGATCATCGCGGCCATCGAGTGCGTCACCGATGCAGGGTTCAACCTCTATCATCTGTCGACCTCGACTGCTTCTTCGACTCCTCTGGTCTGGGTCAACGGGCCGATAGCCGAAGAAATCGGCATGAATCCGCGCATGGGTTTTCTCGGGCGCGGCAACCGCGCCAACAGCACCATCGGGAGAGCGATTGGACTCTGCCTGATCAACATCGGCTGGCGCCTGATGAACGTGGACGCGGGGTTCGTCGGGGACCCGGAAGGCTACTGCAGCTTCGTCTTCCCGGAAAACGAAGGGGAGAGCCCTTGGCAGTCGTTTGCTGCAGACTGCGGACACGGACCTGAGGTGAGCACGGTCACGGTGAATGAGACCATGTCCTATGATCGCCTCGGCCCAGGCGGGGGAATGACCTCTCAGAGCATGGAGACATCGCTGCAGGCTTTGGCCGAGATGATCCGAGGTTCAGGATCGAAAGTGTCGAGGCTCGTGTTCTCCGGAACCGCCCGTTGGCAAATCGCTCTGAACCCTTCCTTCGCCCGTCAGTTGGCCGATGCGGGATTCAGCAAGCTATCGCTGGCCGAATGGCTGTACCGAAACAGCTCTGTCAGGTGGGAGGATCTCACCGACACGGAGAAGGAACTGGTGAAAGGATCAATCGCGATAATGCCCGGACGCAACGTGAATGACTGCAAGCCGGGGTTGGTCCTACCCGCCTTTGGTGACCCGAGTCGCCTTGCCATTCTCGTCGCGGGTCATGCGGGAGGAAATACTGTGGTCTGGAACTCTCCGGTCGGGTCGACCAGCCTGCCTCCGAACTTGGCCGGCAAGCTGGGGAGCGCCGAGAAACCGTTCATCACCAACATAGTACGTGGAGCGACGTTGACCAGGGCGGGGCGCTGACTCCGCACCAACGTGAAGGGGGCGGCGGTTCAGGCCCCCAGATAGGCCCTCGCCACGTCTTCATTCTTGGCAAGGTCCGCGGCTGGACCTTGCAGGATGATGCTCCCAAGCTCGAGAACGTAGGCCCGGTCCGCCAACTCGAGCGCTGCGAGGGTGGCGCCTGAGGTCAACCCGCATGCTCCTCGATGATCCTGCGCGCATCGTGGAATATCCTCGTTCCAGGGTGACCTTTCGCATCGATCTCGGCCGCCTTCTTGAGCGCTCTCTCCTCCAACAATCCACTGAACGCCTTCAGGTCTTCCGGCGGGAGTTCAATGAACTCAACCCCGTTCTTCTTCGCGAGCTCGATTGCTTCTCGTTCGATCTGTAGCGATACCCTATCAATCTCTGACTCGATGTGGGCGTTGTTGTTCTCTATGACCCTCTGAACATCAGAGGGCAGACTATCCCAGATCGCCGGGTTCATCTGGTAGAAATCCTGCGGCGGCAGCGGCACGTGCAGATTCGTCGAATAGCGGACGATCCCGAGGCCTTCCAGAGTCATCAGGGACTCTGCCCACCCCAAAGTGCCGTCTATGCTGCGATTTGCCACGCCTTCGTAGTAGCCTCTTCCGAGATCCACAGGTAGCTCAGCTGCCCCAAGTCTGGCAAAGACCTCAGACAGTTCCCCGAGCAAGACACAGATCCTGGTGCCCTCAAAATCGGCCAACCGACGAATCGGCTTGTTCATGGTCTGAACGTGAAAATCCGCTTCCCCGTGTCCGAATAGCCTCTTGACACCCCTGTCGGTGTATTCCCTAGTAATCTCCGGGCATGTCTCCCGCAGTCTATTGAAGACCACGCGCGCACCTATGAGGTCAGTTCCATAGATGAAGGCCGGTAACACACTCCCAATGGGCAACATCGACAACGCCACGTTGCTGCCGGCAATATCGGAGTACTTGAACTTCTCCTCTTGGGCGCTGGCAAAAACGTCGCCCAGGCCAACACCCACCACATCGGGAGAAGGCGCAACTCCTCCCCACTGAGAGCTGGTATCGACGAAAGAGAATGTAACCCTTCCACCGGTCTCGGTCTGTATCCTCTCTGCCCATCGGTGAAGCGCTATCTCCCACGGGTGTGTGGAATGCAGGCCCGAGGCAACCTTCAGGTTCATCGACCTATCCGAAACGGGGATCGGGGCCGACCGGCCAGCGACGTCGATGAGACGACGGACACTCTGAAGCACCCTGGTGCCCGGGAGTCCTTGGGCGTCGAGCGCCGCGGCCCTTTTCGACGCCATGTCTTCCAGAATGCTGTAGAAGGAACTCAGTTCTGCAGAATCAAGCTCGATGCACTCTACCCCCTTGGCCTTGGCCCGCAAAAGGGCATCTTGCTCCACTCTCAGTATCGTCTGCTCGAGTTCTGCCTGAAGCGCAAGGCCGCTGGTATCGAAGACAGTCTGAATATCAGCGGGCAGCGTGTTCCATTTGTCTAGACTCATGGCCAGGAAGTCACCTGGTGGCATGGGCATATGCATATTCGTTGCATATCGTATTGTCCCCAGATCGGCATCGGTCAATATGCTGCAAATGTCAACTAGGCCATCGACAACTCCATCTTCTAAGCTCTGACCTACTCTTGTCATGGGACGAATCGATGTCTCCACAGGTACGCCGCCCAGCCGACCAAGTACTTCCGATTGTATCCCGAACACGAGGTATCTTAGATTCTTGAAATCACCAAGCGTCAGCACTGGCCTATTTTTGGTATATAGCCAGTGCTCGGGGTTAGCGAATCCGCACAACAGTCTCAGGTCGGAATACTCATTGGCAACCTCCGGAAACTGACTGATAAGCTCGTTGAATACTTGCCCGGCGCCAAAAATGTCTGTGCCGTAGGTGAACAACGGCAGTTCCTTTCCGATGATGAAGGGGGAACCCGCCATCATGGTGATTCCGTGGGAAATGTCGAACACACTACCAAGCTGCCGCCTCCAGTCTGTCCAGGTTTCACTTCCCATGAACCCCTGGGCACTGGTATCGCAGAAGGTGAATTGAACCCTGCCACCGGTCTCATGTTGTATCCGCTCCGCCCAGCCTTCGAACACGCGCTCTATCGGATTCCCGGAGGGTAGACCGGTAGTGATTCTCAAATGAATCGCGCCGGCTGGTGCTGATGCTCCTGACGACCTTTCCTCTCTCTCCCCATCGAGAATCTCCCCTACTGCGAATCTCTGAATCGATGATTCCTCGCTATGGACCATGTCCTGAGCACCTTTCTTGTTTGCGCTCGCCGATGCCGGCCTTGAAGCCACCGGCGCCTTGCGGGGCATAGAAGTGACTGCGACGCCTTTGCCTGCACCACCGTGTCGGCAGTGCAGGAGACCACGGGAGACCGACCATACGGAGGACGACCTAGGTGCCGGTGCTGGCGCAAAGTTGGCGCGTTCTCTCAAAGATCGTGGAACCGGGAAACCCTTGACGATCGAGTTCGTTCGCCGCATCGGTAGCTGATTCGCCCCATATCCGACGGAACTCGTCCAGATCCTCTACCGGCAGGCGTGCGATCTCAATGCCCTCAGACCGGGCCCAGTCGAAGGTGGCCTGCTCAGAAACCGTGAGAACATTGTCCAACTCGGTCTCGATCCACTTGCGTTCCTCCTCGAATACCCCCTGGACAGCCTGCGGCAGAGTGTTCCATTTGTCGACATCCATGTAGAAGTAGTCCCCCGCCGGCGGACAAACAAGAGGCAAATGAAGCACGTGCCTCACCAAGGCACCATAGGCAAATGACTGCAAGAGCTCCGCGGGAAACATGGCACCATCTACTCTCTTGTCCCGCAGTTCAGGAAATATGTCTATGACCAGCGGGGTTTCTACCGCGCCGAGGCGGCTAAGCAATCCACCGAAGCCCACCATCGGTGCAAGTGTTAGACCGGCAAGGTCACGCAGACCGTGCAGAGGTCCCCGAGTCGCGCCAACAACGCAACCGGCCACGCCATGGCCGAAAAGCACCGTGCGGCCGTCGAACTCCTGACGGATTTCGGCAAACTCATCCCACAGTCTGTTCCAGACCTTCCGCGCCGAGATCACACTTACCCCCTGAAAGAAGCACGGTAGCGTCTTCGCTATCGGGAAGTTATTGGGCACAAGTGCGGGATTGGAAGCTCGTATGTCAAACGAACCAGCTTCCAAGAACGGCATGGGAGCCCCAGGTGGAAGGCTATCGACAGACCGACTACCAACCGGTTCATATCCCGTTGGAGAGCCCGAAGACACGACGATGGCCACTCTACCCTCGGTACGATCACCGATTCGCCCTGCCCATTCCACCATCACCGCATGCAACGGCGACACAGGAGACAGACCGGTATGCATAGTCAGTCTTGCAGGGATTATGTCTTGCACACTGTCCATAATGAGCAACTCCTTAAGTAGACAACTCCCACCGTGAAGACCACGCTTGCACGAACACGCAGCAGCTCAGCTCAGGCCTTTTCCGATAGTCCACATGGGGCGGCCGGAGTGGGTCACGCACAGAGGGGTGTCGAAACCGATCTTCTCCACCGGAACGAGCCTTCGGAAAGCGCCGTCAGCTTCGGCCTGTGCCAGACGCGGTAGTAGATCTGCCTTCATACTCTCTAGATTATGGTGACCGGCGGCGAATAGCCCCAACCAGGCACTGTCGTCCAAAGCGCCTGTCGGACAGATCATTGTGCAGAAGTTGCAGCCTATGCAGGGTGTTGCGATTACAGAAGGGTTCACCGAGTGATCCATGCCATCCATGGGGCAATTCTCCATGCATAGCGTGCATTCTGGAAACAGGCACTTTTCTTTGTGAAACCTCAGCATCGCCCTGAACGGATTGCTCATCTGGTTGAGATCAACATTAGGGAGTGGAGGCAACGCCGGCATTGGTGGTGGTGACGGAGGTATCGGAGGAATGAGGTCGCTCTCGCCAGCTGCGATCCGTTGGCTGCGCTTGACCATTGCACTGCCAAATGCTTCGGCTTCCTGCAAGTCGGTCGCATCAGGATGGCCATCGGTTGGATACGGGTCGGGGGTCATGGGGAGATAGCTCTTCGCGTACCAGTCACGGATTCCGATGACAACTAGACCACGGCGCTTCAGCCGCGGCATGATTGAGGGCGCGAAGAATTCAGGCAGGCAACCATGGGTCGAGAAGGCAAAGACGTGCCTTCCACCAACGAAACGCATCTTGTTGATGAATAGCTTGACGTTCAGAGGTTCATACAGATCATAGACGGGGCACCCCACGCCGATAAGGTCGTACGTGTTCAACGCTCCAGGGTTCGCGTCCTTGATCCTGACAAGATCGCAATGCCCCGCTTCTGCGATAACTCCGGCCTGAATCGCCCTTGCAACCTTCTCGGTATTGCCGGTTTGAGAATAGTAGATGACTAGACACTTCATGGATCGGCTCCTCGTTAGACTGACCGAACAGACGAAACCGCGAGACACTGGCATCTGGCGTCCGGACGATAGAGACAGGACTATCTCGGCCGAACCCACTCCTCGACCAACCGGCGTGTCTCCCGGAATATCTTGGTCCCAGGAAGACCTTGAGCATCCAGTTCGCCGGCCTCCCGCAGAGCTACTACTCTCATCAAGTCAAAGAGGCGGTTGCGGTCCTCTCCTGACAGCTCCAGGAACTGATGCCCTTGAGCGATCGCATAGTCATGGGACTTACGATCTATGTCCAATACGACCGCATCCAGCGCCGCCTCAAGCCCTGGCCTATTGTCATCAAAGGCCTTCTGGATATCCGATGGCAACTGATTCCACACTTCAGGACTCATGACATAAGTATCAAGAGGCGGATTACAGGTATGCAGGCGGGTCCCATAGAGGGTTGTCTCTGAAATACCGAACTCCATCAGTGCTTCCTTGATGAATATCAAGCCATCAACATCACTCGCGGCCAACGTGCGGGGGTTGTCCAAAGGAGTGAACACAGCCCCCAGCTTGCCAATGAGGTCGGCGAATTCACCCATGATCCCCGTAAGCTTCAGCCCTTCGAAAGCGTCCAGGGTAGGAACTGGCCTCTTGGACAAGACCAAGAACTCCGGCTCCGGATGACATCCGAGTACTATCAGACTGGAGTACTCGTTCCGCAACTCAGGAAACTCCTGCCACAGCGCCCTATGAATCTCGCGTACTCCGAGAAGGTCTGCCCCATAGACGAAGTACTTCAATGCCCGTGAGATAGGAAGTGGCGTCCCCGGAACCAGAGCGGTGATGATGCTGATATCCGCCCTGTCAAACACCTGTCTCCATCCCTGCCACACCACTGGGGCAAGCGCATCCGCACTATTGGCGGCTTCGAAGACGTTGCGTTCGTAACGAGGGGTAATCCTTACTCTGTTGTCCGTCTCATGCTCGATCTTCTCTATCCACCTGATGTTTGTCTTTTCCCGAGGGTTATCCGGAGGGAGAAAAGACATGAAGGATAGGTCGATACGAGGAACAGAGTGGACCGGAGTAAGCAAGCCGGGATCAAGTTGGGCTCCCATGGCGCAGGTTCTCCTTTGTGGCGCGACCTGACCGATACTTCTCGTCTTTCACGGCATCGGCCTACGTTGGGTTCAGCACGATCTATCTCATCGCCCCCTTCGCTTCGTGTGTCGGGGTTTGACAACCGCGCGGCGCTAGCTCTAATATCATACCGTAACATACTGTTGTGTAGTGTAAGCGGAGTCTGGATGTCACAGCCAGGGGAAAGCATGCTTCTTTCGCGCTCGAAAACAGCTGTTCTGGCTAGTGGCGTGAGTGCGCGCGTGAGTGCGCCCAACAGGCCGTTGATCGTGGAAGACCCGCCCGACGGGTGTCGGTAACCCAGGACGATCAGGAGCAAAGATGAGATGCCTCGTCGTTTTCTTCTCGCAGTCAGGCAACACTGAACGAATTGCTCAGGCCGTTCGCGAGGGTGTGGAAGCAGCCGCCGATAACTGCGAAATCCTCCCGGTGAAGGAGGCGAATCCCCGTCGCCTACGTGACTACGATCTGTTGGGCATCGGCTCACCCGTCTGGGGCGCGGAACCTCCCAATGTGGCTGGTTTCCTAAGGAACATGCGCTTCGTCGGGGGCAAACACGCCTTTGCTTTCTGTACACATGGCGGGGTTGGTGACCCGTTCTTCCCCAGTGTGATAGCGAAGTTGAAAGACCGAGGCCTGGTCGTGATCGGAGCCCGTGACTGGCATGGCGACGTCTCGCTCTATCACCACTGCCAGCCCTATCCCACAGCAGGACACCCCGACAAGATCGACCTCCAGGAAGCATGCGAGTTCGGTCGCGACATGGTGGAGCGCAGCCGCAGGGTCTCCGCGGGTGAACCCGGTCTCGAACTGCTCGCTCCGCCGCCTCCAGGGCCCATGACCGAAACCGAGGCAGAGGGCTACGCCCTCGTGAAGAGCCTACCGAAGAAACTCAAGTTCCACCAAGAGAAATGTACTTATCCGGCCTGTCGCCTCTGCATGGACAACTGCCCGGTCAATGGCATCGATTTGACCATAGACCCGCCTGTCATCGCCAAGCCGTGTGCTGCCTGCGAGTTCTGCGCTCGTATCTGCCCCACCGGCGCCCTGGACGTGAGCGATTGGCTGCAAGCGATGGCCCCGAGTGGACCTGCGATGATGAGGAATGTGATCTTGCCGAGCCTCGAGCGGGCGGAGGGAGAGGGTAGATTCAGGAGACTGCTCCCCCTTGAGCAGGTCGGTTTCACTCTGAACTACGAGATCCACACGAGACACCCGCAGTGGGTCATCGGCACAGGTTATGTGGATGAGAACGATAGCAACAGCGGATCGGGAGGTCAGTGATGGCGGCCCACACTCTGGAGAAGACCGTCGAACGGTTGGTCGCTGTCCACGAGGTCCAGCAAGTCATGGGCAAGTACGAGTACTACCTGGAATGCGGCATGGGCGAAGAGATAGTAGGCCTGTTTGCCGCAAAGACGCCTGGCGTTACCGCCAACATCGGTGATTGGGGCGTCTTCAAGGGTATCGATGGGGTACGGCGGCTCTTTGTCGGCATCATAGCCGGCATGATGAAGCAGCCTGGTTGCTTGGCCGAAGCCGATCTCACCACCCCGGTCATCGAGATTGCTGGGGACGGGAGCACCGCGAAGGCAGTCTGGCTCTCACCCGGTTTCGAAACCACGAGAGACCCTCGCACGAACGAGGTTAGGGCAGGCTGGTGCTGGACCAAGTACGCCTGCGACTTCGTCAAGGAGGACGGGGAGTGGAAGTTATGGCACTGGAACAACTTCCTCACCTTCTTCTCCGAGTACGACAAGGGCTGGAAAGAGGGCGGTGAACACTACACGCGCCATAAGGGCGAGGAGCTGGCCTTCCCGCCCGAGCTGGCTCCTGATGGACCTCCTTTGCACCGGCACATGCCCTACTCCCCGGACAGCGCACCTCAGTTGCTTCCGGCGTTTCCCACACCCTACGAGACCTACGACGGAAGCCAGGATTGGATCGATCCGACACGCCCTTGCCTCGGGTAGCGCCAACAAGCGGCTGAGCACGCTACCGTAGCTCCGGGTGAACACCTGGGCGGAAGGTTCGGATACCCGCTGTTCGGCGGCACCCGCGGCGCCCGCCCGCGAGGGCAACGCATACATTCGGTGAGCTTTTTCGGGGTCGACGCCGCTGCTCGGCGTGCAGCCATTTCCACGTGCGTAATCCACGCAAACCGATCAGCCGAAACGCCCGCATGCCGATCAACCATTCCGCTCATGCCGATCAGGTCGGAGCGAAGCGACGCTCAGGTGGCTAACAGGTAGCAGATTGATCGTGAGGGGTGCAAAAACCTCGATCTCGCCTATCAAAGGCAGCATCGGCTACGATTCAGGATTCTCGAAACCACTGAACCGGGAGTGCCGATGCTGTTGTCACTTCTCTACTTCGCTGTTTGCCGGCTTTGGTCCGGCCCCCTTCGGGAGCTGGACGAGCACTACTGCTCGCTGGCTATCGCCCGTTGGGAGGCGTTTTCCAGCGAAAGGGCCAGGAAGTTGTGAGGGTCAACAGTCTCATTCTAAGCTTGAGCTTTACTCATGGGCTTGCGAGGCATGGGGACGGCCGGATCGGGTTCTGGCACCCCACAGCCCGCGCGGCACCTCGTCGGATTTGGTGCCGGGAGGACTAGCCTGGGTCCTGGATAAGGGCGTAGAATCTGTGGCGGTTGGCACCTGAGGGGCGTTTCATTCCGTCATGAGCCTGCAGGGGAAAGCGCAGGTAGGGGAGGCCGGCAATGAGCGTAAGGCGTGTCCTAACCGTAAGGATACTCGTTATCTTGTCGGTGTTTCTCGCCGTTGCCGGCGTCGTTGCCGCCTGCGGCAGGGTCGACTCAATCAGCCGCCCCTCGTCGACCACCACCTCCGACCTCGCGCCGACAGCGGGGATCACGCAACCGAACGGGACCCTGCAAACGCTCTCGAGCGTTGACGGTTGGACCATCACTCTCATCCCCGGGACTGACAAGATACGAGGCCAGTACGACCAGATACCTGAGTCGGTGGGTCTATCGAGCAATCAGGGTGGGAGCCCGCCCGGGCCGTCGACGTTCGAGCCGAGCGTCGCGACAGACGGCGGCCGGGTCGTCTACAGCGCCTACTACGGCGGAAGGCCGCAAGTCTACCTCTATGACATCGCGAGCGGCACGGTCACGCAGGTAACGAACGACCCGGCTGACTCGCAGGCCGCCTACGGCGAGATGATCCAGGTGCAGATCTCGGGAGACTGGGTGGCCTGGCAGAGAGGCAACAACACCGGAGCCATCTTCCTCCACAACCTCGCCACCGGCGAGACGAGACAATTCCAGCCTCGGGAAACCGTTACGTCCTGGCGCCTGACCGGCGGCCGCTTAGCCTGGGTGGAGGGGATAGGGTTGCAACAGGCTCAGTTATACCTCTACGACCCGGCGGTCGGTTCCCCCCAGACGATCGCTTCCGCACACGGGCTCGTGGGCTTTGCCATGGACAACAAGCACCTCGCTTGGGTGGGTGGGGCGAACGGGAACGAAATGTGTCTGTACGATCTGGCGACCGGCAAGACCAAGAAGGTCACCGACGCCTCGCAGCACCCTGGAGATCTTGTGCTGAGAGACGATGTGCTTGCCTGGGTCGAACGCTACGGCGACTTGAGCAAGCTTTTCGTCTGCAGCGTGCAGACCGGCGAAACAAAGGAGTTGGATGAGTTCGGACCCTTCAACCCGGAACTGCAGAGCGACGGTCGCTATCTCGCCTGGAACCGCGGAGAGGAAGCGACCGGCACCGAGGTGCGCGTCTATGACACCAAGACGGGAGTGGTGATCAAGCTGGGCGACGTGACGGTGGAGGAAGACAGCTGGCCAGCCCTTGATGCAGGACGTATCGCCTGGACGCGCGCGTACCGTCAGGTTGGGAAAGCGATGACGAACGAGGTGATAATGGTGCGCGACCTTCCTGACGGACCCGCGCTGCAACTCACCGACAGCCCCTGGATCGACCAGCCGCCGTCCATGAGCGGGGACCACATAGCCTGGACTCGGGACTCCAGCCCAGACGGTGTTCCGAGTCGCGCGATCTTCGTAGCCAGCCACACGGGGTCATGAGGACCCGAGTTCTGTGAGTTCGGCATCGACGTCGCCCAAGCAACAGAGGTGGTACGCCGCGGCAGCGTGGTCGAGCCGTGGCTACTCACTCGGGCGAGGGGTACGTTTATCCTGATCGGGGGCATGAGTCAGAATAAACGTACCCCTCAGGTCAGAAGAGAATGCTCGTTTTGGGACTCTGGAGCCCAAAGCGCGCGGGCTCCATTTGGCTGCGTCAGAGTCCCCCGATTGGCACATGTCACAGGTTCAATTCGGGGCTCAAATGAAGAAGACCCTGATTTCCGGGCCTTCTTCTTCGTATGGTAGCGGGGACAGGCTTCAAACCTGTGACCTTCGGGCTATGAGCCGATGGAATGGGATCTTTGTTGGTTCTTGTTGGTCGAACTTGGTGCGCCGAAACCGCGTCGGAAACGGCCCTGCGGCCGGGCAACTCAGACGAACAAAGACGAACAGAGACCCGCCGACGAACGCCTCGACCCACTCTCCCTAATCCGCCGGTCCGCCTTGCAGACGCCGGCAGATACCATCTTCACCGGCCGCCGAGGATTCGTGCGGGCAGATCGACATACCCCAGTTCGTCCGGACTCCCGAACCGTCAGAACGCGACTGCTTTCGTGGCCTTCTCCTACCGATTCTGCAGCGGGTACTCCAGGCAGGTCCTCTGCTTGTTCTTTTCAGTTGGGACCACCAGCTTGCCGTCGACCTCATCGAGCGGGAACCACCACTTCTGCGTGTGTTCGCGAGGATCGACGAAGTCATTCGCGATCACCTGTTGCCGCTGTCCGTCCACCCGCTCATGCAGCCATTCGAGGCTGCCGTCCCACTCGGCGAAGTCACGCGGCTCCTGGCCCGGGATATGCCACGGGCATACCTTGGTGCACCGCCCGCAGACGCAGCCTTCCTTGTTGAGCACGTCGAAGTCCGAGCATACCTTGCTGTTCAGCTTCCAGGTGTAGTAGCCGTTGTAGAGGGTCTTGGGCCCCCGGGTGATGGCGCGGGGCGGACACTGCTCGGCGCATAGAGTGCATTTGCTGCAGTAGTCTTGGAGCCCAAAGTCGACGTAACCGTCGGTCTCGAGTTCCATGTCGGTGAGGACGCACGCGGCCTTGAAATTGCACCCCAGGAACGGATTGAGGATGATGCCCATTCGCGAGACCTCTCCTAGACCAGCGTCCAGCACGATCTGGGGCATGAGGGTCATGTACCGTTTCATGTTGGAAGCCTGCGCCTCCCAGCCCAGCCGGCGCACGTAGTTGGCCATGGTCTCGGTCTGCATCGCCAGCCGCTGATAGGTCTGGAAGCTCGCCCCGTCCACTATCTCCTCCCAACCGTTCGAGGCCGAGATCGTGGGGTCGTGTTTGCGGCACAGGAAGACGATCGCGTACTTGAAGGGAGCCTCGATCTCCCTGCCCTTCATGTTGTGGGTGTAGACGGCCGACTGGCTCAGGGGCCCGATACCCATCATGTCGGCGCCCAGAAAATGGCCCATCGCCTTGAGGTGCCGGCTCAGCACACGCGGATCTTCTGGGATGGGCGCCTTCTCGGGGGCCACAGGATTGAGCTTCCGCATGATGGTGTTGATGTGGTTCTGCATGTCGACCAGAGCCGCCCCTATGGGGTAGCGCACGGTCATGCGCGCGAATTCCCGCTGGATCTCTTCCCCGTATTCGCCGAACAGTGACTTGCCGAAGGGACTCTCTCGTTCGTCGCGCCGCTCGATGGGCCCCACGATCTTGTTGGTCGGCTTGTCCACCCGCTTCAAGAGATGGGTGGGCCATGGTCCGATGGGGCCGTCACCGTAGAGGATGTCGTGATATCTGAGTCGATCCATGATCGTGCATTGACCTTTCGCTCATGAGCTACCACAGGATGCAGGTAATAAGCGGCCAAACCGCGCGGGGACCACGGGCAAGTGAGAACGGATGGGTTGATCGTCGCGACTCAGCCACTAGCATACTACCTGGTTGGGTGGCGAAGGTAGCGCAGCAAGCGCGGCGGCCTGCGCCAACGGTTTCCGAGCCGCCATGTTGGTGGGCGCTGTTGTCACGCTGGTGGGGGCGGCCATCTCATGGATGGCGAAAAACACGGACCGATGCGACGCCTGAGGAGTCAAGGCTTGGGCGAGTACCATGGCCCGATGCTCTTGAACATGCGTCGGCGCGTTGCCTACTCCACAGGCGGGCGCATCAACTCTGCTCCGGTTTCGGTATCCTTGGTGGGAGTCAGGATGCCATGACCTTGCGCGCATGGCTCGGCAGAGGGCGTGCCGGCGGCCCGGCGTTGGCAAGGTCGTTGACAGGTGGCCTCCAGGGGCGGCCGGATACCGCCGTTTCGCACGTGACCTAGCGATAGGAGTCGACAAAAGGAAGCAGAAGCGATGAACCCACTCACGCTGGACCTATCCATCTACGAGCGCTTCGGATTCGAAAACCCGCCCGTCGGAGTCAAGTTCCTCTTTGAAAAGCCGGAGGAGATCGAACGACTTGACACGAGGGCGCCTCTATGCGGGATGGTCGCCGAGGCACACCGGAGGGGGACTCCATTCTACGCCGACGTCAACAGTTACAGTTGTCCTCCGGGCACCCATGTGCTCGGGTGTGACTTGCCCAAGGCTATTGAGGCCGGCTATCTGGGACCCGAGCTCAAGGTATTCAAGGAACCGTATGCGAACCTGCGCGCGCTCGAGGCCGCGCCCACTTTCGCGAAGGGCACTGTCAACTATGTTGCGTTCGCTCCGCTGGAGCACCTGGCGTTCACTCCAGATCTCCTCATCATCCTGACCGATACTACCAGCCAGGCGGAGATCCTCCTCAGGGCGCTGAGCTATACGACCGGCAAAGTGGTGACCAGCAAGATGACGCTGGTGGTGGGGTGCGCCTGGCTGTATGCCTACCCGTACATCTCCGGGGAGGTGAACTACCTGACCACCGGCCTCGGCTTCGGTATGAAGGCGCAGAAGGTCTTCCCTGAAGGGAGGCAGTTGATATCCATCCCGTACGACTGGCTGCCCACCATCACCCTTAACCTGCAGGAGATGCCCTGGGTGCCCCCGTCATATTCTGGCGAAGACCCAGACTTCGACAAAAGGCTGTTCGCCAAGTTCGGGTACTCGCTGGAACTGTAGCTAGGCCCGGGCTGGCGGGAGCCGGCCTCTGTGGGGCCGTAGCCCCACTCTTGTCCTCAGCGGTCTTACCATCGGGCCACGTAACGGTGTGCGTTCGACCATGATCCGGGCGTGGTGAGTAGCGGGAGGGAACCTCCCCCTCCCGCTCTCTCAGAACCTGACGGGTCCGTAAACTCTCGATCTGTTTGCTTGAGCGGCGGCATCCGTTAGGATCAGGGCTCCCAACCTACCTATCTGGAGTCCCGATGCTGCTGTCGCTCGTTTACTTTGCCGTTCGCCGCCTGCTACGTCTGCTGATCGCGGGGCGCGATCGCGATGAGGTCGCCCGCGAGGTCGAGATCTTGGTCCTACGCCACCAGCTCCAAGTACTCTCAAGAGGTCGTCGCCTGCCGCTTGGGCGTTGGGATCGGATGCTGCTTGCGGCGGCGAGCAGGCTACTGCCCCGCGAAAGGTGGAGGTCTTTCCCGGTCTCCCCCCATACCGTACTTCGTTGGCACCGGGAACTGGTGAAGCGCAAGTGGACCTACCGACGCAAGCGACGACTGGGGCGGCCGAGAGTCGCAAAGGAGCTGGCAACGCTTATCCTCCGACTGGCCAGGGAGAACCCGCGCTGGGGTTACCTGCGGATCCAGGGCGAACTGAAAAAGCTCGGCATCTCAGTCTCGGCAACTGGCATCTGCTCAGTGCTTCGCCGCCACGGCTTTCAGCCGGCCCCGCGACGTGATGGTCCTTCGTGGAAGGAGTTCTTGACCCAGCAGGCCGCCGGCATCATGGCCTGCGACTTCTTCTGTGTAGAGACTGTCTGGTTGAAGACGCTCTATGTTCTTTTCTTCATCGAACTCTCCACACGCAGGGTGCACCTGGCTGGCGTCACCGCCCATCCCAATTCCGCCTGGGTGGCACAACAAGCCCGCAACTTGGTGATAGAAGATCGCTTGGCTGGCACCCGGTTCCTGATCCGGGACCGCGACGCCAAGTACTCGGGAGCTTTCGACGAGGTATTGCGCTCCGAGAGCGTACGCGTCATCCGCACGCCGATACGCTCTCCGAAAGCGAATGCTTTTTCCGAGCGCTTCGTAAGAACAGCACGGCGGGAGTGTTTGGACCACATCCTCATCTTCGACGAACGTCATCTCGAACGAAGCCTCACGGAGTACATCAGCCACTACAACAAGGAACGACCGCATCGGGGGCTGTCTCTTGCGACCCCGGAACCCAAGCCAGCCTTGACTCGTGTCAACGGCGAGATAGTCCGGGTGGCCAGGCTTGGTGGATTGATCAACGAATATC
>Ga0182021_10004178_pt1 | contig 16935 bp, 20 predicted proteins | sample 612E3MmetaG_FD_120493 | JGI IMG/M metagenome (GOLD analysis project Ga0182021, IMG submission 120493) | Permafrost microbial communities from Stordalen Mire, Sweden - 612E3M metaG (Illumina Assembly) | ecosystem: Environmental > Terrestrial > Soil > Wetlands > Permafrost | place: Sweden...
AAGTTTTATCCGCCAGTCATCAGGGACATGAGAATTATGTTGTCGCCGTCTTTTAGCGGTGTGTTGATGCCTTTTAACTGGTCCATTAAGACGCCGTTAATCATCGCTACAAAGGTTGCTTTCATTTCTTTCTTTGTGGGATCGTAGACTTCCACTGTGAATGGTTTTCCATATTTTGCAGCGACTTTCTCTAACAAGTCGGCTAATATTGTGCCTTCTTTTAAGTCAAATTCGTCCTGACTTGTTTTTGTAAAGGTTTTAACCAGACTGATATAGTGGACTTTTATTTTCATTTTTCCATCTTACCGTCGAGGCTTGTAATGAGAATGGCGGAAGCGTCTGATATCTTTTTTCTCTATTCCAAACCTTTTTACCATCGCAAATCCAAGAAAACCGTTATAATTGTCTGTATATGACGGAATGCGGAAGACATGGTTTAGCATTGAATTTCCAAATTAAAATCCCATTAACTTAATATACTTTTCAACTGACTATAACTCTAAAAATAACGGAGGAACAAAGTTTGCTCGGTTACGCAGGAAGAATTTTACGCGTTGACTTAACCACAGGCAAAGCTCGCCTTGAAAAACTAGACGAGGAAACAGCCAAAAAATACATCGGTGGAATAGGCTTAGGCATGAAACTATGGCTAGCCAACTCAAAAGCAGGCGTAGATGCATTCAGCCCTGACAATCCATTGGTTTTAGCAGTCGGTCCAGTTGCAGGAACAATGTTTCCAACAGCCGGAAACGGACACGCATTCATATCAAAATCGCCAGCCACACACGGCGTCGGGGAAGCGGTAAGCCACGGCACTTTTGGCGCAGAAATAAAAAGAGCAGGATACGACGCGATTATTTTAACTGGAAAAGCCGACAAACCCGTTTATTTATGGATTGATGATGATTCAGTCCAGTTGCTTAATGCCGAGCAAATCTGGGGCAAATCACCCGCTCAAACCGAAGACGCAATTAAAGATGAAATTGGCGATTACTATGTACGTGTATCGTCCATAGGCTTGGCTGGTGAAAAACTATCCAAAATCGCTAACATAATTAACGAGAAAACTCGTGCAGCAGGTCGAACTGGACTAGGCGCAGTTATGGGCTCCAAAAACCTCAAGGCAATCGCCGTCCGAGGAACCCGCGACATCGTTGTCGCCAAGCCCAACGAATTCATTGAAATGGTGAAAGAATTCCATGAAAGAATGAAGGGACCTGCAGCAAAGAAATACCGTACTTTAGGGTCGGCAGAAAATATCCTGATTCAAGACGCCATGTTCTGCATGCCCACACGCAACTATAATAATGCTCATTTTGACAACGCGGAAAAAGTAAGCGGAGAAACCCTGAATGAGCGTTATGTCGCAAAAATAATCGCTTGCAACTCTTGCGCCATGCGGTGTGAACACGAAGCTGTTGTTCATGAAGGGCCTTACAAGGGAACTATGGCGCGAATGGAATATGACAACATCTGGGCGTTTGGGCCAAACTGCGGCGTGAGTAAACTTGATGCAATAATCAAAGCGGCTGAACTCTGCAACTACTACGGCATTGACGCACAAAGCACAGGTGTAATCGTAAGTTTTGTAATGGACTGCCACGAAACCGGCATTCTCACCCACGAAGACCTGGGCGGAATCGATGCTCACTTCGGCAACGCAGAAGCCATGATCCAGCTTGTAGAAAAAATAGGCAAACGCGAAGGAATTGGCGATGTGCTTGCTGACGGCGTAAAAGTCGCTGCCGAAAAAATCGGCAAAGGCTCAGAGAAGCTTGCTCAAAACATTAAGGGCTTAGAAGTCACGGGCTACGATTTACGATGCCTCAAAACTACGGCTTTAGGTTTTGCGGTTTCTTTCCGAGGAGCAGACCATAACAGAAGCGGCGCTTACACGTTTGACCTGACAGGTAAAGTTGACCGGTTGAAAACTGAAAAAGGGCGAGGCGTACTTGTTAAAGATTCCGAAGATGTTTACGGGTTGCTTGATTCATTGATCATCTGTAAAAACGCCAAAGGAACCCTATACAAAGAGCTAGCTGACATGGCAAAACTCTACACTTTAGTGACCGGTTACGAAATGAAGCCTGAAGAACTCAAGCTTGCCGGCGAAAGAATCAACACTCTTGCACGGCTAATTAACGTCAGAGAAGGATTAAGCCGCAAAGATGACACGTTGCCATGGAAAGTTATGAATCTGCCCATCCCTGATGATGGACTGGCAAAAGGCGCGGTGGTTACTCAAGAGGAACTTGACTTGTTGCTTGATGACTATTATCAGTCACGGGGTTGGACAACAGGCGGAGTACCCACAAAGTCACTGCTGAATAATCTGGGAATGCAAGACCTAACCGGCTTATTAAAGGAAAAAGAGGCTTAAAGGATGGTAAGTGTTAAGGATAGAAAATTTGTTTCGGTGGATCCAGAAAAATGTGTAGGTTGCCAAGTCTGTGAGTATGCCTGCTCATTTACCAAGGAAAAAGCCTTCAATCCGCTTAAGTCCCGCATTCGAGTGGTGCGCATTAATCAGTTAGCCAACATGTCGGTTACATGCAGACTCTGCGAAGACCCGTCTTGCGTTGCCGCTTGTCCGAGAGACGCAATCACTCAGTCAGAAGAAACGGGAACAATAACTCTTGACCAAGACAAATGCAACGGCTGCGGATGGTGCATCGAAGCATGTGACTACGGCGCAATAATGCTTCATCCTGAAACCAAAGTAGTCTATGTCTGCGACTTATGCAAAGACAAACCGGATGGACCCCAATGCGTAAAATGGTGCCCCGAAGAAGCATTAACACTAGTCACAAGCGACGCGCTAGCACAGAAAGCAAGAATCAGCGCAATCAATAAACTCTTCAACACGCAAAAGAAAGAACACAAATAGCCTTCAACATTCATTTCACCAACTTTGCAGCGATTTCTTTAGAGCAGAGCAGATAAGCCTAGAATCCCGCCCGCTACAATCATGATTGATGCTATAACGAAGGCTGCTATTTCGTACTTGTTGTAGCAGTATCCATTCATCACGTTTTTGTCTGAGACGAGTTTTCCCAGAAAATACAGCGACGGGATGATCACTATGGGGTAGATAACCATTAGACTTAGCATGAGCTGGATGTAACCAGTTATCGTCGCCACGAGAATTATGGCTGGAGCACTTTCCAATAAGTAAACCGTTATGAAAGATGTCTGGGATGTTTTGCCCGTTGCCTCCAACACTCCCCAAGCTGAACCAAGAGATATAACGATAAGTGCCAGAAATCCCGCGAACAGGAACAACGCTCCCATAATCGTGGTTGCGTACGGCCCAAAGAAAGAGAGTACTTTTGACAGGGCTATCGCGCTGATCACGTTGGTTCCGTTGGAAAGCCGTATGCCTGGAAAAATCAATATAACCATCAGAACCTCCGACACCACTGCCCCTAAGAGCGTTTCGATGCGTTCGTTCTTCAGGTCTTTGGGTTTTTTCTTTCTGCGGGCATCAGCGCCTGAATGGTAATAGAGCATCCAAGGCATAATGACTGCGCCTACACTGGCGGCGAGGAGAAAGTCAAAGGATGGTTTAGTGTAGGGCTGAAGTGGGGAGAGCCCGAGCGAAACGAATTCTTTCAGGTTAACGGGAAATATGAAGGCAGATGCAACTATGGCTGCGACTAACATGAAGCTCAAAGGAATGAGCACCATCTCTGCTCGCCGGTACTGCTTGCCAACCACCACGGCTGTGTGTATCGCGAAAATCATTATGAGTCCCAGAAAGATTGGGAAATGAAGCAGGTAGAGACCGATGGCCATGCCCGCGTACTCGGCTAGGTACTCGAGGAAATCGCTTACGCCCATGGGCACTGCAGCCAACATTGCCTTGCGGCTTCCGAATTGTTTTCGGGTTGCCTCTCCCAATCCGAGACCTGAGCATGTTCCCAGTCTCCCCGCCGCATCTTGGATGATGAAGAGAGGGAAAATCAACAAGAGGAGTATGAATGCCATTCTGTAGCCGTAGCTTGCGCCGGATTGTAGTGCGGTGATTATTGAGGCGATGTCTATATCGGCTATCATGACGATCCATGCTGGGCCGAAGTTTCTGAGCCAGTCGCCTACTTTGAAGTTCATTTTGGTGCCTCTTGTTTACACTTAGGTTAGCCTAAGTATGGCACTCTATATTAACTTTTAGGCAAACCTAAGTCAATTCCTCCATAAAACACAAACATACACTTCAAAACTTATATCCAAAATCAACCATAAACTAACAAGAGAACACAACAATGCCAACCTCCGAAAGCGTAGAAGAGTATCTAGAAACACTCTGGATATCCGAAGAAAAAGGAGAAAAATTAGCCCACCTCACATGGGTTGCAGAACACCTCGGAGTTGCAGCCCCAAGCGCCCTAGAAATGCTAAAGAAACTGGAAAAAGAAGGCTACGTAATCTACAAGGTACGACAGGGTATCGAGCTTACCGAAAAAGGAAGAAAAATAGCAAAAAGAATCATCCGCGCCCACAGATTAACTGAAGTGTTGATGAAAGAGTCATTGAAAACAGACATTCAGGAAGAAAGCGTGTGCGGTATAGAACATCACATGGATGACGAATTCATGAATGCCCTCTGCACGCAACTTAGCCATCCAAGAAAATGTCCCCACGGACACCCTATTCCAAAAGGCAAATGCTGCCCGTAACCTTGATGGATGACGCCTACCGGGGGCTTAGCCTGGAACCCCGTTAAGGTTGACAGACTGTTGTAGTTGGCTCGAAGTCACAAACGCTAAAATATTTATGCCCCTTTTGTTGGATAGAGGTTTTCCGAAATGCCTAATATTATAACCAAAGATGGCACAAAGATTTATTTTAAAGATTGGGGCGAAGGACAACCCGTAGTTTTCAGTCATGGCTGGCCGCTAAATGGAGACGCCTTTGAGGATCAAATGTTCTATCTGTCATCCAAAGGTTACCGCTGCATTGCTCCTGATCGACGAGGCCACGGACGCTCAAGTCAACCTTGGAACGGAAACGGCATGGACACCTACGCTGATGACCTAAATGAGCTCGTCGAAAAGCTTGACCTAAAAAATGCAAATCTGGTTGGGCATTCAACTGGAGGCGGAGAAGTTACAAGATATATAGGCCGCCATGGAACCAAACGAGTGGCCAAACTTGTGCTAATCGGCGCTGTTCCTCCTTTAATGGTTAAGACAGCAGATAACCCTGAAGGGTTACCAATTCAAGTTTTTAATCAAATACGGGCAAACGTCATTGCCGACCGTTCTCAATTCTTTAAAGACCTCTCGATGCCCTTCTATGGCTACAACAGGCCAAACGCAAAAATTTCGGAAGGAGTGCGCGAGAATTTCTGGCATCAAGGTATGATGGCGGGCTTTCCGGCAGCGTATTTTTGCATCAAAGCGTTCTCAGAAACAGATTTGACGGAAGATCTCAAAAGAATCGATGTGCCAACGCTGATTCTTCACGGCGACGATGATCAGATTGTACCTATCGTTGCCTCGGCTATGCTCTCCTCCAAAATCGTCAAGAAAGCAACCCTGAAAGTCTACAAGGGTGCACCACACGGCATGTGTACCACGCACAAGCAACAGGTCAATGAGGATCTTTTGGCGTTCTTTCAAGGAAAAAGTTTAGCCCAAGAAGCATCGATGACAGCCCAACCCCTGGCTTAGACTTCTTGCGAACAAACAAAAACTTCCCTTTTTCTTTGTTGATTACAAATTTAAGAAAGGTTTTGGAGCAGTAGCCCGGGAGAGATTCGAACTCTAGTCAGAGGCTCCAGAGGCCCCTATGCTTGACCACTACACCACCGGGCTTCAACCAACCCAAAACATGCTTCCCCATTATAACTTTAACGTTGCGCCGTTTCGCAATCGTTTTTCTTCTTTAAGGCTTCTCGGACGCAATAGCATTCTTGACTGACCTTGTTCCAGTCACCACAGTGCCACAGAGTCTCAACTATTGGGCTTTTGTTTTGGGCGTGGCGGGTTGAGCAGAAAACTTTGGTGGGGTAATCGTATGAATTGTGGCTGTCGCAGTTTCCGCAGAACTTTCCGTCGTTGTCTTCTCTCATGTTGTTAGCTTCCTTTGCCCACTTGTTTTTCAAACTTTAAAACAGGGTTACGTTTGAAGCTTTTGCCCAATCGTTCGTTTACGGAAGCGACTAGAAACGGGAAAACCATCAATGCTTCACCGATAACCATCACGTGGTCGGCTTCGCTTTTCATTTTTCCCCAGCTTACAGTCTCCTCCAACGTTGACCCAGATAAGCCTCCGGTTTCGGGACGGTCCAAAGTGATTACGACGGCGTAGTCTAAGCCTTTCTTGGATGCCAAGACCGATGATTGGATTGTGTTTCGAGGCACTCCGCCGCCGATAACTATCATGCCGTTTTTGGGTGATTTCGCGCTGATGCCGCATATGGTCGGCACGTCCTTGAATGCGTCAAGTTGAAGCACTGGTTTTGATTGGCTCTGAGACGCGTGCAGCCAATGGATGAAGCCGAATTCTGAGTCCCGCACAGAGGGTAGGAAAATCGGAACGTTCTCCTCATACGCTGCCCGTAGTATGGAGTTTGGGTCTGTTAGGCGTTTGCCGATTTCCCAGCTGAACTCGTTTGAAGCTAAACTTTCTCCTTTGTGCTCAGCTGCGATGTCATCGTACATTTCCGACATCTTAAAGTCCAATCTAACGTAGTCTTCTTCAGGAACAAAAATGTCGTAAATGCGGAACAGATGATACTTGTAGAGTTCCGCGTCGTTTACTGCCCAGCTTCCCCTGTAATGATGTCCGCCTACGGCTTCGATGGCGTCGTGAACCATGCATGCGCCCGTGCTGACAATTACATCCACAAATCTTTTCCGTATCAAATCCGTGATTAAAGTGCGCATCCCCGCGGGAACAACAGCGCCCGAAAGAGCCAAAAAAACAGTGCAGTCCTTGTCTTTAAGCATTTTCTCGTAAATGTCGCATGCTGTTGCTAAGCGTCCCGCTCCAAGAGCGCCTGAGTTTTTGAACTGCTGCATCAGCTGGTCTACCGTTTGTGAATCTTTAATTTTTATGTGCTTGACTGGAGTTTTGAGATAATCTTTTCTTTCCATTCAAGTTGCGCCTAGGTTGTAAGTTATTGCTGAAGTATGAAAATAACTTGATATTTAAAGAGTAACAAACTCTGGCGGCAAGTTGATTATCAAAATCTTCGAGATGAAATTCTCTCTTGAACCTCTTTTAGCCGCTGCTCAGAAAGATAGTATTTTCCGTTAACTTCAACGAAAATTCCTGATTTGCCTAAACGTCTCTGCATCGCTTCTTTGAACCGCGGTGGAAGCCCCAACTCTTCTGCAGTCATAGCTTTCTCTGGAGTTAGAGCGCCTTTTTCGCGGAATTTCGTTACTAACTCGCCGATTCGTTTGCGAATTTCTTCTCTTCGACCAAGCATATGCTGTCTTTCTCTGTTATTTTTTGAGAAGCGCAAGTATGCCGCCGATTAAGCCGAGAACTAAACCGATTAACCAGCCGCTGCCCACAAAGATGCTTAACAACGAAAAGACTATGACGATTACGCCTCCGGTGACTTCCATTCCACTGTAAATTAAGTATGCTCCAGCAAGAATGAGCACAGCGAATAGCACTGCGAGTCCAACAAGTACGTTTAACGCTGCTCCGGCGAGGAACCTGTGCCTCACCAAGTCTGATCCAAAGAAAGTAATAACGTCGCCTACGACGATTCTAACAATTCCCCGCAGTAAAATCAATATGGCTCCTGCCAGAGAAAACGCGAAGCCTAACATAGGTTTTTTAGGTTGTGCAGTAGGCTGTGAATTTGGTTGCTGCATAAATCATCTTCTCCTAAAATTTTAAGGAATAAGCGCTAATTTAAAGTTTTTCAATTTGGTCCTATCAGAGAAAAAACATAATACGATGGGCAGAGACAATTGTTTGAGGTAAAACAAATGCCTGTAATTCAAGTTACAGTTTGGGAAGGCATAAGCCTTGAAAACAAGAAGAAAACAGTCGAGGGAATAACCAAAGTTTTTGAAGACATGGGAATTCCAAAAGACGCGGTCACCGTCATCATTTATGAAGAACCAAAAACCAATTGGGCGACAGGCGGAAAACTGCATTCAGAAATGCACGCAAACCGCTAACTGCTCCTCAAGGATCGATTTTGATGACGGAGAAAAAAATCAAGTTTTCAGCAAAAGTAAGCAGCGCAAACCCGTCAGCCATAAAATCTGTGTTAGAGCGAATGGTTGGAGGCAATGGCAGCATAAAACCAATAGAAGACGGCTTTGAAGTTAACGCCGAATTCAAAGGTGAGAGCGCAAAAGAACTGAATCGGATGTTGCTTTCTGAGTTACGCAGGGCAGAAAAGAAAACGCGGCTTCGCTCAGAATGGACTGTTGAAGGCACAACTGAAAAGTACTTTGATTACGTACTTAAGCAAACAAAAAAAGTTAATTGAACGTCTTTAACTGACCCTGATCCGCACTTTTGATTGAGTTTCCGGTTCATAAGTGCAGTACGGCTCCTCCTCTAAGCAGTTTTTACGTACCGATAATGCCCTTGCACGGCAGCCGCCACACAACTCCTTGTAATCGCATTTCCCGCATTTTCCCTTAAGCAATTCGTGATCGCGCAGTTGATTAAACAAAGGCGATCGCTGATAGATTTGCTTGAACTTTTGTTGCCTGATGTCGCCTGCTGATATTGGTAGGAACCCGCAGCCGAAGACTTCCCCGACATGTGAGATAAAGCAAAACCCGTTGCCCGCCATGCATCCTCTTCCTCCGGTTTGAGGGGGCTGGTGACCTGATTTTTGTTGGGCGATAATTCTCACGTATTGAGGTGCGCAGGTCATTTTGATTGGAATAGGCGACGTGAGGCTTGCTTTATAGATGGATCGGATGGTTTTTTCGTATTGGTCTGGCGTTATTTCCATTTTTACGTTTCCGCGTCCAGTCGGCACGAGCATAAAGACGTCCCATTCGCGAGCTCCCATTGCAGCCGCCACCTTTTGGATATTGAAAAGGTCACTTAGGTTATGCTGGGTGACGGTTGTGTTTACGCGAAAAGCAAATTCGCTTTGACGAGCTAACGCCATGTTTTTGACTGCCAAATTGAACGCGCCCGGCACCTGCCTGAAATTGTCATGCACTTCAGGGTTAGAGCCATCAAGACTAAGCGAAATCATCTTTACGCCAGCTGCCCTCATTTTTTCAAACGTGCCTGCTGTCAAGTTGCTGCCGCTAGGCGACATAACCACTCTTAAACCTGAGCCCGAGGCGTATGAGGCAACTTCAAAGATGTCTTTTCTCAAAAGAGGGTCACCGCCGCTTATGATGAACACGGGTTTACATAACTCGGCGATTTGCTCCACCAAATTGAGTGCTTCTTTGGTTGTGAGTTGTTTTGGATCTGGCTCTTTTTGCGCTTTTGCCCTGCAGTGAACACACGCAAAATTGCATGCCCGCGTAGATTCCCACGCTATAACTCTTGGTGCGAGTCTCTGCGTTTCGGATGGGCGGGATTTGTCGATTGTGTTCATTCTGTTTGCCTTCTTAATTGGGCTTAATTTCCTGCGCCGTTAAGTAACATGCAGGGTCAGGAGCCCAGGTATCCCCATAAAATGCTTCTGCTCTGCCTCTGAGGTTGCCGTTACAGATGTCCAGAAATCGGCATTCTGCACATTTTCCGTTGAGGCGGCTTTTTCTGTTCCTGAGAGCGGAAAGCAGCGGTTCGGAGTTGTCTTCCCAGATTTGGCTGAATCTGCGGGTTCGAATATTACCCAGTGAGTAATGTTGCCAGAATTGATCCGGATGTACATAGCCATTAAAATCCACGCATCCTATTCCTGTGCCCGTGCTGTTGCCGCCATTTAATTTTAGAAGCTTTAGTGCTTCTTCAGCCTTTTTCGAGTCTTTTTCTCTCAGTTTAAGGTATAAATAGGCAGCATCAGCATGGTTATCGACGGTTAAGATTTCGGTAGTTAAATTTTTGCTGTGGAAAGTTTCGGCTTTCTTTAAAACGTAATCTATGAACTCTCTTGTTTCTTCATGTGTTAAGTCATCTTTTGTAATTTCGGTTCCCCGCCCCACATAGGCTAAATGGTAAAAGCAAGCCCGCGGGATTCCTTCAGTTTCGATAAGTTCAAAAATCCCCGGAAGATCCTTGAAATTATATTTCGTTACCGTGAAGCGTAACCCCGTTTTAATCCCCGCTTTTAGGCAGTTCCGAATTCCCTCCACTGCCCGCTCGAAGGCTTCTTTTTTGCCTCTAAACTTGTTGTTTGTTTCGCCTATGCCGTCTATGCTGACTTCGACGTAGGAAAAACCCGCATCTTTCAATTGCCCAGCCAGAGTTTCTGTAATTAGCGTGCCATTCGTGGATAAGACGGTTCTTAAGCCTGCGTCGGATGCAAAATTTGCAACTTCAAAAAGGTCATGCCGAAGCAAGGGGTCTCCGCCGGAAAACAACAGTACATTAACACCGTATTCGGCTATGTCTTTTACGAAAACTTTAGCTTCCTGCGTGGTTAATTCGCCTGAGTATATCTTATTCTCGGATTTTGAGTAACAGTGCACGCAGTTGAGGTTGCAGCGTCGGGTTGTGTTCCAAACGACCACTGGCTTTCGGTGAGTTTCAGCGCCATAACGTAAGTGATCTATCGAACCTGGTGTGCCGCACCAAAGTTTTGTAACGTTAATCGAGACTCATCTGTCTCCTGAGAATTTTTAGAGAGCACTAAAACGTTTTTTGCTGGAATTACTGATGAGCTACCGAGGCTGCTTTTTCTTTTTAGGTCCTTGATGCTGAACAATATTTTGTACTCGTTTATTCCGATTCCCTTAGAGATTTCCTTAACTAAACCTTGGACGGTTTCTCGTTCTTTTCCATGAATAACCGTGTAGAGGTTGAAGTCCCACTTTCCCTCGACGGGTTTGCGCTGGTAGCAGTGTGAGATTTCATGGTATTTTGACAAATAAGCCCCGATTTCCTGGGTTTGTTTTTCAGGCACCTCCCAAGCAACAAGGGCATTTGCCGAGAAACCGACATTGTTAGGTTTTATTGAAGCGCCAAACCGCCTGATTACCCCTTTTTCTTTAAGTTCACGTAAGCGAGTGACCACTTCTGTGGGCGTGATTCCCAGCTGAAGAGCAATATCTTTGAACGGCTCGGCTGTCAAAGTAATTCCTTTTTCCATGCCAACCAAAAGTTTATGGTCAATTTCATCCAAGATTCATTCACCTAAGCCTTTCAGTCAATTGGAAATGCACGTTTATTTTAAAACGACGAATGGTGGGCAAATCAAGGACATCGTTGTCTTTCATGCCAGTTTTTTGCTTAATCTCACCCAATATGGTGGCTAATTCGTTGTCGTTTGCCGCGACAAGAGTAAACCAGACATTATATTCGTCTTCACGTTCGTAATTATGGGAAACATTACCATATTCGTTTATGACGACCGCAACATCATTGACTTTGTCTTTTGGTACCTTCATAGCTACTAAAGTAGCTGCCTTTAAACCAAGCCTTGATGCATCAAAAATTGGGCCTATCTTGACGATGACGCCTGCTTCGACGAGCCTCTTTAACTGCGAGATGACTTCAACTTCATTGCTGTTGAATCTTTCGCTTATTTCAAGCCAAGGCTCCTGCACAATTGGGAAGTCGTCTTGAAGTATCTGCATAATTTTTCGGTCAGCTTCGTCGAGACTTAAAGCTGACGTTGTTTTTGATCCGTTTGTGCTGGGTTTAGTTAAGCTTTTACCCTTTTCACTCTGAACTGTGTTTATTTTCACAATTTCACCAAGGTCAACCCAAGTTTTTAGAGCGATTACTTATCTTTCAGACATTAGCTCATTTGTTGTGTAAGCTAACATTGCATATCGTATTAACCTTGCGGAAAACTCAAAATCAAAGAAAAATCTTGCTGATTCAGCAATATGCGGTGTTTAGCCACTAAACAAAATTACAGCAGGATAATACTGGGGTCAAACTTCAAAAACCTCGTCGTAACCGAAACCCTAGCATCTTTTACGCCTGGAATAATCTTGGTCTTTTTAATCAAATCATTAAGATGTTCCATATCTCGAGCAACAATAACCGAAACCACATCATATTCGCCGGTGCTTTGAAACAAATATTGTGTTTCGCTAAAAGAAATGAGTTGCTTGCAAGCTTCTTCCAAAAAAGCAGGATCAATTTTAAGCAAGATTGCCCCGCTCACTTTCATGCCAACCTTAGCCGGGTCAAGCAACGCTGCAAATCGAGTAATGACCCCGCTGCTTACAAGTCGGTTGACTCGAAATCTAATCGTGGCTTCGGCAACATCAAGTTCGCGGCTGAGGTCTGCAAACGAAACGCGGCAGTTAGATTGCAGCAGCTTAAGTATGCGCTTGTCTAAATCGTCCAAACTTGTTGAAAGCATCAAATCCCCCGACAGTTTATGAGAAGAACAACTTATGAAACTTTTCCCTCAACCCTAATAATTACGAAATCAACAGGCATGAAATTAATTATCGTATGTATTTATTTGAAGTCCCTCTTTAACCGATTCAGCTTTTTTATATACGACTATTTTAAAACTCGTTTAGTGTGTTTCACGCAAGTTAGCCATGAAATAAGAGAAGGATTAAGTAGTTATTTACTCGCCTAAAGCTTCATGCGTCGAAGTCTCTTGGGGTTGCTTGCTGTCCTTGCTGTATTCCTGATAAGCATTCCGATTTTGCAGTCATCCGTGGTTGCCCTAAAAACACAAGCCAACTCAACTCAAGATAAAGCATCCGCAATGATAAATGGTGTAATGTGTCATGAATTAAGTGCTGCGCAAGCTGCAACATTGGCAGATAATGGAGTTAATTGGGCTAGTGATGATGTAGATTTCAATCAAAGTGCAAGTAACTGGAATATTGTTTATTTTTTAGCTCAACAAAATCATTTACAAGTTCTCGGTATCTTAGACCAATTGACCATGAATTTTAACTACTCGTTCTCAATAACTGATTGGGAAAACGCGGTTAGAGAAACAGTCACCAAATATGGCAGCGGAATATCAGCGTGGGAAATATGGAATGAACCATGTTTTAGTTCTAATTACTTTGGCGTATTTAATGGAACTGCGGCGCAATATGTGGAATTAATGAGTACGGCTTATCCGATAATTAAATCAGCTTATCCAAACGCCACAGTTTTAGGATTAGGTGGATTGCCGCTTTACACTAGCACAGAGGGGCCATCTAATTCAACATTGATTCAATATCTATCTGATTACACATGGGTTAGCTACTCGGAAAACTTTACACAAACCGTTGTTAATTTAGGCGGCATGAATTATTGTGATGCGATAGCTCTACACGCTTATCCTTATGGAAAGTATGCTGCAAAATACGCCGGAAACGCATATGCTATTTCTCTAAAAAATTACACTGAAACCACAGGCAAAGATGTTTGGATTACAGAAACGGGACAGTACTCAGAACCATATAATGATGTAGCATATACTCCGCAAGAACAGGCAAACTATCTCAGCACGTTATACACTTTTTAAATCTCAGCATGTAAAAGCGTATTTCTGGTATGAACTTAACGATAATAATGTAGCAAATAATTTATACGATTCCAATACGACAACATTTGGTCTATACGATTTTTATTCAAACCCTAAACCTGCATTAGATAAATATTTTAGCTTATTGTCGCAAACTGTCCCGCTAGAGTTTATACCTTGGATAATTCTGCCATTTTTTGTAGTAGCAATAATATTGTCAACTGTGTTTATCAGAAAGAAAACTAAAAAGAAAACTGTTTCTTATGTAAGAAAAGGCGTGACGATGAATAGTGAACGAGTAAGAAAAGAGTTTTGAATAGATGGTTCAGAAAAGTTATTACGACCTGCATCTAACATAATTCAACTAAGGAAAGACAACGATGTCTGCAGACATTACTAACTCTAAAGCCTCAGTTACTAAGGAAAAAAGAAAAATTGTAAGTATCGGGCTTATTCAGACGGCTGTTTCAGATGACATAGCGGAAAACATGGAAAAGACCATAGCGAGAATTAAAGAAGCCTCGAGGCTAGGGGCTCAAATTGTCTGCCTCCAAGAGCTATATAGAACCAGATATTTTCCACAGGAAAAAAACCAGAAAGTCAATAGCTTAGCCGAAACGTTTCCAGGAAAATCCACAAAGGCATTCTCAGAGTTGGCTAAAAAACACAAGATAGTCATAATTGTACCCATTTTTGAGAAACATTCAAACGGAAAATATTACAATTCAGCGGTCACAATTGATGCTGATGGGAAAATTTTAGGCGTTTACCGCAAGGTGCACATACCAGATGACCCGTTATTTTATGAAAAAAACTATTTTGAAGCCGGAGACTCAGGTTACTGTGTGCTCAAAACAACGTACGCCCAAGTGGGAGCGCTTATCTGTTATGATCAATGGTTTCCTGAACCTGCCAGAATCAACGCTTTACAGGGTGCCGAAATCATTTTCTACCCCACGGCGATCGGCTGGATTAAAGGTTACACTTCGTCCGACGGCGACTGGCATGATGCATGGAAAACGGTACAGCGTGCCCAAGCTATAATGAATGGCGTCCATGTTGCTGCCGTGAACAGAGTTGGCGAGGAAGGCGAACTGAAGTTTTGGGGCGGCTCATTTGTCTGTGACTCCTTTGGAAAAGTTCTCGGAGAAGCGAGCGACACAAATGAGGAAGTGTTAGTTGTCAAGGTGGATCTTAGCAAAAACCGAGAAATCCAAGAAGGCTGGGGTTTTCTTAAAAATCGGCGACCAGACACGTACCATTCCCTATCTGAAAAATAATGCTGGAGCACAATTATGTCAATTGAAAATACTTTAAACAAGACTCCTCGTGAACTTGGATACTGTATGCCTGCAGAATGGCGTATGCATGAGGCTATTTGGTTGGCTTGGCCGCATGATCCGACAACTTTTACGTCGGGCGTTGAGAAAGTCGAGGAAACCTACGTTCAAATAGTGAAGCTTCTCCACGAGGATGAATATGTTAATCTTTTCGTGAAAGACGAAGCCATGAAGAAAAAGATAAAAAATTTATTTTTGAAAAGAGCGATTGACCTTAAACATGTACGTTTTTTTGAGTTTGATTATGCTGATGTTTGGTTTAGGGATTACGGCCCGATTTTTGTCAAGAATAGAAATCAAGAGTTGGCGATGGTGCGTTGGGTTTTTAATTCTTGGGGAGAAAAATACGAGGAACTTTTGAAAGACAGGCAGATCGCAGGCATAATTAACAATAAGATGCGTTTGAGCTGTTTTGAACCAGGCATTATTCTTGAAGGAGGCTCAATCGATGTTAATGGAAAAGGAACGTTGCTTACAACTGAGCAGTGTCTATTGAACAAGAATCGAAATCCTCATCTTACCCGAGAAAAAATCGAGAAATTCCTAGAAGACTACTTGGGTGTAACCCATATCATCTGGTTAAAATGCGGCATTGCGGGAGACGACACCGATGGTCACGTTGATGATTTAGCACGTTTCGTTAATTCGACGACAGTAGTTTGCGCTTATGAAGAAGAAAACGACGAGAACGCTGCTGTCCTGAAAAAAAATTATGAAATCCTATGCAAATCCGCAGACCAAGATGGGAAAAAACTAAGAATTGTCAAGCTGCCGATGCCCGGAAAAATTGAGTGTGACAAAAAAAGGCTCCCTGCAAGCTATACAAACTTCTATATAGGAAACAAAACAGTTTTGGTGCCTGTTTTCGCTTCAGAAAAGGACAAACTTGCGTTATCTATTTTGCAAAAACTATTTCCGAAACGAAAAGTCGTGGGTATAAATTGTGTTGACTTGATATGTGGGTTTGGGGCAATTCATTGCATATCGCAGCAGCAACCCAAGTCCAAATCATAATTCGATGCATATGCAAACGGCTAAAATTTAAAGCAATTATTTTCTCATGTTTTTTCTTTCTCAAACTTGATTAGTTCAGCGCAGATTCTCCAGATGAAAAACCCCACAGCGCTCATTATAAAGGCCAATATGGTAAGGGTATCCAGCCTTATCCATTCCATTATGTACGACGCAGGCATAGCCAACACCATGGGATAAGTAAACTGAATCAACACTCCATTGAGCCACCCGAGAAGACCAAACAAGAATAACAATTCTCCCACGACTTTTACGAAAAGAATTTTTCTTCCAAACGGCGTTTGCATGTTTTGATGAATAAGGGCAGGCTTAATTATAAAACTTGTCCAATGACCTGGATTTCTCGGAACTTTCAAGATTGATAGTAGAGGAGTTGGTTTAGCCATTATTTCTTGGTTGCAAAGTATGGTTTAACCATCTTCGCAGGATCAACGATGCGGTCGAAATCCTCCTCTGTCACAAACCCCAGCTTTAATGCAGCCGCCTTCAACGTTACACCATTATCCATGGCGTACTGCGCGATCTGTGAGGCTTTGTCGTAGCCTATAACTGGTGCAAGCGCTGTAACAAGCATCAATGAGCAGTCAAGGTACTCCTTAATTTTCTTCAGGTTCGGCTGGGTTCCCTCAACGAGGAACTTGCGGAAATTTGTGCATCCGTCAGCCATGATTGTTATTGACTCAGACACATTGAATATGATTAGGGGCTTGTAGACATTCATTTCTAGGTAGCCGCCGGCGCCTCCGAAGCCTACGGCAACATCATTTGCCATAACTTGTACAGCTATCATTGTCAGCGCCTCAACTTGACTTGGGTTCACCTTGCCGGGCATGATTGACGAGCCAGGTTCATTCTCTGGAATCAACAACTCCGCGAATCCCGCCCGTGGACCACAGGACATTAGTCTGATATCGTTAGCTATCTTGTAGAGCGACACTGCCAGCGTACGTAACGCGCCGGAAAGCTGTACCAGATCATCATGTGCACCCATTACCGCGAACTTGTTTGGGGCGG
>Ga0182021_10004180_pt1 | contig 16934 bp, 10 predicted proteins | sample 612E3MmetaG_FD_120493 | JGI IMG/M metagenome (GOLD analysis project Ga0182021, IMG submission 120493) | Permafrost microbial communities from Stordalen Mire, Sweden - 612E3M metaG (Illumina Assembly) | ecosystem: Environmental > Terrestrial > Soil > Wetlands > Permafrost | place: Sweden...
GCGGCGCTTTCGCCAGAACGTGAAGAAGAGACCGCCCAGGTCGATCAAGGTGATGGTCAACAGCGCCAGCAGCGCCACGGCGACCGGCCAAAAGAAGGCGTTCGCCAACTGGTAGAACAGCGAAACGGTCAGTTGATAGAGGTTCGTCATGAGATACCCTTTGTTACGGTTCGCAGCGCTTCCAGCAGGAAGCCCGTCCCTACCAGCAGCACAATGAGCGCGATCGGCAGGAACGTTACCGGTAGCAGCCCGGCGCTCCCGCCAGTGGTGCGGAGGACCTGCTGCGCCATGCGGAAGCCATTCACGTACGGCAGCGGCGGCGAGGACGAGCGGCGAGTTGCGGCGTTTTCCATGTGGGCCGGCGAGAACCGAGGCCGCGACAGACCTTCTTGAACGCCGGCGCGCACGGCCGCTGGCGCGTGAGCAAACGCCGCCGCTTTCCAGCCGGTGGCCTTCGCCATGTTGCGGCCAAATGCCGCCAGTTCCGTGGTCCCCAGGCCCGGTACCAGCGCCGCCTGCTCCGCGATGTACTGATGCAACTTTAGATTCCCGCAGGTATTGGCGGAGCAGGTCGCGCCAATCTTCGCCACCGTCTGCACGTATCTGCGAACCAGCTCGGCCCTCTGCTCCGCCGGGAACTTGTACGATCCCTGCCGGTCCACTTCCAACATGCGAGCCATCATGACCTGCCGCGCGTGCGGGTTCGCCTGCTCGAAGAACTTGTCCATCTCCAGGCCATTCTTGTCGGCGACATATACGTCGTAGCTGTTCTGCCAGAACGTCCCGTCCATGTGCTCGGCGGAGGTGGCCTGCCAGCCGTATAGGTTCTCCATGGTGTTGGCGATGGCGCGCGCTCCGGCGTAGTCCGCCTTCTGCATCTCGCGAATCCACTTGGGGTTCCAGTAGCGCGCGTTCAACTCGGTCGCGATGTAAGTCTGGATGCCGGTCACCCGCTCTTTACCGCGGGTCTTCATGTCATTCACGTAAAAAGCCGGAGCGTTTCCACCATTGGCTGTCTTCGTGGCCGCATTCAGACCGCCGGCGTAATCGTAGAAGTCGTCGTTATCCAGCACGCCGTACACGTTCGTAGTCCGGCTGTGAATGACGGCCTGGTTGCCTTCCAGGTGCGTGGAGAGAGCGCCGGGAACGGCTTCGCCCCACAGGTCGCCCGAGTAGGCGTGGTTCATGTGGTTCAGATACTGGTCCGCCAGGCCCTGCTGGTTGCCCGCGTCCTTGCTCTGCTTCACCATGTTCGAGATACCGGCGCCGTAGTCTCCCGGCGCGGCGGCGAAGGCCCGCGCGCTCGCCACCTTCTCGGCCAGGCCGCCCGCCACGCCGGCCTTCTTCAAGGCTTCCGCAACCTGTCGCGTATGGCGGCTGATGGCGTTCTCTCCATCGGATGCCGCCAGCTTCGAGGCGCGATCCAGCAGCAGCACCTTGTCCGGAAACCCGTCCCGGTAGATGCCGCCCAGCGTGAGCACCACATCCACGCGCGCGCGCCCCAGTTCCTTCTCGGGAATCAGGCGCAGCCCATCCACCACGCCGCGCGCGTTCCATTTCGGTTCCACCCCCATCAAATACAGGGCCTCGGATTCCATGGCGCCCTGGTGCCGGATGGTCTCGCCATACCAGAGCACCATGCTCACCTTCTCCGGTATCTTGCCCTGCTCTTTCGAGAACCGTTCCAGCATGGCGGCGGCCATCTTCTTACCGAGTTCCCAGGCCTCACGCGTTGGCAGCAGGTTGGGGTCGAAGTTATGGAGATTGCGCCCCGTGGGCAGGCCGGCGGGCGTGCGCAGCGGATCGCCCGACATCCCACTGGGCTCGAACCGGCCTCCCAGAATCGTGATCAGGCTCGCCAGTTCCCGTTCCGGCGATTCCCGCAGGTTCCGCAGCCACGTCTCGCCCGATGCCAGCAAGGTTTCCAGCCGGTCCTTCACGGCCGGCGGTATTCCCCCCGGCAATGCGGGCTTCCGCCCTTCGGAGATGGCACTCACCCATGCTTCGATCTCGACCCGCCACTGCCGCTTCTCCGCATCCGTCAAGCTCAGCTTGAGCAGTTCGCCCAACGCCTCCTTCTGAAGAGCCGGGTCGGGCAGGCTGCCCACCGTGTGCATGCCAGCCGGTATGGGCCCTGCTTCCGCCGCCTGCAGGAACGCTTCGACCCGTTCCCGCACCTCCGGCCACTCCGCCTTCCCGAGATCCAGGCCCAGTTGCGTATCCAGCTTCAACCGGCGAATCTCGGCCGTGGCGCTCTGGCGGTATTGGTCCTGGAGCGCGGGCGACACGTCTTCGGTCTGCTGCAGGTTCTCGAAGATCTGCCGCAGCGCCGTGAATTGGTCCTGAGCGCCGGCAGCCACCACCATCGGCGTCAGGTGGCTAATAATGACCGCCGCGCTGCGCCGCCGCGCCGTGGTCGATTCGCCCCCGCCGTCCATGATGTAGTAGTACGCGTCCGGCAGATCGCCCAGGATGGCCTCCGAACTGTCCCATCCCGCCTGCCCCACGTTCTTGCCCGGCAGAAATTCCAGAGTGCCGTGCCGTCCGAAGTGCACCACCGCGTCCGCTTTGAACTCGTTGCGGTACCAGAGATAGGCCGCGACGTACGAGTGCGGCGGCGGGACGCTTGTGTTGTGGGTCATCTCCATGCTGCGTTCAAAGGTGGTGCGTAGAGGCTGCGGCCCCAGGAACATATTGCCCATGCGCACACCGGGCACGACGAAAAACTTCTCGCCGTCGCGCGACGTGATGGTCATCAACTGCGACTTCTCGGGCGGTCCCCAGGCTGCATTCACGAAGTCGCGAAATTGCTTGGGCAGCGCCGCAAACCACTCGCGGTATTTCTTCATCGGAACCAGCACCACGTGGCCTTCTTCCACCAGCGCTTCCAACTCACCGGGAGCCCACACCTCGATATTCCGGCCGCTGATTTCCAGTAGCGCTTCCAGCTCTTTTTCGGTGGGCAGCCGGTCGCCGGTCTGGTATCCGCTTTCGCGCAGCCGCGCCAGCACCGCCAACAGGGTCGGGAAGACGTTTAGGTAGCTGGCGCCGATGTTTCCCTTGCCCGGCGGGTTGTTGAAGTAGATCAGCCCGATGCGCTTTTCCGCGTTCGGCTTCTCTTCGAGCGCCAGCCAGCGCGCGCCGCGGCTGACCGCCATCTCGATTCGTTCCCGTATCGGCCTGGTCACCGGACCGGCCACACCCGCGGCCTTCTCCGTCGTGCCGACGATGATCGGTTCGGTAGCGCCCGCGATCTCCGGTAGCGCCACCTGCGTGGACAAACGCTCGGGCGCGATCCCGAAGGCGGACTTGCTCCACACCTCGTAGGAATCCCGCGATGTCATCAGGTCGATGACGTGCAGTCCGTAGCGTTCCAACGTCTCGCTGTCGGAAGCCTGCGCGAATCCCAGATTGAAGCAGTACAGCAGGCGTAGCGGAGAGCTTCCCGGCTCGCCCAGCAGCGGCACCAGTTCGGGAACCGGCCAGCCGAAAACCGGCACCGCGCCAATCCCGCGTTTTTCGAGCGCGGCGATCAGCGCGTCGATATGTTCCAGATCCCGAACCTTGTAATTCGTCTGATAGAAGAGGATCCCGGCCAGCGGCGCGCCAGCCGGGACAAGCCTCTGAGCACCGTACCACGCGAGGTAATCGTTCAGCGATTCGAAAGGCCTGTCCGCCCGTGGATGGTAGATGCCCTTAACGACATGCTGCTGCGCCGCCGCCACGGCAACCGCCTTTTCGCCACCGCCAAGTTTGTAGCAGTAGCTCAGAAACGCGCTGAGGTTATCGGCTCCGCCGTTGTACCAATACTCGTAAGCGGAGGCGCTCGCTTTGACGTCCGGCTTCACGCCCCAGCGGTGCTCGACGATGTCCGGCGGCTGCGCCACGATCACGGCCCCCGCGCCGGCGGCCTTCCGTGCGGCAGGCGCGAACCGCGCGTACATCGCCGCGTTCATCAGGTAGGCGTAGATGACGCGGGCCGCGGCCACCTTCTCCGGCGGCGTATCGCCGTCGATCACCAGCAACTCGATCAGCCCCTTTCCGTTGAGGCGCTCGAACTCGCCGAGCGCCTCCGGCAGTTGCTGCGGATTGCTGGTGTAGACGGCGACCCGCACGGGATCGGCGGCGCGTCCCGTTCCGAGCGCGATCAGCGTCAATAGCGCAAATTGTGTCCAGCGTTTCACTAGGCTTACGGCTTATGCGGGTGCTCGTGTGGTTCCAGTTCCTCCGGTTCGTGGGAATGACCGTGCGGGCCGTGTTCCTCCTCATGCTCGTGCTCGTGTTCATGAGCATCGCCCGCATGGGAATGCTCGTGCCCATGCTCGTGCTCATGTTCGTGTTCGTGGACGTGGTCGTGGTCGTGCTCGTGAGTGTGTGCAGACTCGTCGTGCGGGTGCTCGTGTGTATGAGTATGAGCGTGTTCGTGCTCATGCTCGTGGCGATGATCGTGCTTACCTTCCATTGGATTCCTCCCTCTTCAAGACGTCAAACGAAAACCGGCTCACAGCCGGAATCGCAAACCGAGCGACACAACGCGCCCCGGAGCGAGATAGTACTCGTGATATTGCCGGTCCAAAACGTTTTGCGCGCTGACGAAAACGGTCGCGTACTTCTCGAACTGGTAGCTCACGGTCGCGTCCACCAGAAAGAAGGCATCGTAGGCGCCGTACACGCCCTTCAAGGTGTCGGTGTTGAGATCGTTGCTGTAGATCTTTCCGAAATACTGCCCGTTGAAGGAGCCGCTCCAGCTGCGGCGTTCGGCCATGATCGAGAACGAGCTGATATTCCGCGGCACGAACGGTACGCGCCGGCCATTATCGCCTGGCACATACTGATTCTGGACGATGCGGGCGTCGGTGATGGTGTAGGTTTGGCGCAGGAGCAGCCAGGAGGTCACACGCTCGCGCAGCCCTAGTTCGGCGCCGCGCGTCCGCCCTTGGCCGGCGTTGAAGTACTTCTGGCTGGCCCCGGTCGGGTCGTCCGCGAGGTCCGTCGAGCGATACACCAGGTTGTGGATTCGGTTCTCATAGTAAGCCGCATCCACGTCCAGGACGCGCCCGATGGATTTGCGAAGGCCCACTTCCCAGCTCTTCAGCCGCTCCGGCTCGAGCAGGGGATTCGACAGATAGCTGGTCCCCGTGCTGGATCTCCAGCTCCGATACAACTCATACACCGTGGGATTCCGGAACGCCGTGCCGGCGCTTCCGCGCAGGGACCAGCCGGCGCCCAGATCGTACGCCGCCGCCAGTTTGCCCGAGAGCGAAGCGGTGGTCCGCTCCGGGTAGTTAATGGGAGCGGCATTGAGAGCCGGGATGCTCAACCCATCGCGACCCTTCCAGTAGTCCAGGCGGCCGCCCGCCGTAACGTGTAGCCGATGAGTGAGAGAACGCCGGTACTCCAGATACTCGGCCTGCGTGAGGGCCTTGCCCCTGCCATGGGTCGCCATGCTGATGTGGCTGTCGCGAATCGCCCAGTTGGAGAGGTTGTACTCCGTGATGGTACTTTGATCGTGGCGAGCTTCGGCTCCGACTACCAGCTCCTGCCCCGGAGAGATGCTCCAGTTCCACTGCGCATCCCCATGCCACGTGCGATTCGGGCGCTCGGCCGTCTGGCCGGGTCCGCTGGCCGCCAGGGCGGTGCTACCCGGCGTCAGGTAGTAATCGTACGGAACGTCCTGCACGCCGCCGGACAGACGAATATATTGCGCCGGCGAAAAGGAATGAAACACTTGCGCGTTGGCAATTTGCGAAGCTCCCTCGCCGGGACCGGAAAGAAACCCGCCGGGCGTCAGCGAGAAGCGGCGCAGCGTGCCGTCGTTGAAGAAGAACGTGCCGCTTTGCGTGGGTTGCCCGCTGGCATCGAGGATGAGCGATTTCGCAGCGTCGTAACCGTAGCCGTAACGGCGAAAGATGTACTGCAACGAAGCCGTCGTTTTGGGCGAGAACGTGTAATCGATCTTGCCTCGAAAAACGTGCTGGTTGAACCAGTTGTTGCCCTGCTGGCCCACCACGTAGCGCGAACCGCCGGTCGTGGTCGGGGTGAACGCCGGTGCGGGGATCAGTGGTCCGGTGGCCGAACTCACCGCCGTCGCGGTCGCAAAAATATTGTTGGTCGAGTATCCGCCATATTGCTGCCTTTGATAACTGGCGGCCACTCCCAGCTTCTTCCAGAAGCGCTCGCTGTAACGCATGGTGTACTCCGCCGCGTTGTACGTTCCATACTGCCCCTCCACTTCGATCTGGCGTCGATCCACCGGCCGGGTAAGAATGTTCACTACACCGCCCATGGCGTCTCCGCCGTACAGAGAAGAGAACGGCCCGCGCGCGACTTCCACGCGATCCACTTCCGTGACCGGCAAGGTGGCCCAGAAGACTCCACCGGTATAAGCGTCGTTCAAGGGCTGGCCATCGAGCAGAATCAGGACGCGCGTCTGGTTCGAACCGCGAGCGTCGAAGCCTCGCATGCCGACGCCAGTCAGCGTATCCTGCGATCCTTTCGACCGTAACGAATACAAACCCTCGATCAACCCCAAGCCCTGATCGAGGGTCCGGGTATTCCGCATCTCCAACTCCGTGTGGGTCAGGATGCTGGTAGACACCGGCGATTCCTTCAATTCCGTTGGTGTCCTGGTGCCCGTGACCACAATCGTGGTCTTGATGTGGAAGGGGTCCGAGGCGTCCTGCCGCACGCCATCGCCGGGCGGCTGAGTCTGCGCAAAGAGCCCGCCCGCGAGAACCGTCATGAGAACAAGTTTGGGTGTGTGCATGATCGAAGGCACACTGTATCACATTTCGTGCTACGAATTGCTGGTTCGTATGCAGCGCACGTGTTCGCTGCAGCGTGTCGTGTCCGCAGGGACCGCTGAGAGAAGTGGTGGAATCCGGGAAACTCCAAGCTGTAGGCTCGGCCTAATCCGGCGCTGCTGTCCTATGGACCCTTGCGGATCACGGCGCGGATCACGCGGCCTTTGATGTTGTCGGGCCCCCATCCATCACGGACGTCGTCGGAGTCGGAATACCGCTCGAGCCGGAGGCCGGTGAGTTTCAAGGGTAACAGGAGTTGGACCAGCAGCTCGCAGAAGTTGCCTTCGCACACGATCCGGCCGCCGGGCCTGAGCGACTCCCAGAGCTTCCGGCCGAACACGGTTTCCAGGTCTCTGTCGTCCGCGACGATGTAGGAGAGAACGATCAGGTCCCAGCGTTCACGGCCGAAGTTGAAATCGCGGTGACCGGCCTGGACAATTTCGAACTTCGCGTTGAGTTTCTCCGCCCGTTCGCGGGCGAGTGCGATCCCCTCGGGAGAAATGTCATAGCCCGTGACCTTCCATCCGAGCGAGGCCAGATACAGGCTGTTTCGCCCGTTGCCCATTGCCACGTCGACGGCGCGGCCCGGTGGCAGGTCGTGGACCACATCGGCCAGCAGGCGAAGGGGCCGCTCCGGACCGCCGCCGAACTTGAACATGGCGTCCCAGTAGAGCATGCTGTTGGAGCGGCTCTTCAGGCGCAACTCGCTCGAGATCGCCTTGACGCGCCGCTCGGCATCTTCCGGTGAAAGCCCATCGGCAACCAGCCTCTCGGCGTAAAGATCCATCGCCGGTTTTCCGTGGACGGTAGTAGCCGGGCTGTTCCGGACCCAGTTCGCGAAATGCTGCCAAATCTCTTCGGGGGTTTGCGCCGGCGCGAGGGAGCACCATGCCGCCAGGAACAGAAGCGTAGATATCCGACGGGTCATTCTCATACAGTACACCCCCTCGGGCGGTCCGCTCTTGACAATTCTCTGCACTTCACGGTAACATACGATTCTCACTTTCGTATGCGCCTTTGCCGGCTCCAGCCATGCAAGCCGCTGTGCTTGCATACGCCCCCGCCCGGCCGCGATATTGATCGGGCATAACGGCGGGTCGGGCCGGGCCGCGCTGCCTGCTGTCGACTGCGGACGGCCCCGCGGACTGGAGCCGGGCATTCTGTTGTCCGAAGAGGGTGCCCGTTTCAGGGAGAGCCTGAAATCGCCCTGATATTGAATGGTTTCTTAGTTTAGGAGGAATAACTGGTGTTGGATTATCGGAAGTACTGTGTTCCCCTCATTCTGGGTCTCATGTGTTCTTCCCTGACGCTTACGGGGCAATCGACGACGGGACGAATTCTAGGAACAGTCACGGATCCTTCAGCCGCTGCGATCAACCGGGCCGACGTGACCATCGTAAACGAGGGGACGTCGGTAAAACGAACCATCGCGACCGCCCAAACGGGAGCCTATGAGTTCCCTAATCTCGAACCGGGCGCCTACACGCTCGAGGTACAAGCTCCTCAGTTTCAGACCTACCGTGTAGAACATGTGGACCTTCAGGCTCGTCAAACCATTCGCCTTGATGCTTCTCTTCCCCTGGCCGCTGGCCGGCAGGTTGTGAACGTCACCGGCTCTATCGCGCCGGCGATCAATTCCGAAACGTCGAACATCGCTCAAACCAAGTCGGGTCGGCAGTTGATCGGCCTGCCGGTCACGCTGGGAGCTCGCGCAGCCGGGACGACCAGCCCGATTTCCACACTGACGGCACAGCCGGGGGTCCAGACGGATAGTAACGGAGGTCTGACCGTGCTGGGAGGTCAGCCGACCTGGCTCTCAGTGACCGTCGATGGAATCAGCGCTGTCGGAATCCGCAGCAGCGGCCCGCTGAAGGAGCTATTTCCGTCTCTTGACACCATCGAAGAAATCAGAGTCAGCGAGGCAAATAATACCGCGGAATTCGGTGGCGTCTCCGACATCACGACCATAAGCAAGAGTGGGACTAATTTGCTGCATGGCGCTGCCTTTTGGAATTTTCAAAACTCCGTCATGGACGCCAATAATCCTCTATCTGCGACAAAGCCGTTCAAGATCATGAACGATTTTGGTGCAAGCGCAGGCGGCCCGATCGTTCGGAATAGAACATTCTATCTGGCGTCGTTCGAGGGCCTGCGGCTACCCCGTCAGCAGTTCGTCTCGCAGAGCGTGCCTTCCCTGGCGTTCCGACAGGGGAATTTGTCGAGCGTGACGACGCCTATTTACAATCCAGCAACCGGCCTGCCATTCCCCAACAATCAAATCCCAGTGAACCCCACTTCAGCGAAGCTCTTGAATCTGCTCTTTCCGCTGCCCAACGCGGGATCGCCCAATTCGCAGACCAACAACTACCAGCAACTGTTTCGGGTTCCAATTAGCTCAAATCAAGGGGACCTGCGAATCGACCAGGTCCTGTCGTCACGGCAGACAGTCTTCGCGCGGTGGACCTACAAGGATATCCAGGCATCGGTCGTCCCTACCGGTAGCGCCAGTTTCGGAGCGTATCAGACTCCCGACCAGGACTGGGGGTTGACCGTCGCTCATACTCTGGTCTTCAGACCGAATGTCTTGAACGAACTTCGGGGCGGATTCACGGGCCGCAATTTCTCGACGGGCATTTCCGAAAACGCGGCTACCGTCCAGAGTCAACTCGCAATCAACGGACTCCCGGCGGCGCCTCCGGGAGCAGTTTTGCCCAACGTTCAGATCTCCGGTTACCAGTCCTCCGGGGCATTCTCCAGCATGGGTTCGGACCGCAACTATCAGCTATTGGATAATCTGAGCTGGGTCAAGGGCCGTCATTCGTTCAAGGTGGGCGGAGACGCCCGCTATTTGGCGGCCACGTCGAATACGGCTGGAAGAAGCAAATCTCTCGGTGCGTATACCTTCAGCGGAGCCGTGACCAGCCTCGCCAGTAACGGTCAGACAGCCAGCACCAGTAATCCGGCTGTTATCGGTAGTCCGGTTGCAGCCTTTCTACTCGGAATTCCCGACACGACTTCTTACGCGTCGATCACCGCGGCTAATTTAGACGCTTATTCGATGCACTACGCGTTCTATGCTCAGGACGATTGGCAGGTTAGCCGAAAGCTGACCCTGAACTACGGCCTTCGGTATGAGTACAGCCCGATGCTTCATGATCGCGATAATAACGTTTCAAACTTCCTGCCGGATTATGTCAGTATCGTCAATGGCCAAACGGTTCGTGGCGCGGTTGTGGTGCCCAACCAGCAGGGCCTGAGCCTCACCAATCCAGGATTCGCCGCATCCATCTATCCGACGCCTATCATTACCGCACAACAAGCGGGGATTCCCTCAGCCCTACGTTATTCCCAAAAGACCGACTTCGCGCCACGCTTCGGGTTCGCATACCGTCCTTTTGCGGACACCAAGACCGTCGTCCGGGGCGGCTACGGGGTGTTCCGAATTATACCGTTGGGCGGATTGGTTACGGCTCTGTACGGCACCAACACCATCAACGCACCGACGTTTACGCAGCAGATCGTGAACGGCCAACCGACCCTCCAGTTTCCCTCGCCTTTCCCCGCCTCGGTAACCCAGACGGTGGGGACGCAAACCCTTGTACAGGCCGAGCAGCTCCATTATAGGGACCCCTACGTCCAACAATGGAATCTTACGGTAGAGCGTGAAATCGCGCGTAATACGGCGCTTCGGCTTACCTATAACGGCTTGATCGGAACGGATTTGTCGACGACGATCAATCAGAATCAGGTGCCTGCCAATACAGTCGGGTACAATGTCGCGAAACTGAGCCGGCCCTATCCCCTATGGGGTTTGATTCAGAGCGTGTTTAACGGTGCATCGAGCCGCTACAACGCGGGCACGGTTGAGGTCGCCCGGCGCTTGCTGGGAGGAGTGCAATTTCAGGCGTCTTACACGCTTTCGAAGAATCTTTCGAATGCCAATGGCTTGGCGCCGACCACCTTCGCAAGCGAAAACGGGTTTCTGATTGACGATCGGTTCAATCCGGGTATCGACATCGGCAACGCTGCCTATACGCGGAGAAGCCGCTTCCTTGCGACATTCCTGGCGCAGTTGCCGTTCGGGCGTGGCCATGCCTATCTCAAGGATGTACCCGCGTTGGTCAATTCAATTGTCGGTGGCTGGGAATTCGCTGGAGTCGCGCTGGCGCAAAGCGGACCGTTTCTGACCGCGACCGTGGCAGGCGCGGACCCTTCCGGAACCGGTCTCGTTACGCTGTGCGGTTGTAATGGGCGGCCCGACATCGTTTCCGGAAAGTCCGGAAACCTAGCCTCAACTAGCCGGTCCGTCAGCCGCTGGTTCGATGCGACGGCATTCGTAGTGCCGCAGAATAACATCGGGAGATTCGGAGATGCCCCCGTCGGAAACCTGGTCGGTCCCGGCACGGTCGGAATCTCGGCGTCATTACTCAGGAAGTTCCAAATCGCCGAGAGGATCGCCGCCCAGTTAAGCGTTCAAAGTACCAACGTGATCAATCACGTGAACTACGACATCCCGAACACGGTGTTTAACACCGCGGCTTTCGGCAAGATTTCAAACGTGCAGGCGGCTGAAGGAGCCGGGCCACGGGTCATTCAGGTGTCCGTGCGAATCGTGTTCTAGTATGACCCCGCGGCGCCGGGTCTTTCGGACCCGACTGCCGTTGAGACGAGCGGGGTATCTGGCAGGTGTGTGACGACTAGGAGCTTGGTATGCGCATAAACGGTTTGACCTCTGTCGCCCTCGGCCTGGTGGTCGTCGGCAGCGCGCTCGCGCATGATCTGTACATCATGCCGGAGCGCTTTCGCGTTTCCGTTGGTGAGACCATCGTGGTGGCCCTGCATAACGGTGACGCTTTTCCGGAAAGCGAAGCCAGCGTGTCGGTTGAGCGGTTGCGCGACACATCTCTGCGCTCAAATTCTCAAACCGCCCCCATCCAGAAGCTCCGTGTGGATGGCAATCGCACCATCGGCAACGTCAAGATACCAGGTTCCGGCGCACTGTTGCTGACGGTACGGACGATCCCGAATTTCATCGAGATTCAGCCGGACAAGTACGTGGCGTACCTCAAAGAAGAAGGGTTGAGCGAGGCGATCAATTGGCGAGCCCAGCATGGCGAGACGGACAAGCCAGGCCGGGAGCGCTACAGCAAGTACGCAAAGTCACTGCTCTCGGCCGGCAGCCCGAACGGTTTGTATTCAACAGTGACGGGCCAACTGATCGAGATCATTCCTGAAAAGGATCCTTACGGCCTCAAGCCGGGCGACTCGTTGCCGGTTCGCGTGCTCTTTCGGGGTTCGCCGGCGCCGAATCTTCAGATCGAAGCCGCTTGGGCCGGTCCCCACGGCAAGGCAGTCCACCCTGTCGGACGGACGGACGCGGATGGGCGCATCACTGTGCCGTTGGCCCAAGCCGGCAAGTGGCGTCTTCACACAACCAGAATGGAACGCTGTTCCGATCCGAAAGCGGCCGACTGGGAGAGCTTCTGGGCTAGCCTGACGTTCGAACTTCGTTGAAGCTCACCTCGAGCGCCAATCCGTTGGGGAACTTTCATGCGGACGGGTATTACTAAGAGGACGAGCATTTACAGATCTTCGGTTGGACCCCGCTGGTTCCTATCTGCTGCAGACGGCCTCGCGGACTTCAGCCGGGCATTCTGGCCGGCGAAGGGGAATTGTGCGCCCCGGAAAAGAGCGCCGGTGAATGTCAGGGAAGCGGCGATCGGGCTGGCGCGTGGCACGGAAACGGACGGATTGTGACGGAGGCTATGAATGGGAACGAATTGGACGAAGCGCGACGTCGTTGAACTTTTGGATTTCTACGTGTGGAATCTCCGGATTCTGGCTAGGCGATCCGGGGGGCCGGATCCAGCAGAGGAGGAACTCTGCCTACCCGCCAAACGGTCGATCGAGAAGTGCGGTCGTCATCCCCTCTACGACTTTGACCTGGCGGGTATCAAGGCTAGTGGCTATCCGGAAGTATTCGACAGACCTGCCTCGGCTATATACGCCACTCCCCGGAGGTTCCTCAAGTTCGTTGCGGACGCGCTCAAGGACAAGGCCCGGAAATCGGCTGAAGGAGCATTCCTGGTCCGCGAGTGGCTTCGGTTGCCAGCCGAGACCATTGCGCTTGATCCCCGCTACGTGGCATTCCGGACGGCACACGATTGGGTCGTCCTTCATGCCAAGGTTCTGGCCCAAGACAAAGCTGCCAGCGGGCAGGCACTCAATCTGAGCGGCCCCCCGGACGCGTTCCACGTGGAGCTGCCTTTCGACGTCCCCTACGAAACTGCGGCATTGATCGCTGGCAATCCTCTCATTCTCGCTAATGGTGGTTTCCGGAACCGATGGGACCCGGACTACGCCGAGCCGTGGCACCAAGTCCGCGATCCCATCGAGGCGATCCACTACTTCCACTTTCGCGGCACGACCCTGCCCCAGGAACTTCGCGGAGGGCCCGGCATAAACCCAAAGGGATTGGCCGATTTGGTCGCCATACAAATAACGCGGGACGGGAACGTAATCGCATCCCACGCCTGGCGCGGTTGGCCGCCGGAGGATGTCGAGCGCGACCCTCGGTTCATCGCCCACAAGTGCGCCTTCAACCGCGGCATGGTCCCGAGAATGGCGGTCAGGCACGATGAATGGCGCCGGTCGAGAACGGAGCCATTGGAGATAGTCAAGCAACTCGGCTCCGAGGAGTTCGCGGCATTCTTCGGCGAGACGATAGAATACGCCGGCAAGCCCAACTGAACTGGCGGCTTTGCCGAGCGTGCCCAGGAGGGACACCGGCCGGACAGTCGCCGCCATCACCATCGCCCGCTGTGGTGCGGTCTCGCAGCCGGCATCGGCTTACGGCTTGTGCGGGTGTTCGTGTGGTTCCAGTTCTTCCGGTTCGTGCGAATGGCCGTGCGGGCCGTGTTCCCCCTGGTGCTCGTGCTCGTGTTGATGAGGATCGCCTGCACGGGAATGCTCGTGCCCATGCTGATGCTCATGTTCGTGTTCGTGGACGTGGTCGTGTTCATGAGTGTGCGCAGACTCGTCGTGCGCGTGCTCGTGTGTATGAGTGTGAGCGTGTTCGTGCTCATGCTCGTGGCTATGATCGTGCTTACCTTCCATTGGGTTTCCTCCCTCTTCAAAACTTCAAACGAAAACCGGCTCACAGCCGGAATCGCAAACCGAGCGACATGACGCGCCCCGGGGCGAGATAGTACTCGTGATATTGCCGGTCCAGAACGTTTTGCGCGCTGACGAACACCGTTACGTACTTCTCGAACCGGTAGCTCAGGGTCGCGTCCGCCAGAAAGAACGGATCGTAGGCCCCGTACACTCCCTTCAATGTGTCGGTGTTGAGATCGTTGCCGTAGATCCTTCCGAAATACTGCCCGTTGACGGAGCCGCTCCAGCCGCGGCGTTCGGCCATGATCGAGAACGAGCTGACGTTCCGCGGCACAAACGTCACCCGCCGTCCCTGAGTGGCGGGCGCATACTGGTTCTGGACGATGCGGGCATCCGTGATCGTATAGGTTTGCCGCAGCAGCAACCAGGAGGTCACACGCTCACGAAGCGCCAGTTCGGCGCCGCGCGTCCGCCCTTGACCGGCGTTGAAGTATTTCTGGCTGGCCCCGGTCGGGTCGTCCGCAAGGGCCGTGGCGCGATACACCAGGTTGTGGATCCGGTTTTCGTAGTACGCCGCATCCACGTCCAGGACGCGCCCGATGGACTTGCGAAGGCCCGCTTCCCAGCTCTTCAGCCGCTCCGGCTCCAGCATGGGATTCGAGAGATAGGTGGTCCCCGTGCTCGATCTCCAGGTCCGGTAGAGCTCATACACCGTGGGATTCCGGAATGCGGTGCCGGCGCTTCCCCGCAGGGACCAGCCGGCGCCCAGATCGTACGCCGCCGCGAATTTGCCCGAGAGCGAAGCAGCGGTTCGTTCCGGGTAGCTAATGGGAGCGGCATTGAGAGCCGGGATGCTCAACCCATTCCGACCCTTCCAGTAGTCCAGGCGGCCGCCCGCCGTCACCTGAAGTCGATGAGTGAACGAACGCCTGTACTGCACATACTCGGCCTGTGTGAGGGCCGTGCCCCTGCCATAAGTCGCCATGCCAATGTGGCTGTCGCGAATCGCCCAGTTGGAGAGGTTGTACTCCGTGATGGCGCTTTGATCGTGGCGCGTCTCGGTTCCGAGAACCAGTTCCTGCCGCGAAGAGATGGTCCAGTTCCACTGCGCGTCCCCGTGCCACGAGCGATTCGGGCGCTCGGCGGTCTGGCCGGGTCCGCTGGCCGCCAGGGCAGTGCCGCCAGGCGTCAGGTAGTAGTCGTACGGAACGTCCTGCACTCCGCCCGACAAACGAATATATTGCGCCGGCGAAAAGGAATGAAACACTTGCACATTGGCGATTTGCGAGGCGCCCTCGCCGGGTCCGGAGAGAAACCCGCCGGGTGTCAGCGAGAAGCGCCGCAGCGTGCCGTCGTTGAAAAAGAACGTGCCGTTTTGCGTAGGTTGCCCGCTGGCATCGAGGAGGAGCGAGTTCGCCGCGTCGTACCCGTAGCCATAGCGCCGCCGGATGTACTGCAACGAAGCTGTCGTCTTTGAGGAAAAGGTGTAGTCGAGCTTCGTTCTAAAGACGTGCTGGTTGAACCAGTTGTTGCCCTGCCGGCCAACCACGTAGCGCGAACCGCCGGTCGTGGTCGGGGTGAACGCCGGTGCGGGGATCAGTGGTCCGGTGGCCGAACCCACCGCGGTCGCGGTCGCAAAGATATTGTTGGTCGAGTATCCGCCATATTGCTGCCTTTGGTAACTGGCGGCCACGCCCAGCTTCTTCCAGAAACGCTCGCTGTACCGCAAGGTGTACTCGACCGCGTTGTACGTTCCGTACTGCTCCGCCACTTCGATCTGGCGTTGATCCACCGGCCGGGTGAGAATGTTCACCACACCGCCCATGGCGTTTCCGCCGTACAGAGAAGAGAACGGCCCGCGCGCCACTTCCACGCGTTCCACCTCCGTCGCCGGCAAGGTGGCCCAGAAAACTCCGCCGGTGTAAGCGTCGTTCACCGGCTGGCCATCCAGCAGAATCAGGACCCGCGTCTGGTTCGAACCTCGGGCGTCGAAGCCTCGCATGCCGACCCCAGCCAGCGTGTCCTGCGACCCTTTCGAGCGAAACGTGTAGAGACCCTCCACCAGGCTCAAGCCCTGATCCAGAGTCCGGGAGTTGCGCATGTCCAGCTCAGTGCGGGTCAGGACACTCGTAGACACCGGCGATTCCTTCAATTCCGTTGGTGTTCTGGTGCCCGTGACCACGATTGTGGTCTTGATGTGGAAGGGGTCCGAGGCGTCCTGCTGCACGCCATCGTTGGCCGGCTGAGTCTGCGCCAACAGACCGCCCGCCACAACCGTCATGAGAAAGACTTTGGTCGGAAGCATGATAGAAAGCTGACTCTATCACACTTCGTGCTACGATTGTCCACTTCGTATGCATTCATATTGCCGCTTCGGGTGCGGCAAAATGACGCGGCTCGCGTCAGCCGGGTGCATGGTACACTGCTTTCCAAGGGATGCTGGGGACAAGAGACAACTTCCGCTTGGTGCGCGCCGTTATAGCTGTAAGCCTGGCTCTGCTCCTATCGTTCGCTTCCCTGGCGCCGCTTGCGGCCAGCTCATTTAGCTCATCGGCCTCGTGCTGTTGCCGGGGCCGCGCGAAGTGCTGCTGCCGTAAGGCAAACGCGAAGCCGCCGGCCGGCCCGGCGCTTTCCAGCAGACCCTGCGGCGCCGATTGCAGCCGGCTGACGCTGGGCAGCATCGGCACGGCTGGATTCGTACGGCCATGGTCCCGGTCCTTAGCGCCACCCATTGAGGCTCTGGCTAATGCGCGCGCCGCCGAGTTCGCTCCGGCAGCGAACCTCTGGCACCACGCCCTGCGGCAACGGCCTCCTCCGCCCCCTTCCCCGTTAGCGTAACCATTTCTTGCTTTTTCTTGGAGATTGAGGGGGGAAAGACTGTGAGTTCACGAATCTTAACGACATTTACGTTTCTGGCTCTGGGCGCAATCACCGCCGCCGCGCAGGAGTCCATTCAATATGGGAGTATCGGCGGGCGTGTCGCGGACGCGACGGGAGCCGTGATTCAAAACGCCA
>Ga0182021_10004181_pt1 | contig 16930 bp, 16 predicted proteins | sample 612E3MmetaG_FD_120493 | JGI IMG/M metagenome (GOLD analysis project Ga0182021, IMG submission 120493) | Permafrost microbial communities from Stordalen Mire, Sweden - 612E3M metaG (Illumina Assembly) | ecosystem: Environmental > Terrestrial > Soil > Wetlands > Permafrost | place: Sweden...
GATAGGCTTGCAGGTACTGATCCACCCACCGCTTGCGGAATTCGTCGCCGCTCGCGAGCCACGGTTCGGGGAAACCACCCCGAAACCAAAACTCGTGTGCCCGCCCCACGGTCCCGCGCGGCTTCAAGCCCTCGATCAACTCGGCCGCCTTGGCCTTGCGGTTGAGCAACCGGCGCAACAGCGAGTCTCGGCCCGATGTCTGCGTGACCTCCTCCCAGGACAACGGCGCCAGCTCGATAATCCCCACCCGGCCTGCCAGGGTCTCAGAAACTGAGCGCAACAGATCGGGCGAACTGGATCCGGTGATGACGAAACGACCCTTTTCAGAACGCCGCTCATCGATGGCCACACGCAGAGCGGGAAACACCTCGCGCACGAGTTGACCCTCATCCAGAGCCACGCGCCTGGGATTGAGGCGAAAGAACGCGTCAGGATCGCGAGAAACGATATCGTGATCAGCCCGTCGTTCCATGTCGAGTTGTTTCCAACTCTGGGGCAGGGTCCGCAGCAGCGTCGTCTTGCCGCACTGTCGGATGCCAACAACGGCGACGCAGGGGAAAGTCCCCAGATAGCTATGCAGCAACGCCTCGCAGGACCGTTTCATACCGTGCATTTTGAAACCTATGCTTTGAAAATGCAAGCCCCCGCCGATCGATCCGCACCCCGAATCTCGGCCTAGATTCTACACGCCACGCCGATTCCGACGCCAATCCTGGTCAGAAGTCCTTCCAGGGCATTGCGTGACGACGTCACCTCCATGACGTCGCAGCGACGGATGCGATACCCCACGCCCACGCCCATCAAGAGCTCCGAGTGCTCCGAGGTAAATGACGTGCTTCCGGAGTAGTGGGGTGCCGTAATCAGCCCAACGTACAGCGCCTGGGTGAGATTCCCCCACAAACGTACGGGCACCCCGAAACCCGGCTCAAGGACGGTGCCGCCCGCGAACCAGTGCCAGGTGAAGACGCCATTGAACCCGACATCCAGGCGCGCCCGCCGCCACATGTGCAGCGACGTCCACGCACCTATCACCTCCGCTAGCTCTCGCTCGGCTTCGAGCGGAGGCACAAAACGGTCCTCCAGGCCGGCCTCTCCCCAACGCCAATGATAGGCGCGCCAGCGCACCCGTAGCTCGGGATTCGGGAAGTTGTCCAGGCCGGTCCCATAGGTTTCGGTATCATCCAGACGCGCAATTTCGTCCCCGCGCATTCCACTGCCGGCGGCCACAACCCGGTGACCCGAGCGCGCCCCGACCTCAATGCCAGCCCCGACACCGACCGCACCCTCAAGGTTCAAGCCGCCGCCGCCTGAGTAGTACGTCCGGCCGTTGAGAAGTTCGACCGAGAGCAGGCCCATTCCCAGTCCGGCTTGCAAACGTATGTGACGAGCAAGCAACACGCTTTCGTCATCCACCCAACGCTCTTCGCAAAACGCCACACCACAATGAAGGACGCACAACAAGACAAGGCAGACGCCAAGGCGCAGGATCACTGATCGGCTCCGCCCTGCACCGGCTGGAACCATAGACCCGCGCCCGACTTCATAAGGAAACCATCTGCGCTAGCGTTGATATTCTGGAGGTGTAGCACGCTCCCTTGGGTGATAGAGAGCGTTTGCGTGGCTCCCGAGTGGATGGGCACGCAGGTTGCCGACGGATCACAGCTATCACAATAAGTCAAAGTATTGCGAACTGACGCTGGAAGAGACGGGTCATCGGCGAATCCCAGCGCAATCGGTGTAAGATTGTAGGACTTGCCAACGGCCCCAGTCAGGCGGATCCAGCCGCTGATCCCGTCAACTGCGGGGAGGTCGATTTGGGTCGTAAGCTGCCCGTCGAGTTGAACCTCGCCCGCTGTCTCGCACGCCGGTCCCAGAAACGGAGCGGGCACGTAGAACTTGACTTGCAGGTCCGCAGGCCCCCACAACGTGAGCGTATACGTGCCCGGATCCATGAGGATCCAGTGAACTGCGCTCAGGTTGGTGGGAGCCGGATCGTCGTGAATCAAGAGGTACGGCCCGGCATCCTCCCAACAGGTCTTCCACACCGCAAGATCGCTTCCGCTCTTCAAGAGGACCACCCCGTTTTGGCCGTCGGCAACCGTTATCGTACGATGAATCCCGTTCGCGCAGTCTTGGGTCACCTCCTCGCTCAGGCCTAGTGGAGGACCTGTCGTCCAACAATCCCAGTCGCCGAAGCATCCACTCAGCCCCGAATCTAGCTCGCCTGCCTTGTTGGCGCTTTGCCAGGCCTCGTCGATGGACACGGGGTAGAAACGGGCGAACTCTGCTTCAAAATCGGCGGCGTCAGCCTCGTCCGGAACTGCGTGGTACAGCTGGCTGAAGTTCTGCATTCCGTACTGCCGGATCAGGTAGGAAGCCAATCTGCCGACTAGGGCGTACCCGGCATCTGAGTCCGCATGGACGTGGAGAAGGTCTCGCCAATCGTAGGAAGCCAGCGCCAGACTGTCCATTGGGTCGCACGACAGGGCGACCGCAATCCCTTCTCTTAGGAGACCATTAGAAGGCCAATCACCCCAGGCCCGGTAGACATAGGCATGAACTAGCTCGTGCGGTTCAAAATAGTTGAACGAGTACACTGAATCACCGATGCATACACCGCCCGAGCCAGGGAAAGCCTCGACATATCCCTCAAGACTCTCATACCGGTAGTATCGGAAGGGCGGCGCATCCGGGTTCGAGGACAGTCCGACCATCCCGCCAATCATTTCAGCGTGCTTGTCGAGCAACGGAAGGAGGCCTGGGCACAGCGACTCGTTCACCTGGTCGTGGTACTCGAAATACTGTGACCGGCTCACGTCGCCCACAAACGGCACTGGCGCCTCCTCACGGCAAGCGACAGTCGCCAGAAAAGTCACCGCCGCAACATGCCCGAGCCATGATGGTCTTCGCCAACGTGAGGCGCGACAAATGGGCGCTTCAGTGCCGACTTGCCAGCGACTGGCTGCTTCCCGCTGCAAGCTCCGATCATTCGCCATGACACCTTCTGGGAGGAAGACAGCCTTCCTCGGGAAAAATCAATCGTAGCAAGCCATCCGACCCGAGGCAAAACCTCGACCGGGTAGCCCGACAGGAGCACGTATCCTGCGTCTGTGGTAGCCCGTTTCTAGGTCAGCGATGCCACGCCATAGTGAAGTTCTTGACCGAGTGCAAGCGCTTGAGGACGAGATCCGCATCATCAAGCAAGCCCTGTCGCCCAAGGCACGCTTTGCCGTCGCGCTCGCGCGGACGCGGGCGCGGGCCAGGGGCGTCAGCCCGCGCGAAGTAGCTCGTATCGCCGACCGCGCGGTGCGTGGGGTCCGGCGCTCGGCATCACGACGATCCGCCTGATGAGTCCCCGTCGGCCGCGGGCTGTCCTCGATACTTCCCTTACCGCGCGGACTTCCGATGCAAGATCTTGAGGAACTTCTCGCGATCGGTGGCGCCGAATTCGCGCGTCCCCAGCAAGGCCACGCCGAACACCAGCCCGGCCAGAGCCATGGCTGTCGCGCCGGCCACGATGCCAGCGCCCGGCACCAGGCGAGCCGCGCCCACAGCAAGAGCCGTCGCGAGCAGCACACGCAACACCGAAAGCAACGGCAGCCCGGCGCCAAAGCGACGCCACAGATAGCCGAGAGCCGCCAAAAAGCCGACCAGCATGCCGGCCGCGGTCGACACGGCTGCGGCTGACAACATGGCTGGGCCGGCAGCAGCGTGCGGAACCAGGGTGAAAGCCAAGCCAGTGCCCGCGACCAAGGTGATGGCCACCAGGGCCACCGCGACATAGGGCCGGCCCGACGCTGTCACGATCGATCCTGCAATCGACAGCAATGCCAGCGCGACCACACCAGCGGCCAGGATGGGAAGCGCCGCCGCGCCGGTGCCATAGCCAGCCGGATAGAAGATCCTCAATAGCGTCGCGGGTCGCGCGCCCAGCACCACGGCCATGGCTGCGCCGAATATGAGCGCGTAGCGCAGGGTCTGCCGCACATAGGCCCGCGTCGCCTCGGCGTCTTCGGCAAAGGTGGAACGCGAAACCAGGGGAAAGATCACGAAGGTCACCACCAGCAGCGCCTGGTAGGGAAGCAGCGCCAGACTGCGAACCGCCTCGTACACTCCTACCAGCGCGTCGGCCTTGCTCCCCTGCCCCGCGAGCGCAGCCCCGGCAAAACGCCGCAGCAGAAGCGAGTCGTAGCTCAGCGCCAGATTGATGAGCCCGGTGTAGGTCACCGCGCCTCCCATGAACACCAGCAGGCGCGCGGGCGAGAAGCGACCTTGCCCTGGGGCCAGCCACATCTTGCGCGCGGCCACCAGCATAATGACGACCGCCGCAGCGATGAACCCGGCGAAAGCCCCGGCCACCGAATGCCCGGCCATGTGCCCGACCGCCGCGCCGGCGAGAAGAAGCACTGTCTTGGTGATGGAAAAGCCGACGTCGAAACTCGCCTGCACGTGAAAGCGGCGCTGGCCGTTGGCCGTGCCCACGAACACCGTATAGAAGGCGTAGACTAGTGGGATCGCCGCGGCCAGCCGAAACAGCGATGTGTGCTCCGGGGCATTTACGAACCCGGCCACCAGCGGGGCCGCCAGGAAAAAGGCCACCGCCACCGCCACGCCCAGGATGCTCTGTAACTTCAGGCCCGCGCGCTGGACCGCGCCGGCCCGCGCATCGTCCTCGGCGGTGAACTTGGAAACCGATTGGATGGTCCCCTGCACGATGGTGTTGTTCACGATGGAGATGGCGTTGTTCACCACCGAGAAAGCGCCGTATTCGGCCAGGTCCACCACGCGGGCGAGCAGAAACTTCTGCAAGGCCCCGAACACCATGAATGAGGCTTTGGCGAATCCGATGAACAGCACGCCGTGGCCCACCTCGACGGCACGGTCGGGCTGTGTGGTCTTGTTGCTTTCGGTCACGGCGGGGAGGTTACCCGCTTTTCTAGCGAACCGTTGCCTCAAACCACCGTGGCCAAGTAAGAAGCAGTGGAAAGTCGCGAGCAAATCCAGCCATAGTGGGCGGCCATGATGTCTTGGTCATGCATGAACTTCAAGGGCCAGCCCGTCTGGGTGCGGGTGGGCGACGACCAGCGGCCGGTTCTGGACAGCGACGGCCGGGCGGAGATGAAGTACCGCCAGGAAGATCCCAAGAGCTACCGGCCCTCGCCTGGCAACCTGGTGCCGCCGGCCGAGCAGGGGAGCCCGCCCGCCTCCCCTGCCCAGCCCCGGCCCCCGCGTGCGCCGCGTGCCACGTCCGCATCTTCGCCAAAGCCTCGGGCCCGCTCCGCGTCTACCACCGACGACCACGCCCCCGACACGATCCACGTGTGGACCGACGGGGCTTGCTCCGGCAACCCCGGCCCCATGGGAATCGGCATCGTGGTTGTCGCCGACCGCGAGCGTGCAGAACGCGGCGAATACCTGGGCGTGGGCACCAACAACATCGCCGAACTGACCGCCATTTCGCGCGGGCTCGACTTGGCAGCCGAGTTGGCGCCCGATCGTACCCGTCCCATTCGCGTCTACAGCGATTCCAACTACGCCCTGGGCCTGCTGGGCAAGGGCTGGAAAGCCAAGGCCAACCAAGAACTGGTGGCCAGCCTGCGCGAACAACTGGCGACTTTCTCGCAAGTGAAGCTGGTCAAGGTGGCTGGCCACGCCGGCGTGGACAACAACGAGCGCTGCGACCAGCTCGCCCGCCAGGCGGTCACGTCACGACATGACGTCTAGCATGGGAACCCTGAGAGGGTTCCCAAACCCTGGCATGGTCCGCGGCGAGCGAAGCTCGCCGACTCCCCACGCGACTAGCCTCGTGCTACCCGGCCGAGGCTCCGAATGCCTCGAAGGTCAGCAGGGTATAGGTTTCGCGGATGTGCGGAATGGGGTGGATTTCCCGTTCGATAAGCCGACCCACGCCGTCCACGTCGTCCACGTACAGCTTGACCAGCAGGTCGTACTGCCCGCTGATGCTATAGGCCTCCGAGAAACTTTCGATCTCGGCTATGCAGTTGGCCACCTCGGTCACATGGCCCGGGTCGGTCTTCAGCATGACGAAAACAGCTCGCATGGGTGGAGTCTACTCCGCTTCAGGCTGCACGGGATCGGGCCAGTGCGATAATCCGATGCGGTTGCCTTCGGGATCCTTGCAGTAGATGGTGAAGGCTGTCTGGTCGTAGACCGGCACGCCGGCCTTGGCCAGCCGATCAATCCACGCTGGACGCTCCGCGCGCCCGATGCGCAGGGCGAGTAGATGCAAACCCGGGCCGTCCGCGGCGAGCGGTTCGCCCTCGCTCGACGACTTCTCCAGCGCCAGAAACGCGCCCGCTCCCAGGTCGAGCCAGAGCGAGCGCTCGCCCTGACCATCCGGTGCTGGCCAGCGCCGCAGCACCCCAAGGCCCAGCGTCTGCACGAAGAAGCGCTCGGCACGCACCAGATCCTGGACCTTGATGGCGATGTGATGCACAGCCGTGGGACGCGACATGCCAGGCACTCTACACCGCGGAAAAGCGTTCGTGCTGCAGGCCACCGAGTCAGCTACAACCAAAGCTTCAACATATGGTGCCGCAAGGACGAGCCAACAACAAAAGGTGGCTCTTGCCCGCCGGTTCGCGACTCTTCCTCTGAAATGGATGCACAAATGCGCACTCAGCGTTTCTCGCTCGCTCTGGTTCTCTTAGCCGCGCCCTGGTTCACCCTCGCCTGTGCCAGCGATCCCAAGTCAACCACCTGGGTAGCTCCTCCGGCAGCGCCCGAGAGCTCGTCAGTGGCCCTCCACGGCAGGCTGAAGGTGGTCGGGACCCAACTTCAGGATGAAGCGGGAGCGCCGATCCAGCTCAAGGGTGTCAGCAGCATGTGGCTCAACTGGGAAACCATCCCCTATGCCGAGAGCAAGCCGGCCCTCATGTACATGCGCGACCACTGGAAGCTATCTGTGATCCGCGCCGCCATGGGCACCGATCAGTCGGGCGGCTACCTCTCGAATCCCGCGGGCATGCAGGCCAAGGTCGACCAGATCGTCCAAAACGCGATCGATCTCGGCGTGTACGTACTGGTCGACTGGCACACCGAAAAAGCCGTGGATCAACAGCACCAGGCAGTCGAGTTCTTCACCGCCATGGCGACGAAGTACGCCGCCTTTCCCAATGTCATCTGGGAGCCCTACAACGAGCCCAACGGTTACACTTGGGCGCAGATCAAGCCCTACCACACGGCTGTGGTGACGGCGATTCGCGCCGTGGATCCCGACAACCTCATCGTGCTGGGTACGCCGCACTGGTCGCAGGATGTCGATGTCGCCGCTTCGGATCCGGTGGCCGGCACCAACCTGCTCTACACCGTGCACTTTTACTCCTGTACCCATACCCAGCAGTACCGCGACAAGGGCGACATCGCCATCGCTGCCGGGCTTCCCCTCTTCGTGACCGAGTTCGGCGCGACCTACTCCGACGGAGGGCTGGCGACCAGCACCCCTGCCCACGACTACGTCTGCGAAGACGAGGCCAACCTTTGGTTCGCGTGGATGGCACAAAACAATATCAGCGGCGTGGCCTGGAAACTGGATCAGGGCAGCGATGCGAGTTGCATTCTGAGCTCCAGTGCCCCGATCGACGGCCCGTGGCCCGACGACATGCTGAGCACCGACGTGGGCGGCACCGTCTCAGGAGCTGGCATTCAGGGTGGCCATGGTCTCTTCGTGGTGAACTGGATTCGCCAGTAGGCGCCCTGGGCACAATGAAGGAGGGCTTGCCAGCAGGGCTTTTCGCCCGCCGCCCTTGCAGCGCTCTGGCGGCGCTCGTGGTTTCCATGCTGGCAACCGGGCCGGCCCTTGCTCAGGAAACCTCTCTGCACCCTGAGGGCGCGGATGCAGCGGTAGCGCCCGCCTTGGATCTGCAGCCCGCGCCAACGAGCCCCGGCCTGAATGCGGCTGCTCCGCCGCCTGAGCCGACGCCGCCGTGGTTCACCTGGCGCTCGGCCGCGATCTTCGCCGGCGGCGCCGCCACGGCTTTGGCGGCGCACGAGTCCTGCCACCTGCTCGCCAACTGGGCCACGGGCAACCAGCCCACCTTCGCGCCCGTGACCTTTCTGGGTTTCATTCCCTATTTTGCCATCGTCCCGTCGATCACTTGCTCGGGCGAAACCTGCAAGAAGCGCGACCACGAGCACTACTGGGCCGGCCGACCCGGGCTGTACACCATCGTGTCAGCGGGAATCCAGTGCCAGCACTACGAGGACGAGGTCATCCTGAGCCAGCGACCGGGACTGCGCATGGACAGCGCGCCCTTTCGCAAGGGCATGTTGGCTTTCAATACCCTGTTGTCTATCGGCTATGTGCTCGCCAACTGGACCGGCGCGGAGCCTGTTGATGGCGACATCACCGGCATCCACCGCGACGGCGGGGCCCCGCGCCTTCTGCTCAGCTCAATGGTCTTGGGCATCGCGGTGGTGGACATCGCCCGCTACTACTATCCCCGCGCCCGCTGGCTGGCCTGGCTCAACCGCGTCGCCAAGCTTAGCGTGACCGGCATCGCCTTCGCAATGTAGAGAGCTAGCTTCTTTCACCACAGAGAGCACAGAGAACACAGAGGTCGGAAAGGAAGAAGGGGTTCGGACCGGACAGAACCCAACCCTTTCCCTTCCGATCCGGCTCTGTGACCTCTGTGCTCTCTGTGGTGAATTCCGGCCGTCAGCAAATCCGCGGCAACAGCTCGCCTTCGGGCTCGGCCAGCAGGCGCCGGCCGAACCCGGTTTCTAGGATCACCGAGCCAGGCCGCTCGGCCACGCAGGTGCCAATAATGGCAGCCTCGCGGCCCAAGGCATGGGCCTGCAAGGCTTGCAGCACGCGATCGGCGGCCTCGGCGCGCACGCCGATCACCGCCTTGCCTTCATTGGCCACCTGCAGAGGATCGATGCCCAGCAGTTCACTGGCCGCACGCACCTCGCGTCGCACCGGCAGCGACGGCTCGTCGAGCACGATGCCGACCTGGCCCTTGCCCGCCATCTCGTGCAAGGCACTCGCCAGACCACCGCGGGTTGGATCCTTCATGGCGCTTATGTTGTCGCCACCTGCCGCCAGCGCCGCCCGCACCAATCGGTTGAGTGGCGCCACGTCGGACGCCAGCGCGCCTTCGAGCTGCAACTTATGCCGCGCAGCCATGACCGCGAAGCCGTGATCGCCCACACTGCCGGTGATGATGATGCGATCTCCGCAGCGCAGTCCAGAATCGGGCACCACCCGGCTGGCAAAGGCCACGCCCGCGGTGTTGATGACCAGGCCGTCCAGCTCACCCTTGCCCATGACCTTGGTGTCGCCGGTCACGATGGCGGCACCCGCCTCAGCGCAGGCGGCGCGCATCGAATCGCGAATGCGTTCCAGATCCGCAATGGCGAAGCCAGCCTCGATTATGACCGCGCAGGTGAGACCCACAGGTTCAGTGGCACCCATCATCGCCAAGTCATTGACGGTGCCGCTGATCGCCAGCCTGCCAATGTCGCCGCCCGGAAAAAAGAGCGGCTTGATGACATAGGAGTCGGTGGTCAGTACCAGGAAGCCATCGCCTACCGCAATCGCCGCACCGTCGTCCATGGCGGCAAGGCCCGCGCCAGCCGAGCCCAGGCCCGTGACAAACACGCGTTCAATGAGCGCGCGCATGGCCGGTCCGCCCGCTCCGTGCTTCTGCGCAACCGTATCGCCGAGCTTGCTCATGATGTGCCGCCCAGATCCGGGCGCCCTCCATACTGATGCCAGATCTTGCACGTGCCTTCGCTGGACACCATGCACGCGCCCACCGGGGAATCCGGCAAGCACTCCCGACCGAAGAGGGGGCAATCCGTGGGCTCGACCAGCCCCACCATGATCTTGCCGCACAGACAGCGACGTGACAGTTCAGATTGTGTCGCCTGCTTCAGGCCCGACACGTCGATGCGAAAACGGCGCCGGGCATCCAGGGCGGCCCACTCCTCGCGCAGTTGCAAATTGCCGTCGGGGATCACGCCGATGCCGCGCCAGGGACCAGCGACGGCTTGGAACACGCGCCACAGCGACTCCTGTGCGCGCCGGTTTCCTTCGCGGGTCACGCAGCGCGGGTAGGCGTTGGCCACGCTGTGCTCACCGTCGCGAATCATTTCCAGCAGCTTGACCAGCGCAGCCAGGATGTCGAGCGGCTCGAAGCCCGCAACCACTACCGGCGTGCGATGGCGGCGAGCGAAGTCCTCAAACAGGCCGTAGCCGGTGATCACTGCCGCATGGCCTGCGGCCAAGAAGCCCTCGACCCGCGCCTCGGGCAAGCGCGCCACGGCTTCCATGGCCGGGGGAACGTACTTGTGCGCGGACAGCACAGAGAAGTTCGCCGGCGGCTGCGCCAGCAGGATCGCGGCCGTGGCCACGGCTGTGGTCTCGAAGCCCGACGCGAAGAACACCAGCGGCCGATCGCTGGCGCGGGCTAGCTCCACCGCTTGGGTCGCACTATACACGACCTCGATCTGGGCGCCCTCGGCCTGGGCATCGGCCAGTGATTTCGAGCTGCCCGGCAGCTTCACCATGTCGCCGTAAGTGGCGATGCGCACGCCCTGCAAAGCCAGCGCCACGCCCTCGTCGACTTCACAAAGATCGGTCACGCACACCGGACAGCCAGGGCCCATGATTACGTGCAAAGCGGGTGGCAAGCCGGCGCGCAGGCCGAAACGCGCGATGGCCTGCTCGTGCGTGCCGCACACATGCATGAGCGTGACCGGCGCGCGGCCGAGCGACTGCACCAGGCGTGCTAGCGCCGTGGTCAATTCATGCGCGCGGCCGGGATCGCGAAACTTGAGCTCGGCCCCATCGCTGGCGCCTGCGCTCACTTCTTGCCTTCCTGGGTGGCCGCCAGTTCGGCGCGCAAGTCGGCCGCCAAGAGATCCTGATCGTCCCCGGCCGCGGCCAGTTCCGCGAAGAGCCTGAGCGTCTCAGCCACCTCGGACTCGGGAATACGACGGATAGCAAAGCCCACATGATTGAGCACGTAGTCCCCGAGCGCCACTGGCTCGTCCACCACGTCAAGACGCACCAATCGCCGCACACCAAAGAAGTCGACTGTGGCTTCCATGCCGTCGATGCCAATCACCTTGCCAGGAATACCCAGGCACATGGGGAGGTCATAGCAGGTCGGCTGCAGTCGCGGCAACCATATGCTCAGCCAACGGGCGTGGGTCGCCCCGGCGAATCGTGCTCGCCGCGGCCTGCCGCGCTCACAGAACAGGTCCGCGCACGCCAAGCCCCGCGCTCCCGGCGCAGGGCCTTTGCACGATCGCGGTGCGCCTCAGCGCTTGATCGAATGCGCCAGCTTGATGGCCGCGGGCAGGCTCTTCTCGTGAGCCAGTGCCTTCACGCGGGCATGGTCGGCCGGCTTCAACCCGCGCAAAGCTCCGAGATACTGGCCCTGGAGCTTGCGCGCCTGGGCTAGCTCTCTACTCACCTTGACCCGGCGACGCGCCGGCCGGGCGATGCGAGCCGGTCGGCCCACTGACCGGCGCGGCGCTGCCACAGAAGCGGCTGGCGTGCCCAGAGCAGCCGCAAGCACGCCTTGGAGTCGGCGGGCAACGTCGGCCTCAATGGCTGCCACCAAGTTGCTAGCAAAATCGCGAACCAAGGAATCCACTGCGGGAGAGATGTTGGACATTGTGGGCGCAGTATAACTCATTTGGCCCGTTTGTGAATGGGCGACCGCAGGTCGCCCCTACGGTATGATCACAGACGAACTGGTCGGACTTGGTGTATCGTCCCGCACAGTGAACAATGGGTCGACTGAGCCGAATCGAGGCCGACCGTACAAGGCTGGTGCCATGACAGCAACAATGCGTAAGTTGGGAAGAACTGGACTGGAGATCCCTCCGATTGTGTTCGGCACAAGTGCGCTGGGAAATCTCTATCAGGCCCATTCTGACGAGCTCAAGCTGGCCATCTTGCGTGAGATGGTCAAGGACACGGACCAGCCCGTGGTGCTCGACTGCGCCGGCAAGTACGGCGCCGGCCTGGCCCTGGAGGTGATCGGCAATGGGCTGCGCACTCTCGGGGTTCCGCCCGAGAAGGTCATTATTAGCAACAAGCTGGCCTGGGTGCGCACGCCTTTGCGCGGTCCGGAGCCAACCTTTGAAACCGGGGTTTGGTTTGGCCTCAAACACGACGCCGAACAAGCCATCAGCTACGAAGGCATTCTTCGCTGCTGGGAGCAAGGCTGCGACTTGCTGGGCGCGCCCTATCGTCCGCGTCTGGTTTCGGTGCACGATCCCGACGAGTTTCTCAATTCCGCCGCAACACCTGCCCAGCGCCAGCGCGCCATGCAAGATGTGGTGGGTGCCTACCGAGCCCTGCGCGAACTGAAACAGAAGGGGCAAGTCGGACCCATCGGCGTGGGCGCCAAGGACTGGAAAGTGGTGCGCGAATTGGTCGACCTGGTGAATCTGGACTGGGTCATGCTGGCCTGTTCATTGACGGTCTTCCACCATCCACCCGAAGTGGTGACCCTGGTCGCCTCTCTGTGCGAGCGGGGCATCGGCATTATCAATTCGGCGGTGTTTCACGCGGGCTTTCTCACGGGCGGCAAATTCTTCGACTACCGCGAGCTGCACGAGAGTGATTCAGCGGACCGGCCGCTATTTGTTTGGCGCGAAAAGTTCCACGCCCTTTGCCGCCAATTCGACATCTTGCCTGCCGCTGCTTGCGTGAGTTTTGCCATGTCCCCACCAGGGGTCGCCGCCATCGCGCTCAACACCAGCCGGCCCGAGCAAGTGCAGCGCAACCGGGACTTGGCCAGTGCAGATATTCCGCCAGCCTTCTGGACCGCCATGAAGGACGCGCGGCTCATAAGTCGCCACTACCCCTATTTGGGATAGCACCCGCCAGCGCCGAGTGGCCGCTTTCTGCTGTACGGTCTTCCCTTCGCGATGCCCTCGCGGCATGCTCACGACGTGCGAACCATCATTTTTGCCACCGCTCTTCTTCCTCTGCTTCTGGCAGCGCCCGCGCTCGCCCAGCCCAGTTGGGCCAAGCAACCCGACAGCGCTGACAAGAGCGGCCACACCTTTCTGTGCGAAGGCGCCGGCCCCAGCGAGGCGGCCGCGCTCGCCTCTGCCTTCGGCGTCTGCAACGACAAAATCTGCAAGGTGTGCGGCGTGGAAGTCGAATCCGTGCTCAAGACCAAAGAAACTCTGTCCGGCATCGGCATGGAGCGACAGGTAACCGAGCGTTGCCGCCGCATCCGCAAGAGCGAGCCCACCATAAAGTTCAAGAACGTGGACTGCGGCCCGTCAGGCTGCCGCGCCTGGGTGCAGGTCTTCTATTCCAAGGCCGACGAGGAAGCCGAATGCCCGCGCTACGCCGACGAGAAATTCGAGGACCCCGCGCGCTGTGAGACTGACATCGAGGAGTACGCCCGGGCGCGTGGACACAGTGCCGAGGCTTTCAAGACCAGGCGCGACGCGCTCGATCGCGCCTTGGCCGATTGCCGGAGCATCGACATCCGCCCCACCCCGGCCATCATGGCTCTCGATGCCAAGCTGCACGCCGGCCTCGACACCTTCGAGACCCGCGGCCCCATCGGCTTCGATTCCGATGACTGGGAATACTACACGCGCCTGCCGGCGGGCTTTCGCGAAGATCTGCGTGAGACCAAGACCCTGATCGGTCGCATCCAGAAGGTGCGCGACTACGTGCACGATCGCTTCCTGGTGTTCTCGGTCCACGACGCGGCCTGGGCCAAAGACATCGACAGCGCGGCGGGCGTGCAGCGACTTTTGGCGGCCATGCAGCGCTGTCCTCCGGGCGCCCGCTTCGGCGCTGCCGACGACGTCAACCTCGCGATGCTGTGGAAACTGAAGAAGGTGAAGACCGACACCACCGCCGTCGGCGACTATCTTCGCAAGATGTACCCGGTCGAATCGCTGCACCGAACCGGCAACTTTCTCGGACAGGATGGTCGCATGGCCAGCTTCTTTGCCGGCGACGACAAAGTCACGGCGCCAGAGTGGGACTACGTGGTCAAGACCCACCAGCTCACTCCTTGCGTGGGCTGTCTGAGGGATCTCCTGCTGGCCCACGATCACGGCGGCGACGATGTGCGCCTCAAGCGGCTGCTCTTAGCCTACGACACTCTGCCCGCGTCCAGCAAACCAGGGGCGCTCAACCACCTGTACCAGCACTTCATGCCCATCAACGATCCGGACTTCCTGCTGCGCATCGAGCCCAAGCTGCCCGAGGCCATGCGCACTTGGTACGACGGCCGCATGTGGGACGCCGTGTTTGACCAGGCCAAACGACACGCCGGCGCGGACGTGCAGAAGCGGGTGGCGTCCCGTTTTGCCAAGGCGCTGGGCCGCGAACCCATCACGGAAAAGGCGCGCGACTATTGCGACAACCTGGACCGGCGCCTGCACAAATTGGAAGAAGCCGAGGCGAACGGCCTGGACGCAGCCTATGGAATGCTGTGCTGGTGCCTCAAAGGAGTGATGAAGGACATGTCCGAGCGATACCACACCAAGCAGGTGATCCTGGAACGCTCGCTGGAGCGGCACGTGGGGTGTCGCTGTCCCTTTGACCCGAGCAAGACGCGCACCAGCCTGGTCTTCGATTGGAAGAAAGGCCAGACGCCCAAGAACTACGGACCGTTTTCCGAGAAGAAGGCCAAGTTCACTATCCAGGTCGATCCTGCGTGGCACGCATGCGCCAAGGGCTTCGAGACCTCGCGCCTGCGGGTGGACCTCTACCAGGGCAGAACCTCCGAAGAGGCGCTGACAGCCAAGAACGGGTTCTATTCGCTGCGCATTCGGCTCGACACGCCCAAAGACAGCGATGAAGGCCAGGGGACCGCTTTCTGCGAAGGCAAGCCCAGCTTCATCGGCTGGGAGCTAAAGGGCGAAGGGGAGTACGCGATCCTCAACAGCAAGAGGGTGGCGGTTCCGATTCATTGCGAGTGAGTGACGCCCGTCACACAGACAATCCAATCCGTTACCCCCATTTTCTTGCCAGTGGTACCCTCACGTACTGGAGGCGGTCATGACAAAGGCGATGCAACTGACGGTCACACAGAAACTTCGGCTCTTTCTCGCCCGCTCGGGCCAGGCGGTGGCGCCTTGGTCCAGCGTGGACGAAGTGATGGACCGCCTCTATGGGCTACTCTACCAGCGACGCGACCAGGCGAGACTGTGGGAGGATCTGGCAGCCTTGCTCGACTCGATCCAGGCCGATGCGCGCGGCTTGCTGGCTGCGCCCGACGCCGAAATCCTGTCCCAGTCGCGCGTGGCCGAGCTGGTGGCCGAATTGCAGCGATCCATGCGCGCCAGCGTGGAAACGCCGGCGGCCGGGGCCATGCGCCGCTTCTCCCTCGGAAAGAACGCCAGCGTGCTCGCTTGCATCGCGCTTCTGGCTGCCGGCTTCTCGCTGGGCTGCGGGTCATCCAATTCTGGCGCCAATGGCAAGCTGGACGCCGCGCCGACCGCGCATGCCGACGCGAGCGGGAACCATGATTTGCCACTGATCCAGATGCCCGACACGGCGCCAAGCGGGCCGATGGATCTGGCTCCCAGCCAGGTGCCCGACACGGGACCAAGCGGGCCAGGGGACATGGCGCCCAGCCTGAGACTCGACGCCGGACCGCCGGACGTGCCTGCCCCGGCCCCGGATGCGGCTTTGAGCGACGCCGGCGACGGGTCGGCAACCGACGCGACCGACGCGACCGACGACGGGGCATCGGACTCGAGTTCGGGCGACGCCTTGATGGACCTGTTCCGCGATGGCAAGCCCGAGGACATCGCGGCCAGGCTAGAGGCTTCGGTTGCCGACACCAAACCCGACGGACCAAAGATGGTGGTCTTGTACAAAGGTGTGACCTTCCCGACCGAGAGGACCACGTAAACAGGTGCCAGTGGGATACCCAGATCCGACTCTGTTCGCGATAGCTTGGAGGACAAGATGACAAAGGCTATGCAACTGACAGTGACGCAGAAACTTCGGCTCTTTCTCGCCCGCTCGGGCCAGGTCGTGGCACCTTGGTCCAGTGTGGAAGAGGTGATGGACCGCCTCTACAGTTTGCTCTACCAGCGGCGCGACCAGGTCGGCCTGTGGGAGGATCTGGCGGCGCTGCTCGACTCGATCCAGGCCGATGCGCGCGGCATGCTGGCCGCGCCCGACGCCGAGATCCTGTCCCAGTCGCGCGTGGCAGAGCTGGTGGCCGAACTACGGCGATCCATGCGTGCCAGCGTCGAGACTCCGGCTGCCGGGGCCATGCGCCGCTTCTCCATCGGAAAGAATGCAAGCGTGCTCGCTTGCATCGCGCTTCTGGCTGCCGGCTTCTCGCTGGGCTGCGGGTCGTCCGACTCCGGCGCCAACGGCAAGTTGGACGCGGCGACCACATCGCACGCCGATGCAAAATTGTCGCCTGACGTGGCGACCGTCGCGACACCCGACACGGCACCCAGTGGGTCGAACGACCTCGCGCCCAGCCCGAAACTCGACGCCGGAACAACCGGGTCGCCAGATGTGGCGCCGACCGGATCGAAGGACTCGGCGCCGACCGGGTCGCTAGACACGGCGCCCAGCCCGACCCCCGACGCAGGGCTGAATGACGCCGGTGACGGGTCGACAATGGACGCGACCGACGACGGATCATCGGACTCAGGCGACGCCCTGATGGACCTGTTCCGCGACGCCAGCCCGGACGCCATCGCCAACCGGCTGGAGGCTTCGGTAAATACGCCACCCGACGGGCCAATCGACCGGGGAGGCCCGATGCCGGCCTATAAGGGTGTCACCTTCCCGCCTGAACAGGCCGTCTAGTGCCTCCGATCAGAAGAGCGGTCATGTTTCGGTGGACGAGACGCCCGGACGGCAAGGCGCGACGAGGGCGCATACTCGACGTATGTAACCGAGGAGCAACGCAGCCGGCCGGGATGGATCGGCCGCCCAAAC
>Ga0182021_10004182_pt1 | contig 16929 bp, 5 predicted proteins | sample 612E3MmetaG_FD_120493 | JGI IMG/M metagenome (GOLD analysis project Ga0182021, IMG submission 120493) | Permafrost microbial communities from Stordalen Mire, Sweden - 612E3M metaG (Illumina Assembly) | ecosystem: Environmental > Terrestrial > Soil > Wetlands > Permafrost | place: Sweden...
GACGATCACGTGTACGGCGAGCTATGTGTTGGCGCAGACCGATGTGGACTCGGGCCATGTCGCGAACACGGCGACCGCGACCGCGACGCCACCGTTCGGTGCTGCGGTGACGTCGTCCGACTCGACCGACACGACGATCGGTTTCGGCCCGGCGATGACGCTCACGAAGACGGCCGGCACGCCGAGCACCAACGCGGCGGGCGGCACGATCGCCTACACGTTCCTCGTGAAGAACTCCGGCAACGTCACGCTGACCAGCGTGGGAGTCACCGACACCAAGGTAGGTACGGTCACCTGCCCGGTGAACACGCTGGCTCCGGCCACGTCGACGACCTGCACCAAGGCATACACGCTCACGCAGGCCGATGTGGATGCCGGAACCGTGAACAACACCGCGACCGCCTCCGGCACGCCGCCGATCGGCGCCCCGTTGACGGCGGCCAGTACGGTCATCACGCCGATCACGCGCACTCCGGCACTCACGATGAAGAAGTCGGCTGTGACTCCGGTTGCGACAACAGCCGGCTCGAACATCTCGTACACGTTCCTGGTGACCAACACCGGCAACGTCACGCTGACGAGCGTCGCGGTCACGGATGCGAAGGTCGGTACGGTGTCGTGCCCGACGACCCAGCTCGCGCCGGCCGCGTCGACCACCTGCACAGGGACGTACACGCTCACCCAGGCCGATGTGGACGTGGGGCAAGTCGTCAACTCCGCGAGCGTGTCCGCGAACCCGCCGGCGGGTGCCGCCGTGACGGCCGCGGACGCGGTGACCACGCCCATCGCGTCGGCGCCGGTGGTCACGCTGAAGAAGACCGTGGGCTCCCCGTCGGCCAATACCGCCGGCTCGACCGTCCCGTACTCGTTCCTCGTCACGAACACCGGCAACGTCACGCTGACGGGCGTCGCGGTCACCGATGCCAAGGTAGGTACGGTCACCTGCCCGGCGACCCAGCTGGCGCCGGGAGCCTCGACGACCTGCACCGCCACGTACACGCTGACCCTCGCCGACGTGAACGCCGGACACGTGATCAACACCGCGAGCGTGTCCGCGAAGCCGCCGACGGGCGCTGCGGTGTCGGGGACCGACACGGTGACGCTCCCGATCACGTCCAGCCCGTCGCTGACGCTCGACAAGAAGGCCGGCACAGCCACCGGGAACACGGCCGGCTCGACAGTCCCGTACACGTTCCTCGTCACCAACACCGGCAACGTGACGCTCTCGAGCGTCGTGGTCACCGACCTCAAGGTCGGCACGGTGACCTGCCCGGTCAGCACACTCGTACCAGGCGCGTCGACGACGTGCACGGCCACGTACCCGCTCACGCAGGCCGACGTCGACGCCGGCCAGGTCGTCAACATCGCTCACGTCACGGCGAACCCGCCCATCGGCAGTGGCGTGACGGCGATGGATATCAACACCCTGACCGTCCCGGCCGCAGCGTCCATCACGCTCGACAAGCAGGCAGGCATCCCCTCTGGCAACGCCGCGGGCGCGACCATCGCCTACACGTTCATCGTGAAGAACACCGGCAACGTCACGCTGACGAGCGTCGGCGTGACCGACCCGACGGCCGGCCCGGTCACCTGCCCCGTGGGCGCACTGGCTCCCGGCGCGACGACGACCTGTACGAAGACGTACGCGCTCACCCAGATCGATGTGGACGCCGGTCATGTGGCCAACACCGCGACCGCGGCCGGCACACCACCGTCCGGTCCGGTCGTCTCCAGAGCCGACTCGACGGACACCACCATCACCGGTGTCCCCGCGATCACGCTCGTGAAGTCAGCGGGCGCGCCGTCGGCGAACACCGCGGGCTCCACGATCATGTACACGTTCGTGGTCAAGAACACCGGCAACGTCACGCTGTCGAGCGTGGGCGTCACCGATCCGACGGTGGGTACGGTCTCGTGCCCGGCCAGCACGCTCGCGCCTGGGGCGTCGACGACCTGCACGAAGACGTACACGCTCACGCAGGCTGATGTCGACGCCGGTGGCGTCGCCAACACGGCGACGGCAGCCGGCACGCCGCCCACCGGTGCGGCGATCTCCGCGACGAGCTCGGTGAGCACGCCGGTCACACGGTCGCCCTCGATCGCGCTGGACAAGCGGGCCGGAACGCTGGCGGGTACCGTCGCCGGTTCTGCCCTCCCGTACACGTTCATCGTGACCAACACCGGCAACGTGACCCTCACCTCGGTGGGCGTGAACGATCTCACGGCCGGCGCGGTCAGCTGCCCAGCGACCTCCTTGGTGCCCAACGCGTCGACCACCTGCACCGCGACCCATCACCTGACGCAGATCGACGTCGATGCCGGCCATGTCGCCAACACGGCCACCGTGAGCGGGACCGCGCCGACGACCGCCGTCGTCACCGCGCAGGACAGCACCGACACCACCGTCGCCGCGACTCCGTCGATCGCGCTGTCGAAGACAGCCGGGACGCCGACCACCCAGGCCGCCGGCGCGACCATCGCGTACACGTTCGTCGTCACCAACACCGGCAACGTCACGCTGCACACGGTCGGTGTGGACGACCTGATGGTCGGTGCGGTCACCTGCCCGGCCACAAGCCTGGCCCCGGGTGTCAGCACAACCTGTACGAAGGCGTACACGGTGACCCAGGGTGACGTCGATGCCGGCGTCGTGAACAACTCGGCGAGCGCGTCCGGCACCCCGCCGACAGGTTCGGCGGTGACCACGACGGCGAAGACGACCACGACGATCACGCGGACGCCTGTGATCACGCTGAAGAAGACCTCTGGCACGGCGACCGGCAACACGGCCGGCTCCACGATTCCGTACACGTTCCTGGTCACCAATGCCGGCAACGTCACGCTCACGAGCGTCGGGGTCACCGACGCGCTGATCAGTGCGGTGTCCTGCCCGGCCGCGAGCCTGGCTCCGGGCGTGTCCACGACGTGCACGGGGACGTACACGCTGACGCAGGCCGATGTCGACGCGGGCCACGTCTTCAACTCGGCGACCGCCTCGGCGACTCCGCCCAGTGGTGCCGCGGTGACGGCGACCGACGGTGTCACGACGCCCATCAGCGCGGCACCTAGCCTCACGTTGACGAAGACGGCCGGGACCGCGTCGGGCAATGCCGCCGGTTCGACGATTCCGTACTCGTTCCTGGTCACCAACACCGGCAACGTCACGCTCACCACTGTCGCGGTCGCGGATGCGAAGGCGGGAACGGTCACCTGCCCGGTGACACAGCTGGCGCCGAGTGCCGCGACGACCTGCACCGCGACGTACCCGCTGACGCAGGCCGACGTCGATGCCGGGAAGGTCGTCAACACGGCGACTGCCTCGGCCAAGGCACCGAGCGGCGCCGCGGTGACGGACTCGGACTCGGTGACGACGCCGATCGCCTCCGCGCCGAAGGTCACGCTGAAGAAGTCGGCCGGGAACGCCTCGGGCAACACGGCCGGCTCGACGATCCCGTACTCGTTCCTCGTGACGAACACCGGCAACGTCACGCTGACGAGCGTCGCGGTCACGGATGCGACGATCGGTACGGTCACGTGCCCGACCGGATCCCTCGCACCCGGAGCGGCGACCACGTGCAGCGCGACGTACACGCTGACGCAGGCCGATGTCGACCTGGGCCACGTCATCAACTCGGCGTCCGCCTCCGCGAAGCCGCCCACCGGCGCCGCGGCGACCGCCACCGACTCGATCACCACGCCGATCTCCTCGACCCCGAGCGTCACGCTCAAGAAGACGGCCGGGAACGCCACGGGTAACACGGCCGGCTCGACGATCCTCTACTCATTCCTCGTCACGAACACCGGCAACGTCACGCTGACCAACGTCGGAGTGACCGACGCACGAGTCGGTACCGTCACCTGCCCGGTCACCCAGCTCGCGCCGGGTGCGGCGACGACGTGCACCGCCACGTACCCGCTGACGCAGTCCGACGTGGACGCGGGCAAGGTCGTCAACACGGCGACCACCTCGGCCACTCCGCCCAGCGGCCCTGCGGTGACGGCCACCGACGGAATCACCACGCTCATCGCCTCAACACCCAAGGTCACGCTGAAGAAGACCGCCGGCACGCCCACCGGCAACACAGCCGGCTCGTCCGTCCCGTACACGTTCCTGGTCACGAACACAGGGAACGTGACCCTGACCAGCGTCACGGTCAGCGACGCCAAGGTGGGTACGGTCTCGTGCCCGGCCACGCAGCTCGCCCCGGGTGCCTCGACGACCTGCACCGCCGCGTACCTGCTCACGCAGCCCGACGTCGACGCGGGCAAGGTCGTCAACTCGGCGACCGCCTCGGCGAACCCGCCGAGCGGTGCCGCGGTGACGGCGACGGACATGGTCACGCTGCCGATCGCCTCCGCCCCGGCGCTCGCCGTGGACAAGCAGGCGGGCACGGCGACGGGTAACACGGCCGGCTCGACGATCCCGTACACGTTCCTTGTCGCCAACACCGGCAACGTCACGCTGCACGCCGTGAGCGTCAGCGATCTCTTGGTGGGTACGGTCACCTGCCCGGTCACGACGCTCGCGCCGAAGGCGTCGACGACCTGTACCGCGACGTACACGCTCACTCAGGTCGATGTCGACTCCGGCCACGTGGCGAACACGGCCACCGCGTCGGGCACCTCGCCCACCGGCGGGAGGGTCACCGCGGCCGATTCGGTGGACACGCCCGTCGCGTCCGCCCCGAAGATCACGCTGGACAAGCAGGCGGGCATCCCGTCGAGCAGCACCGCCGGCGCGACCATCCCGTACAGCTTCGTCGTGCAGAACACCGGCAACGTGACGATCACCAGCCTCGTGATCTCGGACGGGAAGGTCGCCCCAGTCAACTGCCCCGCGACAACGCTCGCGCCCGGGGCGACCACGACGTGTACCGCGACCTACACGGTGACGCAGGTCGACGTCGACGCGGGCCATGTCGCCAACTCGGCGATGGCCTCCGCGGACCCGCCCTCGGGTGGCTCGGTCACGGCGACCGACTCGACGGACACGTTCCTCACCCCGACCCCCAAGGTCACGCTCGACAAGCAGGCAGGGACGCCGTCGGGCAACACGGCGGGTTCAACCATCGCCTATAGCTTCATCGTCACGAACACCGGCAACGTCACGCTGACCGCGATCGCGATCGACGATCCCACCGCAGGGCCCGTGTCCTGCCCGGTCACGGTCCTCGCCCCCGCAGCGACCACGACGTGCACCGCGACGTACCACCTGACCCAGGTCGACGTCGACGCCGACCACGTCGCCAACACGGCCACGGTCTCGGCTGTTTCGCCGTCAGGCGCTGCGGCCACGGCCACGGACCGTACGGACACCCTCATCCCCAGCTCACCGAGCATGGTGCTCAGCAAGCAGGCCGGCACCCCGTCGGCCATGGCGGCAGGCGCGACGATCGTCTACACGTTCCACGCGAAGAACACCGGCAACGTCACGATGCACCTGCTCAGCGTCACCGACCTCATGGTGGGTTCGGTGTTCTGCCCCACCACCACGCTGGCACCGGGGCAGGAGACGTCCTGCACGGCCACGTACACACTGACCCAGGCGGACGCGGATGCGGGTCACGTCCTCAACACGGCCACGCTGTCGGCCGTGCCACCGTCGGGTCCGCCCGTCACCTCGACCGACTCGGCGACCTCCACGATCACGTCGTCGCCCGGGATGACGTTCGACAAGCAGGCGAGCGCGCCGTCGGGCAACACCGCCGGCTCCACGATCGAGTACCTCTTCATCGCGACCAACACCGGGAACGTGTCCCTGAACAACGTGTCGGTGACTGATACCAAGGTGGGTACGGTCACCTGTCCCGTCACGAGCTTGGCTCCCGGGGCACACGTGACCTGTACCGCCACGTACGTCCTCGCACAGGCCGATGTGGACGCCGGGCACGTCCTCAACACCGCGAGCGTGTCGGCGGATGCGGCGTCCGGTCAGAGACTGACCGCGGAGGACTCGGTCGACGTTCCTCTCGTGAGAACGCCGGGTCTGGTTCTCGACAAGCAGGCTGGTACTCCGAGCGGGGTCACGGCGGGGTCGACGATCCTGTACTCGTTCGTCTTCACGAACACAGGCAATGTGACGCTGACCGATGGTGGGATCCTCGATGCCAAGGTGACCGGTATCACGTGCCCGGTCCAATCGCTGCCCCCGGGCGCGACGACGACCTGCACCGCCTTGTACACGGTGAAGCAGGCGGACATCGACGCGGGTCACGTGGCCAACTCGGCGACGGCCTTCGGTCTGTCACCGTCCGGGGTCGTTGTCACGGTGAAGGACTCGACGGACACAGCGATCGCATCCGATCCGAGTCTCACGATGGCCAAGCACGCGGGGACGGCGAGCGGGAACACTGCGGGGTCGGTGATTCCGTACACGTTCGACATCACCAACACCGGCAACGTGACGTTGACGGGTATGGAGGTATCCGACACCAAGGTCCAGCCCGTCAACTGCCCTGTGACGACGCTGGCGCCGGGGGCATCGACGACGTGCTCGGCGATGTACACGATGGAGCAGGCTGATGTCGACGCGGGTCATGTCACGAACTCGGCGACGGTCACCGCCACGCCCCCGTCGGGTGATGCGGTCACAGCGACCGACTCGGTGGACACCCTGGTGTCCGCGAACCCGCACGTGGCCCTCGACAAGCAGTCCGGCACGCTGAGCGGGCACACCAAGGATTCGACGATCCCGTACACGTTCATCGTCACCAACACGGGCAACGTGACGCTCACGGCGATCGTGATCGACGATTCGATCGTCGGCGCGGTGACGTGCCCGGTGACCACCCTCGCCCCACACACGTCCACCTCGTGCACGGCCATCTACACGCTCACGCAGGTCGATGTCGACGCGGGACATGTCGCCAACACCGCGAGCGTCTCCGCCGACCCGCCGCACGGGCTCCCGGTGACGAGCACCGACAGCACCGACACCCCCGTGGACGCGTCGCCCGGCATCAACATCACCAAGCACGCGGGTACGGCTTCCGGCAACACGGCGAGCTCGACGATCCCGTACACGTTCGACGTGATGAACGTGGGTGAGGTGACGCTGACGGACATCGCGATCAAGGACGCGAAGGTCGGTACGGTCTCCTGCCCGGTCACCGAACTGGCACCGGGGGGCAGCACGACCTGTACGGCCTCCTACCCGCTGACCCAGGCAGACGTCGACGCCGGGCACGTGTCCAACACGGCGACGGTGACCTCGAAGGATCCGTTCGGCACGACCGTGACCCACTACGACACGGTCGACACGGCTATCCCGTCGAGCGCCGCGGTGACGCTGAACAAACAGGCAGGCCTCCCGACAAGCGCCAGCGCCGGTGCGACCATCCCGTACACGTTCGTCATCACCAACGCCGGCAACGTCACGCTCTCGGGCATCACGATCAGCGATCCGACGATCGGCGCGGTCTCGTGCCCGGTTTCGACGCTGGCGCCAGGCGCTCGGACGATCTGTACGGCTCCGTACGCGCTCACGCAGGCCGACGTGAACGCCGGCCACGTGGCCAACACAGCAACGGTCACAGCGGAACCGCCGTTCGGCACCGTCGTCTCGAGCACCGACTCGACCAACACGGTCATACCGGCCAACCCGGCGCTGACCCTGGACAAGCAGGCGGGTGACCCGACTGGCCGAAGTGCGGGCTCGACGATCGCCTACAGCTTCGTGGTGACCAACACGGGCAACGTGACCCTCAGCTCTGTGGGCGTGAACGATCCCACCGTGGGCGGTGTCTCGTGCCCAGCCACGACGCTCACCCCGGGAGCGCACACGACCTGCACCAAGACGTACACGCTGATCCAGGCCGATGTGGACGCGGGCGTGGTGCACAACGTGGCGACAGCTTCAGGCACCCCGCCGACCGGTAGCGCCGTCCAGGCGACCGACTCGGTCGACTCGCTCCTACCCGCGGCTCCTGCGATCACATTGAGCAAGACGGCGGGAACGCCGTCGGGCTTCACCGCTGGATCGACGATCCTCTACTCGTTCCTCGTGACGAACACCGGCAACGTGACGCTGTCGAGCGTCGTCATCGACGACCCGATGCTGAAGCCGTTCTCCTGCCCGGTCACGACGCTGGCCCCTGGAACGTCTGTGACCTGCACGGCGACCTACACCATGACCCAGTCGGACGTGGACCTGGGCGACATCGACAACACGGCCAGGGTGTCGGCCAACCCGCCGATCGGCGCCCCGGTCAGCGCGACCGACTCGACCGACACCGAGTTCGTGCCCACGGCTGTCCTGACGCTCGACAAGCAGGCGCTCGCGCCGTCCGGCAACACGCAAGGCTCGACGATCCAGTACTCGTTCGTGGCGTCCAACAAGGGTGCCGCGACGCTGCACCTGCTCAGCGTCAACGACCCGAAGGTCGGCTCGGTGTACTGCCCATCGACGACGCTCGCGCCGGGTGCTGTGGTGATCTGCACGGCCACGTACACACTGAGCCAGGCCGACGTCGATGCCGGCCATGTACCGAACATCGCGACCGCCTCGGCCCTGCCGCCGTCTGGTCCGGCCGTCACCGCGACGGGCTCGAAGGACACGCTCATCCCGTCGACGCCCAGCATCACCCTGGACAAGCAGGCCGGGGCACCGAGCGGTGCCACGGTCGGCGCAGAAATCCCGTACAGCTTCGTCGTGACGAACACGGGCAACGTGACGCTGACGAAGGTCGTCGTCGATGACGCGCTCGTCGGTACGGTCAGCTGCCCACTGAACACGCTGGCGCCAGGGGGACACACGACCTGTACGGCGACGTACGTGGTCACGCAGTCGGACGTGGACGCCGGACACGTGACCAACACCGCGTCCGTGACGGCCGATCCTCCGACGGGTGCCTCCGTCACCGCCGGCGACAGCACGGACATCTCGCTCGCCAGCAACCCGTCCGTCACGATCGCCAAGAAGGTCGGAACGCACTTCAACACCGTCGGCTCCACGGTGCCGTACACGTTCCTCGTGGCGAACACCGGCAACGTCACCCTCACCGGTATCGGCGTGAGTGACGCCAGAACCGGTCCCGTGAGCTGCCCCGTCTCGGACCTGGCGCCCGGTGCCAGCACGACCTGCACGGCGACGTACACGCTGACCCAGGCCGACGTCGACGCGGGCCACCTGCTCAACACGGCGACCGCGTCCGCGACGCCTCCTGCCGGCCCGACGGTGTCGGCGACCGACTCGGTGGACACGCCCATCATCGCTGGTGCTCAGATCGCGCTCGACAAGACCGCGGGCACACCGAGCGGTATGACGGTCGGCGCGACCATCGCCTACACGTTCCTCGTCACGAACACCGGCAACGTGACGCTCCACGCAGTCAGCGTGAGCGATCCCCAGGTGACCTCGGTGACCTGCCCGGTCTCGCAGCTGGCGCCGGGGGAGCGCACGACCTGCACCGCGACGTACACGGCGACGCAGGCGGACGTCGATGCCGGGCACGTGACCAACACGGCGACCGCGTCCGGCACGCCTCCGCTGGGTGCCGCGGTCAACGCGACGGACACCGCGGACTCGACGATCACGGCGTCGCCCAGCCTCACGCTCGTGAAGTCGGCCGGTTCCGCGAGCGGCAACACCGCGACCTCGACGATCCCGTACACGTTCCTCGTGACCAACACGGGCAACGTGACGCTGCATGCGGTGAGCGTGAGCGACGCCAGGGTCGGTACGGTCGCGTGCCCCGCTGATGACGTGGCGCCAGGGGCTTCCGTGACGTGCACCGCGATGTATCCGCTCACGCAGGCCGACGTCGATCTCGCGCACGTCGACAACTCAGCGACCGCGTCGGCGAACCCGCCGAAGGGTGCGGCCGTCACCGACGGCGACAGCATCACGACGCCGGTGGCCTCCACGCCGAGCATCACGGTGGTCAAGACCGCCGGTTCCGCGACCGGAAACACGGCCGGCTCGACGATCCCGTACAGCTTCGTGGTCACGAACACTGGCAACGTGACCGTGCATGCGGTCGGCGTGACCGATCCCAAGATCACGCCCGTCACCTGCGCCGCCACGCCGCTGGCCCCGGGTGCACAGACGACGTGTACGGGGACGTACACGATCACCCAGGCCGACGCCGACGCCGGCCATGTGGAGAACTCGGCGACCGCTACCGCGACCCCGCCGGTGGGCGGTTCCGTGACGGCGACCGGCGCGATCGACACGCCGATCGTCGCGACGACGACGGTGACGCTGGACAAGCAGGCCGGGACGCCCACCGGCAACACCGCGAACTCGACGATTCCGTACACGTTCATCGTGAAGAACACGGGCAGCGTGACGCTGACCAGCATCGTGGTCGACGATCCGACCGTGGGTAACGTCGACTGCCCGGTCACGACGTTGGCACCGGGGGTGAGCACGACGTGCACTGCGACGTACATGCTCACCCAGCCTGACGTCGATGCAGGGCACCTGACGAACGCGGCGACCGTGTCGGCGAACCCGCCGTCCGGGCCGAAGGTGACGGCGTCCGATGCGGTGACCACGCCGATTCCGGCCGCGCAGAGCCTCAGCCTGGTCAAGACCGCGGGTACGGCCACCGGCATCACCGCCGGCTCGACGATCCCGTACACGTTCGTCGTGACCAACACCGGCAACGTGACGCTGACCTCGATCGGCGTGACGGACGCTCAGGTCGGTACGGTCTCGTGCCCGACAGGGGTGTCGCTGGCGCCTGGCGCTCACGTGTCCTGCACCGCGGACTACGTCCTGACCCAGCCTGACGTCGATGCCGGGCACGTCACCAACAGCGCCACCGCGTCAGGGACGTCGCCCAGCGGCGGGCCGACGACCGACACCGCGCGCATCGACACGATGGTCCCCGCGGTCCCGCTGCTGACCGTGAAGAAGACCGGCACAGCGACCGGCTACAGGGCCGGTGCGCCGATCACGTACACGTTCCTCGTGACCAATACGGGCAACGTCACCCTGCACAGCATCACGGTGAACGATCCGAAGGTCGCGTCCGTGACGTGCCCGCCGGCGTCCGTGGCGCCTGGTGGGACCACCACGTGCACGGGGACGTACATCCTGACGCAGGATGACGTCGACCTCGGAGTGGTCGTGAACGGCGCGGTCGCGTCGGCGCTCTCGCCGCAGGGACCCCCGGCCATGGGGTCCGGCGCGGCGGTCACGGCGATCCCGGCCGCCCCGCACGTGACGATCGTCAAGACCGCCGGGCCGGTTCGCGACAACGCGGTCGGCGCCACGCTCCCGTACACGTTCCTCGTGACCAACGACGGCAACGTCACGCTCCACGGCGTCGCCGTGAACGACCCGAATGTCGGCACGGTGTCCTGCCCGGCGACGGTGCTGGCGCCACGGACGAGCACGACCTGTACGGCGACGTACGCGCTGACGCTCACGGACGTCGACGCCGGCCATGTCGCCAACTCGGCGACGGTGACGGCGAACCCGCCTCAGGGCGATCCCGTCTCTGCGACGCATGCCATCGACACTCCGATCACGCCGACGCCCTCGGTGAGCCTCCAGAAGCACGCGGGGGCCCCTTCGGACGTGATCGCAGGCGCGACCATCCAGTACAGCCTGGTCGTCACGAACACCGGAAACGTCACGCTGACCCACATCGCGATCAGCGACCCGATGGTCGGTACGGTCACCTGCCCGACCACGACGCTCGACCCGAACAGCATGACGACGTGCTCTGTCACGTACGTGATGACGCAGAACGACATCGATGCCGGCGTCGTCGTGAACCAGGCCTCGGTGTCGGCCACGTCGCCGCTCGGCACGGACGTCACCGACTCCTCCGGCACCGAGACGGTGATCCCGTCCCAGCCGGCGCTGACGCTGCACAAGTCCGCGGCGACGCCGACGGGTACGTTCGTGGGCTCGACGATCACGTACAGCCTGCTGGTCACCAACACGGGCAACGTCACGCTCGGCTATCTCACCGTCTCCGATCCGACGGCCGGACCGGTGTGGTGCCCTGACGGCACGCTGGCGCCGCTCGCTTCGACGACCTGCACCGTGACGTACACGCTCACGCAGGCTGACATCGACTCCGGTCACATCCAGAACACGGCCGCCGCGTACGGCAACCCGCCGTCGGGTGACCCGGCGGACCTCGGCGACGACGCGACCGCGACCGACACGCTGGACACGACGCTCGTCCAGAAGCCGTCCGTCGCGATCGTCAAGACGGCGGGCAACCCGACAACGATGGAGACGGGCGGCGAGGTGCCGTACACGTTCCTCGTCACGAACACCGGCAACGTCACCCTCACGGGACTCGTCGTCGCAGACCCGCGCATCGGCGATGTCTCCTGCCCGACCACAACGCTTGCGCCGCTCGGCGCGATGACGTGCACCGGCGTGTACGGGCTGACGCAGGCCGACCTGGATGCTGGCACGCTGATCAACACGGCCACCGTCACCGGTGCCGGCCCGTTCGACGCGACCGTCTCGGCCGACGGCACGGTCAGGACCCTGCTTGTCCAGAAGCCTGATCTCACGTTCACCAAGAAGGCGGACGCGACGGAACCCGTCTCGGCAGGCGACCAGGTGACATTCACGTTCCTCGTGACGAACACGGGCAACGTGACGCTCAGGTCGCTCGCGGTCAACGACCCGATGCTCGCGTCGGTCAGCTGCCCGGCGACCACTCTCGTACCTGGAGCCCAGGTGCTCTGCATAGGCAGCCTGTACACGGTGACGGCTGCGGACGCCGCCCGCGGCTGGATCAAGAACACCGCCGTGGCGAGCGTTCTCGGTGCCGAGTTCGAGGTCGGAACGATCGAGCTCACCGCGACGTCGACGGTGACGATCACCACCATCACTCCCGTCACCACCGTCACTCCCGTCACCACCGTCACTACCGTCACTACCACCACGCAGCTCCCGAACACCGGCTCGCCGGTCGGCATCGGACAGCTCGTCGTCAGCCTCGCTATCCTCGGCCTGGGCATCATGCTCACCGTCGCGGGACGACGTCGGCGCGAGCAGGACCAGCTCCCATGAACCACCAAGGAGACACCTTGCGCAAGCTCACGACCGGTCTCGCCCTGGCCATCGTGGCGGGCATAGCCCTCACGGGATGCACGAAGGCGAGCAGTGACGCCACGGCGCCGGCATCGTCGGTCCCGGCCGTCGATCCGAGCCGGGTCTCGCCGACCGACCTTCCCACGCCCCCTGTTGTCACGGACGCGAAGGGCGCGATCCGCGACCTGACCCTCGGGGAGTGCAAGACCGACGCGGGACAGCAGTCCGTCTCCGGATCGCTCACCTCGACACAGTCCGCGACCGCGGACTTCCTGGTCACCGTCAGCTGGACGAATGCCACCGGTGACGTGATGGGCCGCGGCTTCAGCGTGCTGAAGAAGGTCGCGTCCGGTCAGACCGTGACCTTTGAGATCAAGGCCAAGGTCGCCGCCGGCGCGACGCAGTGCGTCAAGGGCGTCGAGTACGGCACGATCGCCGGCTGACTCAGACCCGCGGCTCCGTACGAGGCTCGTCAGGGGGTTCGTTCGCGGCCGCGGCCACGGCGGCATCAGCCGTCGTCTGGCGGTGCAGCTCTTCGATGGTCTGGTGCCGAATGGCGGTGGGTGTACGGCGGGGAAGGCCGATGCCCAGCCCGAACACGATCCCGCCGACGGCGGCAAGGCCCGCGCCGATCAGCACCAGGCTCGTGGGGTTGGCGACGGACGGCTGGCTCTTGTTGGCCATCGCCACCTCGTACAGGATCCTCAGGTCCCACGTGTTTTTGACCAACAGGGCCCCGGCCCCAGCGATCGCCAACAGCCCAATGACGAACAGCAAGCTTTTCAGCACCTTCATGGCCCGAGCATAGGACTCGGGGACGCGCTCGCGGACCCGATAGGTTGCCCGCCATGCAGCTCGACGTCGCCACGTGGCTGGTCTCGGCCGAGGCGGCGCCCTGGCTCGAGCGAGCCGCGGGTGAGCGCGACCCGGAGTCGTTGGCGGCGGCCGATCGCTGGCGGCGGGATCTCCCGGCGGACCTGGCCGCCGCTGTCCTCACTCAGGCCTCGCTGCGGCGCGCTGCGGTAGGCAAGCTGGGGGAGCGGGCGGCCGGCCTCTTCCTGACCCGCGACGGGCTCGAGCAGGCGACGAGGCTCGCGGTCTCGCGCTGGCGTGCGGAGAGGTTCGCGGCAGGTGGCGTCGCTGAGGTCTGGGATCTCGGCTGCGGTCTCGGGCTCGACGCGCGAGCTCTGGTGGACGCGGGACTCGCCGTGACCGGCGTCGAGAAGGATCCGGTCACCGCGGTGTTCGCCACAGCCAACCTCGGGGCGTCGGCCCGGGTCGTCACGGCCGACATCGCCGAGCTGTACGGAGACGTTCCGGGCGACGCGGCGGTGTTCCTCGATCCTGCCCGTCGTACGGCTCGTGGCCGGTCGTGGGACGTCGCCGACCTGAGCCCGTCGTGGGACGTGGTGACGGGTTTCGCCGACGGCAGCCGAGTGGCGTGCGTGAAGCTCGGCCCCGGCATCCCGTACAGGCTCCTGCCCGACCACGCCGAGACCGTCTGGGTGTCCGATCACGGCGACCTCGTCGAGGCGGCGCTGTGGGCCGGAGCGGGCGCCGGGCCCGGACGCCGGAGCGCGCTGCTGCTGCCGGGCGGCCACAGCCTCGACGCGACCGACGACACGGTGCGCATCGGTCCGATCCGGAGCTGGCTGTACGAACCGGACCCGGCCGTGATCCGTGCCGGAGCAATCCCGGCGCTGGCGACCACGCTCGACGCGACGGGCATCGTGCCCGGCGTCGCCTATCTCACCGCCGACCGGCACAAACCGACCCCGTACGCGGCCGCCTTCGAGGTGCTGGACCGCCTCCCGTACCGCGAACGTGACCTCCGTGCCTGGGTGCGCCAGAACCGCATCGGCACGCTGGAGATCAAGAAGCGTGGCCTGGACGTCGATCCCGCAGCGTTGCGCCGCCGGCTCTCGCCCAAGGGTCCCCGCTCGGCCACGCTCGTGCTCACCCCGACGCCGGACGGCGCCGCGGCGCTCGTGGTCCGCAGAGGCTAGCGGGACTCATGCGGGCCTAAGGCTCGACGACCGCCCACCCGTGCGGAGGGACCGCCGGTGCCAGGGGGTCCGAGGCTTCCAACACGGTGCCTTGCGGCAAGGGATGGGGCTGGTCGCAGATGTTCAACGCGAGGTCGATCCGTTCACCGTCGCCCCCGGCCAGCTCGATGACCACGAACTCGTTCTCGAGCTCGCGCGTCGTCACCGTGGCGGTCCACAGCCATCGATGGCGGCGACGCAGGCCGAGCAGCCGTTGGTGCAGGTCGTACACGCTTCTGCCGAACGGCAGGAGATCGTACGGATGGGCCGGGAACTGCGGCCGGATCGCATCGTCGCCGAAGAAGGACTCCGTCTTCACGCCGGTGAACGCCTGCTCGTCGCCTGAGTACACGGACGGGATGCCCGGCAGCAGGGCCAACAGCGCGACGACATGCTCGAGGTGACGTTGGTCGTCGAACTGGCTCGCGATCCGGGTCGTGTCGTGGTTGCCGACGAACGTGTACGGGACGAACTGCTCGAGCATCGCCTTGTGTCGGCTGAGCGAGTGTGCGAGCTCCCAGAAGTTCTTCGTGGCGATCGAGCTCCAGATGGCCTTCCACAGCTCGTACTGGGTCACCGTATGCATCCCGGAACGCTTCACGAAGTCCGCGTAGTCGCCGTGGATGACCTCGCCCAACATCCAGGTTCCCGGGTGAAGGAATGTGATCGCCTCGGTGATCGGGCGCCATGCGTCAGGCCCGGGAGCGTAGGCGGCGTCGAAGCGCCACGCGTCCGCGCCCATGTCGGTCCAGTGCGACACGACCGAGATGACGTGGCGGATGACGGCCGGCTCGGCCAGGTTGAGCTCGACGAGCGACTCGTGGCCCTCGAAGTATCGGGGGTAGCCGTCAACCCACGTGATCCAGCGGCCCTCGGGCGAGTCGGGGCCGCCCGCGATGGCGCGGCGGACGATCTCGTTGTCGCGCGAGACGTGGTTGAACACGCCATCGAGGGCGACCCGGATGCCCTTGCTGCGGCATGCTGCGACGAGGTGGGAGAACGTGTCGGTCGTACCCAGCCGGGGGTCGATCTGGAAGTGGTCGAGAGTGTCGTACCCATGGGTCGCTGAGCGGAAGATCGGGCCCAGCAACAGGCCGTTCGCGCCCAGCGTGACGGCGTAGTCGAGCCATTCCTCGAGTTGCGCAAGGCGCGGTACGGGATCCTGTCCGGCATCGGCGAGGGAGCGCTCGGCTCCAGTGAATCCGAGCGGGTAGACGTGCCACCAGATCATGTCCGTCGACCAGGGTGCGGGCATCTGCGTCTCCTTCGTCTTTCTCAGCCTCGCACGGACCAGGGCCTTGACGCACGAGATCCGCGTGATGACCTGGCGGGCACCTGGGCGCCCTAGCACTCGGCTTGATCGAGTGCTAACGCGGGTATAGATTCTTCGTTAGCACTCAACCATTGAGTGTGCCAGCGTTCGGGACGGCACCGCGACGACGTCCCGACACTTTGTACCCAGTGGCCGACCGGCCACCACCGAACAGTGAAAGGGGTCTTGACGTGGCAGCCACGATCAAGCCGCTCGAGGACCGCGTCCTCGTATTGCCGCTGGAGGCCGAGCAGACCACTGCTTCCGGCCTTGTCATCCCGGACACCGCCAAGGAGAAGCCGCAGGAGGGCAAGGTCATCGCGACCGGCCCAGGTCGTACCGACGACAACGGCAAGCGGATCCCGATGGATCTCGCCGAGGGCGACATCGTCATCTTCTCCAAGTACGGCGGCACCGAGGTTAAGTACGACGGCTTTGAGTACCTGCTCCTCAATGCCCGCGACATCCTCGCGGTCGTCACCAAGTAAGGGACACACATGCCAAAGATCCTTCAGTTCGACGAGCAGGCGCGTCGCTCCCTGGAGCGTGGTGTCGACATC
>Ga0182021_10004183_pt1 | contig 16925 bp, 13 predicted proteins | sample 612E3MmetaG_FD_120493 | JGI IMG/M metagenome (GOLD analysis project Ga0182021, IMG submission 120493) | Permafrost microbial communities from Stordalen Mire, Sweden - 612E3M metaG (Illumina Assembly) | ecosystem: Environmental > Terrestrial > Soil > Wetlands > Permafrost | place: Sweden...
CACGGTGGCGTTAAAGATGTCGGCGACGCTCCCGGTGTTGGTCACCGTGAGGTTGTAGGTCACCGCGGTCCCGGGCTTGCCGAACTTGGCTTTGGTCGCGGGAATTACAGTTACCCCATAAGTTGCAGGCAGAAGAGGATTTGTGCCGGTAATGGAGTCTACCGTGACCGCGCCTGATCGTGCCAGCAACTGCCCATTCACCGTCGAACCGGTATTCGCCGTGATGGATGCCATTGCCAGGATGATTCCCTCGAAATGTGAGTTTGTTCCCAGGGTCGCGGAGCTTCCGACCTGCCAATAGACTCGGGAGGCCTTGGCGTTGTGGATGAGGTTGACCCTGCTGCTCGTCGCCGTGACGAGCGTGGAGGCTGTCTTGAATATGAAGATCGCATCGGGGTTACCCTGGGCATCGAGCGTTAGGGTGCCCGTTATCTGGAAATCGCCGGCGGCCGACTTGTAGACGCCGGGAGTCCTGGTGGTTCCACCCAGCTGAGTGCCAACCGTAGCAACAGGCGTCCTTCCAGCGGCATCGTTATATGCGGTTACCAGATCGGCCTTGGCCTGAGCCGCGACAGCGTCACCCAGGTGTACTGCCCCATTCACCGTTGCGGGTGGTACCCCAAGGGTGAACGTATTACCTGGATGGACCCCCACATCTCCATTGATTGCGGTCGGTCCCGTGCTGGTGATCGTCGAGCCGGCCAATAGCGTAAAACTGGAGGCTGTTCCGAGGTCCACCGGCAGTGGGGCCGCCATGCTCGTTGCAGGTACTACCAACATCACTGCCAGTACCAGTAATGATGTCAGTAGTAGCGGCATAAATCGCATCTTATTAAGTGTTTTCATGGTACAGACTCCTTCTAACATACGATCTTCAATCTATTCATGATGTATTTCCTCTTAACCACTGAATGCTCCTTTCCAGGTGGATGGCTATAAACAACTGGTTTTCTCAAGGGAGTAAGGTTAAGAATGTCATACGTCGCCCCCTTCGTGTCACCGTGTTGAAGTTGTCTGTTTTACGTCGTGTCCTGAACGGTGACTGCCAACTGCTGCTCCCCGCTGAAGCGGGCGACGGGGCCACGGTAGGGTTCATCTCCGCTGTTTGGGCTATTGCCCTTCTTCTCGGTAATCTACTGGTTATCGACCAAATGCTCCTAAAGCTTTAACCGACATTTCTCATATCCCCTCTCTCAGGTGATAGAATCCCATTTTGCATGCGGCAGTCGCGGAAGCTCGTGCTGGTTTCCGCTATCCCCATCGAGGACTGGTTGTCTGGGTGTGGAAAGGGGCGCTGTAGATGAGTAAGACGGCTTACGATATCGTGGTTGTGGGCGGCGGTCCGGCCGGGGCTTCCGCAGCAAGGGCGGCGGTGCAGGGCGGACTCGACACGCTCCTGATAGAGATGCACAAGATGCCGCGGCCCAAACCGTGCTCGGGCTTTCTCTTTGAGGAGGCTTTACGTTTCCTCAGCGAGCAGTATGGCCCGCTTCCCGACGAAGTGATGGCAACTCCCAATACGGTGAAGGGCGCACGCCTGCGCCTGCCCGGAGACGTGCTCCTCGACGTGCCGATCGAGGGAAAGAACATTTGGCGGGACAGGTTCGACAGCTGGCTCTGCGCTGAGTCTGGTGCCCCGATACAGGACGGGACAAGGCTGCTCGATTTCGCTGAATGGCGCGACAGGGTCGAGCTCTTATGCAGGAGGAACGGCAAAGTAGTGAAGGTGACGGCGAGGGTGCTCGTTGCCGCGGACGGGGCGTGCTCCAGGATCACGCGAAAGATCGACCCGGGCTTCCTCGACGGCGTTCCACTGATCGTGGGAAGCCAGCGGTACTTCCGCACGGAGATAGCGCTCGAGCCCGGATATCTGCACGTCTTCATTTCCCCGGACTACGGTATCTATCCGGCGGCCTACCTCAAAGATGATCTGATCGTGGTGGACACATCCGTCAAGCCGGGGGCGAAGATACCGCCGGCCCGCGACGCTTTTCTCGCGATGCTCGAGAGGAAGCACGGGTTCAGGCCGGCGGAACCGGTGCTCAACCTGGGATGCAGGGGCGCTTTTCCCGCCGCCCTCAACCGCTTCTGTACGGGTACGGACAGGGTGCTCGTCACTGGAGAAGCCGCCGGATTCGTGAACGCCATGGGCGAGGGTATTTCGACTGCGCTCGCCACCGGTCGCCTCGCTGGCATGGCAGCCGCCCAGAGCGGCGCGTCCGCCCCAGGGCGAGCTTACAGGGAGAGCACCCGGCCCGAGCGCGAAAGGACCACCAAGGAATGGATGCTGCCCGCCGTCATGACGGGGCGTGCCCGGCCTGAGCTCAAGGACGCGCTCGTCAAACAGCGGCCGTTGACGGCTCTCAAGGTGACCCGGGGAATCCTCGCGTGGCAGAGAATCGGCGGTGTCGTGCCCGGCCTCCAGAAGTACGCGATCGAGGTCATGGTAAGAAGACTTCTGAATGGCGACTTCGATTTCCGCTCTTGATGCAATGACGCCATATATCCGGCAATGTGTGCTGATTGACAAATGTACTACTATACGCCGCGGTGAAGAAACAGCAGCGTACGCTGCATGGCAACAAGAGCGGCAACTACAATGACCACGAAGATCAATCCCCTGTCGGCGGCTTGAAGGGCGCTTGAAACGGTATTGGCGGCCGAGGAAAGTCCGTTGCTGTTGAGGATAAGGTGGGCGATAAGATAGCCGGCTCCGCCAAGCACGGCGACTACGACAAGGAACCCGGGCACGGCCCGCAGATCCTGGCGACTCGGGGCGAGGCCGAGCCCTACGAGGAACGTGAGGCCGAGGAACAGGTAGGTCCAACCGCTGCGCAACATGACGGACCACGCGATGTTGGTAGGAAGCAGCCAGGCGGATAGAAGGTAGATGGCAACCGAGCCCCCGAGCAAGGGCGCTACGCCTATGAGAAAAGTCCGGATGGTTCCTACTTTCTTATGTACTACTTCTCCGAGCCTGAGTGTTCCATCCGGCATTCGCTTCGGCCTGAAGAGGTGGATTTCGTAAATGCGGGTCACCGTAACGAGACATGCGAGGGCGTGGAACGATTCGTGGATCATCGTGCCGGGAGCGAGGATGAGGTAGTAGAGCTTGCCGCCGCCGATAGTCCGGCCGAGAAGGGAACCCGAAATGCGGGATAGGATCATGAGGGCCACGAGGCAGCCGATGAGTATGAGTGCGAACGAGAGTGTATTCATTGGGTCCCATGATGTCTTACTACGCATAGTGAGCGCCACCCCACCCTGACCCTCCACCAACGAGGGGGAGGGGATTCAAGAAAACCTATAGGTTCCAGGCGGTGTCGAAGGCGTCGCGGATGGCGTTGTAGATGCGGCCGGGCTCGCGGGCGTCGCCTATGGGGAAGACGCGCGTGAAGTGTGGCTTGAGCTCTTCGACAAGCTGGTTTTCGCTCTTCACACCGACCGAAAGCACTACGTGATCGACCTCTCGTGTTATGCAGCGGCCGGACTTGCAGTGAGCCAGCTTGATCTCACCCTCCCCTATCTCGACCAGCTTGTACGACGTGATGTATTCGGGCTTGTATTCATCCAGCCTGCCGAGCACATCATTGAGATTCTGGAAATAGGCGCCGGGGCCGATCTCGCTAAGCATCTCAACGACGACAATTCTGTTGCCGTCCTCGGCCAGTTTCTCCGCGGTCTCGAGACCGGTCAATCCCGAGCCGACGACCGCCACGCGCTTTCCCTGCAGCTTGACGGTCCCGTCGAGCACTTCGTTGACAGTGCAGACGTTTTCACGCTCGACCCCACGGATAGGCGGAACGCACGGTGTCGCGCCGGTGGCAACCAGGACCGCGTATGGATCAAGGGCCTTGATGTCCGAGAGCGAAGCCGCATGGTGCACGCGTATCTCGGCGCCGCTACGGAGCGCCGCGGATTGCAGGTCTTCGGTGCACCAGTCGATCTTGGTCTTTCCCGGAGGCTTGTCCGCCAGGTTGAGCTGTCCGCCGGCCGAGGCAGCCTTCTCGAAGACCACGGCCCTGAACCCTCGCAAGGCACACACCTCGGCGGCTTTCAGTCCCGCGGGCCCGCCGCCGATTACCACGACCGAACGTCCGGCACCGTTCGCGCGCGGCTGGGCGGTCTCTTGCTCTCTGCCGAGGCGCGGATTGACGGCGCACTCGAGGGACCGACCCATCTGGCCGTTTTCAACGAGGGATTCGAGGCAGCGCAGGCACGAGATACATCGCGTGGTCTCGCTCTCCCTTCCCTCCATCGCCTTGGCCGCCCACGCCGGGTCAGCAAGGAACGGCCGCCCGAGGCCGACGAAATCCTGGGTGCCTTCGGCTATCTGCGTTTCTGCCTGTTCCGGCGAGCGGATGAGGTTGGCGGCGATGATCGGGATCGAAACCGCTTCCTTGACGGCGCGCGCCAGGTTCTTGCGCCAGCCGTCCTCGAACGTCATGGGCTCGCACCAGTAGTTCATCGTGTCGTACGTCGCTGAGGATACGTCTATCGCGTCGACGCCGGCTTTTTCGAGCCTCCGCGCGATCTCGACTCCCTCCTCGAGCTCGAGCCCCTGGTCTGGCTTTCCGATCATCCTGTAGAACTCGTCAACGGTTAACCTTACCGCGATCGGGAAATCCGGCCCGCACTCGCGCTTTATCCCGTCAATGATCTCCAGGGTGAAGCGCATGCGGTTCTCGAGGTTGCCACCGTATGCATCCCTGCGTCGGTTGGTGTAGGGGCTGTGAAATTGCTGGAGCAGGTAGCCGTGCGCGGCGTGGAGCTCGACGCCGTCACCTTTGCCCAGCTGCACGCGGCGCGCCGCCTTGACGAAATCGCGTATCAGGTTGGTTATCTCGTATCTCCTGAGGGGTCGAACCCTCTGATTGTAAAGCTGGCACTGCACGTTAGAGGGCGCTACGACCGCCGGAAAACGCACGTACTCGGCCATCGCGTGACCATCGATGGGAAACTTCTCGGTAATGGCAAAGGCCTTGGGCAGCAGTTTGTAGAAACCCGGCCAGAGGTTTCCGATGAACTCGATGGACATCGCGGGGATGACCATCATTGACAGGCCCTGGTTGCCCGGATGGTGGAGCTGGCAGAAGACCTTTGTGCCATGAGCATGGAGACGGTCTACCATGGCGGCAAACGGCACGATATGACGATCGCTTGCCATGGAGGTCTGCCGGGGCATGATAACACCCTGGCCGTTGTTGACCCGGGAGGCGCCCGTAATGAGCAGGCCCAGGCCGTTCTTCGCTCTCTCCTCGTAGTAATTGATGAGTTGTTCGGATGGAGTGCCGTCGTAGTTGGCCATTCCCGTCACCATCGGCACAAGAACCGTCCTGTTCCTGATCGTGACGTTGCCAATCGTGCCTTCACTGAAGAGATGTGGGTACCGCACATCCGCCTCCTTGTTCGCCCGCAGGTTGTGCGGAACCTTAATATCACTTCGAGACCGACTTGAGCAAGTAGCCAGGGTCCCAACTGTCAAAAAAAAGAGCAACCAGCCCTGACGGTCGTGGATAGATCCGCGTTCCCGTCAGCTTGTATCGTCGTGTTCGAAACCCGGCTCAGCCGCCGCCGAGGGAGAAGAGCCCCTCGGGATGATGCCGGGGATGGTCCTTATCGGTTGAAGTCGAAGGGGCCTGGCAACGCCGATGCCGGGCTGCCGCTAGACCACTGACTTGATTCCCTTCACCAGCAGATATATCGCAAAGATAACCAGGATCCCCACGCTGATGATCCTCTGATGTTTCACAAGCCAGACCCGCAGGGTCGCAAGGGCTTTCTCCGAGATCTTCGGGAACGCGAGCTCCATGAAGATCGGGACGAGCAGCGTGAGGAGGGTCACGAACGTCAGTATCACGAACGCGACCGCGTCGTCCGCGAAATGCAGCCTGGCGTCACTGATGGCATGCAGGCCCGAGATGTATATGAGCAGGGTGGAGGTGTTTACGAACATCGTGACCGCCCCTATGGACAGGGTGCGCGTGACCGTGAGGCCTTTGACTTCCTCCGTGGCGGGCTTCTCTTTGCGTTTCCTCACCGCGAGTGGGATCGCAAGGAGGCAAAGGACCCCTATTCCTATGTCGATGTACCCGCCGACCTTGTGGTTGGAGGCACCCGACCGGGCATGGAACAGCACAACGAAAACGACCCCGATGGCAGCGAGCGTCAACGTGTAGGACAGCAGGAACAGGAGTGCGTTCTTCCTGGGATGCTTTGCGGTCATGAGCGAAATGAGCACCATGACGGCAACCGGGCTCACGGATGCCGCTAGCCCTATCAGTATCATGCGCGGAATGAGCGTATTCACACGCATAGTATAGAAGGAATCCCGGGCACTAAGAAAGCGCCCGGGCCGTGAAGGTGTCCGGACGCGGTCTTACGTGGCGATGATCTCTTTTCGCCAGCGACCACCGGGTCGATGCTCGTGGAGCTTGCACGGGTGTGCGCCAGCCGGTGCGAGGCGGGAACGCCCTGATGAAAGGTTGCCGTACAGCCGCACCGAATCAAACATGGCCTGAGCGTTCTCTGGCTTTGTATCCGGGGGCATCTCGCCCCCTGAACCCAGGATGAACCCACCTTCCGAGCCGAGCTCGACCACGAGTATCCTCACGCGCAAGCTTCCTCGTGCGCCTTCGCAACGGCGCCCATCTCCACCTACATGTTATAAAGTCATGGCCGGACACGAGCGGCCACGGAATAATACTACCGCGGAACGAGGGCAACGGGTGGAAGTAACCAGGGCGAGTGAAAAAGAAGTGGGTGCGGGAGCACCAAGCGCTTGGCTCCCTTACCTGCTCGTCTGCATCGCTCCCATACTGTGGGGCTTCAGCGGCGTACTGGTGCGCTGGGCTGGACTTCCCGGCAAGGAATACATCATTATCTTCTACCGGTCGGTCATGGCTTTCGCTTTCACGGTCGTAGTGGTGCTGGTCACTCGCAACAAGCGCATGTTCCGTCCCGGTTCGGGCATCGTCCTTCTCACAGGCAGCGGGCTGGTCACGGCCGCCTATACCATTTGCGCGTTCAAAGCGTACGACCTTGTCGCGATAGGGACCGCTACGTTCATAATCTATCTCGCCCCTGTCTTTGTGGCGCTACTGGCGCCGCTCTTCCTCAGGGAGAAGCTCGAGCCGTCGACGATACTCTGCCTCGCGATAGCCCTCGCGGGCACGGGGCTGCTATCGTGGAGCCAGTCGGAAGTGTCCCCGCACTCGAGGACGGAGGGCGCGATTCTCGCACTGGCGGCGGCCGCGCTATGGGCTATCCTCATGCTTATCTGGAAGAAGCTCCGTGATACACACTCTCCTCTCACGATCGGGCTCTGGACCCACGGCGTCTGCGCGCTCGTCTATGCGCCCTTCGCAATACCGGCTACCGGCGATGTAACCGGGAAAGGATGGGCTTCCATCGCGGTGTTCGGCGTGGTCGTGATCGGTGTGGCGGGACTCATATACCTCTACGCGCTGAAACGCGTCAAGGCGCAGGACGCCGCCCTCCTCTCTTACATCGAACCGGTGAGCGCAATGGCGTACGGATTGCTGTTGCTGGGAGAAGCCCCTCATTGGCAGAACTTCCTGGGCGCGGGTCTCATTGTCGCGGCGGGCGTTCTACTGCTCGGGCTCCGCCGGCCGGGCGAAGAGGTCGCTGAGGTGTTCGACGCCGCCGAGCGCTGACAAGCGCGTCGCAAAGTGTGCCTCGCCCACACTATCTTGGTTGATTCGCCGATACTCGCTCCACCTGAAACTTGCCGCCTGCACTGGTTTGTGGGATAAATATCGTTACCACATCATCGGCACTTGAGGAAAAGGAGTAGCAATGAGCGTGCTCTATATCCGGCAGTCCGACGGCAGCTTCGAGAAAGTCCCCGTAACTCCCGAGAACACCCAGCGTTACATCCAGAGCGTCGACCTCTATCGAGAAGACGACGACCCGATGTTCTGGTCTAAGGATAAGATCCGCGATATGCAGGACCCCTTGTTCAAGCGGCAGATGGAGTGGGTCTGGGACGGGCACGACTTTTACAAGTCTCTCTTCAAGGAAAACGGGATTGAGCCGGGCGACCTCACCACGCTGGACGACCTGGAGAAGATACCGCTCACATACAAAAAGGACTACATGGCCGACCCCGACGCGTTCAAGCTGAAGCCGTCGGAACCCACGATCCTTGACTGGATATTCGAGGTCACTTATACCACCGGCTCGACGACCGGTGTGCCCACACCGTTCTGGAGCACCATCCACGACGAGCACGGCATATGGCAGTTGCTCTTCAGGGGGATAAAGCTCGGAGGGTTCCCGCCGTACGCCCGCGTGATGAACCTCTTCCCGGTCGGGCCCGTACCACACATCGGGTTCTTCAGGGCGAGAGACATCGGGATGTGGGGCGTCGGCTGCCTCAACATGTACGGGTGCACGGGCATGCCCAATGCCGAGTTCCCGGTGCACCGCTCGATGGATTACGCGATAGACCTCATCGAAAGCGGAAAAGCGGAAGTGTGGCTTGGCATCGCCAGCTTCATGCGAAGGCTCCTCATGAAAGCGGAGCAGGAAGGGCGCGACTTCTCCTCTGTCAAGCACGTGCAGGCCCTCGGCGAGGCGTGCCCGCAGGCGATGCGCGACGACATGAGGAACCGCCTCAAGAACATGGGAGCGGAAGACCCGTTCATCAGCAACTCGTACGGCTTTACCGAGATGCAGGGCGCGATGCCCGAGTGCACCGAGTTCAGTGGCTGCCACAACCCCTCGCCGAACCTCTACTTCTTCGAAGTGGTCGACGAGGAGACCGGCAAGCGCGTAGCGGACGGCGAGCGCGGGCTCTTCTGCATTACCCACCTCAACAGGCGAGGCACGGTGCTCCTGCGGTACGTAATCGGTGACATCGGCGCAATGACCAACGAGACCTGCCCGCACTGCGGGCGCAACGGAGGGCGGACGGTCATCGCGGTCGGCAGCACGTACGCTACGCGCACTGCCGAGCTCGTGAAGCTCAAGGGCACGCTCATCAACCCTGAGATAATGAGGGACGGCCTCGCGAACACTCCCGGCGTCCAGGAATACCAGATAATATTCACGAAGAAAGACCTCGAGGACCCGTACTCTCTCGATGACCTGATCGTAAAGATCGCTCCGGAGGACGGGTTCGACACCAAGAAGATGGAGACCGAGATACAGACGAAGCTGATGACGGCCGTCGAGATGCGGGCCAAGATCGAGTTCGTTTCGATGGAGGAGATCTTCGACCCGACCGTAGCGCTCAAGGCGTACAGGGTGCTCGACCTCAGGCCAAAGCTGGACTGAATAGAGGGCAAGATGGCAGACGAAGAAAGAGAAAAGAAACCGACAGCGGGCAAGTTCAAGAAGGCGATAAAGACCGGCGGCAGACAGCTGGAGGACGCCTACCAGGCAATGGGGGCCCGCGCCTACCGCCTTTACAAGGACGGCAAGATAAAGCACGAGGACCTCATAGTGGTCGCGACCGAGATCGACTCGCTCATAGTCGAAATCGACAAGAACCAGGCGGAGCTCGACAAGGTCGTCGCCGACCGAAAGGGCATCAAGTGCCCGTACTGCGACGCGAAGTCAGCCCCCGGGTCGAGGTTCTGTCCCGGCTGTGGCAGGGACCTTCCACTGCCTTCCGATCTTAAGGAGACAGAAAAGGTTCCGTGCCCGCATTGCGCAAAACCCGTCCCGGAGGCGACCAAGTTCTGTCCTCACTGCGGTAAGAAAGTGTAAGCGGGACCCGCCACCCCCACCCTGACCCTCCCCCCTCGAGGAGGGAGGAACCCTTTGAGCGGGGTAGCTCAAGTGTTGGGTTGGATGCTCGCGCTGGCGAGGTCCCTGGAGGCGATGATGTTGACGCCGGTACCCGCGACATCCTCGAGCACCACCTGGTCAAGCTTCACGGGGGCATCGACCACGATTCCCTCCAGCGACTTGACCGCGTCGGTGATCAGTCTCTTCGGAATAGCCTCGGCGCTCCGCACCGGGAGCATCGGCAGCGAACCGCTCCTGACGGAGACGGTAGTCGTGACGACCCGGCGCGGGTCCTTGAACTCCTCCTCCGCGTAACGCTTCCCGATCTTGCAGTCGTTTCCCGTGACCTCGAGGATCTCGCCGTTCTCCTCGGTAAGCTCGAGCGAGCAGCTCATCGGGCAGTTTATGCAGACGAAGTCGTGTTTATTCGCCACCCGGGATCACTTCCACTGTAAGCTCGCGGGTCTTCTCTCCGGTGGAAACGTCGAGCGCCTCAGTCGTCTGCTTCAACATCTCGGGCGGGCGCACCATCTTGTGCTTCTTGCCGGCGAGCGGCTTACCATCGGCGAGGATGCGCGCGGTTACTGCGCGCTCGGGGTGCTCTACGCGAAAGTAAAAATCCACGTCGCGGTTGAGGTCACTGACGAACTGCGGGACGACGTACTTGACGTTGCGACCCGCCACGACCTTGACTGGCGACTGGCGCTTTCGTCCCTGGAGCACGTACTCCGCCGCGCCCCGGCCCGCGACCTGGGCGCTGTGCGTAACGTAATCCACGAGATCGAAGACGTTGACGACGTTGCCGCACGCGAATATACCATCCACCGTGGTCTCCATCCGCTCGTCCACGAACGGGCCCGCGGTAACGGGATCGAGCTGTATGCCAGCATGCTTGGAAAGCTCGTTCTCCGGTATCAGCCCGACCGAAAGGCATAGCGTATCGCACGGCACAAATCTCTCAGTTTCCTTGCGCGGCTTGAGGTCGGCGTCTACCTCGGCCACCGTGACCGCCTCAACCCGCTTGCGCCCGTGGATGAAAGAGACGGTATGAGACAGGTGCAGGGGTATTTCAAAATCGCGCAGGCACTGGACGACATTCCGTGTTATGCCGCCGGGGTGATCCATCAGCTCGTAGACGCCTTCAACCCGGGCTCCTTCGAGTGTAAACCGCCGGGCCATGATGAGGCCGATGTCACCGGAGCCCAGGATAACGATCTTCCTGCCTGGCATCAGGCCCTCGATGTTTATGTCTCGCTGCGCCGCGCCCGCCGTGATGACGCCCGCCGGGCGAAACCCCGGCAGCATTACCTGGTGCCTGGTCCTCTCACGACAACCCATTGCGAGCACTATGGACTCAGGCTCTATCTCGACAATACCCTCTCGGTCGTTGACCGCGGTGATGCGCATGTCAGGACCCATGTCGAGAACCATGGTATTGAGCATGATTTCGACGTCTGTGCGCCTTATCTCCTCGACAAAACGCTGGGCGTACTCCGGGCCCGTCATCACTTCCTTGAAGACGATGGAGCCGAACCCGTCATGGATGCACTGGGGCAGGATGCCGCCGAGCTCGAAATCGCGCTCGATGAGCATCACGTCGCGCAACCCGGCTCCGGAAGCAGCCAGTGCCGCCCCCAGGCCCGCGGGTCCCGCGCCTATCACTGCCAGTTGCGGTTTTCGCGTTTTCTTCATCTCAAATCCACTTTATACGCCTACCCTCCCCCTTCAAGGAGAATGGGCCACATCTAGACGGCGATTGTTTTCTTGCCGGTGGTGAAAACCCAGGAGCCGTCGCCATCTTTTGTCATGTCTGTGACCGGGACGCCCATCTCGCGTGCAAGTATCTGGGCGACCCTGTAGCCGCAGAACCCGCCCTGACAACGTCCCATGCCGGTCCTCGTCCTGCGCTTTACCCCGTCCATCGTCGTGGCGGGGATGATACCGTGGGCCGCGTTTACGACCTCCGCTTCGGTCACTTGCTCGCACCTGCATATTACGTGGCCGTAACGAGGGTCCCCCGCGATGAGCCGGTCTCGCTCTTCGTTGCTGAGCTCGGCGAAGCGGGGAGGCGCCGGCCTCACCGGGTCGAAATCGCTCCTCGGCTGCCGTGGCACGCCAAGGTCGTGCAGGAAGACCATCACCATCTCGACAATTGCGGGCGCGCTTGCGAGTCCCGGTGACTGGATTCCTGCCACATTCACGAAGCCGCGGGCCGCCTCCGACGGGCCGATAATAAAATCCTCTTCCTCGGTGGGCGCCCTTATGCCACTGAACGCGGATATCATGGCGCTTCGCGGGAAGTCCGGCAGCAGGTAATAGAACCTGTCGAATATCTCCTGTATCTCCTCGGCGGAAATGGACGTGTCGAACTTGTCGTCAGTCTCGATAGCCGTCGGCCCGAGCTGAAGGTTGCCCTCGAGCGTCGGCATCGCTCCCCCACCCTTGCTGTGAGCTTTCGTCTTCCCCCGAACCCTGAACTCGGAGACGCTGCTATGCACGTACTCGCGCGTCTCCTCCCTGTCGAAGAGAAGGCTTGCCCCTTTGCGTGGGTTTATCCTGAAGCCGCCCGCACCGGCCATGTCGGCCACCTCATCGGCGAAGACGCCTGCGGCGTTCACTACTATTGGAGCGCGGATATCACCTCGGTTGGTGGTGACCCCGAGGACCCGCCCATCTTTAACGTTTACGCCGGAAACCTCTGTATTCAGAAAGACCCGAGCGCCGTTCATGACACTATGTTCCGCGAGGGCGATGGTGAGCTTGTACGGGGCGACCATACCGTAAGTAGGGTCGAAGACGCCGGCGACGGCGCTCCTCGTCACGTGTGGTTCCATCCTGTAGACCTCGGCCCGGCTTACCATTCGCAGGCCGGGGATGCCCTTTCGGCGGGCGTTCAGCATTATCAGTCTCGGCATGACCTGCTTCAGGACGAAGTCGTGGACGGAGCGCGGCATGCGGGCCGCGACTTCCTCCGGGAGTGTCCGAGGGGTGATGACTATGAGCAATCCCTGCCGCCGGAAGTCGACCCCGAGCCCGCTCACAAAATCATCGTAGAGGGCATTTCCTCTCACGTTGAGCTTCGCCTTGAGGGTCCCGATCTTCTCTCCGATACCGCTGTGGACCTCGGCGTTGTTGGCCTTGGTCGTCGCGTCCGCGACGTCGCTCTCTCTGTCGATGATGACGATGTCCGGCGTGTATTTCGTCAGCTCGCGGGCGATGGAACACCCGCTTACCCCTGCGCCGATAACGACCACCTGGGCGGATTCAGGAAGACCGGCTGGCGTCATGGTGACCTCGCGTGTCGTCGTTCAGAAAGCCCCATCCACATAGACTTTTCTCCCGTATCACCGACAAACCTCCGTTGCAGAGCCGCGGGACCCGCGAAATCCCTGGCCTACGGGGGTCACAGAGCCGCCCGGGCTGCTTCTCGACCGCTACTTCATACCTTTGACCACCGGTTCTTTGCCCTGCTATAGTTTGGTTCCACTTCCTGGTAGGCTGGGAACTTCAAGGGGGACTGACGGTGCTGCGGATTATTGAAGAAACCGTAAGAGCGATGACTCTACACGTCCTTGGCACAAACACATTTCCCGATCTTCCGGTGCCGGACCCCGAAGCTTCAGTTGAATTGCTTCGGGAGTGGCTTGAAAAAGGCATCCCCGAGTTTGGCGCCGTGACCACGGCGGCGCTCCTGGCGCTCAATCTCTATTCGCTGGCCAACAACGGCAGGACGTTACCGGACTGCAACTTCCGCGCCCAGGCCTCACTTCTCGAGCGGCTCTTCAAGCGCAAGGGCTCGATCATGTACGGGTTCTTCTACATCGTCTCGATGCCCATCGTCGGAGCTTACTACGCACGCGACGATGTCCAGAAGACGCTCGGGTTCGACGTAGTGGCGCTCAAGGAGGAAGCCGAGAGACGCGTTGTGAGCAGGACTGCTTCCCTGCCGAAAAAAGAACCCGGCGAGGAACTTGCCGAAAGCGCGGGTAATCTATGATCTACTCCCGCGAACACATAAACGGTGATGTGCGCCTCATTGCCGAGGTCGTCGTCATAGGCTCGGGAGCCGGCGGCGCGACGATCGCGAAGGAGCTGTCGGAGGCTGGGCGCAAGGTCGTTGTCCTCGAAGCCGGCGGGCACTTCACGCGCGATGATTTCAACCTCCGGATGGACTTCGCGGCGACCAACATGTACTGGTACGGGGGACAGCTGATAACGCTCGGCACACCGATGTTCGTCATCCCCCAGGGCAAGACCGTCGGGGGCACGACGACCATCAACTCGGGCACGTGTCTGAGGATGTCCCACAGCGTGCTCAAGAAATGGCACATGGAGCACGGGCTCTGGGACATCAATGACGAGGAGCTCGCGCTTTACTACGCGGCGGTCGAGGAGTACCTGTTCGTCCAGAAGGGCGACCCGGAGGTGCTCGGCAAGAACGCGCTGCTCTTCCTCGAGGGGGCCAGGAACCTGGGGCTTTCCGGCGGTATCCTTCCGCGCAACGCGAAAGACTGCGAGGGCTTCGGCGTCTGCTGTTTCGGCTGTCCAACTGACGCCAAGCAGAGCGCGAACATCTCTTACATCCCGGACGCGGTGAAGGCCGGATGCGATGTCTACACCAATGTGACGGTGGACGAGCTCGTGCTCAAGGGCGGCCGGGTGACCGGGGCGAAGGGCCGTTTCGCCGGAGGCAACGGAAACGGCTCGTCGGGACCGACGATCGAAGTAAGCGCGGACGTGGTAGTGCTGGCTGCCGGGGCGTTCCATTCGCCCAGGATGCTTCTGGCACAAGGGTTGTGCAACTCGAGCGGGCAGGTGGGGCGCAATCTCACGATCCACCCGTGCAGCCCGACTGTCGCGGTCATGGACGAGAAAATCGGGAACCCCAAAGGCGTCCCGCAGGCGACGTATGTCGATGAGTTCGCCGACGACGGCATAATGCTCGAAGGGGGCACCGTGCCGCCGCTTGGAGTGGCGATGAACCTTCCTTACAAGGGAAGGCGGCTTGCCGCATTCATGAGCGGCTATCCGAATACCGGCATGTTCGGCGCGATGCTCTCCGAACATTGTTCGGCGGGTACGGTTAAGCTGCACCCAAGGGACAGGCAGCGCTACGTCATCACCTACAACCTTCGGGGTGATGACGTCCGGAAGTTCAGGTTCATGACCGAGATAATGGCGGAGGTATGGTTCAGCCTCGGCGCAAAGAGCGTGTTCACACCGACCGTCAGCTTCCCGGACATGCTGCCTTCGGACCTTAAGCGCTTCAAGAAGCAAAAGCCGAAAGCTTCCGATTACATCGCGGTCAGCGCGTATCACCCGCTCGGGACGTGCCGCATGGGTGACGACCCCGAGAGCTCGGTGGTCCGGCACACCGGGGAGACGTGGGACATCCCCGGACTGTTCGTCTGCGACGGGAGCATAGTACCGACGTCTCTCGGCGTGAACCCTCAGCTCACCATCTTCGCGCTGGCGATGCGCTGCGCGGGGTTTGTCGATGAAAAGCTGGAGAAGGTCGCGGGCCGTCAGGGGCAGGGCAAGGCATCCTGCTCCGATCTGCACTGAGGTAAGACCAAGCCACGCGAAGTGGCTCAGTTCTCCATGTATTCCCTGAGGCAGCCGCTACGTGATGGGTGCCTAAGCTTCACGAGGGCTTTCGCTTCTATCTGGCGTATGCGCTCCCGGGTTACTCCAAAGACCTTTCCCACTTCCTCGAGGGTCCTGGGCCGCCCGTCCAGGAGCCCAAACCGGAGCTGCATTATGCGCTTCTCCCGGGTGGTGAGGTCATCGAGCACATCTTCGAGTTGCTCCTGCAGCATCGTAAACGCGGCCGCGTCCATCGGGACAATAGCACCGGTGTCCTGAATGAAATCGGCGAGGAGGCTGTCGTCTTCCTTTCCGATAGGCGTCTCGAGGGACAGGGGGAGCTCGCTCACCTTCATGATCTCCCGCACCTTCTCCTGGGTCAGGCCCATCGCAATGCTAAGCTCGTCCGGCGTGGGTTCATACCCCTGCTCCTGCAGGAGTCTGAGCTGCACCCTGGCAAGTTTATTGATGTTCTCGACCATATGCACAGGGACACGAATGGTCCTGGCCTGGTCTGCTATAGCTCTCGTCACTGCCTGCCGTATCCACCAGGTCGCATAGGTGCTGAACTTGAAGCCCTTCCTGTAATCGTACTTCTCGACGCCACGGATAAGACCGAGGTTGCCCTCCTGTATGAGGTCGAGAAAGAGCATGCCTCGCCCTACGTAGCGCTTGGCAATGCTTACCACCAGCCTCAGGTTGGCCGTGGCCAGCTCTTTCTTCGCCACGAGGCCGTCGACCTCCAGTGCCTTGAGATCCGCGAAAGCATCGTCGCCGAACTCCTCATCGGAAGCGAGCATGGCACCCGCGTTCTTGCCGGCCTCGATGCGCTTGGCGAGGGATACCTCCTGCGGCGCGGACAGCAATGGGACTTTTCCGATCTCCTTCAGGTACATCCGGACCGGGTCGTCAGGTGAGCTCTGGTGCGGGCTTTCCAACTTGCGCGAAACGGTTTTCACGCGCGGTCGCGCTCTGACTTCTCTGTCATCGTCCAACTCGTCCTCATCTTCATCGGAAATCTCAATCCCCGCCTCTGATAGTTGTACGAACACCCCGTCCATCTGGTCCGGAGTAAGCTCTACGCCTTTTAGACCTTCCACGATGTCACCCGTGGTGAGGGAACCCTTCTCAATCCCCATGTCGACAAGCAGACGTATCTTGTCGAGGTCATGAACCTTCCATATGTCTGACATATTGATCCTTAAGACGCCATTGCCGCGGGGGCACTTTCCTGGACTGTCGATGCAAACGACCAGCGCGCCCATACCGCGTCGAGCATTGAGCCTGGGAAAGGAGATTTGAAGCGATCGCCACGGGCGCTCCAGTCTTCTCCGCGCAAGAGTCGTCTGTTTTTGCCACCTTCAACGTGTACTCTTGCCGAAAGACCACTGCCGCGACCACCGCTCCAAACCACTTATGGGGATGTCTAGTAGCGCGACGGACGCTGCGGGCGCTCCGCCCTGGGCTTCGCCACGTTCACGTTCAGACTACGACCATCAACCTCTTTGCCGTTTAGGGCATCGATCGCCGCCTGTCCCTCACTGTCAACGCTCATCTCAACAAAGCCGAATCCCTTCGACCTC
>Ga0182021_10004184_pt1 | contig 16924 bp, 13 predicted proteins | sample 612E3MmetaG_FD_120493 | JGI IMG/M metagenome (GOLD analysis project Ga0182021, IMG submission 120493) | Permafrost microbial communities from Stordalen Mire, Sweden - 612E3M metaG (Illumina Assembly) | ecosystem: Environmental > Terrestrial > Soil > Wetlands > Permafrost | place: Sweden...
GACCAGACTCTCGCGGCTTTCCGCTGGCTCGCAGCCCAGCTGGCTCGGGCCCTGGTGGACCTGCCCCCCGACTGGCCCTGGCCCGACCCGGTCGTGACCTACGAGAACGCGCTCCTACCGATGGCCTTGATCGCGGCCGGCCGGCGGCTGGCGGACGAAGTCATGATGCAAGCGGGATGCACGGTCCTCGACTGGCTCGCGCTGTCTCAGACGACGGCCGCCGGCCGGCTCTCCATCGTGGGCAACAGTGGCTGGTGGACGCGGGGCGATTCGCGAGCTCGGTTCGACCAGCAGCCGATCGATGCCACGTCGCTGTTGCTCGCGGCAGAGGAGGCGTACGTCGCCACGGCCGCGGAGCAGTACTTGAACGTGGCCGAGATGGCCTACGGGTGGTTTCTCGGCGACAATGACATGAACGTACCGGTCGCGATTGCCGCGACCGGCGGTTGCCATGATGGGCTGACTGCCGATGGCGTGAATCTGAACCAGGGCGCCGAATCGACCCTGATGTGGCTGACGGCACTCGAGCATATGCGCAAGATCAGGACGACCAGCCGACCCAAGGAGGCTGCCATTTCGGGCTTGAATCTGTCTCGGTCGCAGGTAAGCAGATGACCGACCCGGGAGGAGACTCGCTCTTCGTCCGCGTTCCGGCCAATCCCATCATCACGCCGGCCGACGTGCCCTATACGGCCAACGCGGTCTTCAATCCCGGCGCCGCCACCGTCGACGGCGAGACCGTTCTTCTGATGAGGGTCGAGGACAAGCGTGGCATCTCGTCGCTCTACGTCGCCAGAAGCGACGATGGAATCACGGGTTGGCGCTTCGACGAGAAGCCGCTTCTGGCGCCGGTTTCGACCCACCCAGAAGAAGTGTGGGGCTGTGAGGATCCACGGCTGACGTGGCTGCCCGAGCGCGAGGAATGGGCGATCAGTTACACGGCGTACAGCAATCGAGGCCCGCTGGTATCGCTGGCCATGACGCGCGACTTTCGAGAGGTGACGCGCCTGGGTCCGGTGATGCCGCCTGACGACAAGGACGCGGCCCTGCTGCCCAATCGCATCGATGGCCGCTGGGCGATGATCCACCGCCCGGCTCCGATCTACGGCGGAGCCCACATGTGGATCTCGTACTCGCCCGACCTGCGCCACTGGGGCGACCATACGCTCCTGATCGAAGCCCGCGACGGGGCGTGGTGGGATGCCCGCAAGATCGGCCTGGGGCCGCCGCCGGCGCTCGTCTCCGACGGCTGGCTGGTCATGTATCACGGCGCCCACACGACCGCCGCGGGGCCGATCTACCGCGTTGGCCTGGCCCTGCTCGACCGTGACGACCCGACGGTCGTACTGCGTCGCTCCGAAGAATGGGTACTCGGGCCGACCGCGTCGTACGAGCGCGTCGGCGACGTGAGCAAGGTCGTCTTCCCGAACGGATGGGTCGTCGACGAGGCGAGCGACCGGCTGATGCTCTACTACGGCGCCGCAGATTCGGTCATCGGCCTGGCGACGGCCAGCGTCTCCGATGTTCTGCGCCACGTGGATGCGATGCCCCAGCCGATGCACCGCCGCGCCTCCGACGCCGACCGAGTCGCCAGGCCCTGATCCTCTCGGCGCCACGAAGCCGGCGGGCTGCAAGAGCACCCGCCGGGCCGGCCCGTGCTACAAACCCGGCGCTTCTGACGCGACGCGCCTCGCGGCGCTAGCATGCGTGTTAGCGACCGACTGGTCGGTCGGTCGGTCGGTGGGCTTTACGATCCCAACCTGGGCAGGAGACAAGTGATGCGCCGCCAGCGCTCGCAACCCGCGGACCACGGCCGCGCCAGCCGCGAGACGATCCTCGACGGGGCTTTCCAGGCGTTCACAAAAGGCGGGTACCGCGACACCGCGGTCGACGACATCGCGGCCGCCGCCGAGATCTCCAAGGGCGGCATCTACTTCCACTTCCCCACCAAGGAAGCGATCTTTCGCGAACTCATGAGGACGACCGCGGACAAGCTCGTCGGGAAGGTCGAGAGCACAGTGGCGGCCGAGTCGGATCCGATTGCCAGGGCCGAGGTGGCCATCCGAACCGTTCTCGAGGTCTTCGCCGGTCATCGGACGATGGCTCGTCTCTTCTTCGAGGCCGGAGCTGGAGGACGTGGCTTCCAGGCCGAGACCAACGTGCTGCACGATAGATTCGCGAACCTCATCCAGTCGTATCTGGACGACGCCGTCGCCCAGGGGACGATCCCGGCGATCGACACCCGCATCACCAGCGTCGTCTGGTTCGGCGCCCTCGACGAAGTGGTGGCGCGGTGGTTGCTGGCCGATCGACCGGGCCGCCTGGAGGACGCCTATCCGACACTGCGAGCGCTCCTCCTCCGCAGTGTCGGCGTCACCGAGGCCAGGATCGCGGAAGTCCCGGCGCCCACATTTCCGGCGGCCTTCCCGGAGCAACACCGATGACGGCATTGGGCGGCCTGCGCGGGCGTGGTCAAAGAGAGCGGTCGGGGGGCGGGATAGCGTCCGCCATTCGGGATCTCGCCGGCGGGGCTCGGGCCGACGGAGACAGCGCCGGCCTGGTGGCCGCCAGCACCCCGATCGATTCGTTCGATGCCGTAGCGCTGTACGCGGCGGCGGTGGAAGCCGGTCTGGAAGCGACCCTCTGGCTTCGTCCGAACGAGCGTTTCGCGCTTGTCGGAATCGGTCGAGCGTGGTCGGTCGAGGCGGCCGGCCCGGAACGCTTCCGCGAGGCCGACTCCGCCTGGCGCTCGTTTGCCGGTGGCGCTCGGCTTTCTCAGACGGCCGACGTTCGCGGGCTGGGGCCGGTGCTCATGGGCGGCCTCAGCTTCACGGGTACCGTGCCCGGTCCGAAGGACGATTGGGCGCCGTTCGGAGCCGCTTCGCTTGTCCTGCCCTCACTGACGGCGCTCCAATCGGACGGCCGGTCGTGGCTGACGGCATCAGTCGTGACCCGTGGCGCGGCCGGCGGTGGCACGGCCGGCGGCGACGACGCGGCGGGCGTGGCGGCGGGCACGGCAGCCGGGCTCGAGGATTTGTGGGCACGCCTTGCCGATCGGGCCGCGGAGCTTGCGCCCCGCGCCGGCGCCCCCACCGAGGAGCCGCCCGAGTCCCCTCTCGCCATCGACAGAGAGTGGCCGTCGGCAGAGCACTGGCGCCACGTCGTAAGCCTCATGGCCGGCGCGGTCGGCCGTGGCCGGCTCGACAAGGTCGTCTTCGCCCGCCGCGTCGACATGTCCTCGCCGGCCGTGCTGGACGTGCCGAGCGCCCTTCGCCGCCTCGCCGCCAGCGCTCCCGAGAGCGCCCTCTTTGCGTTCCGGCGCGAAACCCGGACCTTCATGGGTGCCACTCCAGAGCGGCTCGTGCGAACCGACGGGCGGACGTACCGGACCGCGGCCGTCGCCGGCAGCATCCGGCGCGGCTCCGATGCGGCAGAGGACGCCGCGCTTGCCGCCGAGCTGCTGGCGTCGGAAAAGGAGAGCGAGGAGCACGCCGTGGTCGTTCGGGCGATCCGGCGGCAGCTCGCGCCCATTTCCGAGCGGATCGAGATCGCTCCCGGACCCGGCGTTCTGGTGCTTCGACACGTTCAGCACCTGGTCACGGAGATCGCCGGGACGCTGCGGATCCAGGAAGGACTGCTGGCGCTCGGCGGCCTGCTCCATCCGACGCCGGCAGTCGGCGGTGAACCGCGCGACCTTGCCCTCGCGATGATCGACGAGCACGAGGGATTCGATCGAGGCTGGTACGCCGGGCCGGTGGGATGGCTGAGTGCCGGCGGTGACGGCGAGTTGATGGTCGCGCTCAGGTGCGGCCTGGTGGAGGGCAGCCGGGTGACGCTCTATGCCGGCTGCGGCATCGTGGCCGACTCGGACCCGGACCGCGAGTGGGAGGAATCGAGGATCAAGATGCGCGCAATCGCCGCTGCCCTGGGCCGGGCTGGAGACGAGCCGTGAGTGCGGGCGGCGGGCGGCCGAGCCAGCTACGCATCTTCGTGGAGGAGCTGGTTCGGGCCGGGGTTCGCGATGCGGTCGTCTGCCCCGGGTCGCGCTCGACGCCACTGGCGCTCGCCTTGCGGGCCCACGACCGAGTACGGGTCCGGGTTCTGATCGACGAGCGTTCGGCCGGGTTCTTCGCGCTGGGGATTGCTCGGGCGACGAGGCGAGTGGTCGTTCTCCTCGGGACTTCCGGAACCGCCGCGGTCAACTTCGCGCCGGCGGTCGTCGAGGCCGCCCTCGGGCGGGTTCCTCTGCTCGTCCTCACCGCGGATCGGCCGGCGGAGTTGCAGGACCGCGGCGCTCCGCAGACGATCGACCAGAACCATCTCTATGGCCGCCACGCGAAGTGGTTCGCCGAACTTGCCCTGACGGATGAGGCGCCGGACACGATGGCCCACGTCCGATCAGTGGCGGGGCGAGCCGTCGCAACGGCGAATGCGGGGCCGGCCGGCCCCGTCCACCTGAACCTGCCCCTGCGCGAACCGCTGATTCCTGCAGACGACCTCGGCGCGATCGCGGGCTCGATCGAGGAGGGCGATCGCGAGCCCTACTACGACTCCAACCGCGAGCCCGGCTACGAGCCCGTCGACGCGAAGGCGCCGTTCGCGGCAACGGTGTCCGGGCCGCGAAAACTGGCCGCCGATCAGGTCGCCGCGATTGCGGGGCGTCTGGCCGCAGCCGAGCGCGGGCTGATCGTCGCCGGCCCGCTCGACGATCCGGCGAGCCACGAGCCGATCGCTCGTCTCGCCGCCGCGACGGGGTATCCGATCCTGGCCGACCCGCTGTCGGGGCTGCGATGTGGCGCACACGACCGGTCGCTCGTCCTCGCCCACGCCGACCACATCGTTCGGCCGGGTCCGTGGATCGAGGACTACCGGCCGGAGATCGTGATCCGTTTCGGCGCGATGCCGACCTCGAAGCCCGTGACCGAGCTGATGAAGAATGCCGTGCCGGAGCTCTTCGTGGTCGACGGGGACGGTGGCTGGCGCGAGGCGGCGCTGGTTCGGGCGACGTTCGTTCACGCAGACGCGGCCTCCACGGCCGATTCGCTGGCCGAAGCGATGGAAGGGGCCCGCGTGGACGCGACGGTTGCGCCCTCCCGGCGCGCGCGAGGCGGCTGGACCGGCGCCTGGCTCGAGGCCGAAGCGGCCGCAGGCCGGGCGCTCGACTCCTGGCTCGATGGACTGGCGGAGCCTTTCGAAGGCGCAGCATTTAGGGCACTGGGCGAGCTTCTGCCGGCAGGATCGCTGCTCTGGGCCGGCAACTCGATGCCCGTCCGCGACATGGACGACTGGCTGCCGGTGAACGGGCGGGCGATCCGGGTGCTCGGAAATCGCGGCGCAAATGGGATAGACGGCGTGACATCGACGGCCCTCGGCTCGGCGGTCGTGGCCGACGGGTCGGTCGTTCTCGTGATCGGCGACCTGTCGTTCCTCCACGATCTCGGCGCCCTGGTCACGGCCAGACTGCACGAACTCGATCTGCTGGTCGTCGTGATCAACAACGACGGCGGCGGGATCTTCTCGCTGCTTCCTCAGGCTCGGACGGCGGCGCCGGGCGCCGGCCTACCGGCCCGCTACGAAGAGCTGTTCGGGACGCCGCACGGAATCGCGCTGGGACCGATCGTCGAAGCGTTCGGGTTCCGACACAGCGTCGTCGGCGCGGCCGGGTTCGCTGTTCTGCAGACCGCGATCGGGGCGGAACTCGGCCGGCCCGGCCTGCGTGTGCTCGAGTTGCGGACGGATCGGTCGCGGAACGCGGACCTTCATCGAGATGCTGCGGCGGCCGTGGCGTCGGCGCTGGCCGCGCTCGTCGGGGAGAGGCGCCATTGAGCCGCATCGAGATCGGCGGTGCAAGCTACGCGGTCCAGGTCGACGGCGAGGGCCCGCCGCTCCTGCTGATCCACGGGTTTACCGGCCGCGGCTCCGACTGGGCACCGGTCGTGCCGGCGCTGTGCCGAGCGGCCACGACCATCGCCGTCGATCTCCTCGGACACGGCGACTCCGACTCGCCCGCCGACCCGGCGCGCCACGCCGTCGAGCGTCAGGCCGCGGACCTGGCGGCTATCCTGCGACGTCTCGGCCTCGCGCCGGCCCACGTCGCCGGCTACTCGCTGGGTGCGCGGATCGCGCTCCGGATAGCCGTTTCCGAACCGGACGTGGTCGCTCGCCTGATCCTCGAGAGCCCCTCGGCCGGAATCGCCGATCCAGCGCAGCGCGCCGGTCGCCGCGCCACCGACGAGCAACTGGCCCACCTCCTCGAGCGTGAAGGGATCGAGGCTTTCGTTGACCGTTGGGAGAGCTTGCCGCTCTTCGCCTCGGAGCGGTCGCTCCCGGACGCCGACCGCGTCCGTATCCACGCCGCGCGGCTGCGAAACCGCCCCGACGGTCTGGCTGCATCGCTTCGCGGCGCCGGACAGGGTTCGATGGAGCCGCTGTACGACCAGCTCTCCAGCGTCACGGCGCCGACTCTGGTGGTGGCCGGTGCGCTCGACGAGATCGGCTTGGGCCGGGCCGAGGCCGTTGTGGGCGGTATCCCCGGTGCTCGGCTGGCAATCATGGACGGCGTCGGTCACGCCCCTCACCGCGAGGCGCCGGATCGCCTCGAGCGACTCTTGCTGGACTTCCTCGCGCTCCCGGCCCCGCTCCCCGTCGAAAGGACACCGACATGACGAACGTCACGAAGATCACGTGGACACCGGTCGCGGAGTACCGCGACATCCGCTACGAACATTCCGGTACCGGGATCGCCCTCGTCACGATCGATCGTCCGGAGGTCCGCAACGCATTCCGGCCTGAGACGATCGGTGAGTTGATCGACGCCTTCCGCCGCATTCGAGACGACGGATCGATCGGCTGCGTGCTCCTGACCGGCGCCGGCGACAAGGCCTTCTGCTCCGGCGGCGATCTGAACGTCAAGGGTCGCGGCGGGTACGTCGGCGAGGACGGGCTGGCCCGTCTCAACGTTCTTGATCTGCAGCGGCAGATCCGCTCCCTGCCCGTGCCGGTCATAGCCCTGGTGAACGGCTTCGCGATCGGCGGTGGCCACGTTCTGCATATCGTCTGCGACCTGTCGTTGGCGTCGGACAACGCGATCTTCGGCCAGGTCGGCCCGCAGGTCGGCAGCTTCGACGCCGGTTTCGGGATCGGGCTGCTGGCCCGACTCGTCGGCGACAAGAAGGCCAAGGAGATGTGGTTCCTGTGCCGTCGATACGACGCCGGGCAGGCACTCGAGATGGGCCTCGTCAACGCCGTGGTGCCGCTCGATCACTTGCTCGATGAGGGCATCGCCTGGGCGGACGAGATCCTGGCGATGAGCCCGACGGCGATCCGCTTCCTCAAGTCGGCGTTCCTGGTGGCCACAGACGGCCTCGCCGGTCTGCAGGAATTCGCCGGCAACGCGACCGGCCTCTACTACACCACCGACGAGGCGCACGAAGGCTCGAAGGCCTTCCTCGAAAAGCGAAAGCCCGATTTTGGACGCTTCCCGCGGCGGCCTTGAGGACCGGCTCATGAGCGACGCCGCCGCTTCTGCCTCGCCGCCGTCCGCGCCGGCCGCGCCGGCAGTCGACCGCTCGCCTTCGAACGTCCGCGTCTGGCTGCTTGCGATTCGACCGGCGACACTGCCGGCCGCGGTCGGGCCGGTGCTCGTCGGACTGGGCGCCTCGATCGGTTCGGGTGCAGCGTTTCGACTCGACACTGCTCTTGCGTGCCTGGCGGTGGCATTGCTGCTGCAGGTTGCGGCAAACCTGGCAAATGACCTGGCCGACTTCCGCCGGGGCGCCGACACGCCGGACCGGACGGGCCCGGTCAGGGTGGCCGCGGCGGGTTTGATGACGGAACGCCGGCTCGAGGTTGGGATCGGCGTAGTCATTGCGGCCTCGGCCGCTATCGGTGCGTACCTGGCGGTCGTCGGCGGCGTCATCATGCTTGGCCTCGGGGCACTCGCCGTCGTCTCGGCCCTGGCCTACACCGGCGGACCCTGGCCGTACGGCTATCGAGGCCTGGGCGAAGTCTTCGTATTCGCATTCTTCGGCCTGATGGCGGTGGCCGTGACCGCGTATCTGCAGGCCGGTCGCATCGAAACCGTGTATCTGCTCGCGGCCATTCCGATGGGCGCGCTCATCACCGGGATCCTCGTCGTGAACAACCTGCGCGACATTCCGACCGATCGGGCGGCCGAGAAGCGAACTCTGGCGGTCACCTTCGGCGAGGGATTCGCGAAGGCCGAGTACTACGCGATGCTGGTCGTGGCGGCGGTTGCGCCGGTGACTCTGCTCGCGGCGCGGCTCGCCGGACCGGCGGTCCTGCTGCCGCTGTTCACGGGCCTGATGGTCGAGCCGATGGTGCGCGAGGTGGCCGCCGTCGGGCCCGGGTCCGATCGGCGCCGACTCAATCGAGTGCTGGCCGGAACTGCGCGGTTGTCGCTCGTCTACGGTGTGCTCTTCGCCGCGGGACTCTCGATCAGGATCGGCGCGTGAGCGGCGAAGGCGCGGCTGTCGTTGCGGCGGAGGCGATTCGGGTTCGTGTGCCGTTCCGGCGCCCCGTGGTCACCGCGGCGGGCGCGTGGCGCCACCGCGAATCGTGGATCTTTCGGCTTTTCGACGCGGAGGGCGTAGTCGGACTTGGCGAGGCGGCGCTGGATTTCGAGGCGGGCCCAGCCGTGGCGGCCGAACTGGCGCGGCTGGTCCGCGAGACGGTCGAGCGGGTGCGCGCCGGCAGCGGATTGCCGTCCGGAGCCGAACTCGAGGCGGCCGGCGCGGGGGGCCGGGCGCTTCGGTGCGCGCTCGACTCTGCTGTGCTCGACTCGACGCTGCAGGCGAGGCCCCAAGCCGGCGGCCCGCGGTCCGTGCCAGTCAACGCCACCATTGGGTTCCTCGGTGCGAGTGAGACCGCGGCCGCCGCGCGGGCCGCGGTCTCGGCGGGATTCGGGACGATCAAGATGAAGGTCGGCCCGGAGCGAACCACTGTGGAGCTGATCGAGCGCGTGGCGGCGGTCCGGGCGGCTGCCGGGACGGACGTGCGCCTACGGCTGGATGCAAACGGGGCGTGGGACGTTGCCACTGCCCGGGAGCGCCTCGCGGCCGTGGCGCCGTACCGGATCGAGTACGTGGAGCAGCCGGTCGCTGCGGACGACCCGTCCGATCTGGCGGCGGTCCGCGAGGGCTCCCCGGTCGCGATAGCGGCGGACGAGTCAATGTCATCGGTCGCGGCGGCGCGCGAGCTGCTCGCGGCCAGGGCCGCCGACGTACTGGTCGTCAAGCCGGCACGGGTCGGCGGACCGACGGCAGCGTGGAAGATCGAGGAGATGGCTTTCGCCGCCGGCGTCTCAGTTGTCATTTCCACGCTCTTCGAGACCGGCGTCGGCATTGCCGCCGCGCTGGCGACTGCTGCCGGCCTCTCTCCGGTCGCCGGCGCCATGGCCGATCTCGCCCACGGCCTCGCGACCGCCGGTATGCTCGAGTCGGATCTACTCGAAAAGTCGCTCAGGATCGTCGACGGCCGGATGGTCGTTCCGGATGGCCCGGGCCTCGGGATCGCCCTGGACGAAACGGCACTCCAGCGCTACGCCGTCGAGCGGCTCGCGAGCCGGACGTGACGGCGGCGCTGTCATTCGTCGAGGCCGCGCGAGCCCATGCCCGCCTCCAACCCGACGATCTTGCCATCCTCGACGGCGACCTGCGCTGGTCCTGGTCCGAGCTGGATCGCCGGGCCGACGCACTGGTGGCCGGTTTGGAAGCAGCAGGCATCGTGCCGGGCGATCGCGTCGGGCTCCTCGCCACGTCATCGGCCGGGGTCGTGGCCGCGCTCCACGGAATGGTCCGGGCAGGCGTTGCAGTCGTGCCCATCGGCCCGCGTCTGACACGACCGGAAATGGCCACCATCGCTGCCGCTGCGCGCCTCCGGGCTGTCGTCGCGTCGAGCGGCGCCCAACCTGGGATCGACGGAGTGGCCGGCCTCGACCTCGAGAGTTTGCTCGACTCCGGGCCGCCGCGTTCGCGCCGCCTCGCCGCGCCGGCTCGTACGCCCGGTACCCCCGCGGTCATCGTTCCGACTTCGGGGACCACAGGTCTGCCGAAACTCGTCCGGCTGGGAGCGGGACAGCTCGACGCCAGCGCCGCCGCATGGTCGGCCGTGCTTCCGCCCGCGACCGGCTGGCTCCTTTCGCTGACAGTGGCCCACGTCTCCGGCATCGGAATCGTCGTCCGCGCGGCTGCGGCCGGCGTTCCGGTCGTCGTGCCCTGCCCGACAAACGACGAGCCGATCGACTCCGGACTGCGGGCCGCGCGGTCGGCGGGCATCAGCGTGAGTCACCTCTCCCTGGTGGTCCCGCAACTCGTCCGCCTTCTCGACGCGTCGGGCGCGGATGCACTGCCGGAGGAGGTCCGCGCGATTCTCCTCGGCGGCGGCCCGATCCCCGAGTCTCTCGTGTCCCGGGCGCTGGCGGCCGGCTGGCCGATCGTCCCGAGCTACGGCATGACCGAGACCGCTTCGGGCGTGGTCTCGATGCCGCTGGGTGAGGCGCGCCGCCGCCCCTGGTCGGCCGGACGTCCGCTGCCAAGTGTCGAAGTCCGGATCGACTCTTGCGCGACCGCGCTGGACGTGGGAGCCGTCGGCGAGATCCTCGTCCGCGGCCCGATGGTCTTCGACGGTTACGAGAACGACACTGAGGCGACCGCCTCCACTCTCGACGCCGAGGGCTGGCTCCGCACCGGAGATCTCGGCAGCATCGAGGCCGGAGGCTGGCTCCGCGTCGTGGCCCGCCGCGACGAGATCATCATCTCGGGCGGCGAGAACGTCGCGCCCGCCGAGATCGAGGGCGTCCTCGCGAGCCACCCGTCGGTCGTCGACGTCGGCGTGATCGGCGTACCCGACGACCGGTGGGGTTCGGTGCCCATCGCCTTCGTCGTCCTGCGTTCCGGGTCCGGTGCGACGCAGGAGACTCTGCGCGGCTTTGCCCGCGAGCGACTGGCGCCGTTCAAGGTGCCGGCTCGAGTGATCGAAGTGGCGACACTCCCAAGATCGTCGTCCGGCAAGCTGCTTCGCCGCTCGCTCGCCGAACTGGCATCGGCGCCTAGACGCCGGCCGTCGCTTGCCGGAACGACGAAGATCGAGGCCGACGACGGCCAGCCGCTCGCCTTCCGCGACCTGGCCGGGCCGAACGGCGCCCAGACGGTGGTTCTTCTCCACGCGACGCTTTCGAATTCTGGTCAGCTTCTCCGAATCGCAAACCGGCTTCGCGGCGATGCTCGCGTATTGCTGACGGATCGGCGGGGGAGCGGCTCCAGTGCGATGCAAATCGCGGCGCCGGTTTCGATTGCGCGCCATGTCGCCGACCTGCTGGCCGTCCTCGACGCCAACTCGGTGGCGCGCCCGGTCATCTTCGGTCATAGCTTCGGCGCGCTGCTGGCCATCGAGTTTGCGGCGCGTCATCCCGAGCGGACGGCAGCAGTCGTCGCGTACGAGCCGCCTTACCTCACAGTCGCACCCCCGGAAGTGCTGACGCGACTCGGCCGAGTTGGCGAGGCCGTCGAGGTTGCGTACGCGTCGGGAGGGCCCGCGACCGCGGCCCGTCTGTTCGTCCGTCTAGTGGCCGGCGACGACGCGTGGGATCGGCTCGAACCCGCCCAACGCGCCTGGCTGGAGGCCGAGGGTTCGGGCGCGCTGGCCGACACCTCGATGGCCGATCTCGACCTCGCGGGGCTGTCACGCATCGCCTGCTCCGTCGTGCTCGCCACCGGAAGCGCCTCGGACGACTTCTACGCCCCGATTGCCGACTCGCTGGCAGCTGCCATCCCCGGCTCGCAGCGAGTCGTCCTTGCGGGCCTCCGCCACGTCGCGCCGATCACCGACCCGGCCCCGATCGCCGAGCTGATTGAAAAGACGTACCGGGGCACTTGAGGTGCCCCGGTACGTTTCCTGACGGCAATGAAGGTGGCTACAGGCGATCTACCAGCGGTAGAAGATCGGTCTCGATATCGGCATCGGACGCACCGCAATCAACTCGGGCCAGTAGCCATGACTCCGGGTGGTCGAGGTGCGCGCCGGGTTCGAGACGGGTGAGGGGCCCGAGTGTTTCGACTTCGAGCATGTCGGGGTCGGTGTACGTCTCGGTGTTGCAGCCCATGTCCGAATAGGTGGCGCCGGGATAGTACGGGTAGCGCTTGACGAGAACCTCGTTTCCGAGCACGTAGGCCGCCCAGCCCTTCGAGTTGAGCATGCCGACCTTCTGCTTGGTGGTGGCCTTCGGATCCTGGCGGAGCTGGATGTACTTGCAGCCCCAGGTCCAGCGTGGATCGCTCATGTCGGTGAAGTGCCAGAGCACGAGAGGCCGCGCCGGGACGAGGCAATCGGGATGAGGCTTGTAGTCTTCCTGGGGATAGATCGCCCGGCCGCCCGCAGCCATGACCGAGAGCGCCCAGGCCGAGAGCTCGATGGCCCACGGGTTTCGATTCGTGATCCGGTGCTCGACTTCCACCCTCGGATCCGTGGGCGAAAGGGTTATGCGAATCTCTTTCTCGATCCCATTTGAGGGTTCGACGGACCGGAGCGTGAGGCTCTTGCCGTCCCAGGCGTGCTCGACCGGAACGTTGTCGGGTGTGTAGGTGCGGGGGAATACCTCGGGCGCATGCCACAGCCGATGCCCGCCGTAGTTGTTCCATTCGGGATCGCCGGTCCGACCCAATGTCGACGGGTAGTTGTGGAACAGGTTCTGCCCGCCCACGAAACCGAGCCGGATTATGCGAGGGCCCACGTCGGTCGTCACCACGAGCTCGATCTCTCCGTTGGACAGGCGAATCGAGTTCGCCCAGCCGCCGAAGTCGACGATCTCCATCGCGCTCGACGCTTCGTTCATGGTCGACGAGGGGTCCTCGAGGCCCACCGGCACTCGAGAGTCCATCCCACTGGGCATCATTCTCCTCAGCCGACCGCTGCTGCTGCTTTTGGCGCTTCCGTCTGCGCCATGGCGGGAATCTCTCCGATCGCTTCGCGCAGGATGTCCGACTCGGCGGCCTCGCCGCGCGCGAACTCGCGGCAGATGGCACCGCGCCGCATAACGATTATCCGGTGGCTCATCTCAAGAGCCTCGGTGTAATCCGATGTCAACATCAGGATCCCGACCCCGCGCTCGAGCAGTTCCTCCATGATGCCGTAGATCTCGCGCTTGCCGTTGATGTCGATGCCGCGCGTGGGCTCATCGAAGATCAGGACCTGGCATTCGGCGCCCAACCACTTGGCCACGACAACCTTCTGCTGGTTGCCGCCCGAGAGTTGCATGGCGAAGGTACGCCCATTGGGCGCCTTGACCGACAGCCGGCCCATGATCCCGACGACTTCCTTGTCCAGCCGGGACTGATTCACGATTCCCAACGTGCTGAGCCGGTACAGGCTGGGGTATGCGTAGTTGTCGCGAATTGTGTGATCCTGAATGAGCCCCAGGCTCTTGCGATCCTCGGGCAGATAAGCAATGCCGTCGCGAATGCCGTCCTGCGGGGAGCGGGGGCGGATACGCTTCTCGTGGACGTAGATCTCGCCGCTATCGAATGGATCCACGCCGGCGATGGCTCGACCAAGCTCAGTCTTCCCGGCGCCCATGAGACCGGTGACGCCGACGATCTCGCCCCTCTTGATCACGAGATTGACGTGATCGAGGACCCGTCCGCGGCAGATGTTCTCCACCCTCAGAGCGTTCTCATCTGACGGCGTTCGGAGGTCCGGGTATTGCTTCTTGACCTCCCCGCCGATCATCAGTTCGATCATCTTGTCGAACGCCAGGTCCTTGATCTCATAGGTGCCGACGTTTGAGCCGTCCCTCAGGATCGTGACGCGATCGCCGATTTCGGCTACTTCGGCGTACCGGTGTGAGATGTATACGAAGGCGACGCCCTGTTCCTTCTTGAGCTGGCGAATGACCGCGAACAGGTCCTTGCGGGACCGGTCTTCCAGGACGTCCGTCGGTTCATCGAGGACGAGGACCTTCGCCTTGGTCGTCAGAGCGCGAGCGATCTCCACCATCTTCTGCTCGGTGACGCTCAGCCTCGAGACCGTTTCCCTGGGGTCCAAATCGATATGGAATTTCTTGAGGTATTGGGTCGCACGCGCGTAAAGCGTCTTCTCATCAACGAGCCCGCCCCTCGTCGGCTCCATGCCCAGGAACATGTTGCGGGCGATATCCAGGTTCTTGGCCAGGCTCAATTCCTGGTAGATGAAGCGAAGGCCCTGATCCAGCGCGTCCTGCGGCGTGCTGATCGAAACCACTTGCCCGTCGACCAGGATTTCCCCTGAATCGGTCTTGTAGGCGCCGCTCAGCACTTTGATGAGCGTGCTCTTGCCGGCTCCGTTCTCGCCGAGCAATACGTGGACCTCACCCGGACGAAGCTGAAAATTGACACTGTTCAGTGCCAGCACGCCGGGGAATGCCTTGACGATGTTCCGCATCTCTACGACGAAGGTTGTGGTGTCCGGAGTGCTCGGCATGACTCTCCTGCTCGGGTGACCTGCGAGGCCCCGTTATGCGAAGGCCTCGCAGGTCAAATCCGAAAGCAACGCTAAGGAACTCTACGAGTTGAAGATGCTAGGAGCCAATCGGCCTACTGGAAGGTCGCCGCGTTGGTCTTGTCGATCACGATGCCCGGGATGAGGACGGTCTTCTGAACCGTGCCACCCTGAAGGATGGTGATCGCGTCGTCGACGATGGTCTTGCCCATCGAGACGTTGTCCTGATGGATGCTGGCGGTCTCGGTGCCGGCGAGGATGGCGGTGAGCTCGGCGGCGGAGCCGTCGAAGCCGTAGACGCCGATCTTAGCGGTCTTGCCCTTGTCCGCAACGGCCTTGGCCACAGCGGCGGCGCCGTCAGAGTGCGGAACAAAGATGGCAACGAGGTCGGGGACGGAGGCGATAGCGGCGGTGGCTATGCTGACGTCCGTGACGGAGTCCCAGTTGCCGTACTGACCATCGTCGGTCATGCCGCAGGCCTTGATCTTGTCCTCGACACCCTTCTTGCGCGCGTCACCGCTCTGGGCTCCGACGGTGCCACCGAGGACGAGGACAGTGCCCTTGCCGCCGGTGTTCTTGCAGATGAGGTCGCCGATCAGGTTGCCGGCGCCTTCGTTGTCCGTCTGGATCAGCGCGGAGATGTACGGATTGTCAATGCCGGTGTCGACGGCGAGGATCGGGATGTTGGCGGCCTGGGCCTTGGTGATCGTGTCGCCCCAAACCCGGTTGTCGACGGAGCCGATGATGATCGCGGAGGGCTTCTGCGTCAGCTCGGAGTTGACGGCGGCCAGCTGAGTGGCGGAGTCGTTGACAGTGGCGGTCACGTCAACAAACGTCACGCCCTTGGCCGTAGCTTCGGCGGCAGCGGCCTTGCCGAGGATGTTCCAGTACGTGTTGCTGGTCGAGTATCCGGAGTAGGCGATCGTGATGGGCGCGGCAGTCGTTGCGACAGTCGGCGCGACGGTCGTTGCGACAGTCGGCGCGACAGTCGGCGCGACGGTCGGCGCGACAGGCGAGGGGGTGGCACTCGATGAGCAGCCAGCCAGAACGACGGCTGTGACCAGAAGGAGAGCCCGTTTCATGTGTTCCATCTCCCGTTTTTCGTTTGCATCTCTTTGAGCTCGAGGTTCCTCTTGAGCTCGAGAGTTATCAGCTTCCGATTCCAACCCTATTCCATAGACTCCTCTTCTTAGCGGAGGTGACGCCAGGCCTGCGAGAAGCGCTGGCCCGTCTTTGGGTGTGATCAACCCACACGGCAACAATCAACACAGCTCCGGTCGCGACCAACTGCCAGAACGCGTCGTAGTGCAGATAGATCAGGCCGGCAAAGATTGATTCGTAGATGAGGACGCCGATGATGGTTCTGCTCACACCGCCGACGCCGCCGAACATGCTCGTTCCGCCGATCACGACGCCGGCGATCGCCCACATTTCCATGCCCTGGCCGCGGTCCACATAGGCGAAGTCCACACGTGCCGTGTATACGATCGCGCCCAGGGCGGCCATGATTCCGCAGATCATGTAGATCAGGACGATGTTGCGCTTAACCGGGATGCCGGCCAGACGAGCAACCTCTGCGTTGCCGCCTTGGGCATAGACCTGGAAGCCGAGCCTCGTCTTGGACAGGATGAACCAGATGGTCAGGAAGGCGATTGCGGAGAGCAGCAACGGCCCGGGAAGGCCAGAGCCTAGCCAGTCGAAGTTCTTGCCGAACTGCTCCATGTCGACGCCGGCGCCCCACATGTCGGCAACCCCTCGGAAGGCCAACTGGGTTCCGAGTGTGGCGATCAGTGTCGGGATGCCCGTCTTCACAACGATGACGCCGTTGGTGATGCCGCACAGCGCGCCGGCTCCCAGTCCGATAACAACTGCGAGCGGCCAGAACATGTGGGCCACCAGCAACTGGCCGACGACCACGGACACGAGGGCGTAGATCGACCCAACAGAAAGGTCGAGGCAGTTACCGATCAGGGCGATCGTCATGCCGCAACACATGATGAAGAGGCCGGACCCGGTCGAATTCTCGAGGACGTTGTCGATCGCTTCCCAGTCCCGGGCGATAGGCGCGAGCGCCCAGATCACAACCCAGATGAGGACCAGACCCAGCAGCGGTCCGGCGATTTCTCTTAGTTGCCTTTGCACTCTAGTTCTCCTTGATTGGACGATTGCCGCTGGATTCGCTGGCTGGAATCAGGGGCGTGGATTCGATTCGTCGTGGAGTCGCAACAGAAGTTTTATTCATCAAAGACGATTGCCACCTTGCCAGACTTGCCCTCATCCATCGTCCGGTAAGCCTCGCTTGCCTTCTCGAGCGGGAAGCGATGCGTGCATGTCACATCCGGGTGCATCTTCCAGCGCGGCATCCGCTCGACCAGGTCCTCGGCGTTGCCGAGGTTCGTCACCCAGGAGCCGAAGATGGTCTTCTGGTCGTGGA
>Ga0182021_10004185_pt1 | contig 16924 bp, 14 predicted proteins | sample 612E3MmetaG_FD_120493 | JGI IMG/M metagenome (GOLD analysis project Ga0182021, IMG submission 120493) | Permafrost microbial communities from Stordalen Mire, Sweden - 612E3M metaG (Illumina Assembly) | ecosystem: Environmental > Terrestrial > Soil > Wetlands > Permafrost | place: Sweden...
ACCCAGTACCTCGACCTGCGCGAGCAGCTCGGCTTAGCCCTGGTGTTGGACGCGCGCGCTGCCGATACGGCTCCGCTTTCGTTGCGCACTGGCCGGCGGACGTAGTAGGGGCGACCTGCGGTCGCCCGGTTGGGCGACCTGCGGTCGCCCGGTTGGGCGACCTGCGGTCGCCCGCTAACCCCAACGAAATGGACGTTGGCCCCGGGGACAGCTAACGTCGTAGCCAGTGTCCAGCGCACTTCGTTCTTCGGCCAATGTGAGTGTGGCAATCCTTGTCTCGCGCGTGCTGGGCGTCGTGCGCGATGCCATATTCGCGCGTGTTTTCGGGGTCAGCGGACTGACCGACGCCTACGTAGCGGCGTTTCGCATCCCCAACTTGCTGCGCGATCTGTTTGCCGAGGGCGCGCTGTCGAGCGCGTTTGTCCCGACCTTTTCCGATGCGCTCAACAGGGGCGGGCAAGAACGCGCCTTCAGGCTCGGCAACCTGGTTCTGGGCGGTGTACTTGCTGTGACGGGCGGTTTGACCCTCGCCGGAATCGTCTTCGCTGACGACCTGGTTTCGCTTATTACGCGCGGCTTCGGCGGCAACGCGGCCCAGATCGCCCTGGGCGGTCTGTTCGCGCAGATCATGATGCCCATTCTGGCCCTGGTCAGCGTCAGCGCCGTGTGGATGGGCATGCTGAACGCCCAGCACTACTACCTGGCCCCCGCCTATGCGCCGGCCATGTTCAATGTGACCAGCATCCTGTGCGGCGCGGCTCTGCTCATCGCACGTCCGTCGGATCGCACCGGCATGATTGTGTGGAGCGCAGGGACAGCCGCTTCGGGGCTAGTGCAGGCGGTGGTGCAACTGCCCAGCTTGTGGCGCCTGGGCTACCGCGTGCGGCCGACCCTGGCCGGGCTTTGGCGCGACTCCGACGTAATCCGAATCGTGCGCCTCATGGGGCCGGCGACCGTCGGCCTGGCCGCGGTGCAGATCAACATCTTCGTCAACACGCAATTCGCCGCAGCCCTGGGCTCAGGGCCGCTCACCTACTTGCAGAACGCTTTTCGCCTGTTCTACCTGCCGGTCGGGCTCTTTGGCGTGGCGCTGGCCACCGTGACCACGGCGCGGGCCTCGCAAGAAGCGGCCCGCGGCGATCGTGAGGCCCCGCAGGCGCGCGTGGCCGAGGGGGCGCGCGGCGTATGGCTGCTGGCCCTGCCCAGTGCAGTGGGGCTGATCGTTCTGGCCAGGCCGGTGGTCGAGTTGCTCTTCCAGGGCGGCAAGTTCGTGGCGGCCAACACTGCGGCCACGGTGCCCATCGTGCAGGCGTACATGCTGGGTGTGTTGCCCTACAGCCTGGTGAAGGTCCTGTCGCCAGCTTTCTTTGCCGTTGACCGGCCTCGCATTCCCATGTTCGCCTCGATGACTTCGGTGGCGGCCAATCTCCTGTTCAACGGCCTGACCTACCGTCGTCTGGGGGCGACCGGGCTGGCCCTGGGCACGACCGTTGGGGCGCTGGCCAATCTGGCGGTCTTGCGGCTGTGGTTTGGCCAGGTCGTCGGTCGCGCGTCGCGCCCGGGCCGTTGGCATGAAGCGGGCCGACTGGTTCTTTGTAATGTCGTTCTCGCGGCCGTGGCAGTAGCAGCCTGGTCGGCATGCTCTTGGCTGCTCACCCACGCCGGCATCGCGTGGCCGTGGGGCACGCGCCGCCTGGCACATGCGATCCTGCTCTTTGCCACCATCGGCGCGGGGTTCGTCAGCTACGGTCTTGGCCTGAAGCTCCTGCGCCTGCCCGGCGCGGAGGAGATATGGGACTTGCCCAAGCGGGTTTTCGCGCGGCTGAGAGGAACGAGGTGACTACGTTGACCCCTCTTTGTTCGCGCCGACGTCATCCGCGACGGTCATCGCCGCGGTGGTGCGCCGGTTCGAGACCAGGCGGGGCAATTCGGCCAGGGCCTGCTCCAGAGTGGCGGGCTCTTCGGGTGTACGTTGCAGGAGAGATTCAATGTCGTCTGTGCCCCCTGCCAGCATGCGGGCGCGATCCGATGCGCGTCGCACGGATGCATCGTCGGCGGCCCATTCGCCAAGGTCGTCGGGGCTAGGTGACGTCGGGCGGCCGCGCGCAGCGGGGGACTCTCCGCTCCCTGGCCGGGGCGCCACGATGGGCACGTCGCTGACGGGCGTGGGACGGGCGGCGGTTTTCTTCTCCAGCAGGCGCTCAAGCAGCGGCCGGCACTCGGGGTTGACGAACGTGAATTGCACGCCCATCCCATAGGCTCGGTGCGGCTCCGCGGGATTGAACTCGCGCACCCATGTCACGTTGCCCGTCCCCCACAGGAGAGGAGATCCTTGTGCAAGTGAAACCTCGAAACGGACAACCTCACCCACGGGCCGCGGTTTGCGGCTGGCCAGGAAGATCCCTCCTCGGGTTACGTTGGGCGCAAAACGCGCCACGAACGTGTCCACATCGGGGTAGCGCAAGTAGATTCGCACCAGATGGGGAGAGGCCTCGTTGGTTGCCACGGCCAATCGAGTATCGGCCCCCGCGCTCAGGGGGTCAACCGGATCGGCATCGGAAACGTCGTCACCCAGCCGGCGTCGTCAGGTTCGTCCCGGTTGCCGTCGCCCCGACGTCCGGCAGCGCGAACCGCCGCTGCGCGTTCTCGGAGGTGGCCTCGGCTGCCTGCGAAAACGGGATGCCACGAACCAAGGCCAGCGCCTCCAGGGTCTTCACAACCAAGGCGGGCTCGTTGCGCTTTCCGCGCAGGGGCATCGGCGCCAGATAGGGAGCGTCGGTCTCCACCAAGATCGAGCGCAGGGGCGCGAAGGCAGCCACGCGGCGGATCTCGTCCGCGTTCTTGAAAGTCAGGACTCCCGAGAACGACAGGTCCAGGCCCAGATCGAGGTAGCCGCGTGCGTGGTCCAGGTTGCCCGAAAAGCAATGCACCACACCGCCTCTTTCGCCGAGCGGCTCTGCGCGCAGGATGGCGAGCGCATCTTTGTGGGCATCGCGCACGTGGCAGATGAAGGGCCGGCGAGCCGATCGGCTAAGCGCGAGGAACTTCCGGAAAGCCTCGGCCTGCGTCTCGCGCGGGGAATGGTCGTAGAAGTAGTCGAGCCCGGTTTCGCCCACGCCCACCACGCGCGGGCTGCGGGCCAGTTTGTCAAGTACGGGCCACCAGTCGTCCTTCATCTTGGCCGCATCGTGGGGATGGATTCCAACCGCCGCGAACACGTCAGGCTCGCGGGCGGCCAGGTCGGCGGCTCGCTGTGCCGTGGCCAGATCCGAGCCTGAACCGACGCAAATCATGGCCACGATGCCGGCCTGGCGAGCACGCTCCAACACCGCGGGCAGATCCTGGGCGAAGTCCTCGAAATCCAGGTGGCAGTGTGAGTCTATGATGGGAACCATGGCCGGGGCGGCGCTACCCGCCGAGGGCTCTGAGGTTCTCCAGCAGCTTGGCCAGCCCGGCGTCGGGATCAGGGCCGCAATCGACCCGCAGTACACGGCGGCCATGCGCCTGCAACACCTCCAGATCGCCCAGCCCTTCGGCGTCGCGCAGCACACCGAAGCTGAACGGCTCTCCGGGAATCGGCAAGTCGGCTGTGACCGAGGCGTGAAGTTGCAGGAAGATGCCGGTGCCCGCGCCGCCCTTGTGCAGTTGTCCGGCGACGTGGAGACAGCGCGGCCCGTAGCCCACCGTGGTCGCCAGGCGAAGCCGATCCCCGCAAAGCGCGCGGATGGCGCTCAGCAACTGCTCGCGCTCGGGCGTAGGCTGGAAGTAGGCGCAGATCGCGAGATAGTCACCGGGCCTGGCCCCTGCCAGGTGCTTCACGATGGCTGCGTCGGCCGGATCCACCATGCCCGATGGGCTGGCAAGCTTGCCCGTCTGCCGATAGCCGTCGAGCAAGCGGGTGGTGGCTAGCCTGGCCTCGACGACCTCGAATTCGTCAAAGGGGTTGACTTCGAGAAGGCTGGCCGCCACGACCGCGGCGAACTCCCAGCGAAAGAACTCGGCGCCGAGGTCGTACTTGTCACCCAGTTCGATCTCGTAGACCGGATGCCCGGCCGTGATGATGGCCTCTAGTTGTTCAGCCTGCACTGCCGGCGATCCGCCGCGCAGCCTCATCACGACAAAGAAGCGATCCGAACGGTAGCCCGACGGCGCGAAGGGCGGTTCGCCCTCCACCGGAACGATGCCGCGTCCCTGCTTACCCGTCACGCCGGCGACGAGCTGTTCGATCCATGCACCCAGTGGTGCGAGCTCTGGGGATAGAAACAGGGTCAGCTTGTCGCGGCCAATGGCGGCCAGCGCTGCCATGAGAGTCCCCAGCCCCACACCCGGGTTCTGCGTCGGCGCCGGTTCCCGGCAGGCGGAGGCCATGCCCTTACCGCGCGCCACCAGGCGGCCGACGTCCACGCCCATCAGCGCTGCCGGGACCAGACCAAAGCTGGCAAGCGCGGAGAAGCGGCTGCTGATATCGGGTGGGTTGCCGAACACGCGACGGTAGTGGTTGGATGAGGCACGTTTTTCGAGCTCGGTGCCGGCATCGGTGATGGCTGCGAAGTGTCCGCCGGCCCGGTTGGTATCGCCGCCGCAACGCTGCAGCACCTTGGCCCAGAAGTAGCGCTCGAGCGCGAACACCTCGGGGGTGCTGCCGGACTTGGAGGCGACCACGAACAGAGTGCGCTCGATATCGATCGAGTTCTCGACCGCCGCCACCGCCGCTGGATCGGTGCTGTCGAGAACAAACACGTTGAGCCAGCCCGCGACGGGTCCAAAGATTCGCGCCAACACTTCGGCCGGCAGGGCGCTGCCCCCCATGCCCAGTAGCACGGCACGCCGGAACCCAGCCTTGCGCACCTCGGCCGCAAAGGCCGCGATGCCAGCCAGCTCCGGCTCCATCTTGAAGGGGGCGTCGAGCCATCCGAGGTTGTGGCTGATGCCTTCGGGCGCGCTCCCGGCAGGGGCAAATGCGGCGGCGTCCCTTGCCCAGATGCTGGCCGGAATATTCTTGGCCGCCAGACGCAAGTGCTCGCCCTCGACCAAGAGGTTGAGGGCCGCCGCGGTCTCCATGGCCGCGATTTTGGCGATGCGACGGCCGTGGCGGCCGCCCGCAAAGCCGGTGGACAGCCAGGTGTCGACGATCTCGAAGGCATCGCTTTCAGCCAGGATGCGGCTGCCCAGACACAGGACATTGGTGTTGTTGTCGAAGCGCGAGAGCCGCGCGGCCTCGACGCTGCTGGGGGCAAAGGCCCGGATACCGCGCACCTTTCCCGCCGCAATGGCTGTGCCATGCCCCGTGGCACATACCAGCACCCCCACCGAGCCGACATCGGTGCGTACTGCGTTGGCCACCAGGGCCGCAAATTCGGGGTAGTCACACGCGGCTTCCGAGTTGGTGCCGAAATCCACCACCTCGTGGCCCTGGCTGCGCATCCGATCGAGTAGCTTGTTGCGCAGGGCGAATCCTGCATGATCGCATCCTGTGTAGATCTTCACGGCGCTTTCTTCTATTCCTATTCTAGGCCCAGCATGAAGATCGCAACTTGGAACGTCAACTCCATTCGCGCGCGCATGGAACGCCTACGCGAGTGGCTGGTTGCACAGACGCCCGACGTGCTTTGTCTGCAGGAAACCAAGGTCGAGGACGACCTCTTTCCTGCGCTGGAACTGGAGTCGCTGGGTTATCGCGTGGCCGCGTATGGCCAGAAGACCTACCACGGCGTGGCCGTGCTGGCGCGCCTGCCGCTTGACGACATCGTGCGCGGCTTGGGCGATGGGGTCGAGGATGCGCAGGCTCGCTTCCTCGTGGTGCGCGTGGGTGGGGTTCGTGTGGGCAGTCTCTACGTGCCTAATGGGCAGGCGGTGGGTACCGACAAGTTCGCGTACAAGCTGGCGTGGCTGCAGCGCTTGCGAGCCTGGCTGTTCGCGCACGCCGATGCCGGCCAGCCGCTGGTTCTTTGCGGCGATTTCAATGTAGCGCCCGAGGATCGCGACGTTCACGACCCCGAAGTCTGGCGCGACCAGGTCATGTGCCACCCCGACGAGCGGGCCGCCCTGGCCGAGGTACGTCGCTGGGGCCTGGTGGACGTGTTCCGCCGGCTCAATCCCGATCCAGGCCGGTACACCTGGTGGGACTACCGCCAGCTCAGTTTCCCCAAGAACCGGGGCCTGCGCATCGACCACATCCTGTGCACAGAACGGATGGCGGCACGCTGCCGGTCGGTGGCCATCGATCGCGACGCGCGCAAGGGACAGGCGCCGTCGGATCACGCGCCGGTCATCGCAGAATTCGCTGACTAGAGCCAGTGGCGTAGGCCATACGCCAGCCGCTCCAGGATGCGCTCAAGCAAGGGACGCTGGCTAAAGTCTTCCCACCGGATCTCGGTCCCGGCCGCCATGTCTTCTTCCAACGCGGACGCCAGCGCCTCGTTGCACGTGCGATCGAGCGCGTTCACCACCAATTCCAGGTTGTAGACCAGGGACCGGTGATCGAAGTTGTAGCTGCCGATGGATACGAACTCGCGGTCCACCAAGAGGGCCTTGCTGTGAGCCACCGGGTTATGCTGGAAGAGCCGGATGCCTGCCTTGAGCAGGCGCGCAAAGCTAGCTCGTGAGGCCAGATCCGCCAGCAGGTTGTCGCTGGCGACCGGCACGAGCACGCGCACGTCCACGCCGCGGGCCACGGCGCGCGCCAGCCCGTTGATGAATCCGACGTCAGGCATGAAGTAGGGGCTGACCAGATAGGCGCGTTCGCGGCTGGCCCGGATGGCGTGCAGGGCAGCCCGCCGGATGGAGAAACGATCGACGAGTTCGCCGTTGGCGATCACGGTCAGGGCGACGTCACCAGCGGGAGCGGGGCGGTGCACGTGGCTGCGCTTGAATCGGAAGCGTCGTTTGGCCCGCCAGTTCCACGTGCGCAGGAAGGTCTGCTCGATGGCCTGGACCGCTGGGCCTCGCACCTCGACCGCGACGTCATTCCAGCCACCGCCATCGTCAGTGGCGGGCAGCCATGCGTCGGCGATGTTGATCCCACCCACGAAAGCCACCTGGCCGTCACAGACCAGGGTCTTGCGGTGGTTGCGTCGGATGAGGGTCCAGAAGCGCGGGCGCCACACCCGATAGGGGTGGTAGGGGAAGGTGAAGACGCCGGCCCGTCGCATGTTGGCGAAGAATTCAGGCGAGGCGTGACGGCACCCGATGAAGTCGTAGAGCAGGCGCACCGAGACGCCGCGCCGAGCTGCGCAACACAAGGCATCCGCGAAGCGCCGGCCGATCCGGTCCTCGTCGAAGATGTACATCTCCATCGAAATTCGCTTGGAGGACGCGTCGATCGCATCCAGCCAGGTGGGAAACGCCTGCGCCCCATTACGCAGGAGGCGCAGGGCATTCCCCGCCGTCATATCGCCCAGGTCTTCGACGTACGCCAAAGCCTCGCTAGGTGCGGCCGCGAGCGGGGCGAGCGGAGAGTGGGGCAGGGGAGGCGATGCCACGGCAACTGCGAAGCAGTCTAACCGAACCTCAACCTTTTTCATGATTTGACCCGAGGGAGACTAGCGAGTAACTTCCTTGTCGCCACGATGGGTCGAGAAGAGCACATAGAATTCCAGGGCCGCGTGATCGAGGTCTTGCCCGCGGGCAATTTCAAGATCGAGCTGGAGAATGGCCACCAGGTTCTCGCGCACCTTGGCGGCAAGCTGCGCAAGCACCGCATCCGCATCGTGCTCGGCGACAAGGTCACCGTGGCGCTGACCCCGTACGATCCGACCCGCGGCATCGTCGTGTATCGCGGCTAACCGCAATCCAGCGACAGTCGTCGGATGACGTGGTCGTAGCCGTGGCCGAGTCCGGATCCGGTCCCGGTCCCGGATCCGGTCCCGGCATTCCCAGCAGGGTAGGGCGGGCGAGCCGCTTTCGGCGTTGTAAGATAGGCGCCATGACACTGGCGTCCCTTTCATTCACTCTCGCAATCGCTCTGACATCAGCCCAAGCCGCGGTGCCCACGCCTGCCGACATGGGCGTTTCGGTGGCCCCCCTGGTCGAGCGCGTGAAGGGCTCGGTGGTGACCATCCAGAGCATGAAGGTCATTCCCCGGGTCATGCGTGAAGATCCCTTCACGCAGTACTTCCGCGAACGTTTCGGCATGGGTGATGCCCCCAGCCGGCGCGAGACGCAGATGGGTTTGGGATCCGGCTTCATCGTCAACAAAGCCGGCATCATCCTGACCAACAACCACGTGGTGGCAGGGGCCGACGAGGTATGGGTGCAACTTCCCGATGCGCGGCGCTTGGAGGCGCGGGTGGTGGGCAGCGACCCGGCCACGGATGTGGCGGTCATCAAGTTGAACCAGGCTCCCGGCGACCTCCGGCCGGCGGCGCTGGGCAACTCGGAGCAGGTGCGGGTGGGCGACTACGTGCTGGCCATCGGCAATCCGCTGGGGCTGGGCCAGACCGTGACCATGGGCATCGTCTCGGCCAAGAACCGCATGCTGGGCGGCCGGATCATGCAGTATGAGGACTTCATCCAGACCGATGCGGCCATCAATCAGGGCAACTCGGGCGGGCCGCTCTTCAACTTTCGCGGCGAGGTCATCGGCATCAACTCCGCCATCCTGAATCCCGCCATGGCCATGAACGTCGGTTTTGCCATCCCCATCAATCTCGCGCGGCAGATCGCGGACCAGATCCAGCGCAGCGGGGGCGTCCTGCGCGGCTATCTGGGGGTTGGCACCGAAGACTTCACGCCCGACAAGGCGAAGCGCTTCGGGATCGCGTTCGAGCCCGGCGCCCTGGTCAACGTCGTGCAACCCGGATCGCCGGCTGAGGCCGCTGGTCTGCGTCCCAACGACGTGATCGTCGAGGTCGCGGGCCGCCGGGCCGAGAGCAGTGCGGGCCTGCAGCGCATCGTGCAGTCGCGCGCCCCGGGCGAGACCGTAGCCGTGGCCTATTTGCGCGGCGGTCGTCGTGCCAGCGCGCAAGTGCGTCTCACCGAGAACGCCGACTTGCGCGGCACCAAGGTGCTGGGCATGCAGGTTGTCCCCTTGACTCCCGCCGAGGTGGAGGAGATCGGGGCTAGTGGGCTGAAGGTCGTGTCGGTCGACCGGCGTAGCCCAGCCAGCGGCAGCCTGCAGCCAGGCGACGTCATTACCCACGTGGTGCTGGGTGCACAGGGCAAGCCGGCCACGGCCGCGCTGCTCAAGCAACTGGAGCAGAAACTCGCGCGCGGAGGTGGGGGCAGGCTGGTCATCGTGCGTGACGGCTATCAGCTTGTCCTGACATTGGGGTAGCTGCACTCTCCGGTACCACGACCGAATTGGATCCGCCTTCAGGAGCCGGCCGACAAGCCGGGCTGCTGGCAAGGAGAGCCGAGAAACGGACCGGAATGTACTGATGTACTTGAGGACCGGAGGCGCAGGCCCGACGCCGCCAGCGGCCCGGATCGTCGGCCGCCGGTGCATCGAAGAACCGATGTGGCAATAGCGGCAAGGCTGGCCGAGGGGCCCGGTTTGGGCTAGACAACTTGCAGGACATGTCCAACAAAGTCTTGGCCCCGCCCAAGGCCCACGCGCCGGTCTTGCCGCCCGCGCTCAAGCTGCCCGCCGATCCGGCGACCCTGGCCCACCGGCAACTGCGCGACGGCCTCTTCTGGCAGCGCTTGCAGGCCTACGCTGAGGTGCCCGAATCCGACTTTCTCGACCACCGCTGGCAGGCGAAGAACTCCATCACCAACGTCCCGCGCCTCCTGGCCGCGCTGCAAGGCCTGGTCGACGCCAGTTTCGTGCATGACGCAGAAGAGGGTTTTCGCCACGCGCCCATGCCGGTGCGGGTCTCACCCTATCTGCTCTCGCTTATCGACTGGTCGCGGCCGTACGAGGATCCTCTGCGTATCCAATTCATCCCGCTGGCTTCGCGTCGCCTGCCCGACCATCCCAAGGTGGATCTCGATCCCCTGCACGAGCGGCAGGACATGCCCGTGCCTGGGCTGTCGCATCGCTATCCCGACAAAGTCCTGTTCTTGCCGCTCGACACCTGCCCGGTCTACTGTCGTTTCTGCACGCGCAGCTACGCAGTGGGGCTCGATACCGAGGAGGTCACCAAGCTTCAGTTCGGCGTGGATGTTGAGCGCTGGCGTCTGGCCTTCGAGTACGTGGCTTCGCGGCCCGAGGTGGAAGACATCCTCATCTCGGGGGGTGATGTCTCGCAACTGCGCGACGAGCAGGTGACGTACATAGGCGAGGCTTTCTTGGCCATACCGCACGTGCGGCGCATCCGTTGGGCGACCAAGATGCTGGCGGTGATGCCACAGAAGCTGCTCAGCGATACCGCCTGGGTCGACGCGCTCACACGCATCGCGGACAGGGGGCGCCAACTCCACAAGGAGGTCGTGGTTCACACCCACTTCAATCATCCGGACGAGATCACGGCCATCACGCAGGCCGCGACCAACAAGCTCTTCGATCGCGGCATCACGGTTCGCAACCAGACCGTGCTCATCCGGGGGGTCAACGACACCCCCGCGGTCATGGGCGTCCTGGTCAAGCGTCTCAGCTTCGTCAACGTGCACCCCTACTACATCTACGTGCACGATATGGTGAAGGGGGTCGAAGATCTGCGCACGACCGTGGAAAGCGGAGCGCGCCTGGAAAAGCAGATCCGGGGGCTGACTGCTGGCTACAACACGCCGGCCACGGTGGTGGACACGCCGGGCGGTGGCAAACGTGACGTGCACTCCTGGGAGTACTACGACCGCGAAACTGGAATCTCGGTCTACAGCTCTCCGGTGGTGCACCCGGGGCAACTCTTCTGCTACTTCGATCCCATTCACTTGCTGCCGCCTTCGGGTCAAGCCCGCTGGGCCGATCCGTCGCAGCACGACCGCATGATCGCGCAGGCGCTGGAGGAGGCGCGAAGCCGGCGATGAGCTTCGACGACGAGCTGGAACGCGCCTGGGACCTGCTGGAAGCGGGTGACGAGCCGGGTGCGCGGCGTCTGGCGGAGAAGCTGTACGGCGATGCCCCGGGCCATCCCGATGTGCTCCTCATACAGGCCGCCTGCTGCCGTCAGGTGGGCGCGATCGACGAGGCGTTGAAGCTTCTCGAACAGGCGGCCCAGGCCGACCTCAACTGGGCTACGCCCGAAATCTGGACTGCCGAGATCTTGGCTGAGGACCCGGAGCAATGGAGCGAGGCCCTGCGGCACGCGGCGGCGGCTCTCGACCGCGCGGAGGAAGAAGACGAGTTTCTCGAAGCCCTGGCGCTCAAGGCTGGGCTCGAGATCGACGTGGGCAAGCTGACGGCAGCCCGCAAGACGCTGGCGGAGTTGCCGCCTTTGCAAGCGGGCGCGACTCTGCCACCCGCGCTAGCGATTGATTTCGGTCATCTGTTTCTCGAGGTCGGCGATGTGGACGAAGCCACGCAGCGTTTTCAGGCTCTGGTGGACGCCGACGGCCGCGATGCCGATGTCTGGCACGGTTTGGGTCTTTGCGCTGAGGCCAGGAACGACTTGGCCGGCCAGCGCCAGGCTTGGCTACGCGTTCTCGCGCTGGACGCCGAAAAACCGCTCGCCGCTCCTCTCTTGTCGGAAGCGCAAGTGGCCGAGGTGGCCGAGGCAGCCCTGCGCGAGCTGCCGCAGCGGGCGCGCGACCTGATCGCGCACGTGCCCATCTTGATTGTCGACCTGCCCGCGCGCGACGAGGTCGAAAAAGGTCTGGACCCGCGGCTGCTCGGGATGTTTGCGGGCTCGCCCTACTCGGACGCATCCGTGATGGGGGACCAGCCCCAGCTCACGCAGATTCTCCTGTTCCACAAGAACCTGGAGCGCGCCGCACACAGCGCCGAGGAACTGGGCGAACAGATCCGCATCACGCTCCTACATGAGACCGGCCATTTCTTCGGCATGTCGGAAGAGGATCTGGCCGAGGTCGGGTTGGATTAGACTACAGCGTGAACAGATCGGGCCGGGCGGCTGCCTTGTCGATGGCTTCCCCCAGCTCCTTCTTGGTGGCGGCTAGACGCTGGAGGATGATCCGGATGTTGTTGTAGCGCTGCTTGTACTGCTCCATGCGCACCTGTTCCGGCGACCCACTCATGACCGCTTCAAAAAGCGGCGTCTTCTCGATGGGTACCACCTTGTCGCCCTCCGGCTTGGGGCCAATCTTGCGCGGGGTCCAGTTGGCGCCGGTGTTGGAGCGAATCATGAAACTCTCGATGTCCGCGGCGCTGCAGTTTTCGGCGCCTCCCTTGCACACCGGCTTGCCCACCTCGACCAGGTTGGCGATGGCCAGCTTGCCACGCGAATCGAAGACCACGCCGTAGTTCACCTGCTTGCTGGCGTCTTCGCCGCCCTTGGTGGCCATCTTGGCGGCAAAGGCTTCCAGCACGCTCTTGTCTGCCTTGGTCCGCTTGATGTGGCGTTCGACTTCTCCATAGAGAACGATGCTGTCGTAGTAGAAGTTCATCAGGCGATCGATGGCCAGATCCTCGAGCAGATAGTAGTTGACCTTGAAGATGCGCGAGGTATCGGGGCGCGGGTCCAGCTTTACCTTATCCAGATCCTCGATCAGCTTGTAGTCGTAGGCGAGGGGCTCCTGTCGGTTGGCCGCCAGCCGCTGCGAACTCATGTTCACCGCGGTCGTGATCTCGGTGATGGTCTTCTGCATCTCGTCCAATTCGGTCTTGACCCGCTTGGCACCGAAGTTTGCCTGGTTGAACATGCGGCGGCCGACAGCCGAGGCGCCGAAGCCAAACCCGACCGCGCCGGCAACCAGGATGCCGATAATGAAGATGATGAGCGCGGCCACGCTGGCCGTGCGCCGCACGCTGATGGCCGGCCTGCCATCGTCGAGAGACTGCAGGTCGAAGTGCTTGCCCTCGGGCGGTCGCATCGCCGCGAAGGGATCGTCGAACCTGGGCGCTGCCGCCGGAGGAGGCGCGCCGAGCGGCGGCGGCGGCGCGAACGGCATGGGCGGCGGTGGTGGTGGCGCCAGCGGGTTGGGAATCGCGCTCGGGCCGGGGACCGGCAGAGCGCCGGGCCGAGGCGGCGCGACGGCTGGACCCCTGGCCAGGCCGAGGCGGGCTTTGAGGTCTGCAATGTCCTTACCGGAACCAGGCTTCTTCGGTTGCTCCAAGGCGTATCTCCGTGCGTGGTGGCTTTGTTACTGCCTCCCGGGTACTCCCGCGGGGATGGCCCAAGATATGAGCGAGGTTAGGCGGGACCTGTCAAGCATAGACTCACTAGGGCGGGATTACGTCCCGGCGAGACCATTGATTCCAAGTCCGTAGTCCTAGCACCACTACCACCAAAGCCACAGAAATTGGAAGTGGTTAGCGCGCGATAATCGCGGCACCGTCAAGGCGGGCCGAATCTGCGGGGGTCGGGGATGAACGTCAGTCGTGGCGACCAGCGACAAAGCGCCCGATCTGCTCGGCCGACGCCTGTGGCACCCGCGTGAAGCGAATCCCGACTGGCCCGCGTGAGTCCGATGCGAACACGGCCTCACCCGAGGCAGAGAGGACCTCCTCGCTGCCGGGAAGCTGAAACTGCAGGCCCATGAACCGCACAGTCCCTGCGGGCTCACACAGCGGCACGACACGCATCCCGGTTCGGCTGATGTTCGTGGCTCGACAGAGGTAGGGGTAACCGTTCAAAAATCGATTGACGAGGAGGTCTACCTTCCGGCGCCGTTCACCTCGACGGTCGCGGCTGCCAGTCCAGGTTGACGATTTGGGTGCGCAGGATTGGGTACGCATAACTCCTACATGTAGGTCAATCGGCGTCTATTGTCAATTTTTCACCCACGGCTCATCGAGAGCTGCATCCGGCCACGGGATTCACAACCTTCGAACTGCGGCACCGGACTGCGGCCATCAACAGAACGGGGACGACTTCCGCGACGCCAGGCTGCTATCGCAGTACCTCAGCTTGACTGCCCGCGTGCCAGGTGCTGATAATCCCCCCCGGCGCTCGTCGTACGCTTCGCGTGTCCTAACGAAGCGCGTTTTGTCATTTCACCCCAGCCAGCCCGAGGAACCACATGTATCGCATCAGAATTGGACTGATCGCCGCGGCACTCATCCTGGTTGCAACGGTCTTCTTGTTCCTTTGGGTCACCTCGGACATGAAGGCAGCGGCAATTCAGGATGCTGAGGCCAAAGTCTCGCGAGCCCAGTTGGTCTACCAGAAGATCGGCCGACTGATGAGCCTCGACCTGGCCAACCTTGCCGCTGAGCTTGGCCGCAAGCCGGCTGTGATTGCTGTGTTCGACAAGACGGAGGAGACAGCCCTGCGCCAGGCAGCGTTCGATGAGTGCGAGCAGCTCAATGCGGCGCTGGAGAAGGAACAGCGCAAGGCCGACATTCTGGCCATCCTGAATTCCACTGGGAAGATCATCGCCCGCAACTTGAACCCCAACGCCGACTACGGCGAAGATCTAAGATCCAAGTACCCGGCGGTGGGTCAAGCACTCAAGGGGATTTCGGTCAAGGACATCTGGACGTGGCGAGACGGTGGGGTACACGTGGCGGCGGTTGCCCCCATCACCCGGCCCGATGGCACCATTGTCGGGGCCATACTGGTTGCGTGGGTGGTGAGCGCGAAGACCGCGCAGGAGAACCGCGATCTGCTCGGAACGGAGATCGGATACTTCCACGCGGACAAGGTCCACACGTCGAGCTTCGTGTCCAGCGCCGACCCCTCGAAGGAAGATGTGGCCAAGACTCAGGCACTGGGCAATTTCTTGTTCTCCGGTCAGAAGCTTGCAGCATCGGCCCTTTCCAGTGCCGCTCCAACCCAGGTGGCCCACTGGTTTCTCGAGGGTCGCGACTATGCCGTGGTGGCGGCCCCCATGCCGGGGAACTTCGCGGACAAGACCAGTGGCTTCGCCATCCTCGCCTCACTGACCGACGGCATGAGCCGGGTGCAGTCCGAAGGGATGAAGGTCCTTTTGCTCGGCCTGCTGGCGGTGTTCGTCGCGCTGGTGGTGGCAGCCATGACAGCGCGCCGGTTCATCGGCCCGCTCGACAAGATCGAATTGGGCGTCGCTGAGATCATCAACACCAACATCGACTACACCTTCAAGCCGGTGGGCCCTGATTTCGAGGGACTGTCAAACAGCCTGAACGTCATGTTGGCCCGTCTGCTGGGACGGGAGGAGCCCAACGAAGAGGCGGTTGAGGAGGAAGAGGAAGAAGCGGCCGGCAAGCGTTGGAAGGCCGACCTCATGAGCATCGACAACACCGAAGGCACGGCGTCGCCGGCGGCGGTTGCGGCCTTGGCTCAGGAAAGCGAGGCGGCCTACTATCCGAGGCTCTTCAACGAATACGTGAATGCTTTGCGTGCACTCGGCCAGCCCTCGGGTGGACTCAGCGTACAGGCCTTCATGGCCAAACTCAGTCTGGCCGAGGCTGGACTGCGCGAGAAGTGGGAATGCAAGAGCGTGCGCTACCAACTCGTGAACCAGGGTGGCGAGATCTGGTTCAAGCCCGTGAAGATCGCGTAGCTAGCTTTTTCACCACAGAGAGCACAGAGGACACAGAGCCGGAAGATATCCCTGGTGGAGCATCTCGCGTCTGGCTAGTGAGTGGTCTGGGCTAGTGTCTACGGCGGTCGTTTCTGGTCTGGACGTTCTTTGCACGGAACGGCTCGATCTGTGCCGGGGCCGGCGGGTGGGCGTGCTCTGCCATCCCGCCAGCGTGGACGGACAACTCGTCCATGCGGTCGATCGTCTGATGGCGGCCGGCGTGCGGCCGGTGTGCCTTTTCGGCCCCGAGCATGGGGTGCGGGGCGAGGCCCAGGACATGGTTGGTGTCGATGGCGGGCTTGACGGGCCCAGCGGGATTCCGGTCACCAGTCTCTACGGCCAGTCGCTGGAATCGTTGCGGCCGAGCCAGGAGGCCCTGGCCGACACCGACGTCTTGCTCATCGACCTGCAGGATATCGGCACCCGCTACTACACCTTCATCTGGACCATGGCGCTCAGCATGCGGGCTGCGGCCCGTGCCGGCGTGGCCGTGGTGGTGCTCGATCGGCCCAATCCCATTGGCGGCAGCGCGATTGAAGGCGGGGAAGTCGAACCGGCTTGCGAATCCTTTGTGGGTCTGGCTTCGTTGCCAGTGCGCCACGGTCTGACCATCGCCGAGGTGGCGCGCCTGGTGCACGCCGGGATTCCGTGGGGCGGGCCACGCTTCGCTTCACCCCTCGATCTCGACCTGACCGTGGTGCCTATGCGGGGCTGGCGGCGCCGTGACTTCTTCGATGCGACCGGCCTGCAGTGGGTCATGCCGTCTCCCAACATGCCCACTGTGGACACGGCGTTTGTCTACCCCGGCCTCTGCCTCATCGAGGGCACCAACGTTTCGGAGGGGAGAGGCACCACCCGGCCCTTTGAGATCATCGGCGCGCCCTTCGTCGACGGGCCTCGCCTGGCCGAGCGGCTGGCCGTTCACGACCTTTCCGGCGTGCGTTTTCGTCCGCTCTGGTTCCGCCCTACCTTCCACAAGTTTGCCGGCCAGGTCTGCGGCGGCATCCAGGTTCACGTCACCGACCGCGCGGTCTTCGAGCCCTATCGCTGCGGCGTCGCCATCCTACGCGAATTGCACGCGGTGTGCGGCGAGGCCTTTCTCTGGCGCAGGGAGCCCTACGAGTTCGTGTCTGACCGCCTGGCCATCGATCTTCTGACTGGCAGCGCTGCGCTTCGCATCGGCATCGAGCGCGGCCTCTCGCTGTCCGAGTTGGAGGCGACCTGGCTGCCGGCCCAGCGTCGCTTCGCGGAGCGGCGCCAGCCGTATCTGCTGTACTAACATGGGAACCCTGAAAGGGTTCGCTCCGCCCTACGGCCCCCCACCCGCGACCCCTTCCCCCCCTTCGAGGACCTCGGGACCTGCACCTTCCCCACCACACCCGCTCGCTACGCGCGCGCCCTCGCGCTCGGCCTCGCCAAA
>Ga0182021_10004186_pt1 | contig 16922 bp, 11 predicted proteins | sample 612E3MmetaG_FD_120493 | JGI IMG/M metagenome (GOLD analysis project Ga0182021, IMG submission 120493) | Permafrost microbial communities from Stordalen Mire, Sweden - 612E3M metaG (Illumina Assembly) | ecosystem: Environmental > Terrestrial > Soil > Wetlands > Permafrost | place: Sweden...
CACCGTGTCCTGAAGCGCCAGCAGCGCCTCGCGGTCTCCGTCCGGCATAAAGACTGCGACTTCGGCCAGCGGCTGCCGGGTCTTGACGGCGCCGGCGTTGCGCGCGGCGCGGCCCATTTCCACTACGCGCCGCGCGATCGCCATGCCGCGCAGCACCGCGGCGTCCTGCAGCGACTCGTCGGCGACCGGCCACGCGCACAGATGCACGCTCTCCGAGGCGTCCGGCACGCCGGCCTCGGCGACCAGGTTGCGGTACATCTCCTCGGCGATGAACGGTGTGAACGGGGCCAGCAGCTTGGCCACTGTGACCAGGCACTCGTGCAGCGTCTGGTAGGCCGCCAGCTTGTCGCGGTCGTGGGCGCTTTTCCAGAAGCGACGCCGGCTGCGGCGCACGTACCAGTTGGAGAGGTCGTCGACGAAGGCCTGGATGGCGCGGCCGCTGTTGGTGACGTCGTAGTCGTCCAGGCCGGCGGTGACGGTGCTCACCAGCCGGCTCAGCTCGCCCAGCGCCCAGCGATCCAGTAACGGCCTCTCGGCGACCGGCACGGGAGGCGTGCCGGGATCGAAGCGATCGATGTTTGCGTACACGGTGAAGAAGCTGTACGTGTTCCACAACGTGAGCAGGAAGCGGCGGATGACCTCGTCGACCATCTCGGCGCCAAAACGGCGCGGCGCCCACGGGCTCTGCGCCGTGAACAGGTACCAGCGCAGCGCGTCGGCGCCCTGCTTGTCCAGGATGTCGTCGGGCTGAACCACGTTGCCGCGGCTCTTGCTCATCTTCTGACCCTCCGCGTCCAGGATGTGCCCCAGACAGAGGACCCGTTTGTACGAACTGCGTCCCTCGACGAGCGTGGCCACGGCCAGAAGGCTGTAGAACCAGCCGCGCGTCTGGTCGATGGCCTCGCAGATGAAGTCGGCCGGGAAGCGCTCTGCGAACTTCTCCTGGTTCTCGAACGGGTAGTGCCACTGGCCGAACGGCATGGACCCGGAGTCGAACCAGGCGTCGATGACCTCGGGGGCGCGTCGCATGTCTTTGCCGCACTGCGGGCAGCGCAGCACGATGTCGTCGACGTACGGCCGGTGCAGTTCCAGGTCTTCAGGCACCGGCGCCGTCGCCATCTGGCGCAGCTCGGCGACACTGCCGACGCAGTGCACGTGATCGTTCTCGCAGCGCCAGATCGGCAGCGGAGTGCCCCAGTAGCGGTCGCGGCTGAGGGCCCAGTCGACGTTGTTGGCCAGCCACTCGCCGAAGCGGCCCTCTTTGATGTGCTCGGGATACCAGACGACGTCGTCGTTGGCAGCTAGCAACTGGTCTTTGATGGCCGTGGTGCGGATATACCAGGTGGCCTTGCTGTAGTAGAGCAGGGGCGTGTCGCAGCGCCAGCAGAAGGGGTAGCTGTGCTTGTAGGACTCCACGCCCAGCAGCAGCCCGCGCTCCCTGAGCTCGTCGATGATCAGCGGATCGGCGTCTTTGACAAACACGCCGGCCCAGGGCGTCACGTCGGCGACGAAGCGGCCCTCCGTATCCACCGCGTTGACGAGCGGCAGGTCGTTGTCCCGGCCCACCCGCATGTCGTCTTCGCCGAACGCCGGCGCGATGTGCACGATCCCGGTGCCGTCCGTGGTGGTGACGTAGTCGGCGCCGACCACGAAATGGGCAGGCTTGTCCGGCTGCATGAACTTGTAGGGCGCCAGATACCGCAGCCCGAGGAGCTCCCGGCCGCTCACCTCGCGCTCTACCACGGCCTTCTTGCCGAGGACGATGGGCACGAGAGCCGCGGCGAGCACAAAGCGCTCGCCGCGGCTCTCTACCAGCGCGTAGGTGACGTCTGGGTGCACGGCGGCGGCCACGTTGCTTACGAGCGTCCACGGCGTGGTCGTCCAGACGGCCAGGCTGACCGGCTGCAGTGCATCGCCGGTCAGCTTCTCCGCCGATTCTGTGGTAAGTGGGAAGCGCACGAACACGGCCGGGTCTTCGACCTCTTTGTAGCCTTGCGCGACCTCGTGGCTGGAGATGGCCGTGCCACAGCGGGGGCAGTAGGGCACCACCTTGAAGCCCTGGTACAGCAGCTCCTTGTCCCAGATGGTGCGCAGCAGCCACCAGACCGTCTCGATGTAGTCGTTGGTGAACGTGTAGTAGGCATCGCCCAGGTCCAGCCAGAAGCCGATGCGCTCGGTGAACCTGTCCCAGTCTTCGAGGTAGGCGACGACGCTCTCTTTGCAGAGGCGGTTGAACTCGGCGACGCCGAACTGCTCGATCTCTTTCTTGCCGTTGATGCCGAGGGAACGCTCTACCTCCAGCTCCACCGGCAGCCCGTGCGTGTCCCAGCCGGCCTTGCGGGGAACGCGGTACCCGCGCATCGTCTTGTAGCGGGGGAAGATGTCCTTGAAGATGCGAGAGATAACGTGATGCGATCCGGGACGGCCGTTAGCGGTCGGCGGACCTTCGTAGAAGACGAACAAGGGTCCGCCTTCGGTCTGCTGCAGGCTCTTCTGGAAGATGCCGCGCTCGCGCCAGAAGGCCAAGACGCGAGCATCCAGGGCCGGGAAGTCGGCCTGCGGCGGCACATCGCGGAATCGGGGTCGTGGGTCGGTCACGCGTGGTCCATTCTCGGTGCTCGGTCGGGCGGCTGATTCTATCAGACGAGGTAGAATGCCCCTTATGCAGAACCCCCTCGCCCGCCTGCTCGTGCTGCTCGACTACGATGGCACGGTCACCGCCCACGAGTGTAACGACCTCGTCCTCCAGAACCTCACCGGAGACGCGTGGCGCGAACTAGAGGCGGCGTTGCACGCGGGCCTCATCGGCCACGCCGAATGCTTCAGCCGTCAGGTGGCCCTGGTCAGCGTGCCGCGCGAGCAGTACATCGCGCAGACGGTCAGTGCCGCAGAGCTGGCGCCAGGCTTCTCGGACTTCCTGCGCGCTCTCTGCACCGCCGGCGCGCGCACCGCTATCGTCAGCGCTGGCTTTCGCGAGGCCATAGAAGCCGTGTGGCGCCGCAACGACCTTCCTCCGGTCCAGGTCTTCGCCAGCATGCTTGAAGGCGAGCGGCCAACGTACCGTCTGGTACTCGACCCCGCGTTGGGCGACTGCCCTATCTGCGGGCCCGGCGCCTGCAAAGGCGCCCTGGCCCGCTCGCTCCGGCGGCCGGGCGACGTCCTTGCCGTCTTCGGCGACGCACGTTCAGACCTCTGCATGGCCAGGGAGGCCGACCAGGTTTTCGCCCGCGGCAAGCTGGTGGCCCTTTGTGAGCGCGAGGGGCTGCCGTACCACGCGCTCTCCGACTATCGCGACGCCCTTACGGAGTTGCGCTCAGAGCTGACTCCGCGCCTGCCGGAGAAAGCACTCACATGAACGATGCGGAGAACACCACGCCCCCCGCCGCCGAGGTCGTCCGCCCGGCCCCGCTGCTGGAGCGCATCCCCGTCGGCCTGCGCCAGTTTGTCAAGTTCGCAGTCGTCGGTGGCACCGGCACGGTGGTCAACCTGGCCGTCTTTCAGTTGCTGGTCTTTCTCTACGAGCACGCGACGGGCAATCCGGCCGGCATCTTCAATCAGGTGGCCGTGGGCATCGCCTTCTGCGTGGCCGTCACCAGCAACTTCCTGCTCAACCGGTTCTGGACCTTCCGCAACCGGGGCCGCTTCGTGCGCCACTTCAGCCGCTTCTTCGCGGTGAGCCTGATCGGGTTCGGCCTCAACGAGCTGCTCTTCACGCTGCTCTTCAACGTCGCCCACGTTCAACGGCTCCTGAGCCTGTTGCTGGCCATCCTCATCGTCTTGCCCTTCAACTTCGTCGGCAGCAAGTGGTGGGCCTTCCGCTGAATCGCATCGCCCAGCCTTCCGGCGTACCGGACGAGGAGACCTCTTCGGGGATCGCTCCGCGCTGGCTGGCCGCCGGCGACTGGATGCGCTCGGTGATCCTGGCATGCTTGGCAGTCACGCTGGTCGCGGTCGTCTTCGCCGTCGACTTTCCCAACGTCTGGTACGGCGAGCACGACATCTCGGACATAGTCATCTACCAGGGCTACGCGCAGCAGATGGCCGCCGGTCAGCTGCCGTATCGCGATTTCGCGTTCGAGTATCCACCGCTGGCGGCCTGGCTTATGACGCTTCCCGGTCACACCCAGAGCTACGCCGACTACACCACCTGGTTCAGCCTCATCATGTTCGTCCTCACGGCGCTCACGGGCGTAGCGGTCGCGCTCATTGCGGCACGCATATGGCCTACCGGATGGCGACCATACGCGGCAGCGGTGCTGTTCGCCGCCGCCATAGCAGCCGTCGGTACCATCGTAGAGAACCGCTTCGATATCGCCGTCGCTCTGGTGATCACACTGGCGGTTCTCCTGCTTTCCAGACGGCAGATCGTGCTGGCGGCGGCCGTGATCGGCCTCGGGTTCGCCCTCAAGCTGACGCCGGCGATATTCCTGCCGCTGGCTCTGCTGCTGGCGCCCAGTGTCCGCCGCGCGGGCGTGGCCGTCGGCGCCTTCGCGGTCACAGCCGTAGCCCCTTTCGCCCCGTATCTCATCATGGCGCCCGGCGGCGTCTGGCACGTCTTCGCCTACCACATGCAGCGGCCGGTGCAATTGGAGAGTGTGATCGCCACGCCGTTCCTGCTCGGCAAGGTCCTCGGCCTGGGCTGGGTGGACGTGGTCACAAGCTACGGCTCCCAGGGCATCGTGGCGACGGGGTCTGTCGCGGCCGCGACCGTGAGCACACTCCTCACCGTGGCCGCCGTGGCGGCTGTCTACGCCCTGCTGCTACGCCGCCGGCACCTGCTGCTCCGATCGCCGCGTGCTCTGCCGCTGGCTGCTCTTTCGCTCGTCCTGGCCATGATGGCCTTCTCCAAGGTGCTGTCCCCGCAGTATTTCATCTGGCTACTTCCAGTGGTCGCCCTCGCCACCGTGACGGAGCCTCTTCTGGGGGCGCTCTCGTTCGTCACTCTGCTGCTCACTCAGATCAACTTCCCGGCGAAGTATTGGGCCCTGGTCTATCTGGAACCGTCTTCCGTCAAGTGGCTGGCGGCCCGCAACATCGCTCTCGTCGCCTGCTTCCTGCTCGCACTGTGGCGGCTCATCAGACTGCCGGCCGAGCCTGACGACGGGGTGAAGACTCTCGCCCCAATGGTCGTCCCGAGCAGCGCGCAGCTGCTACCGGCGCAGGACGTTCAGGGCAAAGATGTGTCGCGGGCCGGCGAGGACGATCAGGCACGGCACCTTGCGGCGCCTTCGGCCCAGGCGCCATCTCAGTAGCACTCCGGCGCCTTGCGGCGCCTCCGTCGATCAGTCACGACGCCCATATCGCTTACGGGCCAGGCGCCGCATCAATACTACTCCGTGGGCTACGCCCACTTCGCCGATTAGTACGCGCCGCGACGGGCGAAGACAGCGGGAATCGTCTCCAGCATAAGGCGGACGTCCCAGCTGAGGCTCCAGCCAGTCACGTAGAAGTAGTCGAGCTTGACCATCTCGTCGAACGGGATGTCGTTGCGGCCCATCACCTGCCACAATCCCGTCATGCCGGGCGTGATCTGCAGACGCTTCTTCGCCCAGCCCTTGCACTGCTTGGCTTCCTCGACCCACAATGGACGGGGGCCGACTAGGCTCATGCTGCCGCGTATCACGTTGAAAAGCTGAGGCAGCTCATCCAGACTGGTGCGTCGCAGCCAGGCGCCGACGCGGGTCACCCGCGGGTCTTCCTTCATCTTGAACATCGGGCCGGAGTATTCGTTAAGCGACGCCAGATCTTCCCGCTGACGCTCGGCACCGACCGTCATGCTTCGAAACTTGAAGATGCGAAAGACGCGCCCGTTGCGGCCCATGCGCTCCTGACGGAAGAAGACGGGCCCCGGAGTGTCCAGCTTGATGAGTGCCGTAACGATGGCCAACACGGGCAGGAAGAACAACACAAGAATCCCTCCCACGAGAAGATCGAACATGCGTTTGATGAACATGTTCAACTGGCCGAGCTCGACCTGGACTACGTCCAGTAGCGGGATGCCTTCGAGGTCATCCACGCCAGCCCTCGAGCTGAGCACCTCGAAAAGGCGCGGCACGATGTTGACCTTGACGCCGTGCTCAGCACAGATTCGCGCCACTGTCAGGAACTGCTGGTGGCGCGCCTGCGAGAACGCCAGGATGACCCGGTTAACTCTCTCCGACTCGATGACCGCTTCCAGCTCACGCAAAGAGCCGATGACGGGCACCTCTGGTCCTGTTCCGTTGGGCATCGGCTCGCCATCTTCAAGGAAGCCGACCAACTCGATGCGATACTCGGGATGCTTGGCGATCTTTGCGGACAGGGTATGGCCAACGGTGCCCGCCCCCACGATCAAGACCCGCTCAGCGAAGGCGCTGCGACGCCACACCACCGTCCTGGCGACCCAGCGCCCAAACGGCACGGCAACAGACGCCGCTGCCCAGAAGATCGCGAGCGCCGCAACGGGAGCATCGACGCCGCGAACCAGCACCATGAGTAGGAAAAGGAACCAGCTGCCGACTGTAAGCGCCGTGAACCCGCGCATAGCGTTCTGGAGGCTGACTCCGCGGATGCTGGCACCGGAGGCGCGGTAGAGACCGAATGCATAGAGCAGGAAGAGCCAGTAGGGCACGAGCGTCAAGAGTAGGATCATGCTGCTGAGGCCGTCTGACGGGTAGATCTCCAGAAGGCGGCGGATGCCGGGAGCCTGTGCCAAGGCGACCATCAACGCGGCTGAAGTCAAAGCCGTGATGGTCAGCGACAAGACATCTGCGGCGACGGTCGCTGCGATTCGCGCTGCAGCCGGAGACGCGCTGCGTCTCATGCCCTCAGGTACGGCCTTTTCTTGCGACTGGGAGCTTATGTCCGGCGCCCAGTCTTCGACGGTTCCGTTCGCCATTACGCGGTGCTCGCCTCCGGTCCCCTGTGACTCTCTTGCGGAGCCTAGCTAAAGGAGCTCAGCCACCGCTTCATGGCCCACTCCGTCTGACTGGACGGTCAAGCAGATCGCTTGTGGGCCGGCCCCCGGTCAGTCTTGGTCCACTACTCTCTTCGGCTCAATCGGGTGCGAGCTGTATAGCCAATGTACCCGTCACGCCCACCCAGCAGGGGGGACATTCGTCTAGTCGCGCCCCTGGGCCTCCTTCTCCGCCGCGTTCGTCTCGAACGTCTCCGAGCATGTTTCGACTGAAAGGGCCCGGCCGTGATCCGCTACGACGACTGCGTAGTCCATGCGCACTGGGCCCCCCGCGACCACGAACTGCTGCGGCATCTCGGTGAGGAAACGGCGCAGGATGACCTCCGTACTGACCCCTATCACCGATTCCTTCGGTCCGGTCATGCCGACATCGGTGACGTAGGCGGTGCCACCTGGCAGCACCCGAGCATCGGACGTCTGCACGTGGGTATGGGTGCCCAGGACGGCCGTGACGCGCCCGTCAAGGTAGTGTCCCATGGCCACCTTCTCGCTGGTGGCCTCCGCGTGAAAGTCGACGACGACCGTCTCGGCCCGCGCCCTGGCCTGTTCGACAAGCGAATCGACGACGCGGAACGGCGATATGCCGGTATCCATGAACAGGGCGCCGCTGAGGTTGACGACCGCGACCGACTCGCCACTCCTGGTCTCCTGGACGGTGAGACTGCGGCCAGGGCTGCCGGCGGGGTAGTTGGCCGGCCGCACGATACGTCGCTCGCTCTGCAGAAAGGGGAAGACCTCGCGCTGGCGCCAGATGTGGTTGCCGGTCGTGATGACGTCCACGCCGCCATTCAGCAACGCCGTGGCTATCTTGGAGGTGATGCCGGCCCCGCTGGCTGCGTTCTCGCCGTTGGCGATCACGAAATCGAGGCCGCGCTCCAAGAGGAGCGAAGGCAGACGCTGGATGAGAGCGTCACGACCGGGACGGCCAAACACGTCGCCGACGAACAGGATGTTCACTCTGGGCGCCCCTCCTTTGCCGCAAGTGACGGCGCTCTGTCGGCCTCGTGTGCTCGCCTCACCGGACTGATCCGCTTCCGCGAGTCAGTCGAGGCGAGCATATCGAGTATACTTAATCCTACGTGCGAAGAGCCGGACGCGCCGGAATCCATCTGCAATCGTGCCCGGCACGTGATTACCGCTCGACTGGAGCGAGATAACGGCGCGGCCGTTAGGCCATGGCCGACGGCGCGGGTCAGCCGCCGACGATAAGCCGTACGGCGCCTTGGGCCGCCCAAAGCAGCGGGCCGGGATAGATGCCGATGAACAGCACGCCGGCGGCCGCCACCCACAGGGCGGCGCTAGTGCCGGCGTCGGGGGCGACAGCGAGCGCATTCCCGTCTGGGTCGACGACGGGCGCAGCCCCCTGAACCGCGTCCGCGACCACCACACCGGCGGCATCCGCACGCAACTCTTCCGCCGCCGGCGCCTCGCGGAAGTACATGTACCAGACCACCCGCAGGTAGTAGAACGCCGACACCGCGCTCATGATCACCGCCACCACGGCCAGCCACGTGAGGTGGGCATCGACCACGGCCGTGAACAGGTAGAACTTGCCCCAGAAGCCCGCGGTCGGCGGTATGCCGGTGAGCGAGAGCATGAACAGGCTGAGCCCCAGCGCGGCCGTAGGACGCGAACGCCCAAGCCCCGCGATCTCTTCCAGCTTGTAGGTGAACGCGGTGCGATTGCGCAGGTAGACGAGCATGCCGAAGGCGCCGATGTTCATGAATGTATACGCGCCCAGGTAGACGAGCACGGCGCTGGAGCCGTCCGTGGTCCCACTGCGGCCCACCGCGATAAGGCCCAGCAGCAGGTAGCCGGCGTGGGCGATGCTGGAGTAGGCGAGAAGACGCTTGAGGTTGCGCTGCGGCAAGGCGAGCACGTTCCCGACGACCATGGTGAGCACGGCGACTACGATGAGCACGTTGGCCCACGTGTGCCACTGTGGGGCCGCAGCCACGACGAACAGCTTGAGGAACCCTGCGAAGGCGCCCGCTTTGACGCCGACCGACATGAATGCCGTGACCGGCGTAGGGGCGCCTTCGTAGACATCCGGCGCCCAGGCGTGGAAGGGAACGGCCGAGACTTTGAACCCGAAGCCGGCGATGACCAGCACCAGGGCCGCCACGCCGGCGGCGTCGTGGCCCGGCAGGTGTACGAGGCCGCTGGCGATGCCGGCGTAGTTGGTCGCCCCGGTGAGACCGTACAGCAGCGCCAGTCCGAACAGCAGGATCGCCGAGCTGAACGCGCCGTTGATGAAGTACTTCAGCGCCGCTTCACCAGACTTGGGTTCGTGCCGCGACCAGCCGGCCAGGATGTACGTGGGCAACGACATGAGCTCGAACGAGATGAACAGCGCGATGATGTCGGTGGACACGGCCATGCCGATCATGCCGGCGATCACGAGCAGCAGCAGCGCGTAGAACTCGCCGCGAGCAGAGCGGTGGGCGGCCAGGTACGCGTCCGAGAGCAGGATGGCCATGAGCCCCACGGCACCGAACAGGATGACGAAGAACACGGCGTACTTGTCCAGAGCGACCATCTGACCGAAGCCCGCGGCGGCGTGGCGTTCGTTGAGGTGCACGCCGCCGCGCAGGCTGATCCACTGCCCCGCCGCCACAGCCATGCTGACCACCAGGCCGGCCGCGGCGACCCATGCCGAGAGCCCCTTGCGGGAGTCCGGCAGGAAAGCATCGACCAACAGCACGACCAGCGCTGTGGCCGCCACCACGATCGCCGGCAGGATGAGAGTGACCGAGTTGCTCATCGCATCCCTCCGGTCACACGCACAATCGAGCTGACGGCATCGACGTGGGCGTGGGCCAGCGAAGGCCGTACATGATCGATGAGGTCGCGCACCGGCAGGTGGATCAGATTGAGGAAGGTGTCCGGATAGACCCCGACCCAGACGACTAAGACCAGCAGCGGGGCGAGGGAGGCGATCTCGCGAAAGCCGAAGTCGCGCATCGGCTCGTCCGGCATGACAGCCAGGTCGCCCCGGTCGTTGAAGAGCACCCGCTGGTACATCCAGAGCAGATAGCAAGCCGCCAGGATGACCCCGATGGCGGCCAGCGTGCCGAGCGCCTTGTTGTAGTGGAAGACGCCCAGCAGGCTGAGGAACTCGCCGACGAAACCGGAGAGGCCGGGGAGGCCCAGCGAGCCCAGGGTGAACACCATGAAGAAGCCGGCCAGGATGGGCATCGGCTTGGCGAGCGTGCCCATGGACGCGATGTCGCGGGTGTGGGTGCGCTCGTACAGGAACCCGACCAGGAGGAACAGGGCGCCGGTGAGCAGACCGTGGCTGAACATGACCAGGATGGCGCCCTCCATGCCCTGCGGATTGCCGGCGATGGCGATGGCGGCGAAGATGCCGGCCGTCACGAAGCCCATGTGGCTGACGCTGGAGTAGGCGACCAGCTTCTTGAGGTCTTTCTGCATCATTGCCACCAGCGCTCCGTAGATGATGGCGATCACCGAGAGCGCCAGCACGTACGGCACGGCCGACATGGCGGCATCCGGAAACATGGGCAGGCAGAAGCGCAGGATGCCGTACCCGCCCATCTTCAGCAGCACGCCGGCGAGGATCACCGAGCCGGCCATGGGCGCCTCTACGTGCGCATCCGGCAGCCACGTGTGCAGGGGGAACATCGGCACCTTGATGGCGAAGGCGATGAAGAAGGCCAGGAAGGCCCACAGCTGCAGGTTGAACGGATAGACCATGTGGGAGAGCTGCTGGATGTTGAAGGTGAGCCCCACGCCGCTGTTGTTCTTGACGTAGAGCACCACGGCGATGATGGCGATCAGCATCAGCAGGCTGCCCACCAGCGTGAAGAGGAAGAACTTGATGGCCGCGTAGATGCGTCGCGGTCCTCCCCAGATGCCGATGATGAAGTACATCGGCACCAGCATGACCTCCCAGAACACGTAGAAAAGGAAGATGTCGGTAGCGTTGAACACGCCCGTCATGCCGGTCTGGAGCAGCAGCAGGCTGATGAAGAAGCCGCGCTCGCGGTCCTTGATGTAGTGCCAGCTGGCGATGATCACGATCACACCCAGCAGTTCGGTAAGGAAGATCAGCAGTGCCGCGATGCCGTCCACTCCGAAGCCGTAGTGGATGTTGAGCCGGCCGATCCAGGTGAAGTCCTCGCTGAACTGCATGCCGGGCAAGCTGGGGTGAAAGCGCAGCAGCATGATCGCCGAGAGCACGAAGGCGATGAAGGTGGTCGTCAGCGCGGCCACCTTGTAGACCAGCGGTCGGTTCTTGCCGAAGAGCAGCGCCACCACCACGCCGACGATCGGCAGGTACGTGATGATGGAGAGGATCGGGAACCCTATCTGCTGGTGCCAGCCCACCCGCGCTCCTAGAAGATCCTGAAGGCCACGACGAGCACCAGCACGCCGATGAGGATGCCGAACGCGTAGTTCTGGGCGCGGCCGGTCTGCAGGGGTCGCAAGACGCGCGCCAGCCGCGCCCACAGCCAGGCGATGCCGTTGACGGCGCCGTCTACGACCTTGACGTCGGCGAAGGTCCACAACCAGTCGGCCCCACTGATGACGGGCCGCACCGCCGCCTTCTCGTAGAACTCGTCCATGTAGAACTTGTTGAGCGACGCCTGGTAGGCCCAAGGCAAGCGCTCGCCGAGACGCACCGGGAGCTCCCGGCGGCGTATGTAGAACACATACGCCGTACCGATGCCGGCGATCGCCACCACCAGCGAGAGGAGCAGCAGGCCGCCGTCCAGCCCTATCCAGTGGAACGTCTCCGCCTTGGCGTTGAAGAAGACGGGCTCCAGGAACTTATGGATCCAGCCGCCGTCCGGCGGCCAGCCGGCCACGATGCCGGCCAGCGCCGCCGGGATGGCCAGCAGCACCAGCGGCACGCCCATCACCTTGGGCGACTCGTGCACGTGCGCTTGCGTGGCGGCGTCCGCCCGGCTCTGGTTGTGGAAGGTCATGAAGATGAGCCGGAACATGTAGAACGCCGTCAGGAAGGCGGTGATGATGCCGACGATCCAGATGAACCAGTAGCCGGCGTTGAAGTCGGCGCCGAGGATCTCGTCTTTGGAGAAGAAGCCGGCCAGCGGGAAGATGCCGGCGTTGGCCAGGGCGCCGATGACCATCGTCCAGTACGTGACCGGCAGCAACTTGCGCAGCCCGCCCATCTTGCGCATGTCCTGTTCGCCGCCCATGGCGTGGATCACCGAGCCGGCACCCAGGAACAACAGGCCCTTGAAGAACCCGTGCGTGAACAGGTGGAAGATGCCGGCCGCCCATGCGCCCGCGCCCAGGGCCATGAACATGTAGCCCAGCTGACTCACGGTGCTGTAGGCGATCACCTTCTTTATGTCGTTCTGGGTGAGCGCTATGCAGGCCGCATAGATGGCTGTGAAGGCGCCGATGCCCATGACCACCAGCATGGCGGCGTGCGAGTGAATGAAGAGCGGATAGGAGCGGGCGACCATGTAGACGCCGGCGTTCACCATGGTCGCCGCGTGGATCAGCGCACTGACCGGCGTGGGGCCCTCCATGGCGTCCGGCAGCCAGACGTGCAGCGGGAACTGGGCGCTCTTGCCCACGGCGCCGGTGAACAGCAGCAGGCAGATGCCCAGCAGGGTGGCGCTGCCGGCCGTGCCGGCCTTGGCGAACACGTGGGTGAACTGCAGGGAGCCGAACGTGAGGAACATGAGCAGCATGCCGAGCATGAAACCGAAGTCGCCGATGCGGTTGACCAGGAAGGCCTTCTTGCCCGCCTGCGAGGGCGCCTTGCGCGTGAACCAGAAGGAGATGAGCAGGTAGGAGCAGAGGCCCACACCCTCCCAGGCCAGGAACATGAGCAGGTAGTTGTTGGCCAGCACCAGGATGTACATGGCGAACATGAACAGGTTCAAGTAGGCGAAGAACCGGTAGTAGCCCTGGTCGCCGCGCATGTAGCCGATCGAGTAATAGTGCACCAGCATGCCGATGGTGCTGACCACGAGCAGCATGATGGCCGTGAGCGAGTCGACGTGGAAGCCCCAAGTGACGTGGAACGTGCCCGAGGTGATCCAGGAGAAGGCGTTCCAGTCCAGCGCCTCGTGCCGGTGGCCGAAAACGTGCACAAAGAGGTACATGCTGAAGACCCACGACAGCGTGACCATGGCCAGGCTGACGATGTCGGCCCGACGGCGCAGCAGATTCTTGCCGAAGAGAAGGGTGATGAGGAAGCCGGCGAAGGGCAGCACCGGCACCAGAGCTATGGCGACTTTCAGGATGGTGCTTACATGGACGAGCGCCGGCACCCGCTACCCCTTCATCTCGTCGTAGTCGTCGGCCTGCACGGAGCGGCGGTTGCGGTAGTTGCTGATCACGATGCCCAAGCCGACGGTGACCTCGGCCGCGGCGATGGTGATCACGAAGAGCGCGAAGAGGCTGCCGCGACCCTGCGCGCCGGGCAGGAAGTTGGAGAGCGCCACCAGCGCCAGGTTAACCGCGTTGAGCATGAGCTCCAGGCACATGATCACCAGGATCACGTTGCGACGCGCGAGCACCCCGTACGCCCCTATGCAGAACAGCAGGGCGGAGAGCAGCAGCCACCAGTCGACGGCGTGCATCAGCGATCGTCCTCCTTGCGCGCCAGGACGATCGCGCCGACCATGGCGGCCAGCAGCACCAGGGAGATGAGCTCGAAGGGGAACACGTAGCGGTTGAACAGCAGCGACGAGAGCGAGTGCACGTTCGGGTTGTGCGCCGTGGTGCCCTTCGGCAGGACCTTGGACGAAACGACAAAGATAGTCAGCAGCACGGCGACCGCCAGTGAAGCGGCCAGCGCCCAGATGCTCTGGCGGTTGAAGAACAGCTTGAAACCGCCGGTCTGCTGCTGCGTCAGCATGATGGCGAAGATGATGACGACGGAGATGGCGCCCACGTAGATCAAGATCTGGATGATGGCCAGCAGCTCCGAGTTGAGCAGGGCGAACGCGAAGGCGACGCCGAGGAAGCAGAAGATCATGCTGACGGCCGAGTGCACGATGTTGCGGAAGGCGACCACGCCGATGCCGGCCACCAGGATCCAGGCGGCGACGATGACGAAGAAGACCGGATGGAAGTCGCCGCCCGGCATCAGCCCTGCTCCCCGTCGGCGTCGAGGTCGATCGGCTTGTCGCCCATGGGTTCCCACACCACGGCCGCGCCGCCGAGTGAGTCGAGCATGTGGGGCACCAGGTCCATGCTGTTGGCGCGCAGGGGGTCGGCCGGCCGCTCGTCGCGCACGAAGAGGTGCTGGCCGGCCAGCCGCGCGCGGTCGTAGTCTGCCAGCTCGAAGTACTCTTTCTGCTCCAGCGCGTCGTAGGGGCAGACCTCGACGCATTCGCCGCAGAACATGCAGCGGCTCTCGTCCAGGTCGTAGCTCTCCAGCACCCGCGGATTGGTCTCTATCGACCCGGTGGGGCACGTCTCGGCGCACTTGCCGCAGCTCACGCAGCCGACCATCTGCAGGGGCAGGTTGTCCGGGGTGCTCACGATGGTGTCGAAGCCGTGGCCCATGGTGCTGTAGCAGCTGGCGCCGACCTCTTCGCGGCAGATACGCACGCAGCGGTCGCAGTTGATGCAGCGGTTGGGCTCGCGGTGGATGAAATCGTGACGAAAATCCGCGGCGTAGTCGTGGCAGACGCCGCCGTGGAAGCGGTTCTGATAGACCTCGTACTCGATGCTGAAGCGCTGCAGGTCGCACTTGCCGTTGGCCGGGCAGTAGCAGTCCAGGCAGAGCTCGGCGCCGCGCTGGGCCTCTTTCTCGGTGAGTCCCAGCTCGACCTCGTCGATGGTCGACAGCCGCAACTGCATGTCCAGGGTGGGCATGTCGGCCGGCGGGGCTGGCTTGCTGACATCGGTGGTCATGTCGACGAACACCGGCGGGATCTCGGCCATGCGTGCTATGCGGGGGTCGAGATCCTGCCTCTTGCTGAGCGCCTCATAGAACGGCGTCGCCTTGAGCTCGGCCAGCCGGCGCGAGACGGTGGTCATGTCTTCGCCGCGGAACTGGGCATCGATGGCCCAGGCGGCCTTCTTGCCCTGGGCGACAGCCTGGATCACGGTCTGTGCGCCGATGACCGCGTCGCCGGCGGCGAACACCCGCGGGTCGCCGGTGCGCAGCGTGTGCTCGTCGGCGATCAGCACCTGGCCCTTGCCGGCCTGGATTCCGCCGTCCAGCGGCACTCCGTCCAGGATCGGGTATTGGCCGGTGGCCACCAGCACCTGGTCGCAGTCGTAGACGTAGCGGGCGCCCTCGATCTCTACGGGCCGGCGGCGCCCGGAGGCGTCTGCCTCGCCGAGCTCCATGCGCGCCATCTCCAGGCCGACGACCTGGCCCTTGTCCCCGGTGACCACGCGCACCGGCTGCGTGTAGAGCTCGAACTTGACGCCCTCTTCCATTGCCTCGTCGACGCCGTGCAGGTTGGACGGCATCTCGGTGCGCGAGCGGCGGTAGAAACAGGTGACCTCGTCGGCCCCGGTGCGCACGGCGGTGCGCACGGCATCCATGGCCGTGTACCCGCCGCCGATGACGGCTACACGGCGGCCGGTGTGGATGACCCCGTTGCGCTCGAACTCCTCCAGGTAGCCGCTGGCCGAGCGCACGCCGTCGGCGTCTTCGCCGGGGATGCCCATGTCGTTGGCGCCGAAGGCGCCGATGGCCAGCAGGACGGCGTCGAAGCCCTCTTTCTCAAGGAGGTCCTCGAGCGAGAAGTCGACGCCCAGGCGGGCGTCGCACTGCAGCTCGGCGCCCAGGCGCCAGACGACGTTCATCTCCTTGTCCATCACATCGTGGGACATGTGGAAGTTGGGGATGCCGTAGCGCATCATGCCGCCCGGCTTGGGCAGCGCCTCGAAGATCTTTACCGCATGACCTTCCAGCCGCAGGTAGAACGCCGCCGCCAGACCGGCCGGGCCGGCACCGATGATGGCGACCCGCTTGCCCGTTTCCGGCAGCGGGTCCCAGGGCAGCAGCAGTTCGCCGGTCTGCTCTTCTTCCAGGCACTCGTCGGCCGCGAAGCGGTGCAGCCAGCAGATGGTGATGGGATGCTCTATGAGCTGCCGGCGGCAGGGCCCCTCACAGGGCCGCGGGCACATGCGCCCCAGCATGGCCGGGAACGGAAGGTCTTCGCGCAGCTTGCGGACGGCGTTCTTGTAGTCGCCGTGGGCGATGTAGTCCAGGTACTGGGGGATCTTGATGTGTGTGGGGCAGGCTTCCTGGCAAGGAGGAGTGCAGAACGAGTTGTGGTCGGAGAGCAGCAGCTCCAGGTAGAGGTGACGCAGCTCGCGGACCCGCTCCGTGTCCGTGTTGACGACCATGCCGTCGAAGACGCGGGTGGCGCAGCCGGGCACCATCTTGTCGGCGCCTTCGACCTCGACCATGCAGACGCGGCAGGCGGCCACGCTGGGGAGGCGCGGCTCGTCGCACAAAGTGGGGATGAGCACGCCGATGCTCTTAGCCGCCTCGACGATGGTCTGGCCGCGCGTGCAGGTCACGGGCTGCCCGTTGATGGTGCCGTTGACGATGTCCGTTCGCACGTTCTGTCCGCCGGTGGTCATTGCTCTCGCGTCACCTCGTGCCCGCCGTGCTCTGGATGCCGGAGCGGACTTTGACGGCCCCGAAGCGGCAGACCTGACGGCAGGTGTCGCACTTGATGCAGGCAGCGGCGTCGATGACGTGCGGCTGCTTCTTGTCTCCGCTGATGACGCCCACGGGGCACTTCTTGGCGCACAAGGTGCAGCCGGTGCAGGCCTCGGGGTCGATGTAGTAGGTGATGAGCGACTTGCACTGGCCGGCGGGGCAGCACTTGTCGTGGATGTGCGCCTCGAACTCGTCGCGGAAGGAGCGCAAGGCGGTCACCAGCGGCGTGGGGGCCGAGCCGCCCAGGGCGCACACGGTGCCCTCTTTGATGTAGCCGGCCAGCTCTTCCAGCAACTCGATGTCGCCCTGCCGGCCGTCGCCTTC
>Ga0182021_10004188_pt1 | contig 16921 bp, 9 predicted proteins | sample 612E3MmetaG_FD_120493 | JGI IMG/M metagenome (GOLD analysis project Ga0182021, IMG submission 120493) | Permafrost microbial communities from Stordalen Mire, Sweden - 612E3M metaG (Illumina Assembly) | ecosystem: Environmental > Terrestrial > Soil > Wetlands > Permafrost | place: Sweden...
ATGTTGGTAAGCGTTGGTATGTATCTTCCTTTAGGAACAACTTTTGCTATTTTTCTTGGTGGTTTGATAAAAGGAGTTGTTGAAAGAGTAAATGCAAAAAAACAATTTAATGATGCACAAAAATCAAGAGTAGAAAATAACGGAATATTGATAGCAGCCGGACTAATTGCAGGAGAAGCATTAATTGGTCTTCTATTTGCCGGATTGGCATTTTTTGAAATACCGGTCTTTCATATTTTTGAAACACCAAGTTTCTACGTAAGCCTATTAGTATTTGCTTTGATCGCATGGCTGCTGATCAAAATTCCTGTAAATAATGCAGGTAAACCGGATGATCCTGCGCCTCCTCAAGTTTCTATGTAATTTTATAATGTCCCGATTGTATGATCGGGACATTTAATTTCTATAAAGGATTCTATGCCGTTAAGTTTTTCCGAAAGAAGAAAAATATTAAAAGGTGCAAACTATTTGGAACTCACTCCGCTAAGATTGTACAAAGAAGAAGTTTCAGAAGAAAATTTAGTTACAGTTCTAATTCCCAAATTTCAGAATTGGTTTGCTATACGTTTCATTGTTCCCAAATTAAAATCACAAGTGTTCAAATTAAAATTAGATGAGCTTGGCTCAGCTGTTTGGTTATCGGTTGACGGAGAAAAGACAGTAGATCAAATAGCAAAACAACTTCTGAAAAAGTTTGGCGATAAAATTGAACCTGTTAATGAAAGATTAACAAAATTTTTAACCGGACTTTATGAACAGCGTCTAATTACATTTCAAGAAATAAATAAAGGAGATTAACTATGGGAGAAATTTTAGGCCAGTTAAAACCGAACTTATTGTGGAATCATTTTGAGGAGCTATGTAAAATTCCACGTCCTTCTCGTAAAGAAGAAAAAGTTGCGCAATATGTAATCTCTGTTGCGAAGAAAAATAATTTGCAGTATGCGACCGATGATTTCGGCAATGTAGTAATTCGTAAAGCAGCAACACCTGGAAAAGAAAATTTAGTTCCGGTCGTTATGCAAGGGCATCTTGATATGGTTGCAGAAAAGAATGCAGATGTTAAACACGATTTTGAAAAAGATCCGATCCAGCCTTACATTGATGGCGATTGGGTCAAAGCTAAAGGAACAACTCTTGGAGGTGATAACGGAGTTGGAGTTGCCGCAGCTCTTGCCGTTATGGAGTCGAAAGATCTTCAACACGGTCCTATCGAAGCATTATTCACACTCGATGAAGAGACAGGATTGTTTGGTGCACAGGCGCTTAAATCCGGATTTTTAAACGGAAAAATTTTGATGAATTTAGATTCCGAAGAAGACGGTGCGCTATATATTGGCTGTGCCGGCGGACAAACTACTTCTGTTAAATACAATTTTAATTTGAATGATGTCCCGGCTAATACAATAGCACTTGAAATCAAAATAGCAGGTTTGAAAGGCGGACACAGCGGATTGGATATAAACTCAGGTCGCGGTAATGCAATTAAATTGATGACACGTTTACTTCACGAATTAAACTACACATTCGGTATCCGTCTTGTAAGTATTAACGGTGGAAGTAAACATAATGCAATCCCGCGCGAGACATTTTCTGTTATCTGCGTCGCTAAAAAATCTGCTGCCGAGACTCTCGCTTACATCGAAAGGTATAATAAAATCGTAAAAGCAGAACTTGCTACTGTTGAACCAACCCTAAATGTTACCGCTGCAGAATCGAAATCAAAATATAAGGTAATGGATAAAACTACAACGAAAATTTTGATTGATTCACTTTACGCAGTTCCTAACGGTGTAATAAAGATGAGCGCTGATATTCCGGGTTTGGTTGAGACATCAACTAATCTTGCTGTTGTAGTAACAAAAGGGAAAGTAGTTGAAGCTACTTTGAGCCAGCGAAGTTCTGTTGAATCCGAGAAAAATGATATCTCAAATTCAATTGCTGCATTTTTCAAATTAGCAAAAGCAGAGGTAGCTCAGGGAGATGGTTACCCGGGATGGAAGCCGGATATTCATTCACCGATCCTTGTTACCATGAAGAATGTTTATCGTCAGATGTATGGAAGTGATCCTGAAGTTAAAGCAATTCACGCAGGTCTTGAATGCGGAATAATAAAAGAACGTTATCCGGATATGGATATGATCTCATTCGGTCCTACACTTATGGATGTTCATTCACCGGACGAAAAAATTCTAATTAGTACTGTAGATAAATTCTGGAATTTACTCACTGCAGTTTTAAAGAATATTCCTTCAAAATAAAATTATTCGTGCTCTTGATCTTGTTCGTGCTCATGATCTTTACGATTTAAACTACGCGCATGATCAAGAGCATGATCATGACAATTAGAGTAATCATGGAAAATCAAATTACTACTAAACCCGAACCAAGTGTTTTCTTCCGTTGGGGTATTCTACTTTTTGTAAGTCTTGCCATGTTTGGCAATTACTATATTTATGATAGTATAAGTCCGCTTGCAGACCTTCTAGCTAAACAACTAAAATTTTCCGATTCAAACATTGGTTTACTTCAAGGAATATACAGCGTACCAAATGTTTTTATGGTTCTTATTGGCGGTATTATAATAGATAAGATAGGAACACGAATTTCGACATTCATTTTTACATTACTCTGCTTAACCGGTGCAATCATCACAGCATCGTTCAGCGATATAACAATGATGGCTATCGGCCGTCTTGTTTTTGGTCTTGGCGCTGAATCAATGATAGTTGCGGTTACAACAGTTATCGGGCGTTGGTTCAAAGGAAAACAATTATCATTTGCGTTTGGATTAAATCTAACACTTGCCCGTCTCGGTTCATTTGCAGCACTTAATTCTCCGACATGGGCTAAATCACTCTATGAATATTGGCAGACACCGCTTTTAATTTCTGTTGCGGCTGGTATAATTTCAATTGCAGCTGTAATTATTTATTGGGGAATGGATTCCTATTCGGAAAGAAATTTTTCTTTACGTCCTGTTCCAAAGCAGGACAAAATTATTTTTAAGGAAATTTTTAGTTTCTCTACATCATATTGGTTCGTTGTAATGCTGTGCGTTACTTTTTACTCAGGAATATTTCCATTCCAAACTTTTGCCGTTAAATTTTTTATTGAAACACACGGAACTACAAGAGAGATGGGCGGATTTCTTTCAAGCATGCTTACGCTATCAGCAATGGTTTTAACTCCGCTTTTTGGTCTGCTTGCAGATTATATTGGAAAACGATCTTTGTTGATGATGTTCGGTTCGTTAATTCTGATTCCTGTCTATTTATTAATGGCATATACACATGTTTCACTCTACGTACCAATGGCAATGATGGGAATTGCATTCTCACTTATTCCGGCGGTAATGTGGCCGTCAGTTGCATTAATTGTAGATGAAGCAAAACTTGGAACTGCTTACGGGCTGATGACAATGATTCAAAATATTGGTCTTGCCGGATTTAATTTTTTAGTCGGATGGGCTAATGATTTTAGCGGAGGATACACAGCCGGTATGTGGATTTTCTCATCACTTGGTTTCTTCGGATTATTATTTGCGTTTTTACTTAGACGTAGTGAGTTGGGAACGCATGGTCATGGACTTGAAAAAGGAATCTCCAAAACCGAATAATTTTTATTAAATTGATTCTGAAAAAAGTTTGAATACTCAATGAGATTAATTAAAAAGCTGATATTTTTTACTGTCTTTTTTTATTGTGGAACGACCCTAAATGCTCAATCATTTGGTTTTGGGTGTTTGGGTCTAAGCGGGTTCTATGCGGGATTCTCAAAACAAAATTATGATAATCCAGGATTGAATGATTACATAAGCCAAAGAATTAATTTTCTCGATCCTTCAAAAACTATCATTAGTGACAAAATAGAATTTACACAAGGAACCGGTTACCGAATCGGTGCAAATTTTTTTAGAGCAAAATGGGACAATTTTTTTATTTCTGCTAAAGGCTATTATCAATTTCTTAAAGAATCAAATGAAATTTCTGCTCAATTACAAAATGTTGATACCAGAGAAAAATATCAGTTAACTATGAACCATTGGGGAGTAGGAATTGATTTTGGTGTACCTTTGTTTTGGATTCTTGATTGGAAAATTGCTGAAGCAAATGTTACATTCTATAATACTGAGTTTTCTCAAGAAACATTTCTGAGCAATGTTTCTCAAGGTGAAATTAAATTCAAACCTGATAAAAATAATATTGGATATTTTATTGGTACGGGACTCATCTTACATCTTATTCCTGATTATCTTAGCGTAGAAGGAACTGTTGGTTATAATATTATTCAAATAGATAAACTAAGTTATGATTCCAATAATACAATTCCTTCAGCTTCATCTTCATTAAAAGCAATTGAAAAAGGGAACTTAAGTATTACTCTGCAACTGAATGTAGGATTTCCACTATAATACTATCGAACAGTGAAACTATCAAAACTTGATAAAGCTTCAATAATAGCAATCCGTGATTGCATGGGAACACAACTAAACGAAACCGTTCTTATTGTAAGGGATTAGTTCAAAAGAAAGATCGGTTTCTCACCTTTTCAAAATGTAAATGCTTATATAATTCTAGAATTTATCCCTGCCTAAAATTTTGAAATAAATTAAATTGAAAAGCCATCGCTAATTTTCGTATATTTGCCGACCAAAAAAATCCCAAAAATATGAAAATACTAAACCAACTTAACGATGCACAGCGCCAAGCTGTTGAATATAATTCCGGTCCACACATGATTGTTGCCGGTGCCGGATCGGGAAAAACACGTGTTTTAATGCATAAAATCGCTTATTTAATAGATAAAGGATTAGATCCAGCCGAAATTCTTGCCTTAACATTTACGAATAAAGCCGCAAAAGAAATGAAAGAAAGAATAAAAGGGCTAATTGGTAAAAAGGCAGAGAATCTTTGGATGGGAACATTCCACTCAATTTTTGCACGAATATTACGTGTGGAATCTGACAAACTTAATTACAAATCTAATTTCTCAATTTACGACCGCGAAGATTCGCAATCCCTTGTGGGTAATATTATGTCGAATCTTAACATTAATCTTGAAAATCTTTCTCCGAATGGAGTTCAGCATAAAATTAGTTATTTAAAAAATCAGATGGTTACACCTGAAGAATATCTGAAACATCTTGCAACTACTCCCTCAGATAAAAAGGTTGGCGAGATTTATATTGAATACAATAAAAGATTATTTGAAAACAATGCGATGGATTTTGATGATCTGCTTTTAAAACCACTTGAACTTTTTGAGAACAACGAAAAAATCCTAAACAAATACAAAAAGATGTTTAAATATATTTTGGTGGATGAATATCAAGATACGAATAAAGCACAGTATGAACTCTTAAAAATGTTAAGTCCTCTTAAAGACAAAATTTGTGTTGTTGGAGATGATGCACAGAGTATCTATAGCTGGCGAGGTGCAGAAATAAAAAATATGTTGAACTTTAAAAAAGATTTTAAGGGTTCAAAAATATTTCGTCTGGAACAGAACTATCGTTCAACCAAAATGATTTTAATGGCCGCTGATTCAGTGATCAAAAACAATGTTGGACAAATACCAAAAACACTTTGGACGAATAATAACGACGGCGAAGAACTTACTATATTAAGAGCTTCTGATGAAAAAGACGAAGGTTTCCAGATAGCAAAAAGAATTAAGAAAGAAATATCAACCCGTAAATTATCGTTGAATGATATAGCAATCTTTTATAGAATAAATTCCCAATCACGCGCACTTGAAGATGCATTCCGAAGGGAAAAGATCCCATATAAAATTGTTGGCGGTGTAGAATTTTATAGAAGAAAAGAAGTGAAAGATGTTTTAGCTTATTTAAGAATGTTATCAAATCAAAATGATGAAGAAAGTTTATTACGTATAATGAATTTTCCTCAAAGGGGAATTGGTAATACATCAATTTCTAAAATGATTGCATTTGCCCGTAAGCTAAATATTTCTCTTTTCACTACAATGTCAAGAGTGTTCGAAGTGATTGAAGTGAAAGAAAGAATTCAAAAAAATGTTAAGCAGTTCAAACTTCTTCTTGATAAGTACATTGATCTTAAAGATAAACTTTCCATTGGGGAGTTAACTGCAGCATTAGTAGATGAACTCGGTATTCTGAAGATTTATAAAGAAGAAGGTACGCAAGAATCAATGTCAAGGTATGATAATATTCAGGAATTAGTTTCTGCGGTTCAAGATTATAGCCGTACAAATCCGGATGCTTCACTTGATGATTTCCTCTCGGAAGTTTCACTAATTGCTGGTGTTGATCAATATGATGAGAAAGTAAATTCCGTAACAATGATGACAATACATAGTGCAAAGGGATTGGAATTTCCGGTTGTATTTGTTACCGGATGCGAAGAAGATATTTTTCCACTTAGTCAAAAATTTGATAATGATTCAAAGTTGGAAGAGGAAAGAAGATTATTCTATGTCGCAGTTACGCGCGCAAAAGAAAAAGTATTTATAAGTTATGCACGTTCAAGGTATCGCTTTGGTGAGGTTGCTTACCAGAGTAAATCAAGATTTCTAGACGAATTAGATGAATCCACATATGAAGAGATGAACGGAAATAGTGGTAGAAAAGCTGGCAGAAAGAAAAAAACTTATTACGATGAATTTTATCAGGGCAGTTACGATGAGTATGATCAAGAAAGACGTTCACTTCGGGTTGGAAGCCGGGTAACACATTCGGTATTTGGAATGGGAAAAATTTTACAGATAACCGGTTTAGGAGATATTCAGCGAGTTACGATTGCTTTTGAAGAATTTGGGCCTAAGCAATTGTTAACTAAGTTTGCTAATCTTAAACTAGTTTAATTATTATCAAATAAATATTTACATGGAGATTTAAAATGAAACTTGGTGTATTAACCGGTGGTGGTGATTGTCCTGGCTTAAATGCTGTAATTAGAGCAGTTGTAAGAAAAGCTTTACAATCAAATCATGAAATAATTGGAATAAGAGAAGGTTGGAAGGGAATATTAGAAAAAAATTTTATTAAACTAGATCGTGATTCGATATCAGGAATTTTACATCGCGGCGGAACTATCCTCGGTACTTCAAGAACAAATATTTATAAAGTAAAAGATGGTGAAGCAATTGTTATTAAAAATATGAAAGAAAGCGGTATAGATGGTATTGTTGCTATTGGTGGCGAAGATACACTCGGAATTGCTGCGAAATTATTTAAAGCAGGTGTTAAAGTTGTAGGTGTTCCCAAAACAATTGATAATGATTTAAGTGCAACCGATTTTACATTTGGATTTGATACTGCAGTTAATGTAGCAACAGAAGCTATTGATCGTTTACATACTACGGCTGAATCACATAACAGAGTAATAGTTGTCGAAGTAATGGGACGGCATGCAGGGTGGATCGCAGTTTATTCAGGGATAGCCGGCGGTGCAGATATAATTTTAGTTCCTGAACTGCAATATGATATTGAAGAGGTATGTGAACTTTTAAAGAAAAGACACGCTGCAGGAAAAAGTTTTAGTATTGTTGTTGCCTCTGAAGGTGCTGTAGCAAAAAAATCTAACAATGGTAAAGAAGGGGATATGGTTCTTCAAGATAAAAAATTGGATTCATTTGGTCATGTCCGTCTTGGTGGTATTGGTTATATTCTAGCTGAAGAGATTGAAAAAAGAACCGGATTTGAAACCCGTGCGACAGTTCTTGGGCATATTCAAAGAGGCGGTAGCCCATCAGCATTTGATAGAGTATTAGCAACAAGATTTGGTGTATTTGCTGCTGAACTTGTAGAAAATGGTCAGTGGGGTCAAATGGCAGCACTAAAGGGAAATGAAATCGTTTCTGTAAGTTTAGCCGAAGCAACTGGGAAATTAAAAACAGTTGATCTTAAATTATTGGATGTAGCAGGTACTTTTTTTGGTTGATTTATTAACTTTTTAAAAAGATATATATTCATTTAAATTTCTTGACAATAATATAACCACCATTTATATTGCAACAAGTTTCCAGCCGAAACAACAAGATTCTTGAAAAATTAAATAAATAATAATTGAAAGGGATTTCTAATTACTATTTTTTGAAAGGTTATCTTGTCATTTAGTTGTTAGTTTACCAGCCACAGCCGAAAAAAATACAGCCGAAAAAATAATTACAGCCGAAAGTAAAACAGCCGAGTTGTAAATTTATTTTATAACTCATATAAGAGGGTGCTTATGAAAAACAAATTTACTGTTTTAGCATTACTCATATTCGTTATAACGAGTATGAGTTTTGCGCAAACAACAAGAAATGTTCCTGGTACATATGCAACAATTCAAGCCGCAATTACTGCGGCTGATCCGGGTGACATTATTTTAGTTGCGGCGGGCACGTACAACGAAAGCGTCTCCGTCACAAAGAATGGGCTGATACTACGGGGAGCCCAGTACGGCGTTCATGCTAACACCGGTACCAGAACCAATCCGGTACTGGAATCTGTTATCAACAGTGCAAGTCCTGTTGCGATTATGGCAGATAATGTAGTCGTTGACGGTTTCACAATCCAAGGTTCTGACAATACCGATAAGATTGCAGGTATTTGGGATAATCCTGGATGGTCTGGAACGCATGGTGGATTTCAAATCCTGAACAACATAATTCAAAACAACGTAAGCGGGATTGGTGTTGGCAACGACGGTACTATTCAAGCGCTCATTAAGTTCAACCTGATTAAAAACAACAATAACGTAGGGCCTGGTAGCGGGAATGGTTTTTCTGCCGCCTTTGCTATGAATAATGCAATAATTGAAGACAATACGTTCGACAACAATCAGCTCTACCTAAATGGTTTCGAATCTTCCGGTAGTACTGGAGTACAAACAATAACAGTTTCAAACAACGAAATCAAAAACATCTCCTCATCCGGACTCTTTCTAATGGGCATTTCAGGAGCTACTGTTACCGGAAACAATATCCACAATAACACTAGCGGCATATCGGTTGCAGGTAGCGGTGATAATATAACGATTTCGGGTAACACGATAAATAATAATGCCGAGAAGGGAATTATTGTCTCAGACGATTATTCGGTAGGTGCCAATACTAATATCTCTGTGCATTCCAACAATATTGAGAACAACACGCTTGAAGGGCTAAAGGTCAACTCAGGCGCTTACACAGGTACACTCGATGCCACCAACAACTGGTGGGGAAGTGTGAATGGTCCAGCCAATGCTGCCAATACTTACAATGTAGGTAGTCAAGGTAATGCAGTTGTTGGTTCAGTTCTTTTTGTTCCATGGTTGAATGCAGCTCCTCCAGGAGGTATAAGCTTTGCACCGGTTACAACAACGAGTCCGGTTGGTTCTTTTTCTTCCATTCAAGCAGGTATTATTTCATCGAATCCCGGAGGGACAATATATGTTTCAGCGGGGACCTATAACGAGGGGGACGTGTTAATCCCGATTAATAAATCGCTCACTCTTTTGGGGCCTAACTACTTGATAAGTCCCAATGGTGGTGCTCGTGTTGCTGAGGCAATTATTGAAGGTCTGAATACTGGTACAGCTAACGCTCTATTCGGAGTAAATTTGGGTACAGTCACGTTCATTGTCAAGGGTTTTACATTCCATACACTCCGGGCAGAAATGAGAAATGATGCTAAGGGTGCGACTGTTACCCTTGAGAAAAACATCTTCACCGGCAATAGAGATGACGGAATGTGGTTCGATGATACGCATCTCACTGTGTTTGACAACCTTTTCACGGGTTATCATACAACCGCTTCTGAGACGATAGCGATGGCTGTAACGAGTTTGCCGCGTTTAGGGACTATCTCAATCACACACAATACCTGGAGCGATATTACAGGTAATGGCGCATTGAATTTGGCTGATGTCAGCGGTTCGGTATCAAACAATCAATTCAACGGCGTTGAGTACTACGGTATGCTCATAGCAGTCAATACAAATCTGACCATCTCGGATAACGTATTTAACAACATCACAAACCCTGTTGTGGTTCCAACCGGCAATGAACTGACATTTGGAGCGGGTGTTCGCTTCTATGAACCGTCTCCATTAACGATAGCTTCTATCACTGGCAACACTTTCAGCAATTCATATCTTGGTGTGTCGGTACGTGCTACAAATGGTAACATCACCGGTGCGGCTATCAGTGTGAATAACAACTCTTTTATAAGTAACACTGCTGGGATTCTGAATGCAGCTGTCGGCACATTGAATGCAACGAACAACTGGTGGGGAAGTGCTACTGGTCCTTTTAATGCAACTACTAATCCTACGGGAACAGGCAATTCAGTATCAGCTAATGTAGATTATACACCATGGTTGGGGCAAATCAATAATGCACCACACCCATGGAACATTTATACAAATGATAATATAAGTGATGCGATAGCAGCTGCTAGCAATGGTGATGTGGTCTATGTTCTAATACCAGGTCACTATAATTCGTTTACTGTAAACAAAGGAATTCATTTGATCGGAGGACCGGGGGTGTACATAGATCATGGTTCACCCGCAATTACAGTAGCAGCCGATAACGTAACAATAACAGGATTCACATTCAGTTATGGAGCTGCAGATTATGCAATACAAATAAATGCAAACTTCACAAACATTAATATTCACTACAATAATTTTAATACACCGAACGGAGTTCAGAATTTAGGAACAGGCTCAGTAGATGCAACAAATAACTATTGGGGCTTTGGTGGAAATATAAATGGACCGACGATAGCTTCTAATCCAGGAGGAACAGGTAGTTCAATAAGTATAGCACCCGGAGGAACAGTTACTTATAATCCTTGGATCGGACAACTTACAACTACAAGTCCTACAAATGCATATGTTGGAACACCGATAAATACATTTGCTATTTCTTGGACTTGGCTGAACTTCTTCGGACCTAATTTTGTATTTCAACTTGATCATAATGGAGTGGCCGGTTCGGATATAAATACTACTGTTGCAACTAATAGTTACACAGTCTCTGCACCATTACTTTATAATACAACATATCATTGGTATGTTCGTAGTATTGCTGATCCGTTAAATGTTTGGATCGGTCCATTTAGTTTTACAACTACATCTTCAATACCAACATTAGTATCTCCAGCTAATAACTCACATGGTTTAGCTTTAACCGGAAATACTTTGGTATGGAATACAGTTACTGGAGCAACACATTATAGAGTTACTGTTTCACCTGCAGTTGCGGGTTCTCCTTTTACAGTTGCAGCTCCAACTTTAAGTCAAGCTTTACCGGCATTAACAGCTGGTACATATTACACATGGTATGTAGAATCCTCAAATAATGGAGGAATAACTTGGTCAACACCATCAGCTACGTGGAATTTTACTACAGAATTTTTACAATCACCAGCGAATTTATCTGTTGGGGTTTCTATCATTCCATTATTTGATTGGCTAGATGTTACTGGTGCAGCTTCTTATACATTAGAAATTTCTACTGATAATACTTTTTCAACAGTTGATTTTACTTACGCGGGTTTAGTTGTATCTAATTATCAAGTATTATTAGCCGGTGCTCTAACAAATGGAGCTACATATTATTGGAGAGTTACTTCAAATAATAGTGTAGTATCAGGTACATGGGCATTTATAGTTGTACAGCCATCAATGCCGTATTTAACAAATCCGGCCAATGGAAGTACAATAATAGGCAGCTCAATATATTTCACATGGTATGTATTAGGATCAAGCGCATCAAATTTTGTTCTGGAAGTTGATGATGCAAACGATTTCTTAACTCCTATACAAACATTTTCCGGATTAACCACTTCATATTATAGTTGGGCTTATTCGGGATTAACGCCAGGCAGTACATATTATTGGAGAGTTACAGCAAAGACAAGCGGAGGAGTAATTGTAAATTACTCTAATGTGTGGAACTTTGTTGCACCGGGAATGCCGGATGTTTATCCTTCTTATCCAACCGGAGGTGTAACCGTATATACTAATTCACCGACTTTGTATTGGTACACCGGAACTTTCTATAACGGTCAATTCCAAATCCGTTACGGAATAACAAGCGGCGCATTAGGAGCTCCGGTAGCTACAAGTAATATGTATTACACACTTTCCGGATTGACTGCCGGCTCTACATATTATTGGCAAGTTCGTTCATACAATGGTGCTCAATTTGGGAATTGGTCTCCTGAGCAGAACTTTGTTGTTTATAGCACAACAGTAACAACACCGGTTGTTCCATATCTTTCATGGCCAATTGGAGGCGCTACAGTTTATACAAATCCGCCTTCGTTCTATTGGTATTTAGGTACATATGCAACCGGATTAGAATTTTATTTTGAATATGATGATGATAGTGGTTTTGGTTCACCAAATGGAAATTCTGGTTGGATTTCTACATTGAATTATACTTTACCAACTAGTTTAGCTTCAGGTACTTGGTACTGGCATGTAAAATCAAGATTAGCATCTAATCATGCTAGTGAGTCAGCTTATTCATCAACAGAGAGTTTTGTGATTCAATCAAGCAGTAGTTCTATTCCAACGCCGACACCTTATTCTCCAGTTGGTGGAGCGACAGTTTATGCATTGAATCCAACATTAACATATTATGCATATTCAACATCGGCATTACAATATCAAATTAATTATTCAGCATGGCCGAGTACAGACGTTAATGGTGTACTTGATTTGGTAAACACAACATCTGTTTGGACTTCAAGTACAAGTTATATCTTAACTGGCTTAACCCCTGGTGTAACATATTACTGGCAAGTAAGGGCAAGATTAGCTGCTACACCCGCAACAATTTCACCATGGTCGTCAGTTGCAACATTTACAACCGCCGCTGGAGCTTCTGCTGTAGTTCCGTTAGTAGGAAGTCCGAACTACAATCAGTCGATAGATCAAAATACAGCCGTACTCTCATGGATTATTCCAACTCAAAGCTCATCGCCGTTAACATACACTGTTCAATATTCTAATAAGCCGGATATGAGTGATGCAGTTACTGTAAATAATGTTTCAAAACCTGAATATCAGTTAAACGGATTAATCTTAAACAAAACATATTATTGGAGAGTATCTTCTAAAAATACAAACGGATCAAGTAGTTATTCATCTATCGGTGTATTCAAATCCGGTGGAGTTACAGATGTATCAAAAGAACAACTAGTTTTACCTACAGCTTTTGAGTTATCACAGAATTATCCTAATCCATTCAACCCAACAACAAAGATTACTTATGCACTTCCGCAGAATTCATACGTAAGCATTAAAGTTTACGATATGCTGGGACGTGAAGTAAGATCTCTTGTCAATAATGAGATGTTAGCAGGTAATCATAGTGTAGATTGGAATGGAGAGAATAATTCAGGTTTCAAAGTAGCAAGCGGAACATACGTATATAGAATAACCGCAGGCAGCTTTGTTGCAGTTAAAAAAATGATATTAATTAAATAATTAAAAAATATTTAATAACTCAAAAGTTTAAGAGGTCAATATGAAAAAGTTAAGTGCATCAATATTCTTCCTGGTTATTATAGTTACTATAGGACTTGCTCTTTACGCTTGCCACCAGGCTTATTTTGCATAACTCTAATTGATTAAAAATTAGAAGACTGATAAATTAAGAAGGTCATCCCGGATTGTCGGGATGACCTTTTTGCTTTAAACCAATAGACTCTTCATTTATATTTCAATAAATAAAATTCAGACAGTAAATGAAAATCTCATATTCGAAATACTCATTAGAACTGAGACATCAGTTTACGATTTCTTATAGTTCAAGAAAATCAACTCCAATTGTACTGATTAAGATTGAACATGATAGATTTGCCGGATACGGAGAGGCATCGCTACCACCTTACCTATCTGAAACACAAGAATCTGTAATAATTTTTTTAAAACTTATATCCCGAATTAACATTGATAATATTTCTAATTATAAAAAAATCATAAATGAAGTTGATCAGGTTTTAGGAAATAACACAGCAGCTAAAGCTGCTGTTGATATTGCATTACACGATTTGTTCGGAAAGATAAATGAAAAACCATGTCATAAATTATTTGATCTTACAGCTAACAATTTACCTTTAACATCTTTTACAATCGGTATAGATGAACAGAAGATATTAAAGCAGAAAATTTCTGAAGCCAAAGAATTCAAAATATTCAAAATTAAACTCGGGACGACCGATGATAAAAAGATTATTCAGTTCATTAGGGAGGAAACCGATAAACCATTTTATGTTGATATTAATCAGGCTTGGTCAGATAAATATTTTGCATTAGAAATGTCTGAGTGGCTGCATCAGCAAAATGTTTTATTAATCGAACAGCCGTTCAATAAAAATGATCTCGAAAAATCTGCGTGGTTATCTGCAAGATCACCGATACCAATAATTGCGGATGAATCTGTACAAAGATTTTCCGACATTGAAAAAATTAAAAATTCATTTAATGGTATTAACATCAAATTAATGAAGTGTACAGGAATGAATGAAGCGTATCAAATGATTGTTAAAGCGCGTGAGAATAATTTGAAAGTTATGATGGGATGTATGACTGAAACTTCATGTGGAATAAATGCAGCAACCCAACTTTCATCGTTAGTTGATTTCGCCGATCTTGACGGAAATCTTTTGATTACCAATGATCCTTTTGATGCGGTAACTGTAGTTGATGGAAGATTACATTTATCTAAAAAAAATGGTCTTGGTATTACTTTAAAAGAGAGCTTACTTTTCACTGAATTGTAGTTTTGAAAATTCACACTATTCAGTTTAGTTTATTTATTCATTTGATTATATTTTCGCCGTAAAAATTAGGATTGCATTATGCCTAAGAATTATATCTCTAACAAAGATGAAACAATTAGATTGTTTGCGAATGATTTTTTGGAAGCATTATCGAGAGTTCATTGGACAGTTCCGTTATGGGTATTTGTACCAATCATTACTTTCTTATTATACAGAGGTTTTTATATATACAATTTACCTTTATCCAATTCGTTGTTATTAGTTTTGGCAGGATTAATTGTTTGGACATTTATTGAATATTTTCTTCACAGATTTATTTTTCATTATATGCCAAAAGGCGAGTGGGGGAAAAGAATTCATTTTCTAATTCATGGTATTCATCATGATTATCCGAAAGATTCAAAGAGATTAGTTATGCCGCCTTCAGTTAGTCTACCTCTTGCGTCATTGTTCTTTATATTATTTAATACTTTGATGGGTAACGCATATGTTCTTCCGTTCTTTGCGGGATTTTTAATCGGTTATTTGTTTTATGATATAACTCATTACGCTATTCATCATTTTAATATGCATAATAAATTTTGGCTAGCAATAAAAAACCATCATTCAAAACATCATTATCAAAACCCGGGTCTTGGATATGGAGTTAGTCAACCAACATGGGATTATGTCTTTGGAACAACTTTCCCGGAAAAGGACAATAGTGTGAACGAGCCAAATGAGTAAGAAATATTTTGTGAATTAAATTCCTTTCATCCAAGAAATTTTCCATTAGAATAATAAGGACTGAAATTGAGATCTATACGCGTTTCAATAATACTTAGTATGGTAATTATTTTTTCCCTTCCGAGTTGTACATTTAACTTGAACGCTGAGCCTGAAATATATATCAGATTCAATCAGTTGGGTTATTTTCCAAACGATATAAAGACAGCTGTAATACTTTCTTATAATAAGTTGGATGGGAAGTCAATTTATATCTATGATAATAAAGGGGGGGGAAAAATCTTTACAACAAAATTTGGAAATAATCTTGGCGCATATGGTAATTTTCCTTTTACTTATACAATAGATTTCAGTTCAGTTAATTCTATTGGAGAATATTATTTCAAATATGCTCAACAAAACTCTTATTCTTTCAGAATTAATGAAAATATTTATAATGGATTAACCGATTCCCTTCTTCAATTTTTTCGAGTTCAAAGATGCGGGTATACAGATCCGTTTTTACATAAAGTTTGTCATATTTCGGATGCGACGAGTATAATTGATAGAAAACAAACAATTGAAAAAACTATAGATGTTACCGGTGGTTGGCATGATGCTGGGGATTATGTAAAATTTCTAAATACTACTGCTGTTGCAACATACTTGTTATTATTTTCTTATGAATTTGACCCGGTTAAATTCGGATTTGATTCAAACAAAAACGGTACGCCCGATATCCTGGAAGAAGCGAAAGTTGGATTAGATTGGATGCTTCGAAGCTACTACACAAAAAATAAATTGGTAACTCAAGTTCAAGATTTACGAGATCATGAAGTAGGTTGGCGTTTACCGGAAGAAGACACACTTAGATTTGACCGTCCTGGATTTGTTGGCATTGGAAAAAATCTAATTGGAATATATACTGCAGCAATGGCCTTAGCTTCAAGAATTTGGAAAGATAAATTTCATTTTCCGGAATTCTCAAATCAATGCTTAAATGCTGCTGAAAAAATTTATTCAATGAGAAATCAAGTTAAGGATGTTGATAGCAGCGGGAGCGGGATGTATCTTGATAAAAATTTTGAAGGTAAGCTTGCACTCGGAGCTGTTGAACTTTATATAACAACATTTAAAACAAATTATTTAAACGAAGCTGCATCATTAGCAGACCAAGCCGGTTCTGATTTTTGGTGGAGCTGGGGTAATCTGAATTCTCTTGCACATTACAGGTTGGCAAGATTTATTCCCAGATTCGCGGATTATATTGTGAATAATTTAGAAGAGTTCAATAAAAAGAAAAAACAAAATTTATTTGAAAAGGGAACTGATTTAACATGGGGGACAAACGTGACTTTATTGGGAATAACTTTGCAGAACATACTTTATAAAAAATTAACCAATGATTCAAAATATGATTCAGTTGCATATTCTCAAAGAGATTATATTTTAGGAAAAAATCCG
>Ga0182021_10004189_pt1 | contig 16921 bp, 9 predicted proteins | sample 612E3MmetaG_FD_120493 | JGI IMG/M metagenome (GOLD analysis project Ga0182021, IMG submission 120493) | Permafrost microbial communities from Stordalen Mire, Sweden - 612E3M metaG (Illumina Assembly) | ecosystem: Environmental > Terrestrial > Soil > Wetlands > Permafrost | place: Sweden...
CGGCGTTGGAAATTCCCGTCCGGAGCATCACGATCGTGGAGCCCCAGCAGACGAACGAGAACTCGATCGCGACGCCGATCACGATCAGCAGCCAGGCAATCCAGTAGGCGCGCGGCAGACTGGTGTTCGGCGCGTGGACGTCCGCGGAGTCGCGTTCGGCGCGGGGTCGAAGCGCCGTGAGGCCGAACACCGCCACGATGGGCAACAACATGGCGACACGCCAGAGTTGCAGGAACGCAACCGCCAGCCCGATTGCGACGGGCGCTGCCGCGGCCGTGATCATCGAAAAGGCGTTCGCCTGTGATAGGAGAATCCTGCTCTGCGCCTGGCCGAAACGGCTCAACTGAACGTTGACGTGAGTGCTCACCGTGCCGCCGCCCAGGCCTAACAGGAAAGCTCCGCACAAAGAGACCGGCAACGTCGGGGCCAGCACAATCATGGCAATCGCGCCAGTGAAGTAGGCGGCCGAAAGGTCGAACAGCCGGCTGTGGCCCGCCCTTCGGCCGATGATATCGGCGGTCGCGCCCGCGACCAGAATGCCAACTGCCAGTGCGGACGCATGCAGGCCTGCCTCGAAGGAACTCAGTCGCAGGTCGTCCCGAAGGTAGGGCGTGGCGTTGCCAAGCCCATAGAGCAGATAGCTCCACACGGCGAGATAACTGAATGCGACCCACTTTGCCTGTGGTCGCATCTGCGGGATCGTGTCGTTCATGGACTCTCGGTGGGCTGCAAGCGCGGCGGCCGTGGCGGCGGGCCGATCGCTCGAGCAGTAGGCCAGGCCATTATCAGGCCGGGCGGCCGGAACGACCGTTTGTCGGGGCTCGTACGGAAGGCTCCGGCCGACCGGGACGAAAGGCGTGGCCCGCCGGGCGTCGATACTCGTAGGATCGACACATGAGACCACCTCATCCGTTCCCGCTGCTGATGGCCGCCGCGGCCGGTCTGCTCGTCTTTACCCTCGTCGCCGTTCAGGGCGGTCCGCCGGCGGCGGGCTTTACGGGAGTCGCCGGTGCGTCGGCCGGCGGCCTCGACGGGGCGGGCTATGACGCCGGCTGGTTGGCGCCCGGGTCAGACAGCCCCGGCACCGATCCAAGCGCCGTCGCACAGGCGGTCGCGGCCAGCACGCCGGCGGCCAGCCCGATCCCGTGCCCGGATTTCCTGCACTCGAACGTCTGGAACAAGGACATCTCGAAGCTGCCGGTCGCCGCCAATTCGGCAGCCATGGTCAAGGCCATCGGCCTGACCGCCTACCTGCATCCGGACTTCGACGCCATCGGCGACGGCATTCCGTACAACCTGGTCACTTCAAGCACGCCCAAGTACAGGGTCAGCTTCGACTACGCCTCCGAGTCGGATCCCGTTCTCTATCCAATACCGGCGAACCCCAAGATCGAGAAGGGGTCCGACCGCCACATGCTGTTGGTCGACAGGGGAGCTTGCCGGTTGTACGAGCTCTACGACGTCAGCAAGTCGGGCTCCGTTTGGCACGCGGGTTCGGGAGCGACCTGGAACCTCTGGTCGAACGCTCTGCGACCCGCCGGCTGGACCAGCGCAGACGCGGCCGGGCTACCTATCCTGCCGGGGCTGGTCCTCTACAGCCAGGTGCAGACCGGCGTCATCAGCCACGCCATCCGATTCACCGCACCGCGCACCTGCGGATACATCTACCCGGCCCGCCATCTGACCGCCCCCACCTGTTCGACCCTTCCGCCGATGGGGCTGCGCGTCCGTCTCAAGGCCTCGTTCGACATATCCGGCTTCGGGCCCCAGGCGCAAGTCGTGCTGATCGCGCTCAAGCACTACGGAATGATCCTGGCCGACAACGGCTCCCCGTGGTACATCACCGGCGAGCCGAGCACGCACTGGAACGACGACCAGCTTCACCGTTTGCAGACCCTGACGGGCGCCAACTTCGAAGTCGTCAACACCAGCAGCCTGCGCAACGGGTGAGGCGGACGAGAGCGGAAGGGGCAGGACCTATTCAATGGTCGCCTGTGCCCCGCGGTGCGCGCAAGCCCCACCCGTACTTATGTGGGAGTGGTGGGGCCGAGGGGTCGCGGTAACCTGCCGGCATCGTTTCTGTTGGCTTTGCAGAGCCCGCCGCTTCGAGCAGTAGGAGCCTCCGTGCTCGTCCCGTTCATCGGGTACGCCCTTGGTCGCCGCCTCATCGGCTATGTCGAGTGCGGTAGCGAACGTCTCACGGACCTCCTTAATCGCACGGAGTCCGTCGTCCTGCGCGAGGCCTACGTCGAGACCTTCGACGACGAGACGGTCGTAAACCTCGGCGACGGCGAGGTCGAGCGTTCGATTCTCTATGCGGTCGAAACCTCCGGTGGTCGAGGAGAGGGGACGCGTCGCATCCAGACCGTGCGCCACCGGCTGCAGGTCCAGATCGGCCCCTACAGCGCGTTGGGACTGCTGCACGCCACGCCCGGTCAGATGCCGCTGCCATTTCTGACGGCGAATGGTCCGATGATCCCACTGTCGGACGCCACACTCGGGTTTGCCACACGCGGGGCACTGACGCTGCGCGATGTGGGGACTTTGATCGTGAACCGGGACCTGATCGATTGGGTCCGCGCCAGCGACGACGAAGCCTCGGCCTTCCCGGGGGTGCGGGTCGTCACCGACAGCGCCTGACCGCCCGTCGCGCCCCGCCGCCGTCTTGCCCCGCCGCCGTCTTGCCCCGCCCGGCCGCCGGCCCCAACCGCTACGCGCCGCTCAAGGCGGCCCCGCACCCGGCCGACGTTTCAAGTGCCGGGGTTCGTCCCGAGAGGATCGCAGGGAGACTGGTTCGATGTGCCGGTTGGAGGCGCCCGGCAGACCCGCGGGTGGGCAGCCGAACTTGTCGCGCTGCGGGTCGTCATGACCAACGGGGACCTACAGGCCGAGCGTTTCCCGGATGGTCCGCAGACCGGCCACCACGTTCGCGACGTGTTCCTCGAATGCGACCCCGAGGTCCTCGGCGCCGCGCAGCAGCTGGTCGCGGGGAACCTGTCGAGCGAAGCCTTTGTCCTTCATCTTCTTGACCACGGCCCGCGGGTCCACTTCGTCGAGGCTGCGGTTCGGCCGAACGTACGTCACCGCGATCACGAAACCAGAAAGCTCGTCGCAGGCGTAGACGGTCTTCGCGAGAAGGCTTGTGCGGGGGACGCCGGTGTGGTCGCCGTGGCCCAGGACGGCTTCGACTGCGACCTCGGGGTAGCCGAGGCGACGCAGCTCGTCGGCGCCGCGCATGGGGTGAGTTTCGGGAAATCGTTCGTAGTCGAAGTCGTGGAGCAGGCCGGCGATGCTCCAGATCTCGAGTTCGGGCCCGGCGATGGCGAAGCGGTTCGCGGCGTACCACGAAACTGTCGCCTCGACCGCGAGACCGTGCTTGCGGAGCGCCTCGCTCGGCGTCCATTCCGTCAGGAGCTGCCACGCATCGGCGCGACTCGGGCTGGCCATGGAAGCCTCCTCAAGGGCAGCGTACCATCGACCCCGGCAGACCGGCATCGGCCGGCGACACGACACCGCGATCGCGGAGTGGAGCACCAATGAGCCGCCTACGAGTAGCGCTGATCCAGCTCGCAGCCGATCAGGACGTGGCCGCGAACGTTGAGCGGGCGATCGCACTGGTAATGGAGGCCGGCGAGCTGCGCCCGCAGCTGGTCGCGTTGCCGGAGATGTTCCTGTATCGAGGTCCCGCGGCCGGGTGGCGGGAATCCGCCGCGGAGTTGCCCGGCCCGACGACCGAGCCCTTCGCCGACTTGGCCAGATCGCTCGACACGTGGATCCTCCTCGGCAGCCTCGCGGAACGCTCGGCCGATCCGCAGCGGCCGTACAACACGTCGGTCCTGCTCGACCCGGCCGGCCAGATTTCCGCGACATACCGAAAGCAGCATCTGTTCGACGTTTCGATCGATGACGGTCCATCGGACCGAGAGTCGGGACGCACAACCCCCGGAAGCGAAGGTGTCGTTGCGGTGATGCAGGGCGTCGCCCAGGAGGCCGACGTGAGAATCGGCCTCAGCATCTGCTTCGATCTCCGCTTTCCGGAGCTCTACCGTCAGATGACGGCCGCGGGGGCGGTGGTGCTGGCAGTGCCCGCCAACTTCACCGAGGCTACGGGTCGGGACCACTGGGAAGTGCTGCTGCGCGCCCGCGCGATCGAGAACGGCGCCTTCGTCATCGCGCCGGCGCAGTGCGGCATCGGCGGCGGAGTGCCGACCCACGGCCGCAGCATGGTCGTCGATCCGTGGGGCGTCGTGACCGCGCAGGCGCCGGACGGCCCGGGCGTGGTCGTGGCCGATCTCGATATGGAGCGAGTGGTCCAGGTACGGCGGCAACTGCCCACGCAACCCCGGCGTTGAGGGGCTGCAGGCGCCCCATTCGCCGCTGGCACAGCCTCGGGTCAGGCGGCGCCCCACCTGCGGTGATCTGATACGTCCGAAGACTCGGGGTCCGCGCCGGCCTGAGACCCCTCGCCCGCGGGAGTGGCGGGCTCGTCCAGCAGGGAGATCAGCTGCTCGCGGTTGACGAGGGCGAACGGGAAACGGCTGACCAGGGCCGGGTCGTTTATCCAGCGCATCGTCAGTTCCGTGACCGGTATGAAGTGCGGGTCCGGCGACTCGAGGAACTGCTTCATCGAGCCATACGAGTGGACGTGGAGATTGCCGCGCATGCTGTAACCCGGCGTCACGATCGTGGCTTTGCGGCGCTCTTTCTGGACGACCGGAGCGCCCGGGCGAGGCGCGGCCATCACCGTGTGCTCCACGACCATGACGATCTGGCTCAGGCGCACCCAGAGCGTGCCCTTCTGATGGTCCGGATCGGGCAGGTTGCCATGGCCGAGGTGGGCGAGCGACCCTTCCTGGACCTGGATGAACCCCTGCTGCATGTTCAGCCAGTCGCTCAGGCGAGGGAATTGCCCGGTGCAGATCTGGCCCTGGATCTGGAAGCCGTCGCCGAAGATCTCGACGTCGACGATGGGCCCGTCTTCGACATCCTCGGACGGCGCCCTCCACGGATCGCTCGCCTGCGCCACCGGCGGGCCGAGCGTTCCCCAGATGGGATCGAAGCCGGGCGTGCCGCCGAACCCGCCGTCGTTTCGACTCGGTCGTGGGTCGCCCAGACGAATGACCGGCGTGCCGTCGCGGCCCTCGGAGCCGAAGCCGAAGTCGGCGCCGCGCTCCGGCGCGTCGCTCGGCCTGATGCCTCCGAAGAAACCCGGTCTACCGCTCATCGCCCTTTCCTGAGTAGCGCCAAGGAGATGCGACCGAAGCATCCGTCCTAGTTATCGGCGGTCCGGCGGCAGATCTGAGTCCGAGACGGCCGCCGCCGAAGCGCCCGTTGAACCGACCCGCGCCGGCACGGTCTCCCCGGGCGATCAATTCTGGGCAGGCCGAGCCGAATCCGAAATTCCCCGCTCGTGGCAATCCAGCGACCGTATCCTGCGCTACGTTGGACGGCGGACCGCGCGTGGGACCCGTGGAGAGCTGGCACAACCCAATCGCCGGCTCCGATCGACTGGGCGGCTCAGCCCTCGTCGGCGGGCGGTTCCCCCGGCAGCGAAAGAGTAAAGGCAGCGCCGCGGTCGGCCTGGGCCGGCTCCAACCGGAGTTCGCCGCCCATCGCCCGCAGGAGCTGGCGCGAGACGTACAGTCCGAGTCCGGTGCCCTCCCCGCTGGGCTGGCCCGCGCCCCGCGTGAAGCGGGCGAAGAGCCGCGCTCGGTCGACTTCGCAGATCCCGGGGCCGTCGTCGGCGATCGTGACCTCGATCCGATCGAGCGTGTCGTCGACGCGAACGGCCACCTCGACTTTGCCCTCGCTTCCGCCGTATTTCACGGCGTTGTCCAGGAGCGCCCACAGCACCTGGTCGAGCTGATCCGGGTCAGCCACTGCCAACCAGCCGCGGGCATCGTCGGTCAACTCAAAGGTGGCACCGGTCGCGTTGAGCGCTTCCCAGGCGCGCCGGATGCGGGGCGCCAGGGCGATCACCTCGGGTTCGGCGCGCAGCACTCCGGCCTCGAGGCGCGTGACGGTCAGCAGCTGGCGGACGAGCCGCGTGAGACGGCTCGACTGCTCCGCCACGATCGCCAGGCGGCGGTCGGTCTCCGCGTCCGTGGTGGAGGATCGGAGTTGCTCCACGTAGGCGCGGATGCTGGTCAGCGGCGTCTGCAGGTTGTGGCTGACGCCGCGCAGGAACTCGTCCTTGGCGGCGTCGAGTTCGCGCAGCTGAGCGTTCTGGCTCTCGATGCGGCCGAACAACTCGGCGTTGCGGAGGGCCACTCCGACTTCGCTGGCGAAGAGTTCGAGGAGGTCCTGGTCGGCGCGCTCCCAGTTGCGGGTCGCCGGCACGTGGCCGGTGAGCACGCCCAGGGTTTCGGCCCCGGCACGGATGTCGGCGCGAACCGGGCATGGGTCGCCGGGGACCTTCTCCTCGAGGGCGATTGCGTCGGCGCTGCCGAGTCGCACCTGGCAGTCGATCAGGCCGTAGATCTGGCGGGCGTCGCGGTCGACCTGGGCTACGAGCGGCTCCACTCCCTGGCTCGGGGCGTAGGCCGCGATCGCGGCCAGGAGTGCGGCAAGCTCGGCGTTGCGGCGCTGCCGGTCCGCGGCGATGCGGTTGTGACTCTCCGCCAGGCGCGCCAGCTCGTCGTCGCCGGTGAGGTGGATCGGCGGGCTGGACTCGCCGGCGGCGACGCGCTCCACGGCAGTTGTGATGCGGCGGAGCGGCACGGTCAGGCTGGCCACGACGACATATGCGGCCAGCAGCCCGAAGAAGCCGGCCCCGGCGATCGCCAGGGCAAAGAGGCTGACAACGGCCCGCTCGTCGCTCTCCCAACCTGCCGCGATTTCGAGGCTGCCGAAGACCCCGAGCGGCAAGACCGCCGCGACCATGATGCCGATCGTGAGCAGGACGCGAAATGGCAGTTCGAAGCCGCGACCTCGGGCCGGCTCTTGCGCCGGGCCTTCGGCCGCGGCTTCGGCCGTTCGGTCGGCTTCGGCCGTTCGGTCGGCTTCGGCCGTTCGGTCGGCTTCGACAGTTCGGTCGGCTTCGGCCGCCGGCTGTTCAGGCGTCGTCACGGCTCGCGACCAGGCGGTATCCGACGCCTCGAACGGTCAGCAGATGGACCGGCTTGCCCGGATCGACCTCGACCTTCTGTCGCAGCCGGCGCATCGAAACCCAGACGTACGACGCGTCGGCCTCCTCGGTTTCGGCCCAGCCGCGGGCAAGCAGCGTGTCCGTCGTGACGATCTCGCCGAGATTGGCTGCCAGGGCGTGGAGCAGCCGCGATTCGGTCGGCGTGAGCTGGACTTCGGTTCCGGCCACCGTCGCCGCACGGCGGTGAAGGTCGAGCGTGAGGTTTGGCCCGAGCACCAGCGACTGGCGTGGGATGCGGTCGCCCAACCGTCGCAGAACGCGCTGGATCCGGGCCCGCAACTCGGGGTAGTGGTACGGCTTGGCGACGTAGTCCTCCGCGACCTCGTTGAGCAGATGGGCTTTGCTGTCGGCCGTGTCGATGGCCGATAGGACGATGATCGGCAGGTCAGCCTCGGCCTTGATCTGGCGCGCCAAAGCGAGGCCGTCGATGCGCGGCATCATCAGGTCCAGCAGGATCAGATCCGGCCAGCCGGCATCCAGGCGGCGTAGCGCCTCTTGCCCGTCGCGCGCCGTGGCAACCTCGAAGCCGTCGTCGCGGAGCTGCTCGGCCAGCACGACGCGAAGATGTGGGTCGTCGTCGACGAGCAGGATCCGTTGTGCCCGTGGCTCGATCATTCGAGCTTCGTGCCTCCCCGCCAGTGCGCCTGATTTGTGGCGAGTATAGGTGGGGGAGTGGAGTGGCGGGTCGGTGTCCCCGAGTCGCCGCGCTGCAGGTCAACTTGCGTATTTGACGGCATGCGTTCGACAAGCAAACTCCGGCATGCGCGGAGCACGTGAGAGGAGAAGAGGGATTGCTTTGGCCGTGGTGGCGCCCATGAGACCGATCCTGAGACTCACGGCCGCTATGTTGACATTGGCGCTGGCCGTGCAGGGCTGCGCGCTGTTTGCCAGGCATTACCCCAACCCACCACTGCCACTCCAACCAACGACCGTCGGTGTCATCGCTGAGACAACGCAAGATGCGTCCGGATATCACGCGCACCTTGTCGACGGTCGAGTGATCGATCTTCCGCAGAACGGTACCTTCAAGCTCATCGGTGGAGGCCTCGAGGACAAGGGCACACTCCTGCTAGCAGGGACCGCCGGTGGTGGTTTTGAAACGCCACTCTCCTCCCTCGGGAATGGCTGCTGGGAGGCGTATGTCGGCCCGAGCAGTAATCCGATCGTCTGGGACATGGGCGACTCGATCCTGTTCATGACCGGCATCGAACTCTCCAAAGCCGCCGACTATCAAGTCAGCCCAGCCCCACACCTGGTGGACGGACGCCAGGCATGGACGGTCCCGGAGGGCGACGGCGCCCCCCCGATGAGTTTCTGTGCGAACGACCGGGGCGAGATCGAATGGGGCAAGCCGCTGCAGTAACCCCCGGGACTGTTCGTCTGGATAACGAACCGGAATATCGCCCGTGAAGCAGCACCTCCGCAGGTGAGATCCGAGTCGGCAGCAGCGCCCCGGACCGAAGCATCCCTCACCTCGAACCACGGAACCTGGCGCGCCTGTGCTCGACGCCGGAGACGATCCGCCGCCCCGACGGCTCGGTCATTGGCGCTTCGTGTCTCCCCGCCGGAGCGCCCGGATTGTGGCGAGCATAGGTTGGGCGCCTCGGGACGGGTCGCCGGCCACCGCATGGATTGGTCACTGTGCGTATTTGATTGTGTTCTCCGGGCAAGCAGACTCCGTCGAGCACAGAGTTCGCAGCGGGCGAGGAGGGACGAGGGTTGTTACCGGTGTGGCGCCTATGAGACCAGGGCTGAGACTTCTTGTCTCCTTGTCGGTAGCTGCACTCTGTGTTCAGGGCTGCTTCAGTTCTGCCAGGAACTATCCCGACCCTCCACAGCCCCTTCGGCCAACGATCGTGGGCGTCGTCGCCCGGACGGATTTCGATGCGACCGGGTTTCATTCGCATCTCGTGGACGGTCGTACGATCGATCTGCCGCACGCCAGCGGGTCCAAGGACTTCGGCCGGACCTACGACAACCAGGGCTGGCTGCTGGTGGCCGGGACCACCGACGGTGGTTTTGCCGCGGCGCTGGCGCCCTTGGGAAATGGCTGCTGGGAGGCGTATGACGCCCCGAGCAACAATCCGATCGCGTGGGACATGGGCGACTCGATCCTGTTCATGACAGGCATCGAGCTGCCTAAGGCCACCGGCTACAGCGCCAGCCCGGCCCCCCTGATGGTCGACGGACGCCTGGCGTGGACGGCCCCAGAGGGCAACATGCCGCCGATGAGCTTCTGCGCAACCGACCGCGGCGAGATCGAGTGGGGGAAGCTGCACCCCTAGCACCTGGCGACGGTCCCCTGAGGAGACCGTACACATTGCCGCTATGGGTTGCATGCCCCGGCGGTGGGCAAGGAAGAGTGGGCTGGTTGTCTGGCTGTGCTGCCGGGCCCGACCCGGTAGGAGGAGGATTGGAATGGGTTCCGTCACGCGCCGTGCTTTGGTCGCGATCACAACAGCCATCTTGCTGATCGGATCTGTCGCCCTGCCCACATCGGCAGCGTCTCCCGACACTGGTAGCGCAAGACCGAGCGCGTCGCCCGACACCAAGCCCGGAACGCCGGGCGCGTCGCCCGATACCAAGACCGGAACGCTCGGCGCGTCTCCCAACACCACCGGCCCCACCGCTAGAGAAAAGGCCGCCACCGCAGCCAAGGGGACGGACGCTTCGGCAGCCGCCGCGTATGTGCCGACAAGAGATCCGAGCCCAGACGGCGTGGTCCTGTACACGCCTTTCTCACGCTTCCGACTTGGGGTCAATCCCGAAGGCAATATCAACGTCCAATCAAACGGGTCGTGGGTCGGCCTTGCCGGCGATAGTCAGGTCACCAACCCGTCGTCGCTGGATGTGCTTGCGCCTGGGTGTCAGTGCGAAGGCTGGGGCATCGCCGACACGTCGACTTCGGTGAGTGGATGGGCAAGCTGGGATGACGGTGGCACTTCAACCAACATGACCGTCAAGAGCTGGCAAAACGACGGATCCGATCACCCACAATCGGCGACCTCCGTCGTGGACGTTGCGGATTCGGGAACGTCTACGCCCTTCTTCACGGTGACGCATGCGTTCCACGCGATCAATCAGACGACGTTCCAGATTGACGTGACCGTCAAGAACACAGCAACGAGTACCGAACGTGCCGTCTATAGGCGCGTCATGGACTGGGACGCCTCGCCCACTCCCTTTAGCGAGTACGTCACGGCCATGAAGCGGCCCGTCGACGGCGACGCTTCTCAGATAGATACGACTGTTCTGAACATGAGCAACGACGGGTTCTCGTCGGCGAACCCACTCATCGTCCAACCCAGCGGAGGCGTGAGTCTCATCTCAGGCGAATTCCAGGACAACGCAGGCAGGGGCCCGCTCGACGACGGCGCGCTCTTCGACTTCGATCTCGGACTACTCGCCCCGGGCGGGCAGACGGCATTCACCCTCTTCTACGGCATGCAGAACGGCCGGCAGAATGCCCTCGACTACCTGAAGTCGCAGGCAGTCTCGGCCTATTCGATCGCCGTGCCTTCTGATTCGAATTCCAATGGCAGCTATAGCGACCACGCCCAGGGGCTTCCATTCACATACTTCTTCGGGTATCGGCAGAGTCATTGGGCCGACGCCGACACGAATTGGGTCACGCTGCCCAAGGCGGCTGGCAAGCACGTCGAGGTCAAATACCACCCGGACGGTCTTGTGAGCCCGACCCTGCAGACCCTTACTAAGCACTCCGTGATTGCCGCCGAGATTGCGAGGGAGATTCAGGTCCGCGGCGATGCGGCTCTCCAGAACTACACCGATCTCCTCAACGCTGCGGGCTTCACGGGATGGGCGCCGCCCGACACCGTCACGATCGAAATTCGGACCGACCTGTGTTATGGGTTGTCCGGCACGGTCTTACAGGTTTGCGGCAACAGTTCGGGCTACACGCCAGCGCCGGGGCTCGTCCTATTGCAACAGTCCAACTATGAGGAATGGTTCAGGGATTGGGCCAGGACCTGGATTCCGGGTGACGCAGCCTTGCCCGTGCTTGCCAATATCTGGTCCACCACCATCGACCATGAGTTCTGGCACATCGTCCAAGACGGGCTCTGGGCTTGGCCCCAGATTGGGCTTGACTACAAGGTCAGTTCCGGAACTCTCATCGAAAGTTCAGCAACCGCGGCCATGGACCTGTTCACTGGCCCCGGTGAGTGGGATAGCTACAGAGGGACGGACTTCGGCACTTACTGGCAGGCGACGCAGGACTTGCTCAACGGCTACTCGCTCGCTCACATTGACACGGAGTCTCCGCTCGTCGGGGGCACGAGCTACGATTCCGGCGCAATTCTCCAGTACTTTGCCGAGCGGCTTGCCAAGTCAACCATCGTCTCAACGAACAAGCAATCGCTGGCGAAACTCCTGGCCGCGATTGCAGCCGAGCTCAACTCTCCCACCCCGCTCGGAAGGGTTTCCGCGGCGATCAACCCTCCCAGCGGCCCGCCTAAGGCGAACGTCGAGGATTGGCTGCGGGACTTCTATGTTACGGCCCTGCTCGACAGCTGTTGGAATGGCTCGTGTGAGTACAAGTCCCAGGATGGGCTCTCGGACTTGAACATACGAGGCGGGTCGAACGGCGATCTACTCACCACGCAATCTGCCACGGTGACGCGGACCATCGAGGACACGCAGGGGGAGGTTCTGCTTTACGCGGTTCCGACCGGGAATACCTGGGTGTCTGTGCGGATCTCTAGTGCCGGCCATCCAATAGCGGAGGACGCGCACGTTGCCCTCGTCCCCATCCGCTGGGATCGGACCGGAAGCCACGTGGACGGCTTCGCCGGCACCCCTACCAACTACGTCATCACCACCACAGATCTCGGCGGGACTGGAATCACCCGAGTCGTCAGACCGACCGACCCGAGCGCAACCAACAACGCACTCGCGGTCGTGCTGGTGGCTGGCGACGGCATCAACACGATAGGACGCACAACTTACGACATTACCGTCACGTCAGGGACGACGGCCCCACCTCCGGGCCCCAAGCCTCTGGTCGCAAAGAAGTCGGCCAAGCTCACTTCAATGGCCCAGGGAGCACCCGGTCTGTCGTTCAGCGTTACTCCGCGGGGCGACGCGGGAATGCCATTCGGGATCACGGGTACCGTGTCCGACGATTCCAGGGCGATCACGAATTCTCAGGTTGTCGCAGCTATCACCGACCCTTCTGGGAAGGTTCGGCGTTTCGCAATCCCGGACGATGGCATGGCCGATGATCCGTCGCAAGATGACGGTACGTACGGAGCCAATGTCTGGGGAACCGGGCTCGCTGGCACTTATCAGGTCGACCTGACGGCCACGGGTACCGACAACCACTCGCAACCATTCACGTTGACTTCGTCCACCAGCGTGACGCTCGCGGCCGGGGTGGACTCGGACAACGACGGGATCACGAACCAGGCAGAAGCCTATCTGGGCACCAACCCGCTCGATCCGTCTGACGGCGCAACCGATGCCGATGGCGACGGCCTGACGCTGGCCCAGGAACTTGCAGCCGGGACCAATCCGACCAGCCCCGACACAGACGGCGGCGGCGAGGCGGATGGATCCGAAGTCGCGCGCGGGTTGGATCCGCTCTCTCCGAATGATGACGCTGCGCTCGGCTCTTTGGGGATTGCTCCGGTACCAGCTGATGGCGGCATCGTAAAGGTCAACCTGGCCACAAGCGCCACTTCTGGCCAGATCATCATTCACCGCACAGACAGTAATGGGACAGTGGTGACGAGTTCCGTTGCTGTCGGCACCACGGTCCAGCAGGATGGTCCCCTGCCGGCTGGCGTCTACACCTACGATGCCACGCTGGTCGGATCCAACGGGGCCGTCGGTCCAGTTGTAAAGGTCGCCCCGATCACGGTCGCCGACGACGTCACTCCGCCTGATTTCGTAGTCACACTCGATGGCGGCACTGTGCAGACGCGATTGGACCATGCCGACGTGTGGGTCACGAGTTCCAGCGAGCCCCTGGCTGGGATGCGGATCGCAGAGAGCGCCGACGCGCTGGCTCAGGCAACCTGGCTGCCGTATCAGGAACATTCGACGTTCGACCTCTCGGCCGGACTCGGCAACCACGACATCTACGTCGAGGTCCGAGACGCTGCCGGCAACACGGCGACACAGTATCGATCGATCGGACGCGTTGCCTTCGACACTACGCCCCCAGTCTCGTCGGTCAACGCGCTGCCGGCGAACGTGGGGAGCCGCACTCTGTCCGTTGCCTACACGGCGTCAGACAACGACTCAGTCGCTCAGGTTTACCTGTGGAAGCGATTCAAGAGCCCGCCGGACACGACGTTTGGGCCCTGGACCATCATCGGCGCGGTTGCGTCGCCCGTTCAGGTTGACCTAGCTCAGGGCGATGGCACCTACGAGTTCTACACCACAGCCGTGGATGCCTCTGGCAACGCCGAGGCGGCTCCTGCTGTGGCCGACGCCTCCGTGGTGTTTGCCCCACCACCTGGTACTGAGCCGATAACGCGGGTGAACCCGCTCCCGCCCACGTGGAACGGTGATGACTGGTTCATACCCATGTCCTACACCGCGACAGACAACGGCAACGGCATCTCCCAGGTCGACATCTGGTGCAGATACCAGGCCTTTGGCTCTGCGGCATGGTCTACGTGGCAAGTCTGTTACCAGAATGCTCCGTCGGCATCCTTCAATATGTCGCTGTCGAATATGGATGGGAGGTACGAGTTCTACAGCATAGGCATTGACAATGCCGACCAGCACGAGGCCGCCCCGGTCGTCGCTGATGCCTCAACTATGTACGACCGCTATGCGCCGTCCACCAACACCTTCCTGCTGCCGGCAAAGGTGTCGAGCACGACGCTCCGAGTGCCCTTCGCCTCGTCCGACGGTGGCGGCTCCGGGATCACGAGCGTGGAGCTGTGGGAGGGCGGCCCGCTCCACGACTACCAGCTTGTGGCGTCCGGCACCACATCGCCGTTCACCATCTCGCTAGATCAGGGCCCCGGCGAGTACGCCTTCTACACGATCGGTACAGATTTGGCGGGGAACCGTGAATGGGTTCCTTGTTGCGAAGGCCTATGGTGGGGCACCAAGCCGGACGCCAGGACGATCCTGGACCAGACCGCCCCGGTGCTCGAGTCTCAGGTCCTCCCACTCCAGAACCCCGAGGTCATTTCGGGATCGATCTCGCTCCAGTACACGGCGGCATATCCGTCCGGCACCGGCTCGGTGGAACTGTGGCAGCGCTTCGAACCGGCAGGCTCTGACTCGTTCGGCGCATGGTCCAAGAAGCTAACGACCGACACCTGGCCGATACCGCTGAACCTTGAACTCGAAGGCCGCTACGAGTTCTATACGATCGCAGTCGACAGCCTTGGGGCCAGCGAGGATCCGCCCGCAACCGCGGACGCGACGGTGCTGCTCGACCACACACCACCGACGTCCACCGTGGGTGCCTTGCCCACGACGGTGTCGACGACACCATATGACATCCAATGTCAGGCTTCGGACGCAGGCAGCGGAGCCGTCAGCGTCGGAGTCTGGTGGCGATGGATCGGGCACGAGGCCGATCCATGGCCGGATTGGAATTCGGCCGGGAACTGCCAGCCGGGCGGCGCCCTTTCCTTCGACTTCTGGAAGGGCGAGGGCTACTACCAGTTCGCGTCGAGCGCAGTCGACGCGATCGGGAACGCCGAGCCATGGCCGACTGAACCCGAAGCGAGCACCTATTTCGGCCCCCTTCCGGAGTCGCACGTCGTCTACGCCCCGGTTGGGCAACGCCCAGGCGTGCTCTACCTGTCGGTCGAGAGCAACATGCCGTACGAGCTCTGGGAGCGGTACGCCCCCAATGGCTCGACCAACTTCACGGCCTGGGCCATGGTCGGGTCGGCTGCCCAGGGCGACGAGGTGCCCTTCACCATCGGACCCGAGGGCAAATACGAGTTCTACTCGATCGCGGTATCCGCCTCCGGCGCTCGCGAGTTGCCACCGGACACCGCCGACGCGGTGGTGATAGGTGACAGTACGCGTCCGACATCCTCTGCGGGTCCGATTGCCGCGCGCACTTCGTCATCGACGATCACAATCCCGTTCACGACTTCGGACGGACTGGGCTCCGGCGTCGAGGCGATCGACGTTTGGAGCCGGTATCGCGCCAACCAGGACGCAGCCTGGAGTTCATGGCAAATCCCGGCCATGGTCTTTGCGCCGGCCACTTCGGCGGATGTGACCCTGACGCAAGGTGAGGGCTTCTACGAGTTCGCAACCACGGTCAGCGACTATGCCGGCAACTACCAGGCGGGATCGCCCCAGACGAGCGCGGCAACGCACTACACGACGGGCAACGACCCCAGCTCTTCGGTGGTCGGCGCCCCCGCCGCTACCAACCAGGCTTCGGCGACGGTTCCTTACACGGCCGAATTCGCGTCGGGCTCCGGCTCGGTCGAGTTGTGGGAGCGCCTCGCGCCCAACGGGCCCTGGACGAAGGTCGCGACGGCCACCGCTCCGGGTACCCTGACGGCGCCGCTCGCCCAGGGCGAAGGAACCTATCAGCTCTACACCATCGCGGTCGACACGGTCGCCGGCACGCGAGAAGCCGCCCCGGATTTGCCCGATGCGTCGATCATCCGGGACACGACGGCGCCCGCCTCGGCGACGTCGCCGGCCACCATCGCGACCTCGGAGAAGAACTCCTTCAGCCTCTATGCCGACTCCAGCGACTCCTCGTCAGGAGTGGCCAACGTCGAACTCTGGTGGCGCTATGCGCCGCCCGCGTCTTCGACGTTCACGGTTTGGAAGCTGGCCGATACGCAGCCATATGGCAACTTCACCCTGGCCTTCGACTCCGGTGACGGCACATACCAGTTCTACAGCATTGCCATCGACGCCGCGGGCAACCGCGAGGCTCCTCCGGCGACGGCCGATACGGTTCTGACCCTCGACACGGTGGCGCCGACCTCGACGGCCGGGCCACTTGCTGCCGCGGTCAAGTCCAGGTCAATCTCCATTCCCTACACGGCGAGCGACAACGCGAACGGGACCGGCCTTCAAGGGGTCTACCTGTACCGCCGGTTCCAGGCGGCCGGATCGACCACATGGTCGGACTGGACGTCCGTCACATCCGCCACTACTTCGCCGATCGCGATGACCCTGCCCAGCAACGATGGGCGGTACGAGTTCTACACGGCCGCCTACGACCAGGCCGGCAACTGGGAGACCGCTCCGGCTGTCGCCGACTGCTGGACGGTTCTCGACCGGACGGCGCCGGTGACGGCGACCGGGGCCATGCCGGCCCGGGTCAACGTCAAAGCCCAGAACGTCCCGTTCACCGCTAGCGACGCCAACGGCTCGGGCGTGGCCAGCCTGCAGCTCCAGGACCGCTTCAAGGCCGCCGGAGGCACGAGCTTCGGTTCGTGGACGACAGTGGCCACGGTCACCAACCCGGCGGCGAGCGGGACGATCCCGATCACTCTGGGCTCGGACGGGTCATACGAGTTCCGCACTCTGGGCACCGACGTCGCAGGCAACGCCGAGGCCGCGCCCGCGAGCGCGGATGCCTCGACGATCCTCGACTCCACTCCGCCCGTCAGTTCGGCGGGCGCCCTGCCGGCCACGACGACCGCGTCGAGCATCAGCGTGGCCTACACCGCGACCGATACCAACGGCTCCGGCGTCACCAGCGTCGAGCTCTGGCAGCGCTTCCAGCCTGCCGGTGGCTCGATGGGTGCCTGGGCGCTGCTGGCGACCGGGACGGCCTCGCCGTTCACCGTGGCAACCACG
>Ga0182021_10004190_pt1 | contig 16919 bp, 18 predicted proteins | sample 612E3MmetaG_FD_120493 | JGI IMG/M metagenome (GOLD analysis project Ga0182021, IMG submission 120493) | Permafrost microbial communities from Stordalen Mire, Sweden - 612E3M metaG (Illumina Assembly) | ecosystem: Environmental > Terrestrial > Soil > Wetlands > Permafrost | place: Sweden...
CAGTAACCGCCTGTGCTATAGCCCCAGATTGCCACTTTCTTCGCATCCAATTCTTTGCGTGTATTAATCCAGTCAAGCACTGCTTCAAACAGTCTTTCGGCGTTCTCAGAACCTTTGAGGGGCGAATCACCTACTCCGGGACCATCAATTGCCAGCGTTGCTAAGCCATGCTCTAAAACCTCGTCATTTGACTGTTCTTCTTTGAAGCCGTCAATTCCACCCCAACTGAAAAGTAGTGGAAAAGGCTCATTGCCAGTTTTGGGCACTCGCAAATAGGCAATTATGCGGTTTCCTTCGTTGCCCTGGGGGTTGAAGGGTATTTCTACCCGTTCTATCGGAATATCAAAGTATCGGGCAGCTTTCAAGAGCATTTCTTGTGATTTTCTGTACGCCAGCTTTTTTCCTTCAGAATTAATTGTGGGGAACCGGGCAAGCCTGTAATATTGGTAGGCGATAAGATAGTTTTCTTTAGCACTTTGGGTGTCTCCCGCTTTTTCTGCTTGGGCACCTTTTTCTTCATAAGGCTTAGCTTCGGAACTCCATGCGGAAGCCCACTTTTCTCTGTCATATGAAGTAAGACTAGTCATCACCCGCTCCACGTCCTCGTAACGGGCATAGGAAAAGGGGTAGATTCTCATTTTTACTCGCGGCTTCCACATTTCCCATAATTCGTTTACTGGACGGACATACCTTATTGATTTATCTTGACTTAATTTTTCATTTTTACCAGAAGGCACGGTCATTTAGGGTCAACTTCGCTTATTTTGATTGTTCAAAAGTTCCTATTTGGGATTACGAGTGCTGATTTAAATAGTCTTCTACCATCGTTCAGAACTTGTTTTTTCCAATGTTAGTTTTCATCGTTCAGTTTGAATAGAACTTTGGAGCCAGGACTATTTTTGAGTGCTTTCTGCATTGTTCTTGGATGACTACTTGTCCTTTTGGACCACCTTTCATTTCTTTCTCTATCAATATCTTACCGCAAGTTATGCAAGTAGTTCAGGATTTTATACTTTTTATTCTTCAGCTTTTTAGATTTGTTGATAATGCTTTTTTATCGATGTCGTATTCATATTCGTTGATTAACGATGGAAACGGTCACAGTTTCGAAGAAATATCAAATAGTTATTCCCCAAAAGCTGCGCAAAAGTGCCGGGATCAAACCAGGAGACAAAATGCTTGCCCTAACTAAACACGGAATTATCCAATACATACCTCTACGTCCCCTAAAAGAAACAGAAGGATTCATCTCTGGTCTTGACACAAAAGACCTGCGTGATAAGTCTGACAGAATTGACTAGCATAGATAGCTCCGGTTGGATTGAGTTTAATAGATTTTGACTTGGGTTTAAGGCTGAAAGATTAGGCTGGTTTATCGCCTTAATTAATCGGCTTGATGGGGTGACTACAAAACATACAAATGTATTCACCTCGCATTCTCTAACCAATCAGGCATCTACTTGACTGCAGAAAGTCACCTGTTCAAATCCTGGTTGACCTTATGTTTTTCTGCATCATTTTATGCCCATTAGTTTTGATTATTATGAATTAAGTCTGGTAAAAATAATTAGAGCAATCGAAAAAGAAAATGTGCTATGCGCAACCTGTGCTTCGCCAGTTGTTGACTTCGTGTCTGCAGGGTTCAAATCATTTCCTTACCTTCAAATTTGGTCCAAACTTAAAAAAGTAAATAAGGTGATTTTTGGGAAAACTGGTAAATACCGCGTTTTTTGTTAAGTTTAGGTACGATGCTTGGGTCTGAAGTCATCTCTTTGGAACCTAACTCAATATAATTTGCAGTATGTGTCATATTGACGGAAAAAACAGCAAATAGCAATAGCCCGATCTGGGTAAGTCGGGAATACTCAAAGTGTTGCGGATGCAGAAAATGTGAAATTGCCTGCTCGCTTAGTCATGAGAACAAAATCTGGCCCGAAGCCTCCCGAGTCCGAGTGTTCATGCTTGTTCCAGGCACAGAATTCCCACACCTATGCACTCAATGCGAAGATTATCCCTGCGTCGCAATCTGCCCATTTAAGGCTCTTGACATTAACAAGGAAACAAGCGCCGTCACCATCGACTCATCAAAATGCACCGGCTGCGGAAAATGCGTAGAAGCCTGCCCCGGCAAAGTTCCACACATTCACCCAACGACCAAGAAAATTCTGATCTGCGACTTATGCGACGGCGACCCACAATGTGCCAAGGTATGCAAAGAAGGCGGCTGGAACTGCCTACGAGTTGTCGACAGAGGAGACCGCGAGTTCAAGCTTTTCTCGCGCCCACCAGAGGAGACAGCCAAAGCTCTCGCAACAAAACTGTACGGGGAAAAAGCGGAGGAATTCCTATAATGCTGGGCTACAATGGAAAACTCTTAGAAGTTGACCTCTCAAATTCCAGCTTTAAAGATGTTACGGTTCCCGACGAGTGGCTCAAAGACTACATAGGCGGCAGAGCACTTGCCGCAAAAATCCTCAGCGAACGGCTTTTGTCAAAGTGGGAAACTGTTGATCCACTCGGACCCGAAAACCTTTTGTTCTTTATGCCTGGTCCCTTCACAGGCTACTTCCCCGGCGGCAGAACCTGCGTTACGGGCAAGTCGCCGCAGAGCAACGGTATGGTTGGATCTACTGTCGGCGGTGAATTCGGCGTTGAGCTTCGTTGCGCAGGTTACGACGGCATCATAGTGTCGGGCAAAGCCAAGAAACCCGTTTACCTATTCATAAAAGACTCCGACATAGAGCTCAGAGATGCAGGCGCCATCTGGGGCAAAGACTCCAAACAAACTGAAGCATTGCTAAACAAAGAATGCAGGCAATTGCTAGCCGAGCGTTATCCGCGGGTAGGGGTTTGGAGACAGCCAGCCAAGTTGTACATAGGACCTGCAGGCGAACGAAAAGTCCGAACAGCAGTCGTTGTTGCAAAGTGGACTCACGCGGCAGGCTACGGCGGCTATGGATCTGTTATGGGCTCGAAAAACCTCAAAGCAGTTGCTGTTAAGGGTACGGGGCCATTGCCTGAAGTGGCGGACATAAAGAAAGTCAAGGAAATGATTGACGAGGCTTGCGAGGGTGCATATGGCAACGTGTTGTGGCGGCGGTGGGGTACAGGTGGAGGTGGCTACAATTTTGGAGCGGAAACGAGTTCTGAGCCTGTTCGAAACTGGCAGGAGGAATGGCACGACCAGAAAAGCTACGGCGTTGACCAATTCGAAAGCAAAGTGTGGGTGAAGTCGGCTTGGAGCGACTTTGGTTGCCCTACGAACTGCCTAAAAATTAGCTGTATCCGGTCGGGCAAATACAAAGGCTCCATAACGGACAATCCGGATTATGAGTTGCAGGCTTTTCTTGGTCCGAACCTGGGCTTGTTTACACCTGAAGAGAACGTTTACCTGTCTTCGCTCCTTGAAGATCTTGGTCTTTGTGGCATCCAGGGCGGCAGCACATTGGGCTTCGCCGGGGAACTTTACCAGCGTGGTATACTAACCAAAGCCGACCTAGACGGTATCGAGTTGAAGTGGGGCGATTTCGAAGCTTTCGCAGCGCTTTTGAGGAAGATAGCTTCCCGAGAGGGCATCGGTAACATATTGGCGGAAGGCACATACCGTGCTGCACTTGAAATTGGAAAACTAAAAGGCCAGAACCTCCTGCCTTACACCGTAACAGGCAAGGGCATAAGCATTGGAGCTCACGGTATCCGAAGCGGTAGAGACTTCTCACGCGAAATAGGATACGCTTGCAGCGTACAAGGCGGTGACCACACTAGCCAGACTGATTTGCCAATCGATGGCTGGGGCAGCGAAATCTGGACAATATTTAACGACTCAGCTATCATATGCATCTTCACATCGTTCAACCTAAGTCCAACTTTCAGATATGATTTCTACGCCGCGATAACAGGTGAACCTCTGAAACGAAAAGACTGGCTGAACGGTGGCGGACTGAAAACTCTTCAGATTCAGAGAGCTATGTTGCTTCTTGGTGGACCAGACTTGAAGTGGAATCCATCAGTTGATGATGATAACCCAGAAAGGTTCTACGAGCCGCTACCGACAGGACCATGCAAGGGACAAGCTGCTGACCGTGCAAGCGTGAAAAGAAAAGTTATGCAATACTACGAGCAAGCAGGATGGGACCAAAATGGCATACCTACACAAGACACACTTGCGAAGCTAAAACTAAACTATGTTAATGAGAGCTTGAGCAGACTGCGTAGCTGATTTATTAACCCAGATAAACGTAACCATTGGATTTGAACCTGCGCGGTTTCAGGGAAGTTTAATAGGTTACGTTTGATATCTAATGTGTTGCAGTGAGTTTCATGTCTGAAACAATCACCCTGAGATTACCCCCCAAAACAGCAAAGAAGCTTCAAGAAATTGCCAAAAAAGAAGGCAAAGACCGCTCAACCCTCATACGTGAACTTCTGGAAAGCGGCATTAAAGAAAAAAGCGTTGAGCAAGCCGTTGAACTTTACCGAACAGGGCAGGTGACAGCCTGGAAAGCCGCTCAGTTAGCTGGAGTTTCGTTATGGGCTTTCTACAAAATATTAGAACAGAAAGGCGTCCTTATTCAGTATTCTGAGCACGATTTAGAGCAAGATTTGAAGGCTTAAGGAGCTCAGGACGTCATGCCAGCAACAGTTTCAAACACCAGTCCCCTTATTTGGCTCGCAAAAATTGGCAAACTCAAATTACTCAAAGATTTGTTTAACATAGTTTTAGTTTCAGAGGAAAGTTACAAAGAAGCAGTTGAAGCAGGTCTGCAAGAAGGCTACAGCGACGCGTTAGTAATCAAGGAAGCATGCGATCAAGGATGGATCAAAGTGGAGCGACTTGACGAAAAAAAAGTTGAGATTTGCCAGAAAATAATGAGGCACAGCTTTGAACTCCATGAAGGTGAAGTGAACGCAATAATTTTAGCTCGCGAAATAGGTAAGGACACGCTTTTGTTGATGGATGACTCTAGTGGTCGAGCCTTTGCTGAAACATGGGGCTTAAAAGTCAAAGGAGTACTTTATGTTCTAATCAAAGCCATGCGAAATGACTTATTAAATAAAGATCAGGCAAAAGAGGCAGTGCTGAATTTAGTAGGTAAAGGATTCAGGATTGAACCAAAATTTCTGGCAAAATTAATTCAAGAAATCGAAAAAGAAACTATCTAATAACCAAATTTCTTGCGTCAAGTTCGTCTGATAGATAGATAATCGCATTTTATGCCACTTTTTTAGAACATTTTATTAGCTAAAATGGCAAAGTGTCATTTGAGGTAAAATGGAATGCCAATAGTTCAAGTTTCGGTTTGGGAAGGAATGACTCTTGAGAACAAGAAAAAAGCAGTTGAAGGGATAACTAAAGTTTTTGTAGATTTAGGCGTCCCAAAGGAAGCAGTTGAAATCGTTATTTATGAAGCGCCAAAAAGCAATTGGGCAACAGGTGGACAATTGCATTCAGAAAGACACGCACGTACGCCATCGCTATAACCTTCCTTGAAATTTAAACTGGAAACGCCTTTAACGTTGATACCTTCCAGTTCTCCACTTTCTTGACAATGGTGCTTTGTCTATTTGGGGTTCGTGACCTGCGTTGGCTGATTAGAAATCAGGTGAGAAAGCTTAAGTGTTAACTCATCAATAAAACGTACCGAGCACTTATGAAGTTGAAAGGCTTGCCCCTAAATCTGAACATTTATGAAGCCTCTGAAACACTGACAAACAATCATTTTCAACAAATCCGAAATCCTGAATTTGAAAAATTTTATCTTCCCCAGAGCATGGCGCCTTTCACAGATCTCAAACCAGTGAGCACGAAAGAGTTTATTGCGGATGATAATAGAGGGGCAGTTTCAAGTTTGCCCTCATTGAACATAGACGGCACAGACTTTTACCTTTCAATCAAAGGTATAGGTTCAACAACCAACCCCTTTTCAACTCAGCTTCTCGGAAAAGCCGAAGTATGCAGCCTGTTGATGGATTCCACGCTGAAAAACAGAATTGTGGATTCGCAAGGAATCGCTCCAAGATACCTTACAGGAGAATTATGGTTAAGAGGCTCCCCATATGGAGGACAAGGCCTCGAGCATGCAACCACTTCATTAAGAGTGTCAGAAATGGCTGATCTTACCTCCATTCACGGATTTCGAGTTGCGCCAGTTGTGAAAATTGTTTTTCTTCCGGAAGGTCTTGAGAATGAAATCAAAAAAATATATTGGTATCGCAGATTCAGGGGCAGAATCGTTCAGGAAATGAGGTTGGTTCCATCCAATGTGCGGATTTATTTTCATTCTGGGAGCACAATAGGCGGGAATATTCACTCAGTTTTTGATTTATTTGAAATAGACAGCAACGATAAAGCAATAGATTTTCTGAAGAATTTCGTTAAAAGTGGAATCGCCTTTCTAACTTTATTCACTAGGACATTGCGAAGTAATGAAGATGGATCTTTTAGTGGCTTGGATTTCTATGATGTCTGGTTAGACAAAGATGCAGTTCTCGCACCTGACGGCACCATTTATTTTGTTGACCTTGAAGGTTTGGAGTGGATAACCCTTAGCGAGAAGAATGTGGCTGAAAAGATAGATGACCAGATATTCAGATCCCTGTACGAATTCATGTATGCGTATGAGCAGATAGAGCGAGAACGGTGCGCAAGGTTCGGAGTGATGTCAGAGAGGAAAGCGCAGTTTGAATATTTTCTCAATGAGGCACTCAAGGACGATGAAGTTATTGGCCTTTCACATGAGGGAGAAAGTCTTAAACTGGTCATTGGTAACATTCTTGGTGAGCAACGGTTAACTAAAAAATTCCCAATTATAGATAGGTGATTGAAATGCGTTGTAATGATGTGAGAACATTTTTGTCCCAGATAGCACAAAAATCAATTTCGATGCAGATTCAACAAGTCAATGTTGATTTTCTTACCAATGGAGGCTATCTTTCTGTAATGCAAAAAGAAGAATATGATCGGTCTTTGGCTGAAGTTTCAAATTTGACTCAAATGAACATAGACTTGGTGAATGAGCAGAATGCAGATCGGACCGCAAGAGTTGAGCTTGCTGAAGAGGAAAAGAAAACTCATTCAATCAAGTTTCTTTTTGAAGGAAAAGAGAGTAAGGAAGCTGAACGTGAAAAAGAAAAAAGCGAAGAGAGTGCTGTCTCAAAAATAGATTCTGAAATCACTGAAGAAGATGCCAAGATAAATGAGTTAATTCAGAAGAAATCTGTAGTTGACAGGATGGTACCATATGACGGCAAATATCTCTCACTTACCGGATTGGGTGTAATTACACTAAACGATCTCAATGTTAGAAATTACAGGGTCTCAGACATTGAATTTTCCGATTTCATCGAAGAAACCCAAGAGACATCTAGTGAATTGAGCTCGATTGTACAAAGAGGAAATTTTTATCTATCTAACCTGAAAATGAAATTTCCGGAAATGGATGCTTCTCAACTATGGGCCGCATCAATAGGATTAGCGAAACTTCAGGGCGATCCCAAACAAATCGGTCAAAGATTTCTGTTTGCGTTTGATCTTATTCATCATTTTGATTGCACTACTGAAAATAAAATGATGACTGCAGAAATAATGACCTCCTCTAAGACCGATGCTACTCAATTGGGGGACAATTCTGATCTTCAGAATCTATTAAAATCCTTGAAGAATCTTGATAACCAAATTAGGCATGATGCCCATGTTCCAAAACCAATTTCAGTCGGCGTTGCCGCTACCATCATGTTTGGACGGCGATTTGACGGCACTTTTCCCACCGACAAATTTAAAGAATTTTCCAAATTGACTTCTTCGTCTGAGTCGGCTGCAATCCTTTCTATAATTAATGTGCCTTCAGACCAGCTTACAGATAAATTTCAGTCCTTTAGATCATTATTCAATTCTTGGGGGTATCAAATGTCAGAGGATACCGAACTTGCGGCGGCGTACTTGTCAATTTCTGATTTGGGATCTACCGACGTTAATTCGAAATTGTCAATAGTTATAAATGGACTTAGGAATTACTTGGAGTATCCGCTTGTAGCTGCTGCAATACTTACTTCAATATCGACTCTTGAAGCTAATGAGACTCTTGACCTGATGGAAAAAGCTTATTCCGTTCTTAGACTTTACGCTTCCGATCTGGAAACTTCTGAGCTGATAAGTCTTGCAGTTAGAATGATTCATGGAATCAAAAATGAATTGGTAAAACAGCTTGATTCAACCGCGAATATTGTGAAAACTCCGGTGCAGTTCACTTATGTTCCATCGAACCTTTTCTTCATATACTATATGCCTCTAATAATCGCGCATTCATCTTATTATTCAACATTTAGCGGCATCGGAGGTTATCATCCAGCCCATGTGCACGGCGTAGGGGGTTTCATGGGTTGAGGTCAAAATCGTTAATTGTAGTGCTTTCAGTTTTCCTTGTTCTCTTCATGTCTTCCACCGCCTTTGCCTACACGCCCCATTCTGGTGATCAATTTAGTTATCATGAGGTTACAAATCTTGGAAGCGGCACAGGTAATTACGCTGGATACACCGAACAGGCAACATATAACGGAGTGGAAACAATGAATGGTGTCAATCCTGACGGAACTGTAGCCGCCCACTACAGTTACTCCTATACTTGGACCAACAGCACGGGTTCAACAGAAACTGGGAATCCGTCCGGAGATTTCACGTTCTCACCAGTCACTTTTCTTTATGTTAATGGAACTGACGACGAGACGGGGTACGTTAGTCCGACTGTCTGGTTCGTTATGGATAACTCAATACCAGTAGGCGGCACTTTTTCTCTTCTGAACACCGAAATGATGGTCACATCCAAGGATTATAGCTATTATCTTCCTTCACAGAACCAGAATGTAAACGTGATTTTTGCTCAAGGAACTTCAAGCTATCAACGAAACGATGTATACGGACAATTCACCGCCACCTATACTTGGAAGGCTTACTTTGACCCGTCAACAGGATATATCGTGGGATATGACTATGTTGAACACGATACGAATCCTTCAGGAGACGGATTCACCTACACCGAAAACCTCTATGTAACTGCAACTAGTTATTCGCTAACAGCAGCGGCGGCTACGGCAACTGCTACCAGTCAATCTACTAGCAGTTCTGGCGGAGGAAATTCAATCTCAACGCAATATCTTGGATACATTGCTGCAATAATTCTAGTCATTATAGTAATCGCGATTATCGTTTATGCAGTTTCAAGAAGCAGAAGAAAGCTTCCCCAACATCCATTCCAACAGGCGCCTCCAGCTCAGTCTCCTCCGCCACGCTCGACTCCAGTAAACATCAATTTGATTCCAAAGCAGCCAGAGGTACAGCAGATCGTAATTAAAGAAGTCGTGAAAGTAAAGTGCAAATTTTGCGGAGCATTGATAGACTCCACAGCTGAAACCTGTCCAATATGCGGAGCCCCCAGAACATAGGCGACAATCAAGTAATTTTTTGTTCGTTCTTTTTGTCTAAGTTTTTCTTGAAATATTGAAAAACCTGTCCAGAAACCGTCATGTGCGCTTTCATTACATTTCCTGCTGAAGCGACGTTATAGCGTGAAATCTCCGTGAAAACTAATCTGGCACGCTTTGACTTAAGCCAGAGAAGTCGAGCATTCAAGATATCCTCACCAATACCGAGTCTCCTAAATTGTTGTCTAACATAAAGAGTGTGTAATCTTCCAATATCGTTTACAAGTGAGAGCCAGCCTGCCCCAACAATTTCGTTGTTCAGCCTGACGAAAAAGCACTTGTCTTCGTTTTTAAGCGCAACATTTACCCACTTCTTATTTATCCCAGGATGTGTTGAAGCCATAAATTTTTCAATCTCGTCTATTTGGCTTCTCTTTGCAACTGAAATTTCATAGCTGAACTTGGGGGTAACTGCAGTTTTCTCAAGCTCCAAAGTGTAAATATCATATGTTTCGTTTTCGATTTCAGTTTGTATCTCTGAGAAGAGGAAATTAAACGGTTTTAGTTGATAAAAGTGGTCAAATATTTCCCGTGATCTTGTGTAAATAGTTCCGCCCTTTTCATAATTATCGTAAATAAAAATGCCTGAAACGTCTCCATGGGGTGTTTTGGTAGCGTAAGCTTCACCGCCTATTTCCAGAATTTCTTTGACGTTATATTTTATATAAGGTTCGAAGAACGAGAAGCCAGTTGGGACAACGAAGTCGATATCAGAGATATTTGCTATTTGGTGAATGTGCATTTTTGCTTGATCACTCATGATGTCAGATAAAAAGTATTTCAATCTGATAAGCTTGCGCTTGTCTTATTGAGATGCTTCTTGGCTTTAGAAAACGAAAAAAATTCTTATCTCGCGGTCACAAATAATTATTGATAAGTTTGTATTTGATTGAAAACGAAGCCAAGCAATTGCTTCTAAGGTATGGTATTCCAATTCCAAAGGGGATTTTAATCTCTAACTATAAGGAGACCCTTCCTGGGTTGAGTAACTTGAAGCCGCCCTATATTGTTAAAGCTCAGATTCCAGCCGGCGGAAGGGGAAAAACTGGTGGGATAATATCTGCCATGTCGCCACATGAGGCGCAAGAAGCCGTAACCCAACTTATGGGAACGCAAATAATGAATTTTCCCGTTAAACAGGTCTTAATAGAAGAAAAACTCCCGGTCAAAAAAGAATTGTACCTAGGCTTTACGGTTGACAGATTCAACCGAAGCTATGTCGCTTTAACATCCAAAATGGGGGGCATGGAAATTGAAGACGTTGCAGAAAAAACCCCCCAAGCTGTCGTGCGAACAACAGTTGATCCTCAATTAGGTATACGTTCTTTTCATGCGTTATCAATCGCAAAACAATTAGGTTACCGTGGCGGTCAGCTTGTCGAATTATCAATCATCATTCAGAAATTGTATCAAGCATTTGCCGAAAATGACGCTGAGATGATAGAGATTAACCCCTTAATAGAAACAGATTCTGGAAGTTTTGTGGCTGCCGACGCAAAAATAGTAATTGATGACAATGCCCTTTTCAGGCATCCTGAATATAAAGCAAAAGAAACTCAAATGCTCTCAGTTCAAGAGGCTTTAGCTTTAAAGAATAATTTAGCATATGTGAAGCTTGACGGGGACATAGGCGTAGTTGGCAATGGCGCAGGATTGGTAATGGCAACTGTTGATTTGTTAAATTTTTTCGGAGGCAAACCAGCAGACTTTTTAGACATAGGCGGCGGCGCAAGCGCAGACGTAATTAAAGTAGCCTTAAAAATTGTCTTGGACAACCCAAGTGTCAAATCTGTACTTGTCAATGTGCTTGGGGGAATAACCCGTTGCGATGAGGTGGCAAGGGGCATAATAGATGCTATCAAAGAAGCCAAGGAAAAGAAGCCATTGGCTGTGAGGCTTGTTGGAACAAACGAAAAGGAAGGCAAGAGAATTCTCATTGATGCAGGAATAAGCGTTTTAGACAGCATGGAAGAAGCGGCTAAACAGGCGGTCGCGTTTGCGGTAGGCGAGAAACCCTAATGGGAATTTTAATTGATTCTAAGACGAGAGCGATTGTTCAAGGCATAACCGGGAAACAAGGAAGCTACCATACTAAACTAATGCTTGATTATGGTGCGAAAATCTTGGCGGGAGTTTCTCCTGGCAAAGGCGGAATGACCATTGACGGGTTACCCGTTTTTGACACAGTGAAAGAAACTCTTGATTCATATTCACCTAATGCTTCAATAATTTTTGTCCCTGCAAATTTTGCTCAAGATGCGGTTTTGGAAGCTATCGAAAACAAAATCAAAACAATTGTTGTGATAACCGAGCACATACCAATAAGAGACTCGATAAATGTTATAGCTAATGCTGCTCAAGCGCAAGTTTCGGTTATTGGTCCAAATACGCCTGGAATTATTACGCCCGGCGAGTGCAAACTTGGAATAATGCCCACCAGCATTTTTACTCCAGGCAACGTTGGTTTGGTTTCAAGAAGTGGCACTTTAGCTTACGAAGTAGCAGCCGGCCTAAGAGCCAAAGGTTTAGGTGAATCTACCTGTGTTGGTGTCGGCGGCGACCCAGTTGTTGGCTTGAATTTTATTGAAGCTCTAGAACTTTTCAAAGATGACGCAAAGACTAAGGCTGTGGTTTTAATTGGTGAAATTGGCGGTAACATGGAAGAATTAACTGCACAGTACATAGTGCAAGAGCGGTATGCTAAGCCTGTGGTAGCTATGTTGCCGGTCGCTTTGCTCCACCTGGCAAACGGATGGGTCATGCAGGAGCAATAATAATGGGTAAGCAGGGTACCGCGCAAAGTAAAATTGCGGCGTTTTTCAGTGCTGGAGTTAAAGTTGCTGAGAAGCCAAGTGACGTCGCCAAATTGGTCAGTGAAGTACTTATGCGGGCCAGACAATTGTGAAAAGAAAAGAGATGCAGTGCTACGAGCAAGCAGGGTGGGGCCAAAAAGGTGTACCTGAAAAAGAAACCCTGACAAAGTTAAAACTAGACTACGTAAACGAGAGCTTAAGCAGACTGCGTGTCTGATTCATTAAGGAAGCAAACGTGGTTTAGGGGATTCCAAAAGCTCAAGACACCAAACCCGCCTTTAAAGGCATATTTGACTATTTTTGATTTGGGCTTTTCTATTTTTAAATAAATAAATATAACTTATGTATAATTTAATTTGGTAGTGATTACATATGGTTAGTTGTTTAACTAAGACCAGAAAGGTTGGGGGTTCTATCGTTGTCACTTTGCCAAAAAATTTGGTGGAAACACAAAAAATCAAGGAAAATGAGTTTGTGGAGGTCACCGTAAAGAAATGTCGAAAAAATGGTTTCGGCGTTCTTAAGAACATGGCTCCGTTTACGGTTGAAGACGAGTTGAAATCGTTTGAGTAGGTTTACCATAGATGCATGGGCTTGGATAGAGTATCTAATAGGCAGTGAATACGGGTCGAAAGTAAATGAAGTTCTAGAAGATGACAGCAGTGAGGTTTACACGTGCGCTGTTACTCTGGCGGAAGTAGTCAGCAAGGTTGCGAGAGAGGGAAGAGATGCTGAAGTAGCGTACTCCTTGCTTCTTTCTAACTCGCAGATCGTGGATGCAGATGAAGAGCTTTCAAAATATGCTGGTTTGTTTCATGCTGAGATGCGGCAAAAAGAAAAGGATTTTGGTCTTGCAGATGCGTATGTTTTAGCGACTGCAAGAAAGTTGAAGTCAAAAGTTTTAACTGGCGATTTGCACTTCAAGAATGTTAAGGATGCTGTTTTGATAAAGTAGTCGGTATGTTAGGCAACCTTAACAATAAATTTATGCTAGTATCGTTGCGTCTTTCGGTTCGCAACACACCAATTATATCACTGTTCCGTAACGAAACGTGAGCCAATAGAGTTATATTGACTGGGCAACCTCTCGCAATATAGGCGATTTTTTAAATGAACACTAATGAAAACAAAGCCATCGTCCGCAGATTCATCAAAGAAGGGTTGGGCGACGGCAATATCGACCTTATCGACGAATTGCTTGCGCCGAATTATATGAATCTGAGTATGGGTGTCACCAATCGCATGGGTTTCAAGGCTGTGATTTCCGGGTTGAAGGCCTCTATGCCTGCACGAGATTTTGAAATCGTAGATTTAGTAGCTGAAGGCGATTCGGTTGTTTTTCGGGGCAACATGAACGTCACCCTCGCCAGCGGGAAAAAGGTCTCAGCCCGAAATATCACCTATTACCGTCTTGTTAACGGGAAGATCGTCGAGGATGAACGATAAGTACCCCGCCTCTGACCGAATTGTTGACCGACATGATGCCACCAAAGTCAGGCACCTAAGCTGCATCTTCATAAGTTAGGGTCTGGGCACGCTGGTTTGTCCCTAAAATATCAACCTTAGATTTTGGGATTAAATACTAATCTTTCTCTCTCCCAAAAATATCCACGGAACGCCATATTTATCACGAAATTGTCCATAGACTCCAATGGGCAAATCATGTAGTTCTTGGAACCGAACCGGTGTTTTGTCTGCCCCATCTGATAGCTTATCAAATACCGCTTTCAATTCATCGTAGGTTTTGCCAGCGACAAATATGGCACATGTATTCCCTTGTATTGGATTAAATGCGGGAGATGCCATCCAGTCAGTGGCTGATATGTCAATATCGCCATTTTTGAGATGTGCATTGATAATTCTGTTGTGTTTTTCTTGTGGGAACATGTCTTTCATAGGGGTATCGCCAAGCCTTGTTAAAGATAATTCTCCACCGAGACATTTGTGGTAAAAAGTCATTGCTTCAGCACAGTTGCCGTCAAATAAAAGAAATGGATAAGTTTTTAACATATTTTCTTACCCTGCTTTTTTTAATTTCATAAGAAAATCTAACATATTTAATTGCTGAATGCTTTTAAGAATTTGTGATTGTAACAACACAAAATACGGTAAGCCAGGCGCGCTAAATTCAACGACATAGTAACAACGGAAGTAAAATTTCCCTCGGATTTTTCCATTTTACCGAAAATGAGATACTAAAAAGGCAATATCTGTGTTAGTTGGCTGGAGAGAGTAGATCTTTTCCGTTGTTCAAAGTGATGTTAATTGCTTTCCCTGTGGTTAAGAATGCTTGCGAAAGAGACAATAACCAAGCTTTAAGCAATAGAAAGCTGAGGAAGTTGATTGAGTGGCTGAGAAGACTAAACTCTGCATAATCTCATGTAGCGTTTTGAAAAAAGAAATCCAGAAACTCGCCAAGCAAGGAGAACTGAATGCTGATTTAATCTTCGTAAGCAAATACTTTCACGTAGAATACAGCCTTTTAGAAAAGAACTTGCGACTGATTATCAAAGCAAATCTGAGGCGTTACCCCAAAGGAGCAATCCTAGTGTACGGGGATCTCTGTCTTGGTCCCAACGAGGAAATGAAGCATTTAGCGGGCGAATATGGTATAGTCAAAGTTGACGCGTTGAACTGTATTGACTGCCTGCTTGGCGGAAAAGGAAAAGTAACAGAAGCAGATCCAAATCAAGAGATGTTCATCCTAAGTCCCGGGTTCGTGACAGGGTTTTTTGATAGCGTTAAAGAAACAGCTCGACGTGAGGGTATCGATGAAGAATCACTCAAGAGCCTATTCAATGGATTAAAAGGCATTGTTTTCTTAGATTCTTTAGGGGAAGGCGAAAAAGTCCGGGAAGAAATCGAAAAAATGAACACTGGACTTCCCATCCTTGAGGTAAAATCCATTGGGCTTGAAAATCTAAAGCTTGTACTTTCAGATGCAATGGAACGCAACCGCTGTTTGAAAAAAGTAAGTTAAAAAGGGAGTTTCAAAGTTTAAGAAGTTAAAGAGTGGGTGGACTTTTCCTAAGAGATTCACGCATTTTTTGTATAGTTTCTTTGTTATTTTCGGTTTTTTAAGTTTTCTTTCTCGTTTTCTTCGTTTACTTCTTTGTTGTATTGGTCAACTCGATTATTGACCGTTTCCACTATAGGGTTGTTGCCTTTTCAATCTCTAAACTAGCAATATAATCGCGGTCTTTTGGCTGATTTGTGTCTCTCTTTTTTTCAAACATGATTTTGGTTTTCCAACCCAGGTGTTCAGCTGCGAGTTGCAGGTGACAAATTGCAATACCCAGATTGAGAGGGAAATAGCTGCCGCCGACGATGCTTCTGAGAAAGCCGGGTTTGGCAGAGTAGGCATGGATCAAATTCTTGTCGCCGGTAAAGTACCAATTCTGCAGGTTGATTGCTGATGGGGCTAGGCGGGCTGGTTCCAACAATTCATCAGCGCCCTGAATGTTGCTTATCTCTGAGAGAGGTTTTCTTTTAAACTGTGAAACGCCGGTTCTGTGCAGTGTTTCCTTTGGATTTCCAAACGACATCAAAATGATGAATTCAAGGCTTGAAGACTCCCTTACTTCATTGGTGGGTTGAGGAATGCCTAGCCAGCAGCTGCCTGTGCCAGTCGCTGAAAAATAAAGATCCATTTGCTGAAGCATAAAACCCATGTTAGTCTTATAAGCGTCTTTGGGTTCGGAGAACGCTGCAATATAATGGGGTGCTTTGTTCATACCCTTTCTGGTTACTTGATCCGGCGAAATAACCTTGAACTCGGTCTTGACTTCTGTGATCATTGGCTTTAGGGCGCCCAGGTTCTTGGAAATCTCTTCTAGGCGATTATGATCAATTTGAGCCGAATCATAATTCCTAATTGATTTTCTCTTGAAAATCGCTTCGTACAGATCATTCTCATTCATTTTCTCACACAAAATAATCACAAGTTGACTGCTAGAAAAAGCTTCCCATGCGGCGCGATGGTCGTTGCTATTTGAGAATATTGGAAAGTTGAGGCGAAAGCTTTGCTCCCTCTTAAATTTTAATTGAAATAACCAAGTCTTAAATTGAAATTATTGCTATCATCAAACATGGCGTCCTGCTTGTACAGTCTATCCAAAAAAAGAGAAATACCAGTTGGTCTTTCTGGAGTAAAATCTTGTCAAAGCAAAGCGAGTTTTAATTAAGAAAAAAGGGTAAGGTAGTTTAGGAAGTAATTAGGTCATAAGGTTGTTGGTTAAGGTTTTTCTTCTGGTTTGTTTTCTTTAAGTCTTTCGATTTCTTTGTTTATGTGTTCTAGTGCATGCTCTAGCTTCATTTTTTTGTGTTCCAGCATTTTGATGATTTGTTCGTTGCTTGGTTTGAATAAAGACTCTCCGCAAGCTGGGCACTGCATACCATGTCCCATTCCCCAAGGCATTTGTCCAGGCATCGAACCGGAGCCTCCCCAGGGGCCATGTCCACATTTTTCATCTCCCAAAAACATTCACCTCTATTAAACATCAATTATTACTACCAAAAGTTACTGGATTCTATTTTTAAAATCTTTGCCAGAATCAATCCCTAATCTGCCAAAAAAAATTTATAGTAAGCTTGAGCACGCACTGGAATTTATATACAAAAGTATTATTC
>Ga0182021_10004191_pt1 | contig 16917 bp, 15 predicted proteins | sample 612E3MmetaG_FD_120493 | JGI IMG/M metagenome (GOLD analysis project Ga0182021, IMG submission 120493) | Permafrost microbial communities from Stordalen Mire, Sweden - 612E3M metaG (Illumina Assembly) | ecosystem: Environmental > Terrestrial > Soil > Wetlands > Permafrost | place: Sweden...
AACGGCTTGTACGCGGTCATGTCCAGGTGGTCCTCGAACACCCGCAACGCCGCGCGCATGCGCCGCGTGGCGACCCGCATGTCGTGCAACTCTTCGGGGTCCTCTCCGTCCCGGGTGCCCGGCTCGTGGAGCATCATCTTCTGCAGGTGGTAGAGCAGGGTCTTCCGGGCCGCCTCCGGCATGGTATCCGCAGCGGTGAGGCCGGGTTTCTCCAGGACCTCGAGGCCGTCACCAAGGAAGGAGTCCTTCCGGGACCGTTTGGCCTTGCGCTTGGCCGGCCGCTCTTCTGCCGGAGCTTCGTCGCCCTCCAGGGGGACCGCCGCGCATTCAGATGGTGCGCCTTCTTCGACGGTCGGGGTCTCAGCCGGCTCGGCGGCGGCCGGCGCCGAGCCGGCGGCTTCTGCCGGAACGGCTGCTCCGCGCCCGGCCGACTCCAAGGCCCTCTGGAACTTCGACCGGGTCTCGGGCTCGAGCGGCCACCCATCGCGAAGTGCGGCCGCCAGTGCTGCGAGGTCGTCCTCTGTACCGCCGTCCTTGAGTTCTACCTCCACCTCGTAGTAGACGGCGACGCCGTCGGCAGTCTCCGGACCGGCGCTTCCGACCCGGACTACGTCCAAGCTCAGCTCGGCCACAGGATGCTCGGGCTCCCCCGCGAGGCGCGTGATGCGGGTCTGGCATAGGGCAAGCATCTCTTTGAGCGGCTGCTCCCCGGCCAGCGCAAGCACCTTGTCGCGCGCCGCGCCGTCAGGCCATTGCCGCGGCTGCGCAAACTCGGCCAGCGCGACCTCGTACTCCTCGCGCCGGTGGACGCCCTCGCTGCCGCCGTCCGTCGCTCCGCTGTCGACCGACTTGACTGTGATCAGCGTCTTGCCGCCCTTCGACCGCAGGCGGCAGTAGAAGCCGCCTTCCAGGATCTGCCACCTCTCAGTATCGAGATAGGTGTCGGCCACCTCGGCTTCCATGCCCTCGGTGAGAGCGCGCCCAGCAAGGTCCGGGATCTGGGCGAGGGCTTGGAGCACGCCGGCCTCGGGGGCCTTGAACTTCGCTTCTATCTCCATATCAGGCTCCTGCGATGCCGGGCTGGACCAGCCAGATGAGAGAACCTCTCTTAAGCGATATGCCAGGCGTGTCAACGAACGCCATGCCGCCCTTTTTGAGGACGACGCGGCCTCCCGTAAGTTCGCGGATAGTGATCGAGAAGTCAGGCTCATGACCCACCAATAGGAGTGCTTTGGCTTCTGGGTACTGCTTGACCACCTTCGCCAGCCGGGCTTCGTCGAAGCCTGGGGTGATCCTTGCATCAGGGACCACTTTATCTTGCAGATTCAAATGCTGCGCGACGATATCGGCAGTCTGACTTGCCCGCACGTACGGGCTGGTGATGATGGCGTCCAAGGCGGGCGCCGTGCGTGCGAGCAGAGCGGCCATGCGGGCCACGTCTTCCCGTCCCTGTTCGGTAAGGGGGCGCAGTGCATCGTCGTCCGTCCAGTCTGCCCGGGGGGCCGCAGCCCCGTGCCTCAGGAAATACAGTTCCATGACTACTCCTTGTCGACTGTTCGGGCTTCCAGGAAGCGCGCCTGAGCGTCGCATAACGCTTCTCCGGGCATCGGGACGCGGCGCGTGTACGTACCGTCCGGTTGCATAAGACGCGCCTTGACGTTGTCGCGCAGGTAGGTATCGAGGACCTCGTGGCGCAGGCGCCGGGCCAGGGCCTCATCTTCCACCGGGAAGAGGGTCTCCACGCGCCGGTCCAGGTTCCGAGGCATCAGGTCGGCGCTGCTAAGGTAGCACTCGGGGACGCCCCCGTTGTTGAACCAGTAGATCCGGCTGTGCTCCAGGAACCTGCCCACGATGCTGATGACCGCAACGTTGTCGCTGATGCCGGGCATGCCTGGGCGCAGGCAGCAGATTCCCCTTATCAGCAGATCGAGTCTCACTCCGGCTTGGGAAGCTTCGTAGAGAAGTTTGATCATCTTCTTGTCCACCAAGGAGTTCAGCTTCAACACGATGTGGGCTTCCCCGCCGCTGCGGGCAAACTCCATCTCCCGCCTGATGAGTGCCTCCACCCTCTCGCGCAGGGTCAGCGGAGCCACGCTGAGCTTCCGGTATTCCTTCATCTTGGAGTAGCCCGTGAGATAGTTGAACAGGTCGCTGGCGTCCTCACCGAACGCCTCGTCGGCCGTCAACAGTCCGATGTCGGTGTACTGGCGGCTGGTGACCGTGTTGTAGTTGCCCGTTGATAGGTGGACGTAGCGACGGATGCCGTCCCCTTCCCGCCGCACGATAAGAAGCACCTTGCAGTGGGTCTTGAGCCCCAGCAGTCCGTAGACCACGTGGACCCCCTCATGCTCGAGCGCGCGCGCCCATTCGATGTTGCTCTCTTCGTCGAAGCGGGCCTTAAGCTCGACCAGCACGGCCACCTCTTTCCCGTTGCGCGCCGCCTCGAGAAGGGCGGCGACCACAGGCGAGTTCTTGCCCACGCGGTAGAGGGTCTGCTTGATGGCAAGAACGCTGGGATCCTGCGCGGCGGTCTCCAGAAGGTCGACCACCGGCTCGAAGGAATCGTAAGGATGGTGGAGAAGGACGTCGTGCTGCCGGATGGCGTCGAACACCGCCGGCCCCTCCACTCCCTCGAGGCCGGCAGGCTCCCGGGGGATGAACGAGGGGTCCTTGAGGTCAGGGCGCCCGCAATCGTACAAGCAGCCGAGCGCGCTCATCGCCAGGGGAAGCTCCACCTGATACACGTCGTCCGGCCCGATCTCCAGATTCCGAGTGAGTATCGACCGGACATAGGCGGGCATGCTGCGATCCACCACGAGGCGTACCACGGAGCCGAACCGGCGCCGCCGCACGAACTGCTCTACGGTCTCCAGCAGATCCGCGGCTTCCAGTTCCTGGATGGCGACGTCCGCGTCCCGGGTGACGCGGAAGGGGTGGGTCTCGACGATGTCCACTCCCGGGAAGATCTCCGACAGGTGAGCGGCCACCACCTGCTCGAGCCAGACGAGATAGAGAGCGCCGTCCTCGTCACCTCCGGACAGCGGGATGAGCCTGGGAAGCGTGCTGGGCACCTTCACCCGGGCGAAGTGCTCGGTCCCGTCGTCGCGGCGGAGGATGACGGCCAGGTTGAGGCTCATGTTGGAGATGAACGGGAAGGGCCGGGCCGGATCGTGCGCCAGCGGGGTCAGGACGGGGAACACCATCCTGTCGAAGTAGTCCCGGGCGGCGGTCTTCTGCTCGTCGCCGAGCGTCTCGTAGTCCACCACGTGCACACCGGCTTCGGCGAGCCCGCGCAGGACGTCCGTGAGGCAGGTCCGAGATTCATCCATGAGTTGCTGCACCATGGGTCTGATGGCTTTCAGTTGCTCCGCGGGAGTGAGCCCGTCGGGGGACAGCTCGCTGATGCCGGCCGAGGCCTGCTGCTTCAGCCCGGCCACCCGCACCATGAAGAACTCAGACAGGATGGAACCGAGGATCCCCAGGAACTTGGCCCGTTCAAGCAGGGGGGCCTGCGGGTCTTTGGCCTCTTCGAGGACGCGGCTGAAGAAGCGGAGTTGGCTGATCTCCCGGTTGATGAGCGGGATGCGCGCCGCAGCGGCGGACTCCACCACCGCTTGTGTGTCTGAAGACCCGCGATCCTGCACGCTCGCCTCCTGAAGACGGTCTTGACAGTGCGCCGCGGACCGCCCCCCCGCAGGGGCGGTCCGCGATCTGCCGGCTATGTGGGGGCCGCGTCCTGGACGGGCGAGCTAGGGGGTGTGACTCGCACTCGTCTCAGTCGCGCCAGCGCCGTGTAAAGAGAGTACCGCGCAGGCCCGGCGATTATGTTAACGGCGAGAAAACCGTGTGTAACAAGGCAGGACGGGCCGCCCCTGGCCAGGAGCGGCCCGCCGTCGCTTCCCTCGTAGGGTGGGAGGAACGAGGGGCGAGGGTGTGGGGGCTGCTACTTGGCCTGGCCTACCGCGAACTCACCGTTGTAGTCGAGGACGGCCCAGGCGGTCTTGGTGACCGGGTTGATGCCGTAGGAGCCGATCGCCATGCCGGGCGTGTAGGCGCCCAGCACGAAGGCAGGGGTGCCGGTGCTGTCGAGCGTTGCGGCGTTCACCCACTGGCCGTTCGAATTGCGGGCCAGGAGGCAGAACTTACCACTCGCCAGCACCGCGCTCTTGATGAAGGGGCCGCTCTTGTAGGTCATCGACAGCGCGTACTGGTCGGTCGTCGGGCCGCTCAGCGTGAGGGACATGCCCGACAGATCGAGGATGTCGCTGCTCAGGAAGGGCCCGCCCGCTTTCCATCCGGTGTTGACGTCGTTCTGGATGGCCTTGTTGTAGTTGGTCTTCTGGGTGCTGCCGTCGGTGCCGGAGAGGATCGCCATGGAGGTGCCTTTGAAGCCCGGCTCCATGTGCGACGCGACGCTGGTGTTGTCGGTGACCGTGGTGTAGGAGCCGCCCTGACTCACGATGGCCTCTTTGCCGTTGAGGCTGTAGCTCTCGCTGGCGATCTTGACGAAGTTGAAGGGACCGGTGAAGTTGCTGTTACCGGCCTGGTCACCGTAGTACTCGATGGTCACCCGCGGGCCGTCGACGGTGACGATGTAGTAGCCCACCCGGCCGAGGTCCTGCTGGACCGGCGCGTCGTTGGCCGAGACCGGGGTTTGCGGCGTGTAGAACTTGGAGCTGTCGGACGAGGCGATCAACTGATGTGCTTGGCCGGCGCCATTGGGGCTGGTGACCACGGACACGTAGTCGTGATGGTCATGGCCGCAGATGAGGAACTTGACGTCGTTTGCCTTCAGCGAAGTGAGAAAGTCGTTCTCGGTGGAGATCTTCGCGTTCAGAGCCGCAAGCTGGTCGGCGGTGAGGGTGGTGGTGTCGACCCCGTTGCCGTCGCCGGGGTCGGTGGCGCCCGCGTTGGCGCCGAACAGATTGTCCTTATGGTTGCCGCCCAGGAGGTTCTTGTGGGTGAACACGAAGGCCTGGGTGCCGGCCGGACGAGAGCTGAGCACGCCGTCGATCCAGGACTGCTGCTGGGCGATGGTGCTCGAGTTGCTATCGGAGTTGCTCGCGTTGTCGGCTTTGGTGGTCTGATCAGTGAACTGATCGAGCAGCACGAAGGTCGCGTTCTTGTAGCGGAAGGAGTACGAGAGAGCTTTGTTGCTCAGGTTCACCCACATCGGGAACGAGAAGTTGTAGCCGACGGTGAACTTGGGGCCGCTTTTGGCCGCTGGAGCGTTGTTCGCCATGTCCGCCCCAACGAGAGTCGAAGTGGCGCTGAGGATCGCGGTCGGAGTTTGGTTGTTGACACCGGTGCCGATCTGCGGGTAGGCGTAAGCCTCTTCGGACGCGGAGTTCTTCCACGACGCGTCGCTGCTGGTCTCGGTGGCTTCGTGGTTGCCGCGGAGTGGGTAGAAGCCGATGCCCGCGTTGTACAGGTCCTGCGAATACAGAGCGCGGGTGTCGATGCTGCTCTTATCCCCGTCGTTCGCCGTGTCGCCAACGGCCACGACCAGTTTGACGCCCGAGCCGATGAACTGCTGATCGATCTGCTTGATGATGTTCGCGGCGACCTGGTTGGGGTTCTTGCCATCGTCGGCCACCGTCCACTGAGTGTCGGAGATGACCCCGAACGACCAGGCTTTCTGCGGGCCAGGCATTGCGGCCTGGGCGGACGAACTGTGAAGCGCGGCACCGCCGGTGCCACCCGCCAGTGCCGCCACCACGAGCGCGGCTGCGCCGATCCTGAAGGCTTTGGTCTTGACGACTTTGCTGACCGAAATACCCACGCGTTTTCCTCCTCTGTCCTCTGTCCCGGTTCTGTCGAATCCGGCACTCCTAGACCACAGACCGACGGTAGCGGCGGCGCGGGAGCCCGGTGTTACGGTTCGGCAAACACTGAGGAACGTTTGCCGGAAGATGGCCGGGACCGCGCCCTGGGCAACGCCGAGAGGAGGTGGCTACCACGCAACCGCCCAAGCGGATCGCCCTCGTAGCCGTAGAAGGCATCCGCACCAGCGACCGTGTTCGTGGCGAGGGTCTGCTGGGAAGACCCAACACAGCGAACGGCCGTCGCGAAAGGAGGAGGACCGTGGCCCTCGTCCCGTTCACAGCTTCCCAGCCCCTGACGCTGGGGGTCGAACTCGAAGTGCAGTTGCTGTCGCCCGAGGATTGCGACCTGACCCCGGCGTCCGCTCGACTCTTGGAATACTTCGGCGGGCACCCGCACCGCGGCGGCGTCACTCACGAGATCACCGAGAGCATGCTCGAAGTCAGCACCGGGGTGCACAAGGACTTCCCCTCGCTCGTCCGGGAGCTACGCGCCATGCGTGACACTCTCGTGGAAGCGACCGTCAGCTTAGGGGTGGCAGTATCCGGCGGAGGCTCGCACCCGTTCCAGCGCTGGGCCGACCAGACCATCTCCCATGCCCCCCGGGCCGAAAGCCTCTCGGACTTCTACGGCTATCTGGCCAAGCAGTGGACGGTATTCGGCCAGCACGTCCACATCGGTTGCCGGGACGGCGACGAAGCCATGTACCTGCTGCATGCCCTTTCCCGGTACGTGCCGCACCTCATTGCGCTGGCGGCGGCATCACCGTACAGCCAAGGGGCCGACACCTGGTTCGACTGCTCCCGGCTCAACTCTGCGCTCTCCTTCCCGCTCTCCGGCCGGGCGCCGCGCCTGTCGGCGTGGACCGACTTCGTCTCCTACTTCGAGAGACTCGAGGATCTGGAGATCGTCGGGTCGATCAAGGACTTCTACTGGGATATCCGGCCCAAACCCGAGTTTGGCACCCTCGAGATACGAGTGTGCGACACGCCGCTCACAGTCGAGCGGGCGGCGGTCCTTGCCGCCTATATGCAGGCGCTCTGCGCGTACGTGCTCGACACCCGCCCCGAGATCCCCACCGACGAGGACTTCCTCACGTACTCCTACACCCGGTTCACCGCCTGCCGCTTTGGCCTGGAGGCGGTGTATATTGACCCGGCCACCGGCTCCCGTCTCCCCCTCCGCGAGCAGTGACGGACGATGCGGGCAACGACGCCCGCTGGATCCGGAGCACGTACGGGGAGTCGCGGTCCATGGTAGCGCTGATGCGCGAGCAGGCCCGAAGATGGACTGAGGACGATCCGCTGCTAGGATGGTGACGGCGCGATACCGCGCCGCCTCGGACTCGGCGAAAGAGAGGCTTGATGGACGATCACCTGGACAGGTTCATCGCGGAACTCGGCAGTAGCGACGGCATGGCCCGGAAACGGGCCCGGGAAGCGCTCGTGTTGGCTGGGCGACCGGCGGCCCCCCTGCTTCGCCACCTGCTCGCAGGCGGCGACAAGCGTCTGCGCTGGGAGGCCCTCAAGGCGCTGGCGGCCATCGGCGACCCGGGCAGCCTCGAGGACTTCGTCCGCTTCCTCGACGATCCCGAGTCCGACCTCCGCTGGCTGGCGGCGACAGGGCTCATCAGGCTCGGACCGCGTTCGGTGAGGCCGGTCCTCCAAGCGCTCACCGACCCCAAGGCGCCTCGCGGCCGGCTGGAGATGGGCCGCCGCGTCCTCAGTGAGTTCGCGAACGACAGTGAGGACCTCGCTCACAGCCTTGCGCCCCTGATGGAGGTCATCGGAGGGAACGACCAAGCGGTCATTGCGGAACGGGCGGCCCGCGCCCTCAGCGACGTGGACCTCGCCGCGGCCTCCGAGCCGGACGCCGGGGCTTCGCCGCCGGAGTCCGGAGCATAAGCCGCCGCCGCTTCGCAGCCGGAGCCCTGAAACCCGCTTAGCCCCGGCGCAACAGCGCCGCCCGGCTGAAGCCCACGCGCGGCCGCGCCTCCCGCACGAAGCCGGCCTCCTCGGCGAGCCGGACGGTGTCGGTGAACCGGGCCTTGCCCACGTGACCCCGCGGCTCCACCAGCAGGAACAGCCCCTGTGGCTTGAGCGAATCGTGGACTTGCGCCAGAAAGCCGGCTTGGTCCGGCACCTCATGCACCATCCAGAAGGCGAGGGCGAAGTCCGCAGGCCCGAGGGTGCCGAGCCCTTCCGGACCGGAACGCCAGAGCCGGATGCGCGAGGCCACACCCGCCTGCTCCGCCCGGAGCCGCAGCGCGCCCAGCATCTCCCGCTGGATATCCACGGCGATCACCTGCCCCGCGTCACCCACCATACCGGCCAGGGGAAGGGTGAAGTAGCCCGGTCCGCAACCCAGGTCGATCACGACGTCGCCGGGGTGCACCAACCCCGCGAGGATGCGGCGGGGGTTGTTGAAGAGCCTGCGCACCGGTGACACGAGCCAGCCGGACTCCGCCGCCGGGCATACATGTTGGTCGGTCATACGGCAGCCCCTCCAGGCTCAGGTTTGGCGCCCTGCTCCGGCCGAGCGCCCCGCACGAGTGACACGAGCGCCCCTATGAGCGTCAGCCCCACTGCGACGAACATGGCCCTTCGGTATCCGCCCGAGAAGGAATCCGCCGCTGCCTGGCTGGCGGCCTCACCGAGGAAGATCACCCGGGCTCCGGTCGCCCCGAGCCCCGAGGCCGCGATCGCCCCGAGCAGCCCCACCGAAACCCCCTGGCCCAGGAAGCGCATGGTACCCAGGAACGCCGAGGCCAGGCTCAATTGGCTGCGTCCGACGGACCCCATCACCGCGGAGGTGTTGGGCGATACGAACGCGGCCATGCCTATTCCCACCACCGCCAGTGCCAGTACGAGCCGCAACGGGTGAGTGCCGTGAGGCAGGATGGCCAGTTGGCTGATGCCCACTGCTGCCACGAGCATCCCCCCGGTCGCGAGGAAGCGGGAGCCCAGCCGGTCAGATAGCATCCCGAACACGGGCGAGAGGGCGGCCATGAAGACGGGCTGCACCAACAGCACGACCCCGGCCCGCTCGGGCGAGTAGCCCTCCACCACTTCAAGGTACACGGCCGTGAGCGTGGTGATGGCGAACACCGCCGCATACTGCAGAAGGGCCGCGAAGGTCCCGGCGGCGAACACGCGGTTCTTGCGGACCAGGTCCAGATCGAGCAACGGGTCGCGCGAGTGGCCCTCCACGAAGGCGAAGACGGCCAGGAGCACCACCGCGGCGACCAACAACCCGATGGTGCGGGCGCTGTCCCAGCCCCAGAAGGGCACCAGCGTGAGCGGCACGAGCAGGCAGATCAGCCCCAGACCCAACAGCACTGTTCCCTGCCAGTCGATCCGGCCGGCGGAGGCCGGCCCCGCAGGGAGGCCGACACCCGGCTTCGGCCCGGCCGCGTCTCCCCCGGCTCTCGCACCGGCGGAGGCCCTGCGGGCCTCCGCGGCGGCCTTGCGGTCGCGGCCCTCGGCGCCCATGAGGAACCAGCCGTTCGCCAGCGTGATGAGGGCGATCGGCACGTTGACGAAGAAGATCCAGCGCCAGCCCAGATGGGTGGCGATGAGCCCGCCAAGCGGGGGACCCGCGGTGAGCCCCAGATACCCAGCCATGGCGTTCAGCCCAAGCATGCGGCCGCGCTCCTGCGGGGGGAAGACGGCGGTCACCAGCGCAGCAGAGGTCGCGGACAGACAGGCCGCCCCGGTCGCCTGCAGGCAGCGCGCAACGATGAGAAAGGTACCGTTGGGCGACAGAGCGCAGACCATGGAAAAGATGCCGAACACGGCTGTGCCGACCAGGTAGAAGCGCATACGTCCTCGGGCGTCCGCGATACGGCCCAGCGGGACCAGCAAGATGCTCAGCACCAAGACGTAGGCTGCCGGCACCCACAGGGCCTGGGAGTAACTCAGGCTCAGCGCTTTGCCGATCTTCGACGGAAGTGCCACTGAGACGATCGTGGAATCGAGCGGCCCCATGAACATGCCTACGGACGTCAGGCTGAAGACACGCCAGCGATGGCGCTCGAGTTCGCTGGGTGCACCGGGCCGGTATCCACCCGGCGGCGTATGAGGCGTGTCTACGTCGGATCGCACGCCTACACGATAGCCGAGAATCGCGTCCCCAGCACGGCCTCTACGTGGATCGCCTCAGGCCGCGCCGCTGATAAATGAGCGGTTTCTGCGCCCTGGTGACCGTAGCGCTGCTTGTCATGGTGCTTGTCGTTGCGGTCGCCGGCAACGGCCAGTCCGCCACCGGCGACCCGGAGGCGAGCCCGCCGTCAGGCGATGACGAGTACGGCCCGGAAGCGCACAGCGGCAGACATCATCTTGTCGAAAGCCTCGGGGGCCCGCTCCAGCGGGAAGGTCTCGATCACCGGCATCACCTGGTAGCGCAGGCTGAAAGCGATTGCGTCCGCCGCCCGCTGTCCATGCCACCCTTTGATGGAGAGAGCGCCCCCGAACAGCCGGCCCGGGTGCAGCACGATCGGGTCCTGAGGGGCGGCCACCACGAGCAACTGACCGTGGTCGGCCAGCCCGTCGATGAGCCCGGCGATGGCCTGGGAGTTCGGCGCGGTACAGATGACCACCTTGGCGCCGCCCAGCTTCTGCAACTCGGCGGCAGCGTCGGAGGACCCGGTGTCGATGTAATGATGGGCGCCCAACCTCCGGGCCACCTCCTCCTTGTCCGGCCCGCTCGAGATGGCCACAGTGGTGAAGCCCAGCCTGTTGGCGTACTGGATGCCCAGGTGCCCTAGCCCGCCGATACCGTGGATGGCCACGACCTCGCCGCCTCGCGCCCGGCTCTCCTGCAGAGCGCTGAAGGTCGTGGCGCCCGCGCAGAGCAGCGGCGCCGCATCGACCGAGGACAGCTCGTCGGGGATGCTCACCAGGGCGGAGGCTCGGGCGACCATGTACTCAGCGTAGCCACCATCCACTGACAGGCCCGTGATCCAGGGGTCCGCGCACTCGTGATGCCGCCCGGCCACGCAGGCCTCGCAGGCGCCGCACCAACCACCGCTCCAGCCAACGCCCACTCGGGCGCCGGCGCGCCACGCGCCGGCGCCCGTTCCGGCCTTGACCACGGTGCCCACCACTTCATGCCCTGGCACCCGGGGATAGACCGTCCCAGGACGCGCCCCGAATCTGGCCACGGCATCACCGTGGCACACTCCGCAGGCCTGCACCTTGATGAGCACCTCCCGGTCGGCGGGCTCGGGGATCTCCCTCTCGACGAGCGCGAGCTCGGCACCGGGGTGAGCGATCTGGACGGCTTTCATGAGCGGCATGGCGGGGGGTTCCTCACTTTCGGGGGGTCGGGGGAGCGGGGCGGGAAGACTCGGACGAGAGACCCAGGAGCTGAAGCGTCTTGGGATCCTGCCGGCCAGCGAAGTACTTATCGAGCAGCCTGTGGAACACCGACCTGGGCGGCGAGACCAGAGCGAACAGCGTCGCAGAAGACCGCAGCTTCCAGTCATCGGGCGACCCGAAGACCGTCGCCGCCGAGTTGCCGGGAAGCGCCAGAGTAGCTTCCACGCATTCCGTCAGCCGGGGTCCGAGCACGGGATGGGCCAGGTATGCCCTGGCCTCTTCCGGGTCGTGGATGGCGTACTTCCGGGAGGTCGGACTGAAACCCAGACCCTCCAGCTGCGGAAATATGAACCACATCCAGTGAGAGCGCTTCGCGCCAGCCCGGATCTCGGCCAAGGCGTGCTCGTAGACGCCCTTCTGCGCGTCCACGAAACGTTCGAGGTCGTACGGCAAAGTCCACCTCCTTCCGATCCACAGCTTCTCACGATTCTTCCCTCTATGCCGATAACAGCAGCGAGAGGAACTGACTAGGGGGAACCCATGGAGATGCAACGCTGTCCGGTCTGCGGTTGGCCCACGCCGAAAGGACGGCCGTGCCCGCGCGGTTGCGCCGCGACGGCAACAGGCGCTCCCCCGGCCCGGCCCACTCGACCCGCATCCCCTGTGAAGCCCGGCCAGCCGGCGGCCGTCGGTCAACCGGCACAGCCGGCCCCGGTCGTCCCCCAACCGGTTTACACGCAGACCGCGTATGCGCCCCCCGAGCCGGTCCCGGCGCAGGCGCCGCCTGCCGTCATCGATGCCGCTTCCGACGACGTAGCGGCCGTTGCCGGCGAACCGAGCGCCCACCCCGAAAGCCGCAGAGCGCGCAAGCGGACTGCCGGCCCCTCGGGGATCGGTGGGTGGCTGATCCTCCCCGTCATCGGGCTCCTGGGCACTCTCGGCTGGAGCGCCTGGAACCTCGTCCGCGACCTGATCCCCCTCTTCGGGTCCGAGGAGTGGAGTCAATTGACTACCCCGGGATCGCCCGCCTACCACTACCTGTGGCAGCCCTGGGTTCTCTTCGACACGTTCGCGCTCATCGTGATGGTGCTCGCTCCCATCGCGCTGCTCACGCTCATCTTTCGCAAGCGCCGATCGACTCCGCGGTGGATGATCACCTTCTACGTGTTCTGCATCGTGGCCATGGCGGTCGACGCGGGGATCGGCTTGCTTGTGATGGTGCATTGGCTCCGCGCGGCCGGCCTGTCCGATCCGGCCGACGCTCTCTACACGGTCTCGCTCAGGAACTTGTGTCAAGTGCTGGTCCTAGCCGTCATCTGGATCCCCTACTTCTGGCGTTCCCGCCGGGTCAAGAAGACTTTTGTCAACCCGCAGCCGCTGGACGCGGTGGACCCTGCCTACTTCATGGCTGCCGCAGAGGCCAAGCGGGGCGGGCGCGGGCGCGTACGGGCCGCGCTGGCCGTGGCGGCCATCATCGTCATAGCGGGCGGAGCCGTGTTCGCTCTCAACACGTTCGAGAGTTCGGCGACCGCTGACGCCGGCGGCACCGGAACGGTAAATAGGCAAGGCAGCCAGTTCATTCATAAGGCGGAGACCGCACTCAGCGCGGGTAACGCGGCTCAGGCGCTGATGTACTACGACCAGGCTCTGCAGGCCGACCCCGGGTTTGCCGGCGCCTACTACGGCAAATGGAACGTCTTGGTGAAGCAGAGCACCTATGTCGAGGCCCAGGATGTCGCCACTCAGGCCACGAAGAAGTTCCCCACTTCGCGCGTGGCCTGGTTCGAACTGGGGTTCGCGCAGGAATCGCTTAATGAACTGCCCGCCGCCGTCGCCAGCTATGCCAAGAGCCTGCAACTTCCTCAGGACGCAACCGCAACCGGCACGCCGATCGACGACGCGGCTGTGCGCAAGCGCCTCGATCTGGTGAGGTACGTGGTGGCCATCACTGCGCCCCGCCAGGCCATCGCCGGTGCAATAGCCCAGGTGGACACGGCGCTCCAAGGCACCACCCTCGACAAGGCGGCCGTCTCGACGGCCACTTCGCGGGCCACGACGATCCTCGACGCCAATATCGCCACGCTGGAGCAGGTGCAACCCCCGGCCTACTTCGCGGATTTCAATGCCTCCATGCTCTCCGGGTACCGTGACCTCAAGACCGCCTGCGCCGCGTTGGCCACGGCGGCGGCCAGCAGCGACGCGGCCGCCCTCACCTCAGCCGAGACCGGCCTCAACAAGGCGGTCGACCACTTCAACGCCAACGACAAGCAGGGCTCGTCGCTGATGCAGAGCTACTACGCGTCGTAAAAGCGACTGATGGGTACACCTCCTATCGCCGTAAGCCCGACGATCGTGGAGGAGAACATGGACGAGAGATTCGGCGAGGTCCCACCCGAGGCCCCGCTGGACGAGGCCTTCCCCCCTGTCACCGAGGAGCATCACGGGGAAGAGGATATCGCGCCGGTCAGCGAGGAGCGCGTGCAGGAGGCCCGTGCCAACCTGCTGAAGAGCTATCCCAAGCTCACAGAGGAAGACCTCGACGAGCTGCACCGGCAGCAGATCAAGTCCGGCAAGTTCGAGCTATTCATCCAGAAACTCATGGAGCACTACCACTGGCGCCGGGGCGTCTGCCAGCAGCAACTGGGCCAGGGCTTCGAAGATATCCGGGACTGCTGAGCCCCTGCCGGGCATTCCCGGCGGGGAGAGATGTCGCGCTGGAGCGGCGGCCGGGAGTCAGCCGGCCAGCGTCCCGCAACTCGCGCAGAAGGCCGAACCTTCGCTCAGAGCAGCGCCGCATGCCGAGCAGATCTTGCTCGCGGTCCTAGCGTTCGCCGATAGCCATCCCGCCGTGCTGGTCTGGGTCGGGTCGGGGGCGGGCTGCTGAGGCTGCTGGGGCGGCAGGTAGGACGGCGCCTGGGACTGGACACCAGAGGCCTGATTCCCGTACAGCTGGTCGCCGTAGGGCTGCGTCCCGTATCCAGACCCGCCGTAGTTCGGCGACCCATACGGCGGGGTCGCGCCGCCTCGGTTCTGATAGTACGGGCCCGCCGGCGGACCGGCCGCATACCGGGGGGCGGCGTCCAAGGCGCGGGAGTAGTTGGAGATCTTCACCCAGTAGGTGATCCACAGCACCAGGTGCGCGAGACCGATGACCCACCCGAGGTATGGGATCCAGGTGAGGAGTACACACACGCACATGGCGATGCCCAGCGAACGTCCGGGCTCCTGCTCGATGGGTATCCGGCGCGAGCCGTACTCCCGCTTGAGGGAGGAACTGAGAGCGCCCACCACGAAGAACTGCCAGACGAACCCGAAGACGGGGATGATCTGCAGCCAGACATAGCCGGGCGTCATGGTGCGGTTATGCGGCGAGCACTTCTCGAGGGCCTTCATGAGGGTGAGCAGGTAGAAGACCATCACCACGATGGTCGCACCGACAATGACCAAGCCGACGATCAGGACGATCAGAGCGCCGGCGAAAAGCGGACCGAAGAGCATTATGCCAACCCTTTCTAGGTAGTCGTACGCGACCTGTTCATGCCAGGATATAGGTCGGCTCGAGACCCGGTAAACATGAGTGCCCATGTGTCCTGAGAGCCACGCGAGAGCTATCCGGCCGGTAATACTGGTCAAGTTGCACGATCACGTCACACTGGACCGGCCGCGGGGTACAATGTCGCCTGTTGCGCGGTTGGATCGGGCGTTCGAGGAGGCGGAGTGAGTGCACCGCGCGGGGATTCGGAACAGACCAAGGCGGAGATCTTGGCGGCTGCTCAGCGGCTGTTCGCCGAGCAGGGCATATCGGCCGTCAGCGTACGTGACGTGGCGAGTGAGGCAGGCGTCACGCACGGTCTTATACACCACTACTTCGGCACCAAGGAGCAGCTGGCCGCAGCGGCGATACGAGCGGCTGTAAGCGCCAGCGCGGAGGTTCTCGTTGCGAACCCCGTGGACACCGACCTGGCCTCGCTGGACGTGATGCGCCGGGTGCTCCGCTACTTCCTCACAGACGGGAAGGGCGGCGCCTTGCTCCTGGCCCGGGCGGAACTCGGCGGCTTCGAGCCCGAGAAGATGGAGACGCCGGGCATGGTGAGATCGCTGCGGGTCATGGCCGAACGGTTCGCGCACCTGCAGACCGAGACCTTGCCCCCTGGAGACAAGCCGGACCCAGCTCTGATCGCGGTGTTCGTAGGCGCTGCCATGGTCGGGCTAATAATCATGCACCCGTGGCTCATGACCACCGTGGGGCTCCGGCCCGAGGATTTCGATGGTCGTATCGACGAGATCATCGAGATAGCGATCGCTTTCGTGGGCCTGGCTACGGGGCTCCTGCCACAGCCCTCGTAGGGCCCGCGGATGGGGTAACCTACCGCAATGGATCCGGTGACCGGCAAAATCTCCACGGTAGAAGAGCGCATCGGCGCGGTGAATGGCGCTGTCGTGGCGCTGTCCGGTGGCGTCGACTCCAGCCTGCTGCTGGCCCTTGCCGCGCGGACGCTCTCGCCCGACAAGCTCGTAGCGGTCACCGCCGTCGGTTCAGTGGAGTCCAAAGACGACATCGCGTCGGCCACGGCCCTTACCAGACGCCTGGACGTAGCGCATGACTGCATCGCGCTCGACTCCTTGCAGATCCCCGGCTTCGCCGACAACACACCGCTCCGCTGCTATCTGTGCCGGGGGCAGTTGTACGTGGCGCTCGAGGACATCCGCAAGAAGCACGGGTTCGCGGCGGTCCTGGATGGAGCGATCGCCGACGACCGGCAGGACTACCGCCCGGGCCTGCAGGCGGCCCAAGAGGCGGGCGTGCTCCATCCGCTGGCCGAGGCCGGCTTCTCCAAGGAGGAGGTGCGCGAAGCGAGCCGCCGTTTGAGGCTGCCCACCGCTGAGCGCCCGGCATCTCCCTGCCTGGCCTCCCGGTTCCCTTATGGAGAGAAGATCACGCTCGAGGCCCTGCAGACGGTGGCACGAGCCGAGGAACTGCTGCACGCGTGGGGCTTCCCCGTAGTAAGGGTGCGTCACCACGATGGAGGCCGCCTGGCCCGCGTCGAGGTGCCGGCCGAGCAGGTGTGCCGCCTCTGCGAAGCGCCGCTGCGCTCACAACTGACCGGGGCTTTGAAGGACTTGGGCTACACCTACGTGTGCCTGGACCTTGTCGGGTTCCGCTCAGGCAGCCTGAACGAGGTCCTGGACCTCGATGCGGAGGTCGCGCAGCCCGAGTGAAGCGGCGCGGGCCGGCCGGGCCGCCCGCGCGCCTAGATGGAGTAGTTGAGCGCCGCCTTCGCCAGCCGCGCCTCATCGCGGTCCACCAAGTCCTGCAGCGTTGTGGATCCGTACACGTGGTTCACGGCCTCGCGCACTTCCTCCCACAGTCCCAGAAAGACGCACTCGCCCTTGAACGTGCAGTCCGCGGGCCCGGAGTCGCCCAGGCAGTCGACCGGGGTGAACTTACCCTGGCAGCACTCGACGACGTCGGCCACGGTTATGTCACGCGGGCTGCGGGCGAGCAAATAGCCCCCGCGTGGCCCGCGCCGGGCTTCAACAAGACCGGCATGCTTCAACTCGTTGAGGACAACCTCCAAGAAGCGTTGAGGGATGGCCTGGGCCTTGGCGACGTCCTCGATGCGGGTGGGCCCGGAGTCGGCTCGTATCGCCAGTTCGAAGAGCGCTCGTAGAGCGTATTGGCTTTTTTGCGTGACCATGGTGTTACCTCAGTCTATCCCTGCTCGCACTTCGGCGCGGCGCGATGGCCGGCCCTCGTCAGTCGCCCTCGTCAGTC
>Ga0182021_10004192_pt1 | contig 16911 bp, 11 predicted proteins | sample 612E3MmetaG_FD_120493 | JGI IMG/M metagenome (GOLD analysis project Ga0182021, IMG submission 120493) | Permafrost microbial communities from Stordalen Mire, Sweden - 612E3M metaG (Illumina Assembly) | ecosystem: Environmental > Terrestrial > Soil > Wetlands > Permafrost | place: Sweden...
AGATGTAGCGCATTTCGCTCAATGCGGCGAGGTCGTCTGGGGTGAAGGTCAGTTGAATGGTCATATCCCGATTTTATCAGAAAAGGTCGAAGGGCAAAACCGCAATTTATACCCGTGGGCAGTATATAAGGCGTGTGTTCTTACGCTGTCAACGAGAATCACCAGTTGTCGTCAACTGCTCTCGATCAGACCGCTCTTCAAGAAGTTTACCGTGAAAGCGGCCGCTACATTTGCTGCATACTCTTGCCATTCATCCGACTTACGCTCGTCGGCCATGTCGCAGATGCCACGAATGACCAGTGCTCCCCGAATTTGAGGTCTATCAAACACTGCTGCGAAGACCCCTTCTGCTTCCGTCTCAACTGCGAGCAACTTGGGCCAGTGAGCAAGTAACTGATTGCGGAATTCAGTTGAAGCAACGATCTTATTGCCAGATGCAATCGGGCCTACAAATTTCTTTGGCGTCGTACGGGCAGCATTTGTTGGTCGTGTGATGTTGACCTGCTGTGTCCATGCTTTGTCCCAGAAATTGTGTATGCGCTCACGAAGGAATGCACTGGTCGGGTAAACATGATCACGGGGCCTTAAACCATCCGCAGTGACTTTGCCATAATCGTAACCCACCACCTGATCAGCAATCACAACATCACCCAGGTCGAGATCGTCCTGAGGAATGCCACCAGCAATACCGACCATTAAGACAAAGCGTGGATTCCATTGCGTTAAGGTGTCGGTTGTAGCATTTGCAGCTGGAACATTTCCTATGCTTGGCAATATAGCCACGACTACACGGTAGCGCTGATTACTGCCTTGAATTGTGCCGTAATGATAGGTGCGAATGCTTTCTTTTTCAAATTGCTTGATGATATGATTTTCCAGGCGTGCAACAATGGCCGTAGCTTCTATTTCAAGTGCAGTAATAATAGCAAAGTCCACTGGCTCTTGTGATTCCACTTGTTGTTGCAATCTTTCGATCTCATTCAGGTCACGATCCCGCCTGGACGCCTGTGCCTCCATGCGCGCGGAATAGAGTGTTTGGCGAGCAGAATCCACTTGACGCAGTTTAATCTGAAGCTTGGCCCGCTCAATATTTACTCGCACCATTTTGCCATTAGATTTTGCCTTCTTGAATTTGGCGTTAGACTCATTGAGGTAGTCCAAAGCCTCTAACGGCTGATTTTTCGTTATCGCGAGCATTGCGTACACTCTCTGAACTTCACCCATGACATCACTAGAATCTAGATGAGATACTATCTCACTCTCTAGCAAAGCCGCTGCACGTAGTTCAGTGTCGGCCAGATCGATCTTACCAATTATTAAGTTGCACTCTGCGCGAACTCGGTGAGCTTGATAACGATATAACTTCGACTCTAGCTGATTCTGCCCATATTCACGGGCGATTCCTTCTCCTTCGCTCGTCTTCGCAATAGAATCCCAAGCGTTCTTGTCTCGATCACTGCCATAAGTTGAAGCCGCCAAATCCTTGAGTGCTTCTGCCCATGCAACGTAGGCTCGAAGCCGAGTGATGAAATCCCCCGAACGACTAGATTCGGCAAGGCATTTTTGGGTGCTATCTAGCGCTTCATTGGGTAGGCCGGCGTCCAAATATGCGACTGCCAGATTTAGGTACGCAATCGGAACTCTGTCAGGCTTGGCCTTATATGTTGTAGCAGGGTCATGTTTTTCATAATAATCAATTGTCTTCTGGTAGTCGCCCAGTTTAAGAAAGTAAAACTGAAAGTTAAACTCGAGATCAGATAAACCGCCTTCATCTTGGGCAGACTTATAAGCTTCTATTGCAAGGCGATAAAGCCTTAGGAAATCCTGTTCCTGATCCGAGTCAGCAGCAATAATAGCTAGCAAGTTGTAGGCGTTACCAATATCCGTTTGAGCGTCGCTATGCTCTATAAGCAATTCTTTATCGAGTATATCGATAACTTTTTGTGCCATTTGCTGTATTTCATTAAGTGGCCTTTCTTCATACATCGAGCAATAAGCCTGCTCGAGGTACAGTCGCGCATGCTCAATCTTGATCATCGAAGTGACAGGTGAGGTTGACTCGATGGCATTAAGCCCGCGTAAACACCAAGTGCGCGCCTGTTCCCATCTGTCAGCCCAGCGGTGACACGCTGTAATCTTTCGACACAAGCGTGCGATTACCACTGATTCTGCCTTTGTCCGTTCGGCGCTTGCCTGCGCCAATAAATAAAGATCGAAAGCTTTCTCTCTGCGCTCAGCTAATTCGAGGTCGCCAGAATAGGACGTGCTAAGCAACTGATCGCCTTCAGATTCCAGCCTGAGCCATTCAACCATGGTGTTTAACTGCTTAGGTGTGTCTCCGACATTATCTGAGTAGGGGCCGGACCCACCAGGAATGCCAGACAGAGCCGCCAATTGTTGCTTTAAGTCAACAATCCTATCAAGTAAATCGCGTTCTTGTTTGATGAGCTGAAGTGGTATATCAGTGTTAAGTACATATTCCTCCTTGCGTTCTTGTATGAGGCGCAAGTTTTTTTGCGCCTCTATGAGCTGACGTTGAATGGATGGTTCAGGAGGTACTGTGGCGTTGTCCATTGCTCTCCTCTGATACAGGTAAAATAGCCACTATCACTTTTTCAATCAATGCTTCAGGACCAAAGGTATGAAAACCTTGGGCTTCAAGTCTCCCGGACCCGGATGGTTACCGCGATAAGGCAGCGTGCCTGACTGAGGAAAATATCCTATAAATGCAAAAACAAAATCATCCCAGTGCGTATCAGCGGCTAGGTCAATCTGAATGGGAAGGTAAAAACTTAGATCGAAATCAAGCTTGCCGATAGGAAGATAAATTGATAGGCCAGTGCTTCTATTCAGATCTAGATACTCGTTGGTGGGCCAAGCGATGTTGCTTTGATGTCGCTCATGAATTACTAAAGGCGTTTGTGGATCATTTAGCTTATTTAATAGCTTGTTTGCGGCTGTAGCTACGGTTGTGCCGGGCATCCGATTGGCTAACTCTGTAGCAAAGCTCGCTAGATCAACATACCCTTCTGTATCCTCAATTTTGAAGTCAAAGTTGTAATCCATCTTCTGTGCCGATCGAAATGCTTGACTGATAACTTCTTTGGAAGTAGGCAAGCTGCCAATAAGCGCTTGGGATAGACCGTCCACAAGAGTTGAAACAGGTTCTACCTGTGATAAGTCGATTGCTGACATTGTACGAGGGTAGCCGAGTAGAGAGTCGTAATAGTTATCGACAATTGACACAGCCAGCTCTCTCGGCGATGTCGTTGAGTCAATTGAATTCAAATAGGTGTCGTAAGGGAAACTTGTCCAGGTTTCATTCTCAGATGCAACTAGATAGATTGCGCCATTACGGATTTGGTACGCTTCTTCCAACATAGCCATTAGACAGGCATCATAGTATACAACGTCGATAGGACCGCCCGCAGCTGTTATCTGATTGAAAACGGTTTTCATATCCTTGCTAGAAAGATAATGGAAGTCATTGGTGTCATCCCAACTGAAGCCGCTTCCCCCGAATGCCCACCGACCCAACGCTTGGGTAAGATACAACTCGGGCGACCAGCCTCCACCGTGATCTACAATAGCCAGAAAATAATGGTCTGCTGGCTGTCGTGCCCGAGACCGATTTACAAAGTCGATCAAGGTGTTTGGATCCCCCATGTCGAGCTCGCCCCAATTCCAGTAATTCACACCTTCTACATAGCTGTGGCCGTGAGGTTGAACAAGATACTCTCTCGTGTCGCCCTTGTCCGGTCCATCCCATAAGGCAAATATCTTAACGTTAGGATTAGACGCAGCTAATTCCAGCCGGTTGAAAGCTTCGGCCATATAACGTTCAAGATTGTTATCGCCGTTTAGATAAACCATGACGGTCCAAGTTTGAGAAACAGAAGGTGTTGGGGTGATCGTTGGTGTTATGGGAGCGGATATCTGGGTTTTCCATACGCCAGATGTCGTGGCAGCCAGCAGTGTTTGATCGGGCAATATCTCCAAGTCTTTGGTGCTATCATTCAAACTGTCTGCCCCCAACTTAGACCAGAAACTACCTCCATCATTGCTTTGATACACGCCGTTGTCCATACCAACATAGACTTGGTTTGAGTTTACCGGATTTACAATGGTAGACAAAGAACAAGATGTGTTAAGCCCGTTAGTACTTTGTCCCCATGTTCCGCCTCCATCCTCGCTCTTAAACACATAGGCGCACCAAGTAGCAGCATAGAGGACATTCGGATTGTTTGGATCGACAGTTACTGCGTAAATATCTTTTGTCGTTAAACCTGAATTTGACGGAATCCAGGAGATTGGTGAAAGAGCAGTTCGATAGATTCCCTCTGAAGTAGCTGCAAACATCGTGACCGAATACCCTATCTGTTGAACAGATAATGCGCGTATCTGAAAAGTAGTTGTTGGAAGGCCAGTGTTTTGTGGTGTCCAGGTGTTGCCCAGGTCTGTACTAATTAGAATTCCCATGTCGTCTGGTTTATCAGGTGATGCTGTGCCGATCATCAGAGTTCCTGAGACCGCAGCGATTGCTCTTATCTCAGTCTGGGTAAGCGAATTGGTTACCGTAACCCACGTATTAGAATTGAGACGGAGCAGGCCCCACTTATAAACGCTGAAATACACATTGCCTTGTTCATCCGCCGCTAGAGTATGGCCAAATTGAGTCGTGGGGGGCAATCCATTATTGATCTGCTCCCAACTCGTTCCGTCGTTCGTGCTCCTATATACTCCATCGAGTGCCGTTGCAGCATAAATAGTATCGGTCACTCTTAGGAGGGCTTTAATATCAACATTCTTTAGCCCTTGCACCACTTGCTGCCATAAGCTTCCTCCTGAGGTGCTTCGAAACACGCCGTTGCCATCCGCTCCAGCATAAACTATATTCCCAACAGTCGGATGAATCACGATCGAGTGAATATATCGGTTCGTCAAACCTGCTGATACAGGATTCCACGATCCGCCGCCATCTATCGATTTGAAGATGCCACTTTCATTGGCATTCCCATTGAACCAGCCGTAGGAAGCTGCATATATGGTACTTATGTTTGTGGGATCGATGGCAAAGTCATCTATCTGCGTGAACGCAGGCAACCCTGTGTTCATGTTGGCCCAGTGTTGCCCACCATTTGTGGTCTTGTAGGCTCCGCCATACCACGTGCCTACATAGAGTGTTTGGGAATTATTTGGATCAATCTGAAGGCTCGTGATCCGACGCTGCTGATACCCTGTTGGAAAATCCCCAAGAATTGATGTCCAACTTACGCCGTTGTTTGTGCTACTGAAGATGTCTTGCTCAGTCACAGCATAAACAGCTCGGTTGCTAGCCGCCACGATGAAAGTAGAGGAAATCATTGTAGTAGATTCCCACTGAAGCGCACTCTTGTTCCACTTAAAAACTCCACTACCCGTTCCGACCCATATGCTATCACCTTGGGCGGGGTCAATTGCCAAAGAGTTAATGCACGTAGTAATAGGTATCCCAGCACTTATGGTTTCCCAAGACTCCCCGTTATCCGAGCTCCGACCTACTAAGTCACATGAACCTGCCACATATACCTTTCGTGGTATTACGTCGTAGTCAATGTCAATAGCCGAGATTTGCTTGCCGGGGAAGCCTATCTCCACCTGTTGCCAGCTTGAACCGCTGTCAACTGTTTTGAATAGACCGTTATCTGTGCTGGCGTAGAGCGTTGTAGGACTGAATTTGTCGATTGCCAGCTTGTAAATGCGTCCGCCATATGGGCCCAGTGATGTCCAAGTAGCTAATGTCGATGCGGCGCGTACACTGGACAGACTTGCCAGAAGAATGACAGCTGCCAATGCTATTCCAATTGCTCCTGCGGCTCGCTTTGCTGTTATTGATTGCTGTGCGTTCTGGTATTCATCGATGATTCTCGAAAGGATGAAGTTATGCATTGTACGGAATTCAATCCACCTAACAGCTTATATCTGGGATTTAAGTACAGTAACCGCAAAATTACACCCTCACGCTGCTACGGGCGATTAAAAGACGGCCTGTTTTTCAAGGGTTTTGCTAGGGGTAGAGTGGAATTTTGCGGCTGCTGTTTAAGTATATCCCCAATTCAACTCAAGTCAAATTTTGTCGTTGAAACCTCAGAGGGCTTCATTGATTGACTGGTGTAGTAAGATCATCATCCGAGGAGATCGGCAGGCCGACTATTGAGATTGTAAAACCTACTGGGTCTTTTCGGTCTGCCCTGCCTAAGGCCTGTTACGCTCATATTCAGTGCCGTATTCCACGTAGTGCTCTGCTGCAGCCCGAATCGATTGCACTTCTTCATCGGTGAGCGCGCGTACCACACGGCCGGGCACACCCAGCACCATCGAGCGGGGCGGAATGACGCTGTGCCCCGTCACGAGTGATCCGGCACCGATGATGCACTCGCGTCCGATGCGCGCGCCGCTCAACACAATCGCGCCGATGCCGATCAGGACGTCATCGTCGACGAGCGCGCCATGTATCACCGCTCGATGTCCGATCGTGACCCCGGCGCCGATGGTGCACGGTGCACCGGCATCGACGTGAATCACCGCGCCGTCCTGCACGTTGGTGCGCGGCCCGATGGTGATCGTGTCCGTGTCGCCGCGCAACACGGCGGTGTACCACACACTGCTCTGCGCCGCGATGTGCACCTCGCCCAGGATAACCGCGCCCGGCGCAACGAAGACGTTTTCGTCAATCCATTCTGGATGAAACTGGTTGTTCATACTTTGCTCCTTGTGATTGCCCAACGTTGTCATTCCCGCGCGTAGTAAGCGGGAATCCAGCGGCCCTGCCAGCAATGAACCTGGATGCCCGATTTAAGCATTCGGGCATGACGGCTGAGAAGTTGCTAACTTTACTTCGTCGACTTCAAAGCATCGATGGCGGGCAAGAAGACTGCGTCATACAGCACCTTGTGATCGTTCAATGGCCCCTGTAGCATGACCATGTAAGTGACGTTGTCTTTCTCACCCAACGCTAGATCGATAGTTAACACTTGCACATCGCCAGAATACAACTTCCAGCTGATGCCGTTAGCCGAACGTATACCGGTCTGGTCGAGCGTGATGTTGATACCGGAACTCTTAAATTGATTCTTGAGGAGGTTCAAGACCGTGTCCGCTGGGACCGGCGCAGCTTGTTGAACTAAGCCCATCGAATCGGTGGCTTTGCCAGTAGGCGAATACGCGCCTGCGCCGAGCTTCTTCCATCCTTCCGGTATGACGCCGCTGATGTTCATCTGCGCTTCGTCGAAGGGTACCATTTTGAAGTCCGCGGCTTTAGGCGGCACAGCAAACTTGCCCTGCGCTTGTTCCGCCAGGCAATCGCTATTGGGCTTCTGGGTAGGATTGTCTAGGAAAGTCAGTAAGATGCTGCGTGGACAATCTGCCGAAAGACTGGAGCCGTGGCCGGCACGCGGCACGTTGAAATAGAAACTCTTGCTTAACGTCTTGGCCGCCTCTTCCGCCCAGGCGGGCGGCGTAATAGGATCGAATTCACCGGAGAATACCAGCGTCGGTACGTTGCTGCTAACCGGTTGATTCTCGATTGGACTGGCGGGTTTGACGCCATACGCCTGGCAAGCGTCAATAATATGTTGGCTGGCCAGGGCCGCAAATTCGGGATACTGTTTCAGCGCGCTGTCGATGACAGATTGTTGGTCGAAAGGGACTTCTTCTTTGCACTGCACGGCGTAGTACATCCCGTTGCTAATCTTGTCGATCTCGCTGAGGATCGCCCCTTCAAACCCGGCGGCCAGATCGTAGTTGCCGTTGCTTATATCGGAGATCAGGCGCGGCAGTAGCGGCAACGCCGATGTGTCATACAGCGCTTGGAACACCAGGCCCACCAGGCCATCTCCATTGAGGAGCATCTCTTTCTTCTCGCCGGACTTCAGGGTGATGTTAAACTTCACAGGTTCTTTGTCGAGCTTATCCTTTAGAGTAAAAAACATCTGGCGTAGATTGGGAAAACTCGCGTTACAACCAGATTCGGCCGCGCAGGCTGTGAACAACGCCTCGATGGCCCGTGCCCCGTTGGCCGGCGTCCTCGCGTACAAATCCTCCTGAGGCGTATATACCGAATCGATAATGACGCTGCGAATGCCGGTAGGTTCATCGCGCAGCGCGGTCAGCGCCAGGCGCGTGCCGTATGAAATGCCATAGAGATTGATCTTGTCATAGCCCAACGCCTGGCGCAGGGTTTCAATGTCGGCGGCATTTTGCGCGCTGTTGTAGACATCCAGATTGATGCCTTGCTTAACTAATCGATCATGGCATTCCAGCAGCGCTTTATTATTGAGCTCTTCACTTTGCGCCGCATTCAGATTCTGATCAAGCGTATCAAGCGCCAGTTTGACCATTTCCGGGCAATCGAGCGCGGGCTGCGAATAACCGGTGCCGCGCTGATCGAAAAGGATCAGATCGCGCTTATCCAATAGCGGGCCATAGTAGACATCAAATTGCGACAGGATGCTGCTCTTCAGCGGACTGCCGCCGGGGCCGCCCTCCAGATACACGATCGGATCAGGCTGCGGTTTGGAAGCATCACTCTTGAAACGAGCGACGGCCAGTTTGATCGTCTTACCATCTGGCTGGGCGTGATCTTCCGGCACGGTCAACCAGCCGCACTCCACATCCCGGCCGGTCGGCTCCTTGAACCAGCAGTCGGTTTTCTCAAAGCCCTTTCCACCGGTCGCGGCCTTGGTCGGAGTCGGAGTAACAGCAGGCAGGGCGGGCGGCGTATTGCAGGCCGCCAGCACTAGGGCCAGCAGCCCAATCAACAACAAAGGTTTGCGAATTGTCATCCTGATTTCTCCTCGTTTTAGACTACGGGGGTGGATTGTACAGAATAGATCGGGCTTTGGCAACTGGGCAGGGTGAAGTGAGCTACAACTCGGTTACAGTTTCCGGCAACCGCTTGGAACTTCGTGGTACGGGCCTATAATCTATGGTAGAATCTGCAAGCGGAAGTACCTGGTGCTTGAGACGAGGGGGCAGGAGGAAGTCTATGGGTCTCATCTTTTCAGAGTCACACGAGCCATCCGATCGGACGCCGGCTGATCTCGATCGGCTGCGCCGCGGCCCGTTCGATTCGAGCCGCTGGGCCATGTGGCAAACCGGGCAAACCTGGCGCCCACCGACGGATGTCTTTGAAACCGATGACGCCGTCATCGTGCGGGTGGAAATTGCCGGCATGCGTGAAGCCGATTTGACGGTCATGCTGCACGATCAGTTATTGACGATCAGCGGACAGCGTGACGATCCCAGTTTGAAAGTCGCCTATCATCAATTGGAAGTGCGCTACGGCGAATTTCGCACCGAGGTGTATCTGCATTGGGCGGTGGAGCAGGCCGACATTACTGCGGCGTATCAGGATGGCTTCCTGGTGGTGAGTCTGCCCAAAGCAAAAGTGCGGCACGTTCGCGTGGTCGATACGGGCGAATAAACTCTGGTCCTCTGCCTTCAGCGGGAGATGCTTCCGCGGGATGGACACATCTGCCGAGAGCAAAAAACAATCTTCAGCGTCAACAGCGCGCCGGGTTAAGGCGGGCTGACGAATCTTCAGTGGTCTGGCACTTATCAACTCATGGCTGATTTGGATTACAACTCACTTAGCACTCAACTCTTTCGTCCCGAAAATATCGATGCAATGATGCTGCCGATCGTCGAGCCTGAAAACGGCGCGGCGGACATCCCGATATCTTCGCCGATTCCTGATGAATTGCCCATCCTGCCGCTGCGCGGGGTCGTGGTCTATCCGTTGACGGCCGTGCCCCTGACGGTGGGCCAACCCCGATCGATCCAGCTGATCGACGACGCCGTGCTAAACAAGAAGGTGATCGGCCTGGTGGCGAGCCGGGATCCCTCGGTGGAAGAACCCACGCCCGATCAGTGTTTTACCATCGGCACGGCGGCGATGGTGCAGCGGTTGCTGCGCCTGCCCGATGGCACCATTCGCCTGCTGGTGCTGGGGCTGGAGCGCATCCACGTCACCGAGTACACGACTACCGCGCCGTACCTCAAAGCGACAGTGACCCCGGCGCCCGAAATCGTCGAAAGTACCGTGGAGACCGAAGCTTTGCGGCGCAACATCGGCGCGATGTTCGGCCGGTTGGTCGAGCTGGTCCCGGGCATTCCCGATGAGATCGCCGCGGTGGCGCTCAACATCGAAGACCCGCGGCAGTTGGCCTATGCCATCGCCACGTACATGCGCATCGATCTGCAAGACGCGCAGGAAATTCTGGAACTGGAGGATGCCACCAGCAAGCTGCGTAAAGTCACCGCGCTGCTGAGCAAGGAACTCGAAGTCCTGGAACTAGGCCGCAAGATTCAAACCGAAGCTCATTCCGAGATGGAGAAAGTTCAGCGCGAATACTTCCTGCGCGAGCAACTGAAGGCGATTCAGAAAGAGCTGGGCGAACAGGACGAACAGGCGATCGAGGCGGAAGAACTGCGCCAGAAGATCGAAGCGGCGGGCATGCCCGAAGAAGCCTATAAAGAGGCCAAGCGGGAACTCGATCGGCTGGTGAAACTCCCTACGGCCGCCGCCGAGTATGGCGTGATCCGCACCTACCTGGATTGGTTGACCAGCGTGCCGTGGAACAAGATCACGCCGGACAATCTGGATATTCCGCATGCGCGCGCCGTATTGGATGAAGATCACTACGGTCTGAAGGATATCAAGGGACGCATTCTGGAATATCTGGCCGTGCGTAAGCTGAAGACCGAACGCGCCTTACGCGAGTCGGAAGAAGAAAAGCAGCGCGAAGAATCTGAGCTGCACGACTATATTCGCCGCGAACGCGAAGGCGTCATCTTGTGTTTTGTCGGGCCGCCGGGTGTGGGCAAGACCTCGCTGGGACAATCGATCGCGCGGGCCATGGGCCGCAAGTTCATTCGCCAATCGCTGGGCGGCGTGCGCGACGAGGCCGAAATTCGCGGGTTCCGCCGCACGTACATCGGCTCCATGCCGGGCCGCGTCATTCAGGCGCTGCGCCGCATCGAAACGCGCAACCCCATCTTCATGCTCGACGAAGTGGACAAGCTCACGTCGGACTTTCGCGGCGATCCGTCCTCGGCCTTGTTGGAAGTGCTGGACCCGGAGCAAAACCGCGAGTTCCGCGATCACTACCTGGACGTGCCGTTCGATCTCTCGCAGGTTATTTTCATCTGCACCGCCAACTATCTGGAAGCGATCCCCGGCCCGCTGCGCGATCGCATGGAAGTGATTCAGCTGTCGGGTTACACCGATCTCGAAAAGATCAGCATCGCGCAGGGTTACCTGATCCCGCGCCAGATCAAAGAGAACGGCCTGCACCACGATGAGGTGAAGTTTACCGATGCGGCGCTGACGCAGATGATTCGAGACTATACGCGTGAAGCGGGGGTGCGCCATCTCGAGCGGGAGATCGGTCGGGTGTGCCGCAAGCTGGCGACGAAGATCGCCGAAGGCCTGGTGGCGCAAGTGACGGTTGATGCTCAGGATGTGGAGGAGTATCTCGGCAAGCCGCGCTTCTACGGCGAGATCGCCGAACGAACCCAGCTGCCGGGCGTGGCGACGGGCCTGGCGTGGACCCCGGTGGGCGGCGACATCATGTTCATCGAAGCGACGCAGATGCCGGGCGCGCGTGGTTTTCAATTGACGGGCCAGCTGGGCGATGTGATGCGCGAGAGCGCGCAGGCTGCGTTGTCTTACGTCCGCTCACGCGCCGATCAGCTGGGCGTGGCCTCCGATTACTTTGCCAAGCACGATCTACACTTGCATGTCCCGGCGGGCGCCGTGCCTAAGGATGGCCCCTCGGCGGGCGTGACGATGGCGACCGCGTTGGTTTCGTTGTTGACGGGGCGCATGGTGCGCAATGATCTGGCGATGACGGGCGAAGTGACCCTGCGCGGGCAAGTGCTGCCGGTGGGCGGCATCAAAGAAAAAGTGCTGGCCGCGCATCGCGCCGGATTGAAGACCATCATTCTGCCGAATCGCAATGAGAAAGACCTGGAAGACCTGCCGCAAGAAGTGCGCAATTCGATGAAATTCATTTTGGTTGAGAAGGTCGATCAAGTCTTTGAGGCCGCGCTCACGACCCAGGACAAGCCGCGCCGCAATGGGCACGCTGCGACTAAGAAGGCAAAAACCAGCGGGAAAGCGCTGAAGAAAAAGTAGATGTCGGTAATCTAGCGCGACTGTCACGTCATTCCCGCGTGCTTCCAGCGGGAATCCAGTAGTCCGGCCCGCGCCAATTGCCAATCGTCACGCTGGATGCCCGATAGAAACACGCTTCGCGGGGCATGACGGTTGAACAGTTATCAGAAAAAGTAGACCACCAGCATCCGTCTGGGAGTTAAAGACTGTGGAAAAGATTCTAATTGTTGACGATGACCGCGCAACGTCCACGTTGCTGCGCACCCTGTTTGAGATTGAAGGTTTCGTCGGTGTCGTCTGCCCGAAGCCGGAAGATGTGTTGAATACCTTGCGGCGTGAGAGACCCGATGTGGTCTTGATGGACGTCCACCTGGCCGAGGTGGATTCGATCCACATTTTGCGGGCGATTCGCGTGGATGCCGAATTGCAGGCCGTGCCGGTGGTGATGACCTCGGGCCTGGATGTGCGTGAAAAGTGCGAGGCGAACGGAGCCAGCGCCTTCATGCAGAAACCGTTCAAGCCCAGCGAATTGGTGGCGCTGGTGAAGCGGCAGCTGGCGCCCGCTAGCTTATAGCGACGATAGACCTGGCAGGTTTCGCGCAGCGCCCCGCAGCGAAAAACCTGCCGGGTCTTTCACAACATTGAGATTGATTGCGGCCGGCTGCGCGCCGGCCGATATTGCGTGACTCTCACGCGGATTTCACAAGGATATTTATTCATGGCACAACGCAAAAAACGTGAGGTGCAGAACCAGCGCCAGTGGCGGCGAATTGATCTTCATCTTCACACCCCGGCGTCTTCCGATTTTCAAGAACCCTCCATCACGTTCCTCGATATTCTCAAGAAGGCCGAAGCGCGCGGACTCGATCTGATCGCGTTCACCGATCACAACAGCGTGGCCGGCTACGCGCAGTTCCTGCGCGAGATCGAGCAATTGGAGTGGCTGGAAAAACTCAAGCGCATTCTGCCGGACGAAAAGCGCAGGCTGGAAGAGTATCAGCGTTTGCGCGAGAAAATTCTGGTGCTGCCCGGTTTTGAGTTCACGGCCACATTTGGCTTTCACATTCTCGGCATCTTTTCCGAGACCACGCCCGTGCGGGTGATCGAGCACTTGCTGCTCAACCTCAACATCCCGGCGGATAAACTCGATCTGGGCGCGACGGAATGCGGCGCGACGGAAGATGTGCTGACAGCCTATCAGTTGATCGATGAAGCGGGCGGCATCGCCATCGCCGCGCACGTCAATTCCAGTCATGGCGTCGCCATGCGCGGCCTCGATTTTGGCGGGCAGACGAAGATCGCTTACACGCAAGACCCGCATCTGCACGCGCTGGAGGTCACCGACCTCGACAGCAAGAGCAAGCGCAGCACCGCCTCGTTCTTTAGCGGCATCAAGCCGGAATATCCGCGCCGCATGCACTGCATTCAGTCTTCGGACTCCCATCGGTTGAACCGCGACTCAAAAAATTCCAAGAACCTGGGCGCGTTCGATCGGGTGACGGAAGTCATGCTGCCGCAGGCCAGTTTCGCCGCCTTGAAGCAGGTTTTCCTCAGCAGCGATTTTACGGCGACGCGCCCGTATAGCGGGAAAGCCAGCAGCGAACCGTATGACATCGTCAAAGCCGCGCGCGAAGTCGGCGCGAACATCGTGCAGTCCTTCCATGAAGGGCACAGTCAACGCGGCGGCAAACTGCGCGGGGTGATTGCCGACATCTGCGCGTTTGCCAATACGAACGGCGGCGCGATCTACGTCGGTGTGCCGGCGGATCCACACAAACCCCCGATCGGGGTGGCGGCGCCTAAATCGGCCATGGACTCGCTGCGCAAAGCGGTGCAGAAGCAGATCACGCCGCCCATCGAGGTGACGTTCGCGGTGCACGATTCCAACAAGGTGAAGGTGCTGCAAATCAATGTGCCGCGCGGCCCGGATTTGCCCTATGCCGTGGACGAAAACAAAATCTACGTGCGCAACGAGAGTGAAACGGTGCAGGCCGTGCGCGACGAGATTGTGGACATTATCCGGCGGCAAACGATCGGCGAGGTGGAGCAGAAGCCGATCGAGCCAGCTAAATCGATCGAGCCGGCACGCGCCGCGCCGATCGAGCTGGTCGCCCCAGCCGAAATGGCGGAGCTCACGATCGCGCCGCCCAAGGTCGGCGTAGAAATCGTCGACAGTGCCAGGCGCGCGGGCACCGTGTATCACACGGTACGCGATCTGCGGAATGGCAGCGTGGTGCGCAACGTCTCACGTAAATCGGCGCGCAAGTTGTGGCATTACGCCATTACCCAGTACGAGCAGCATCCGGCGGACAAGGCCGACATTAAGTGGGTGGGGCCGTTGGGTCTGTTGAGCGCCTCGAAGCGCGCGGGCGCGCAGCGCTATGATTTTGTGCAGCGGCTGCCCGATGGCCAGCTGCGCGTGTATTACGGCGTGACGGAAGACGGCATTCATGGCGAGTGGCAGAAGGTGGCGGAACTAGCGCCGGTGTTAGAAGCTGCGCCTGCCGCTGATCCGACGAGTGAGCCTGAGCTAGCTAACGGTGAATCTGTTCAAGCGCAACCCTCCGACTGAAGAAAAGACGGCCACCGATCCCGCGCTGGTGCGCGCGCTTAACCGGCTGATCGAATTGCCGCGCGCCGAGTTCGAAGAGGTGATCGTGGGGCTGTATGGCGCGTTGGGCCACGCGGCAAAACGCATCGGCGGATCGGGCGATCGCGCTTTCGATATTGTGGTGGTGGCGAAGTCCGGGCAGCACTGGATCGTGCAGTGCAAGCAGTGGCGCGGTGCGGTCGGCGAGTCGGTGGTGCGCGAGTTCTTCGGCGCGATGTCGCGCGAGCACGCGGCGCAGGGCGCGATCATCACGACGACGCGCTTTACGCCGAAAGCCATCCAGTGGGCGCAGGGCAAGCCGATTCATTTGTATGACGGCCCGGCGCTGGTGCAGGCCTTGCAGCGTATCAAGGGAACTGCGGTGTTGGACACGGATGGACACGGATGAACACGGAGGCAAGAGGCAGGATGCAAGAGGCAGGAGGCAAGAAGCAGGATGCAAGAAGCAAGATGCAAGAAGTTATAGTATCTGTGTGAATCCGTGAAATCCGTGTCCGATTGATCTATTGATGGACAACCCTCGTATCGGAATCCTCACGATTAGCGATCGCAGTGCGCGCGGTGAACGGCCTGATGCCAGCGGCCCGGTGATGCGCGCTTTTGTGGAAGAGCACTGGTCGTGGGTCATTGCCGAGGTTCGCATCGTGCCCGATGAGCGCGAGACCATCCGTGCGACGCTAATCGAGTGGTGTGATCTTCTGCACCTCAATTTGATCCTCACCACGGGCGGCACCGGTTTCGCGCCGCGCGACGTCACCCCCGAAGCGACGCGCGACGTGATCGAGCGTGACGCGCCCGGGCTGGCCGAGGCGATGCGCGCGGACAGTCTGAAGAAAACACCGCATGCCATGCTGTCGCGCGCCGTGTGTGGCCTGCGCGGTCGCACGTTGATCGTCAATCTGCCGGGCAGTCCCAAGGCCGTGCGAGAGAATCTGGAAACGATCGCGCCTGCGCTACCTCATGCGCTTGATTTGTTGAGGGAGGCGTCGGATTCGGAAGCGGGGCATCTCCGTGCCGCGTGATAACATGCTGCGTGACGAGTGAAAAGTGATGAGTGAATTGAATTCTGCTGATGTGAAAAAGGAGCAGGCCGCAGCGATGTGGGCTTTTGTGAAACGTTGTAGACAAGCTATGGCAACTGTCGCTGTAACTTGCGCTATCTTCATCGCAGTTATCTTGTTGATCGAAGGGATAAAACTAGAAACACTACCATTCATAGTTGTTATTTGGCTCGCAATGATAGCTTATCCATTTATCCAATCAATTTGGATTAAGTCCCGAACCGGATTGTGGTGGCATACGCTTAATGCCCAGGCTGGCTGGATTGGTATAGCAGGCATTATGGGGCTGTTGTTGATTATGCTGCTCTATTTTCTCGAGCCATTGTTTGAAGGTTTACCTATCTATGGTGCACGCATAGGCTATGAGCCACTTGTGTTGATTATCATCTTGCCACTTTTTCGAACGGCTTTCAAATCGTCTACTCGAATACGCGCTCGAGCTGAACGAACTCTGTATGGCCACCGCTGGCTAATCTTAGGCCGTCTAACTTTCTGGGACATTCTCCTTTTTCGCATTCCTCATGAACGCGCCTGATCGCGTATACACGCCACGCACCACGCACTACGCACCACGTTTTCTGCGTTACTCGTTACTTGTCGGTGTCCTTTTCCTCGCCGCTTACCTGCGCCTCAACCATCTCGAATGGACCGAGTTCAAGCTCGACGAAGCGCACCTCTCGCAGATCGCCTTCGATATGGCGCGGCATGGTCAGATTCCGTTGACGGGGATCGGATCGTCGGTGGGGATCGTAAATCCGCCGTTGGCGGCGTGGCTGCTGGCGATTCCCTATGCGTTGTCCTCCAGCCCGATGGCGGCGACGGCCTTTATCGCGCTGTTGAATGTGGTCGCGGTGGCGCTGTGCTATGCCCTCAGCCGCAAGATGTTTGCGCCGTTGGGCGATCGTGCGTGGTTCACGGCTCTGATCGCAGCGCTGTTGTTTGCGGTCGCGCCGTGGGCGGTGATTCATGCGCGCAAGGTCTGGGCGCAGGACTTGCTGCCGTTCTTCGTGCTGTTGTACGTGTGGTTCGGCTATCGCGCTTTCGTGCAGCGCAAAGCGTGGTCGCTGATCGGCCATGGCGTG